>Ga0207926_1001495_pt1 | contig 10718 bp, 7 predicted proteins | sample NGESurdeep072012_8_FD_184454 | JGI IMG/M metagenome (GOLD analysis project Ga0207926, IMG submission 184454) | Arctic peat soil microbial communities from Barrow, Alaska - NGEE Surface sample 210-1 deep-072012 (SPAdes) | ecosystem: Environmental > Terrestrial > Soil > Wetlands > Peat ...
CGAGCCCGTACCCGAGCCCGCCGACGAGACCACGGAGCCCGAGCCAGAAACCGACGCCGAGCCCGAGGCCCCGGTGGCCCCGGCCACCGAGCTGCCCCATTGGACGGAGCCCGCTACCGGGCAGGTCCCGGCGGTACTCGCCCGCGATGAGGGCGACGCCAATGCCATCCTGCCGCCCACCTGGCGCGAAGGGGACGCCGACTGGACCGCCCACGAGGAGGAGTTCGAGCCCTCCATGTTCAGCGACGAGCGGACCGCCCTCGGCGCACTCGACGAGACGCGGGACACCGACCAGGAGCGTCGGCCGTGGGAGTTCGACCTCGACTCGGTCCAACCCGGCCAGCCTGGACCGGGTGCCGCCTCGACACCGGCATCATCCTCGGATCCCATCACCGAGCCGGTTGAAGTCGTCAGCGCGTCCGACCCGACAACTGACGACCGCCACCGTGCGTCGGCACCCGGACCTGAGGCGTCCGGCGAAGCCACGTCGGTGATCTTCAGCGCCGACGTCGCGGCAGCCGGAGCTGCGGCCGTGGCATCCGATGCCGCACGCGCCGAAGGAGACACCCCTGGCTCGCCGGCCGGTGTGGCTGCCGTAGTCGGTGAGACCGCCGATGACGTGGTGCGTCCTTCGGGCAACCCCCGGGTGGGGCGCGCCCGCCGGAGCGGCCTGCTCCCGGGCCGGCTCAAGGCCAAGCGACCCGACGACGACGTCGCCCCGATCGGCGAGCCCCTGGCCGCGGAGCCCCCCGGTGCTTCGGTGGCCGACGTCCCCGGTGCTGGGCGACGCAAGCCGGGCCTGGCCGGATTGGCCGCCGCCGACCGCGCCGCCGACCAGGAGCACAGCCACGAGGCCGCCACGGTGCCGTCTACGGTGCCGGCCGTCGACGAGGCCATCGGCGCCTCCCGGTCCCGCCGTCGGCTTCGCGGCTCGGCGGCGACACCCGAGCGGGCGCCGCGCTCCAGCAGCAATTACACGCCCGAGGTGACTGGTGGCGGCCCGCCCGATCCGGCGACAGCCCACACCCGTAACCAGACCGGTGAACATGTCAGTGGCAGCACCGGCCTGCGTATCGGCACCGGAGTGGCCGTGGCCGTCGTCGCCCTGCTGGCCTTCAAGATCGGCACCGTCACCTCGCTGATCCTTTGCCTCGTGGTGGTGACCTTCTCCGCCGGCGAAGCCTTTGCCGTCCTGAAGCGATCCGGGTGGCGTCCGGCCACCCTGCTCGGCCTCGTGGGAACCATCTCGCTGATGGTCGGCGCCTACAACAAGGGCATCGCCGCCCTTCCGTTAATCATGGTGCTCGTGACCGCGTTCACCCTGCTCTGGTACCTGTTCGGCGTCGAGCGGGGATCGGCGGTGGCCGGCAGTGCGGCGACCCTGCTGGTCGTGGGCTGGGTGGCCCTGCTCGGCTCATTCGCGGGGCTCCTTCTCGCCCCGTCCACCTTCCCGGACCGGCACGGGATCGCCTTCCTACTGGGAGCCATCATCGCCACCGTGGCCAACGATGTCGGTGCCCTGGTGGTCGGCCGATGGATCGGGAGTCGGCAGCTGGCCCCCAACGTCAGCCCCAACAAGACCTGGGAAGGCCTGGCCGGCGGGGCGCTGGCCTCGATCCTCGTATCCACGGTGGCTGTCGGGGCGATCCACCCCTGGACGCCGGCCAACGCCGCCCTCCTCGGGGTGGTGGTGGCCGTCGTCGCTCCGCTGGGCGACCTCTGCGAGTCGTTGCTCAAGCGTGACCTGCGCCTGAAGGACATGGGCACCCTGCTGCCGGGCCACGGCGGTGTGCTCGACCGGGTCGATGCACTCATCTTCGTGCTGCCCGCCACCTACTACCTGGTCCGCGCGCTCAATATCGCTTGAACATCGGGCAGGCTGGAGGGATGACCCCCTCGACCACGGGACCCGGATCGGATCCGGACGCCGCCGCCCCCGGCCGACCCGACCAGGTGACGGTCAGCATCGTGGGCTCCACCGGATCGATCGGGACCCAGACACTGGAGGTCGTGGCCCAAGACCCCGACCGCTTCCGGGTCGTCGCTCTCGGTGCCCAGCGCTCGCTCGACCTCCTCGTCGCCCAGGCTCAGGCCGTCCGACCCGAGGTCGTGGCTATCGGAGACACCTCCCTCGCCCATGAGCTGGCCGACCGGCTGCCCGCCGGCGTCGAGGTGCTGGCCGGGTCCGACGGTCTGGCTGCCATCGCCACGCTGGCCGACGTAGCCGTCAACGGGGTCGTCGGATTCGCCGGACTGTCGGTGACCCTCGCCGCCCTCGAGGCTGGAAGGCGGCTGGCGCTGGCCAATAAGGAGTCGATCATCGCCGGGGCGCCCCTAGTGGCGCAGGTACGCGACACCCCCGGGGCCGAGGTCCTGCCGGTCGACTCCGAACACTGCGCTGTCCACCAGTGTCTACGGTCGGGACGCCGCCGGGACGTGGCCCGCCTGCTGCTGACCGCCTCGGGCGGGCCCTTCCGGGGACGCAAGGCGGACGAGCTGCTTGCCGTGGGGGTCGACGAAGCGCTGGCCCATCCGACCTGGTCGATGGGTCCGAAGATCACGGTGGACTCGTCCACACTCATGAACAAGGGTCTCGAGGTCATCGAGGCGCATGAGCTGTTCGGTGTGGCCTATGACGCCATCGACGTGATCGTCCATCCCCAGTCGATCGTCCACTCCATGGTGGAGTTCGTCGACGGCGCGGTGGTGGCCCAGCTGTCGTTGCCCGATATGCGGTTGCCCATCGGCTACGCGCTGGCTTACCCGGCCCGCCTGGGGTCGGCGTTCGGGGCCATCGACTGGGCCGAGCTGTCGGTCCTGGAATTCGAGCCACCCGACCGGGCCACCTTCCCATGTCTCGACCTGGCCTTCCGGGCCGGCCGCGCCGGTGACTTGGCCCCGGCCTGGCTGAACGCGGCCAACGAGGTGGCTGTGGAGGCGTTCTTGTGCGGCCGGATCACGTGGTCGTCCATCGCCGAGGTGGTGGCCGACACCCTCGACAGCTACGAGGCTCCCGGTGCGCCCGGCCACCGCACGGTCGACGACGTCCTCGACGCCGATGCCACCGCTCGGCGCCTGGCCGGCGACGTGGTGTCCAAGAGGAGCGCGGCGTGAGTGTCCTCGACTCACCGGTCGACGAGGCTCAGAGCCCACTGCCCGGCGACGGTCCTGTCCGCCCGCCCAAAACGGCCGCTCGGTCGCTGGTCGAGCTCGGCGTGGTGGTGGTCGGCGTCGTCGCCCTGGCCGTGGCCACCGGCAAGGCGGCATTGCTGATCGTCATCGCCTGCCTGATCGTCATGATCATGGTCCACGAGCTGGGCCACTTCCTGGCCGCCAAGCACGGGAACATGAAGGTCACCGAATACTTCCTCGGGTTCGGCCCCCGGCTGTGGTCGTTCCGTCGGGGAGAGACCGAATACGGGGTGAAGGCGCTCCCGTTCGGCGGCTACGTGAAGATCCCGGGCATGACCAGCCTCGAGGAGGTGGACCCCGAGGACGAGGCCCGCACCTACCGCCAGCAGCCGTTCCACGCCCGCCTTCTGGTGGCCGTGGCCGGGTCGGCCATGCACTTCCTCATGGCCTTCGTCCTGCTGTGGGTGCTGGTGTCCTTCGTCGGGATGCCGAACAACAACAAGATCGATGTCGGTCAACTGGTCAATGTGGCCGGTCGACCCGGACCGGCGCAGGCGGCCGGCCTCCGGCCCGGTGACGTCTTCGTTTCTGTTGACGGAAAGGCGGTTGCCGGCAATCCCGAACCGCTCGTAGCTGCGATCCGCGACCATCCGGGCGTACCGGTTGCCGTGGTCGTCACGAGGGACGGTGCACGGCGCCTGGTGACGGTGACTCCCGCCAACGGTCGGACCGCACATGAGAAGGGGGCGACCGCTCCGGCCGGCACAGCGCCGTTCGGAGTGATCGGGGTGAGCTTCGGGACGCCTTCCGAGACGGTCAATCCGATCGTGGGGTTGGCCCGGACCACGACCGGGCTGGCCCACTACACCTGGGCGACACTTGTCGGCGTCGGCCATGTCTTTTCTCCGACTTCTTTGGGGCAGCGGTTCGACAACGTGACGAGCGCCAAGGCGGCGAGCCAGTCGGCGGCGAACGGGACACGGGTCCAGTCAGTGGTGGGCGCAGTGCAAACGGCCCAGGACGCCTTCAACGCCGGCGCCGCGTACCTTCTCATCGTCCTGATCGCGATCAACTTGTTCGTCGGCATCCTCAACCTGTTCCCGATGCTCCCGCTCGATGGGGGACACGTGGCGATCGCCGTCTACGAGAAGATCCGCACCGGTCGCAAGAAGGTCCAGTACCACGCGGACGTCACCAAGCTCCTTCCCTACACCTGGGCCCTGGTGGCCTTCTTGGGCGTGCTCTTCGCCACGTCATTGCTGACCGACCTTCTGCACCCCATGGCCAACCCCTTCGGATGAGGCGCCCGGCCAAGGGCACCGGCCAGCGGCGCGACTCATCCGGTGGAAGCAGCCTGGGGCTCTGTTGACCACGTCCCCCGGTAGCATCGAGGGCATGCCACATCCTCGAGGGAGCCTCATCGAGCGGCGCCGGACCCGCCAGATCGATGTGGGTGGTGTGCCGGTGGGCGGCGGTGCCCCGGTGACCGTGCAGTCGATGACGACCACCAAGACGGCCGACGTCGACGGCACCCTTTCCCAGATCTACGCCCTGGCCGCCGCGGGCGCCGACATCGTCCGCTGCACCTGCAACGAGGAGGCGGCTGCCGAGGGCCTGGCCCGGATCATCCCGCGGTCCCCGGTGCCGATCATCGCCGACATCCACTTCCACGTGGAGATGGCACTTGCCGCCCTCGAGGCCGGCGTGCAGGGCCTGCGGCTCAATCCGGGCAACCTCCGCAAGCCCCACGAGATCAAGCTGGTGGCCGCCGAGGCCAAGGACCGTGGTGTGCCGATCCGCATCGGGGTGAACGCCGGCTCGCTCCACCCCGACCTCTATAAGAAGTACGGCGGGGCCACCCCCGAAGCGCTCGTCGAGTCGGCCCGCATGGAGCTGGCCTACTTCGCCGAAGTCGGATTCGACGACGTCAAGATCTCGGTGAAGGCCTCGTCGGTGCCCCTCATGATCGAGTCCTACCGGCTGGCCTCGGAGACCTTCGACTACCCGCTCCACCTGGGGGTGACCGAGGCCGGCCCGCCTCCGGCCGGGCTGCTCAAGGGCACCGCCGGCATCGCCACGCTCCTGGCCGAGGGGATCGGCGACACCATCCGCTACTCGCTGACCGCCGACCCGGTGGAAGAGGCCAGAGCCGGCCGCCAGCTGCTCGAGGCCCTCGGCCTGCGAGAGCGCAAGGGACTCGACCTCATCGCCTGCCCGAGCTGCGGCCGGTCGGAGATCGACGTGATCGCGGTGGCCCAGGCCGCCCAGGACGCGCTGGAGGGCCGCAACCTGCCCATCCAGGTGGCTGTCATGGGCTGCGTGGTCAACGGGCCGGGCGAGGCCCGCGAGGCCGACCTCGGTATAGCCGCCGGACGCAAGCGCGGGCACCTGTTCATCAAGGGCAAGATCGTCCGGGTCGTCCCCGAGGACGAGATGGTGGAGGCGTTGGTGGCCGAAGCCGAGCGCCTGGTGGCCGAAGGGGTCGAGGCCCGCCTGGCCGCGGCCGATGCGGGAGCTGAGGCCGAGGCCGAAGCCGACCGCCGCGAGCTTCTCGAGGCGAAGGGCGACGATGCCAACGCTTCGGAGACCAGGGTCGAGTTGATTCGCAAGCGCTTCGGCGACGAGGCCCCGTCCTCGGACTGAGCGGGTAGGGCGGCAGGGGAGTGGAGAGCACCCTCTGAGGGGTCGATGGGCGGACGGTAGGATCTCCGCCCATGCGCATGTCCCGCCTCCTCGTCCGCACCCTGCGAGAGGCCCCGGCCGACGCCGAGGTGGCCAGCCACCAGCTTTTGGTGCGGGGTGGCTTCATCCGCCGGTTGGCGTCGGGTGTCTACAGCTTCCTGCCCCTCGGGCTACGCGTCCTGCACCACATCGAGGACGTCATCGCAGACGAGCTCGATGCCGCCGGCTGCCAGCAGGTCCTCTTGCCCGCCCTCCATCCCCTCGAACTCTGGGAGCAGAGCGGACGTGCCGCGAGATTCGGAACCGACGCCCTGCCCGCCATGCAGGTCGAGGGTCGGGGCGGCTCGTTCGTCCTCGGACCCACCCATGAGGAGGTGGTCACGGTCACGGTCGGCGCCGAGGTCGAGTCTTACCGCCAGCTGCCGCTCACCGTGTACCAGATTCAGGTCAAGTTCCGCGACGAGGCCCGTCCCCGATTCGGCCTCCTGCGGACCCGTGAGTTGATCATGGCCGACGCCTATTCCTTCGACGCCGACAAGGAGGCAATGCAGGCCTCGTACCGCACCGTCTACGACGCCTACCTGCGGATCTTCGCCCGGCTGGGCCTCAACGTGTCGCCGGTGGAAGCCGAGTCGGGCGCCATCGGCGGCGACGTCAACCACGAGTTCATGGTGCCCTCAGCCGTCGGTGAGGACTACTTCGTCAGCTGTCTGGCCTGCGGCTACGCGGCCAACGTCGAGGCGGCTGCCAGGGGAGGGTTCGGTGAATCCGTCGACCCGGACGCCGCAGCCCCAGCCACAGTCGAGCATCACACCCCAGACCGTCCGGGAATCGAACAGGTGGTCGCCTTCTTCAAGGACCGCGACGTCACCGCGGCCGACCTGCTGAAGAGCCTGGCCGTGGTGGACGCCTCGGGACGCCCGGTGCTCGTCCTGTTGCCCGGTGACCGCGAGGCTCGGCTGCCCAGTGGCTGGCGGTTGTTCGAGGACGAGGACTTTGCCGCCCACCCATCCCTGGTCAAGGGCTACATCGGCCCCATGGAAGCCCAGGCCGCCGGCATCTCCGTGGTGGCCGACGTCGGCGTCGCGCGCCCGGGTCCCTGGATCACGGGTGCCAACCGGGCCCATCACCACGTCAGTGGTGTTCTGCTGGGTCGGGACTTCAGCGTCGACGAGTGGGGGGCCTTCGCCCAGGTCGTGCCCGGCGACGCCTGCCCGCGCTGCGGCCAGAAGGTCGACCTCGTCCGGTCGGTCGAGGCTGCTCACACATTCCAGCTGGGCACGGTGTACTCGAGTGTGATGACGGGTGGCTCGTTCGTGGCCGAGGACGGCGATGAGGCGTTCTTCTCGATGGGCTGTTACGGCATGGGGGTCTCCCGACTGCTGGCCGTGGTCGCCGAAGAGTGCCACGACGACCGGGGACTGGTGTGGCCGGCGGCCCTGGCTCCCTTCCAGGTCCATCTGTTGGCCCTGGGCACTGGCCGGTCCCCCGAGGTGGCCGAGGCCGCCGACGCTCTGCATGACCGCCTGGTGGCGGCCGGCGTCGACGTGCTCTACGACGACCGGGACGTGTCCCCGGGGGTGAAGTTCGCCGACGCCGACCTGATCGGGGTGCCTGTGCGTCTGGTGGTCGGGGCCAAGGGACTGGCCCGGGGGATCGTGGAGTGGCGGTCCCGTGCGACCGGCGAGGAGCGGGAGGCCGCCCTCGCCGGCCCGGTGGAGACCCTGCTCGGTCCCTGACCAGGGCATCAGGGGCCTGGCGGCGACACCGCACCCCCTCAGGAACGGGCGCGGACAGCCCAATTCAGGGATCCACGCCTGTGCCTGCACTGCTATACTTTTCAGTCTGCCGTTCGGTTGGGGTGTAGTGACGCTGAAGAGGCGTGGGCGGCCAGCCCACGCTTTTGTTTTGGTCGGAAACACCTCCACCAGGTGCGCAGCACAGGTCGGGACCCCCGGGTCGCCAGGCCAGGACGAGCAACGATACAACCGACGACAGACGCACAAACCGGAGAGGAGGAAGCGCAGATGGTCGAGGATCTCTACGCCGCACTCCAGCCCGTGGTGGTAGGCGCCGGCCTTGAACTGGTCGATGTCGAGATGAAGTCGGGCGTGCTCCAGGTGACCGTCGACCGCGAGGGAGGGGTCGACCTCGAGGCTCTCACCGACGCCAACCGGGCGGTCTCCACCATCCTCGACGAGTTGGACCCGATCCCGGGCCGCTACTCCCTCGAGGTCTCGAGCCCCGGGATCGAGCGCCCGTTGCGGACCCCGACCCACTTCACCAAGGCCGTTGGCGCCACCGTCTCGGTCAAGACCAGGCCGCAGGTGCCCGGCGAGCGCCGGCTGCAGGGCACCCTTGTGACCTCGGACGATGCCGGTTTCACCTTGGCGGTCGATGGTGCCGACGAGCCGATCCGTTTGGCCTACTCCGATATCGACCGGGCCCGCACCGTATTCGTGTGGGGCGGCAAGGACACCCCGGGCAACTCGGCGGGCCGGAAGACGGCGCCGAACAAGCCGGGCCAGAAGAACGCAGCCCAGACGCAGAAGAGGAAGCAGGTCGTGACCCCATGAGCAAGACGAACTTCGAGTTCCTCGACGCACTCGGCCAGATCGCGCGGGACAAGGGGATTTCCGTCGAGACGCTGCTCGACGCGCTGGCCAATGCCCTGGTCGCCGCCTACAAGCGGCGTCCGGATGCGGCCGAAGAGGCGGTGGTCACCATTGACCCCGACTCGGGCGAGATCCGGGTCTACGGACAAGAACTCGATGAGGACGGCAACGTCATCCGCGAGTGGGATGACACTCCGAACGACTTCGGGCGCATCGCCGCCCAGACGGCCAAGCAGGTGATCCTGCAGCGCATCCGCGAGGTCGAGCGCGACCTCAAGTACGAGGAGTACGCGGGGCGCGAGGGCGACATCGTGACCGGCATCGTCCAGCAGACCGACAACCGCTATACCTTGCTCGACCTGGGTAAGGTCGAGGCGCTGCTGCCCCAGGCCGAACAGGTCTCCTACGAGCGCTACGAGCACGGAGCCCGGCTGAAGGCGTACATCGTCGAGGTCCGTAAGACCACCAAGGGCCCCCAGATCGTGGTGAGCCGGAGCCATCCCGGACTGATCAAGCGACTCTTCGAGCTCGAGGTCCCCGAGATCTCGTCAGGCGCGGTGGAGATCAAAGCTGCCGCCCGTGAGCCTGGCCATCGCACCAAGATCGCCGTGTGGTCGAACGACCCCAACGTCGACCCGGTCGGTGCCTGCGTGGGCGCCAGGGGCTCCCGGGTGCGCATGGTCACCAACGAGCTCCGCGGTGAACGGGTCGACGTGGTGCCGTACTCCGACGATCCGGTCGAACTCATCCAGTCGGCCCTGGCACCGGCCCGGGTCCGCGAGGTCCGGCTCGACGACGAGACGGGCACCGCCACGGTCATCGTGAGCGACTACCAGCTTTCCCTGGCCATCGGCAAGGAGGGCCAGAACGCCCGCCTCGCCGCGCGGCTGACGGGCTGGCGGATCGACATCAAAAGCGAGACGCAGTTGGCCGAGGAGGAGTCAGGCTACGCCGGCGAGGAATGGGCCGAGGGCGAGTGGATCCAGAACGAGGCGGGCGAGATGGTCTGGCAGCCCGCCGAGGGCGGTTCGGCGGTGTCCGCCACCGAGTGGGCCGAGGGTGCCGACGGAGCCGACGAGGTGCCTGTCAGCGAGGGTGCCGCGGACGTCGAGGGTGCAGCCGTAGCGGTGTCCGCCGAACCGGTGGCCGCCGAGGAGACGAGCGGCGAAGAGGCAACCGAGGGGTCCGAGGCCACTGCGCCCGAAGTGACGGAGGCAGCCACCGGCGCCCCGGACGACACGGGTGCCGAGGCTCCGGCCCAAGAGGACCCGGCATAGCCCCTCAGCGGACCTGCATCGGGTGCCGCCGGAACGGTCCGGCCGACACCATGGTGCGGGTGGTGCGCCTCGGGGACGGGTCCCTGACCCCGGGGCGGACGCTTCCGGGGCGTGGCGCCTGGTTGTGCCGGGGCTCGACGACCTGCGTCGACCTGGCCGAGAAGCGCCGGGCGTTCGAGCGGGCCCTCCGGGGCCAGATCAGGGCCGGTGCGGTCGACGATCTGCGTCGGCTGCTCGAAGTCGCCGGACCGGCGGGCCATGAGGGCTCGGCAAGTCCAGCGTTGTGATGTGCGAGGATGGAGGGTCGTATGTGCGCTTTGGCACCTACGACATCGAAGGAAGGGCAGTAACAGCCGTTGCCGAAGAAAATCCGGGTATACGAGCTCGCTCATGAGCTCGGCCTGACCAACAAGGAGGCACTTGACCTGTGCCTGTCCCTCGGGATGGGCGTCAAGAGCCATTCGTCGTCCATCGAGGACGCACAAGCCGATCGCGCCCGTCGCAAGGCCGACCGTGAGGGCCTTCGCCGCCCTGTGCAGCCCGAGGAACCAGAGGCCCCAGCCAAGAAGGCCGCCGCCAAGAAGGCTCCGGCCAAGAAGGCCGCGCCCCCCACCGAACCGGCTGCGCCGGCCGTCGAGGACGAACGCCCCGCTGCCACAGAAGGTGCCGACCCCGTGTCGCCGCCCCCGGTCAAGCGCACCGGGGCCCGCCTGGTGACCAGCCGCCCGGCCTCCGAGCAGCCGAGCGCGATGCCGCCCCCCGCCCCCCGCACCGCGCCGGTAGCCCCAGCCGCTGCGGCCCCTGCCCCAGCGCCTGCCCCAGCGGCGCCCCCACGGGCACCTGCCGTCGCCCCTGTGGCCCCGGCCGCGAGTGCACCCGCACCAGTTCCTGCTCCGACACCCGCCCGTGCGCCCGCTGCCCCTGCGCCCGTCGCGCCGGCCGCGGCGGCGCCCGTCGCGCCGGCCGCCCAGCCGTCCGCCGCACCAGCTCCAGTTGCAGCCTCGGCGACAGC
>Ga0207926_1001501_pt1 | contig 10693 bp, 10 predicted proteins | sample NGESurdeep072012_8_FD_184454 | JGI IMG/M metagenome (GOLD analysis project Ga0207926, IMG submission 184454) | Arctic peat soil microbial communities from Barrow, Alaska - NGEE Surface sample 210-1 deep-072012 (SPAdes) | ecosystem: Environmental > Terrestrial > Soil > Wetlands > Peat ...
GACCAACCAGTCGTCTTTTAGACCGGCGGCGTGCGCGGGATAAGATTTCCGCCATGAATCCCTCGCGCGCCACAGCATGGGCCGTCCTGACCGAGTTCACGAAGACGCAGTCTCTCCGCCGCCACGCGCTCGCCGTCGAGGCGACGATGCGCCATCTCGCGCGCAGTTCGGGCGTGACGGACGCCGCGGAGATCGAAACATGGGGCCTCGTCGGCATGCTCCACGATTTCGACTACGAGAAGTACCCGACGGAGCAGGACCACGTCTGGCGCGGCATGGAGATCCTGAGAGATCGCGGCTGGCCCGAGCCGCTCATCAAGGCGATCGGCGGCCACGCGTTCTACACGAACATCCCGCGCGAGACACTGATGGAGAAGGCGATCCTCGCGGCGGACGAGTTGACGGGCTTTGCGGGCGCGTGCGCGCTCATCCGCCCGACGAAGAAGATCGCGGACGTACCCGTCGAGTCCGTCGTCAAGCGGCTCAAGGAAAAGTCCTTCGCGCGCTCCGTGGACCGGACGTACGTGACGCGCGGAGCCGAGGAGTGGGGGGTGCCGCTGCCCGAGCTCGTCGCGCTCGTCCTCGCGGCGCAAGTCCCGATCGCGGACCGCATCGGCCTCGGCGGTGCCCCCGCGGCCGATCTCGCGGACACCCCCATCCCACCCGAACCGCCCGCCCCCTGACGGTCCGCTCTCTCTGCGAGGCCGGAAAGTCATGTCCGGAAACGGCCAGTCTTCGGGCGGACCGGGAGTAGATTCCCGGCGTGGACCTCGAGAAAGCCGCCTGCGTCAAAGCAATCCTGAGCCGGGACAGCCGTTTCGCCGGAAAATTCTTCGTTGGCGTCGTGACGACGCGCGTCTATTGCAGGCCCGGCTGCCCCGCGCCTCTTCCTAAAGCGAAGAACATGCGCTTCTATGCGTATGCCGCGGCCGCCGAGGACGCGGGCTTCCGCCCGTGCCGCCGCTGCCGGCCGGAGACCGCGCCGGGATCGCCGGTCTGGAACGGCACGTCCGCGACCGTGTCGCGCGCGCTGAAGCGCATCTTCGACGGCGACGGGCACGAATCCGTCGAGGCTCTCGCCGCCCGCCTCGGCCTCGGCTCGCGCCACCTCCGGCGCCTGTTCGCGGAGCACGTTGGCGCCTCCCCCGCGTCGCTCCAGCGCACGCACCGCGTCCACTTCGCGCGCCGGCTGCTCGACGAGACGTCGCTTTCGGCCGCGGACGTCGCGTTTGCTTCTGGTTTCGAAAGCGTCCGCCGATTCAACGACGCGATTCGCGCAACGTTCCATCGGACTCCGACCGGACTGCGAAAAACATCGAACGTCACCGCGCGTCCGGCGGGGGCGGGGGCGGACGAAAGACTTCTGACGCTCCGGCTGCCGCTCCGCCTGCCGTTCGACGCGACGTCTCTGTTTTCTTTCCTCGAAGAACGCGCCCTCCCGGGCGTCGAGGCCGTTCGCGGTCATGCCTACTCGCGGACGATCGAAAGCCGGGGACGAGCGGGAGCTCTGACCGTCTCGTACGAACCCGGGCGGGATTTCCTGCGGCTTTCGACGAATCTGACACCGGGACCGGACCTCCTCGATTTCGTACGCCGCGCGGGGCGCCTCTTCGACGTGGACGCGGACCCTCTCGCGATCGCGGACGTGCTGGGCCGCGATCCACTGCTCGCGCCGCTCGTGGCGGCGCGTCCAGGCCTGCGCGTGCCGGGCGCGTGGGACCCGTTCGAGCTCTCGGTTCGCGCGATCCTCGGCCAGCAGGTGTCCGTGCGCGGGGCGCGCACGCTCGCGGGCCGCCTCGTCGCGGCGTTCGGGCGCCCGCTCCCGGGCGGGGGCGCGGATGGACTGACGCATCTCTTCCCGGCGCCCGCCGCTCTCGCCGCGGCGGACCTCTCCGGGATCGGCATTCCGGTCGCCCGGGCCGCCGCGATCCGGACGCTCGCCGCGGCCGTGAGCATGGGTCGGATCGAGCTCACGGCCGCGCGCGGTCTGGAAGACTTCGAAACACGCCTCTGCGCGCTCCCCGGCATCGGGCCGTGGACGGCGCAATATGTCGCGCTCCGCGCGTTCGGCGAGCCGGACGCGTTCCCCGCCGGCGACCTCGGCCTCCGCCGCGCGCTCGAGGCCGTCCGCGTTCCGGCGGGCGTCGCGGCGCTCCGGGAGCGCGCCCTCTCATGGAGCCCGTTTCGCGCGTACGCGACGCTGCACCTCTGGAGTTCGCTCGCGGCAGACGCGGGCGGGAGCAGGAAGGAGACACGATGACCACGACATCCCTCTTCGTCACCGAGCTCGAAACGCCCGAGGGCGCGATCACGTTCGCCCGCCGCGGCGAACGCCTGGTCGCGCTTTGCTTCAAAGACCACTGGCCCCGCCTGAAAAGGGAGCTCGAGAAGAGGTTTGGCGCGCTCGAGCTCGTGCCCGACGCGAAGGGGGGGCGCGCCGGACTCGCGCTCCGCCGCTATCTCGGAGGCGACCTCACCGCGCTCGACGCGCTCGAGGTCGACACGCAGGGCACGCCGTTCCAGGAGAAAGTCTGGTCTCGCCTCCGGCAGATTCCGGCCGGGGCCACCTGGTCGTATGCCGAGCTCGCGCGGGCGATCGGGAGGCCGTCCGCCGTCCGCGCGGTCGCGGGCGCGAACGCCAAGAACCCGGTCTCGGTCGTCGTCCCCTGCCACCGCGTGATCGCGGCGGACGGAAAACTCTCCGGTTACGGCGGCGGTGTTCCGCGCAAGCGCTGGCTCTTGACGCACGAGGGTGCCCTCCTCGCCTGAACGATTCGCGCCACGGCCCTCCTGAGCGAGGGATAATCCGCTGCTGGGCATGAACATCCTTCTCATCGAGGGCGCGCGCGTCCTCGGAATGACGCGGCCAGCCGACGTGACGCCGGACGGCGCCATCCTCGTCGAGGACGGCGCGATCGTCGCGCTCCACGCGGACGCACGCAAGCGAGGCGCCGAGGCCATTGCCGCGGGCCGCCGTCTCGAACGCGTGGACGCGCGCGGCCTCTGGCTGATGCCCGGATTCGTCCAGACGCATATCCATCTCTGCCAGACGCTGCTCCGAAACGGCCCGGACGACCTTCCGCTCCTCCCGTGGCTGAGAACGTACGTCTGGCCCGGGGAGGCCGCGCACGACGAGGCTTCGCTCGAAATCTCGGCGCGGCTCGGTCTCGCCGAGCTCCTCGCGGGCGGCACGACGGCGCTCCTCGACATGGGCACGGTCCACCATACGGACGCGGTCTTCCGGGCGGCGGAAGCCTCGGGGATGCGCGTCACGAGCGGAAACGCGCTCATGGACGACCCCGCCACGAACCCGGAGGGACTCCGCGCCGGCACGGACGAGTCCCTCGCGGAAACGGAGCGCCTCGCGAAGAAATGGCACGGCGCGGCGGGAGGACGGCTGCGCGTGGCGTACTGCCCGCGCTTCGCCGTCTCGTGCACGGACGGACTCCTGCGGAAGGTGGCCGCGCGCGCGCGGTCGAACGGGCTTCTCGTCCACACGCACGCCTCCGAGAACGCGGACGAGGTGGCGCTCGTCATGACGAGGACCGGGAAGAGGAGCGTGACCTATCTCGACGACGTCGGCATCTCGGGGAGTCACGTCGTCCTCGCGCACGTCATTCACGCGGATGCGAGAGAGCGCGCCCTCCTCGCCGCGCGCGGCACGACGGTGGCGCACTGCCCGTCCTCGAACCTGAAGCTCGCTTCGGGGATCTGTCCGGTTCCCGAATACCGGGCGCAGGGCATCCGGGTGACGCTCGGCGCTGACGGAGCGCCCTGCAACGACCGGCTCGACCCCTTCACGGAGATGCGGCTCGCGGCGCTGCTGCCGAAGGTGCGTCCCGGCGCCGGAGTCCTTTCCGCGTGGGACGTCGTGCGGATGGCGACGGCCGACGGCGCCGCGGCGCTCGGCCTTGAGGCCGGCACGCTCGAAACGGGGCGGCGGGCCGATTTCGTGCTTCTCGACCCCGGCTCGGGCTTCGCCTCACCGACGGCCTGGCGCGACGACCCGTACGGCCCTATCGTCTACAGCATGGACCGGTCGCACGTCGTCGCGACCTACGTGGGAGGCATCCTCTGCTATCGGCGCGGGGAGCCTTTCCCGCTCAAACCCACGGCCGAAGAAATCAATGCCGCCGTCGCGGCGCTCAAACGGCGCCGGTCCGGCGTCGACAGCAGGAAGAGGTGATCCCGATGTCGAAGAAGCCCGCTCCCCTTCTCAAGATGATCCTCGTCGGGACGGATTTTTCCGTCTGCGCCGCGCGCGCGTTTTCGTTCGGCGTCTCGCTCGCGTCCTCGCAGGGCGCGAGGATCCACATCGTGCACGTCCTCATCGAACCCGTGCAGGCGTTCGACGTGGCCGGGGCGCTGCCCTACCTCGACGTGTCGACGCAGAAAGAATGGGAAGAGGCCACGAAGAAGCGGCTCGCGGCCGCCGTCGCTTCGGCGGAGAAGCGGGGCGTCCGGGCGACCTCGGAATTCCTGTGGGGCCGTCCCTCGGACGCGCTCGTCGAGACCGCGGTGAGGACGAAGGCCTCGCTCGTCGTCCTCGGAACGCACGGTCGCAGCGCGCTCGAGAAGCTCCTCATCGGCTCCACGGCCGAGCGCGTCGTGCGCCTCTGCCCGGTGCCTGTCCTCACGGTCCGCGAGAAACGCTGAAACTCCGGGACGCCCCTCAGCCGTTCGGGACTTCCCAGAGGTCCTTGACCGCCGGGTGGTCCCACGCGATGCGCCATTCGTCGGGATCCTTGACGTCGAACGTGCGCGTCACGATGTAAAAGAGCGCGCACGGGTTCGTGAGCGGGCGGTAGCCGTGCGCGACGCCTTCCGGGATGCGAACGAGCACGTCGTGTCCGTCTCCGGCCACGATGACCTGCGTCTTGCCGCACGTCGGGGAATCCTTCCGCACGTCGTAGAGGACGAACTTCGCCTTCGACGGGTGCGGGCAGTACCAGACGTCCTGCTGCTTGAGGTGGTAGTGCAGGCCCTTGATGTGGTTCTCGGCGTTCACGATCGTGAAGTTGATCTGGGCGACCGGGACGTCCCGGAAGAACTCCGCCAAGGCCTCGCTTCCCGGGTGGTCGGTCTTCGCGCGATAGATCTCCTGGAAGAAGCCGCGGTCGTCCACGTGACGCGGCAGCCGGTGGACCCGGACTCCGTCGAGCTGCGTCTTCGCCCCGTAGGACTTGGCGCCGGAGCGGAACTCGTCCGCGATCGCGGCGGCGGTCAACTCGCTGGTTTTCGTGAACGGCATGCGTGCTCCTCGCCCCCGCATTCTACGGCGCGCCACGACCGATTCTCTGGCAGCACCCGAGCCGGCGGTGTATCTTCCCCCGAACCAGAGAATCGTTCCGCTGGATGAAGAGGAGGGCCTCCGTTGTCTGCGAACCCGTACTTTGCGACGAAGTCCATGGCAAGGCTCGAGGAAGAAATGCGGGACGAGAACCGGCTGCGCCGGATTCTCGGCCCGGTTCAGCTCACGAGCCTGGGCGTGGGCGCGATCATCGGCGCCGGCATCTTCGTGGCGACAGGAGCCGCGGCGCACAACGTGGCGGGCCCCGCGCTGATCCTGTCCTACGTCTTCGCGGGCGTCACATGCGTCTTCGCGGCGCTGTGCTACGCGGAGTTCGCGGCCATGGTGCCGGTCGCGGGCTCGGCCTACACGTACGCCTACGCCACGATGGGCGAGCTCTTCGCCTGGATCATCGGCTGGGACCTCGTCCTCGAGTACGCCGTGGGAAGCGCGACGGTCGCGACCGGCTGGTCCGGCTACTTCCAGAACGTCCTCAGCAAGCTGGGAATCCAGATCCCGCCGCTCCTCAGGGAATCGCCCTGGCACTACGATGCGGCGACGGGCCGCTTCCTCTCGACGGGCTCGCTCCTGAATCTTCCGGCGATCGTCATCGTCGTGATCGTCACGCTCATCCTGATCAAGGGCATCCAGGAGAGCGCGTCGTTCAACGCCGCGATGGTGATGATCAAGCTCGCCGCCGTCCTGTTCGTCATCGGCGTCGGCGCCTTCCTCGTGGACACGTCGAACTGGCATCCGTTCGCGCCCTACGGATGGACCGGCATCAGCTTCTTCGGCCATCACGTCGCCGGCCAGACGGATCCGGCCGGGTCGCCGGTCGGCGTCCTGGCGGGGGCCGCGATCATCTTCTTCGCCTACATCGGGTTCGACTCCGTCTCCACGCACACCGAGGAAGCCCGCAACCCGCGGCGCGACGTCCCGATCGGGATCATCGCGTCCCTCCTCATCTGCACGGTCCTCTACATCGCGGTCGTCGCGGTGCTCACGGGCATGGTCAAGTACGACCAGCTCGACATCGCCGCTCCGGTCAGCCGCGCCTTCCAGCAGAAGGGAATCGGGTGGGCCGAGGGCATCATCGCCGCGGCCGGCGTCGCCGGCATCACGTCCGTGCTTCTCGTCATGATGCTGAGCGGGCCTCGCGTCTTCCTCGCCATGGCGCGCGACGGCCTCGTGCCACGGAGCTTCTTCGGAGCCGTCCACGAGAAGTTCCGGACGCCCTGGAAGTCGACGATCGCAATCGGGGTCTTCGTCACGATCATGGGCGGTTTCCTGCCGATCGACGCCCTGCTGCACCTGACGAACATCGGGACGCTCCTCGCCTTCGTCATCGTCTGCGGGGCCGTCCTGATCATGCGCCGGACGAATCCGAACGCTCACCGGCCGTTTCGCTGCCCGTGGGTGCCGTTCGTCCCGATCATGGGGATCCTGACCTGCCTTCTCCTCATGTTCTCGCTGCCGACGGCGAACTGGTGGCGCCTCGGAGGCTGGCTGGCCATCGGCCTCGTCATCTACTTCCTTTACGGCCGCCACCACTCCGTCCTGCAGAAGGACCGCGATCGCGGGATTCCCGCGCACTGAACCCGTGAAGCGAGCGGCGCTCCTGATCCTCCTGGTCGGAGCGCCGCTCGTGCTCCTCTTCTTCCCCGAGTTCCGCCGCCGCATCGCGCACAAGCTGCGGTTCCTGCTGCTCTTGTGGTCAGGGGCTGTCTTGTTCTTCGGGCTCGTGGGGGGACCGGGGAAAAAGAATTTCCTAGAAGGTGAATGGGACGAGGGCTGGGCGATGTTCTGGCCGCTCTTCGGCGTCGGGCTCTTCATCGCGGCGTTCGTTTCCGTGCTCCGCGACTTCCGACTCTCTTCCCCTTCTAAGCAGGGCGCGAAGCGCCGCTGATTCTCACGGGACGTCTTCGGCCATCGCGTCTCGAATCTCGGAGAGCAGCGCCAGGTCTTTCCGAATCGCCGCGGCCTTTCGGGGAAAATCCTCCATTCGGATCAGTACGAGTCCCTCTCGTCCCGAAAGAGAGCTGAGCATCCACCCTGCAACGCCGGTTTTGAACCTGCCGGGAACACGGAGAGAGACGAGACACCGAAACGCCGGAATGCTTTCGAGGGCCGCCAGCGCGCTCGCGAAACGGGCGTTCTCCATCAGCGCGATGAAGGCGTGAAGATCGTCGGTCTGCAGGGCATGCCGGTCGCCTCGTTCATGTGGCACTTTTTCGAAGAGGTCGAACTGGGTGACGCCGACCTTCTGCACGATCCACTCGGCGAGATCGTCCGGCGACGCCGGCTCGATCAGGAAACCGATCCGGGCCGGACATTCGAGCATCAGGTTGTTGAACGAGCGCCTGGCCGCAGGCCAGACGGCGACGATGGAGCAAGGGCCGATCCGCCCCGAGAATCCGGTTCCGGACGCCCTCCAGGACCCGGGCTCGCAGATCTCAGCCGCCAGGCGCGCCATGGCGGGATTCGCCGCATACGTCATGAACAGGATCCAGGAGGAGTAGGCCAGGGCCAGGAAGGCAGCGAGCCATATGGGATCGGGGATCTGTAATCCGAGGCAAAGCGGTACGCCGAAGAACGTGACGGCACTCAAGGGCGCGAGGCCGAGCCATGCGGCGAGGACGCAGCCGGAGTGTCTGTCCATGATCGCGGCGAGTCGGTTTTGCATGGAGATCCTCCGGGAGTTCGCCCGGCGATTGACCTACTCCAGCGAAATTCGGTCCACTCCGATTCCGAGAGCGCGGGTGTCTTCGCCCTTCCCCGCGTCCTTCGGGACCGTCGTCGGGACGCGAATCCCGAGGCGCACGGGCTCCGGGCCGGAGAGGGCGCGCACGGCCTCGGGCGGGAGCGGAAGGGAGACTTCGCCGAAGCCCGGAGCGACGCGCAGCGTCCCCGCCGGAAAACTGCCGACCGACACGGCGACGTCCACGGACGTCGCCACCGCGCGCGCGCGGAGCACGAGCCGCGCCGGAGTAAAGCCGGGCACGGGGGAGAAGACGATCGAGGCGTCACCGGTCGTCCAGCGGAGATCGAGGCCGGTGTCCCCGATCTTCTCGCGGCCGAAGAAGCCCTCGGGATCGAACCGGCCGTCGTCCGGCGCGCCCATGTCGGCGACGAGCCGGGCCACCTGCCGGGTCCAGAGCGCCTCCGGCGCGTAGGAAAACGTCGCCTCGCGAAACGTGAAGCAACCCCTGGCTGGCCGCGTCGCGCCCTCGAGCAGCGGGAGATCCCTGGGGCGATCGCAGGCGAGCACGTACTCCGCGGGTCCCGGCATCGGCCCGACGACCGCGCGCGGGACGATCGCGAGGTCGAAGGGACCCGGTGCGATCCGCCGCGTCAGGATCTCCCGGCCCGAGCCGGCTTCCGTCACGCGCAGCGTCGTGTCCCCCGCCTCGGCCGGGCGGTCGCCCGAGAGCACCGCACAGAGGGGGCCCTGGTCCGCCGGGACGTAGAGATGCGCGGCAGGCCCCGCCCAGCGGAAGGAGGGCATGCCGCGTGCCGACTCCCGCACGCCGAACCCCGGGCCGAACAGCGGCGGAGCCGGGTCGCGTATCGCGACAGCGAGCAGCCGCCGGTTCCCCAGGGCCTCCGCCACGAGGCCGCCGCGCGTCCACGACCGCCAGGCCGGATCGGAGACGTCGGGCGCTCCCGTCTCGCCCGTGAAATCCGCGAGGCGCACGAGCCGCTTGTTCATCTGGCGCGGCGCCTGCACGAGCTCCTCGTCCGAATAGCCCCACACGACGAGGCGCCCTTCCCACCGTTCGGTCCTCAGGAACGCGTGGAAGTCGGGATCGGCCACGATCGTCTCGCGGCCCGGATGGACGTAGCGTTCGAGCGTCCTGAGCGCCGCGATGGGCGGGGTCTCCTCGCGCGCGCTCGCCCGCACTTCCGGCCACGCCTCGCGCGCGAAGAAGAACGCGACGACAGAGGCCGCCCCGAACGCGAAAAAGCCCCGTCGAAGGAGAGCCTCGAGCCCGGCGCCGACGGCCAGACAGAGCACGAGCACGAACGGGACGGAATAGCGCGACATCGCGCGGCTATGGAGCAACCACAGGGAGAGAAAGAGCGGGACGAGGACGAGGGCGAGATCCACCGCGCCGCGGCGCTTCCGGAGAGCGAGCAGGACGAGGCCCGTGCCCGCGACGGCCAGGACGGCCACGGCGCGACGCCACGAGAGGAAATCCCGCACGAGGAAGGAGTCGAGGAGCGTGCCCACCGTGCCGGTCGCGAACGCGTGCGCGCGGAACCCCACCCGTTCCGAAAGCGACGCGAAGAGTCCCGGCGCGCCGCCCGCCTGGGCGAAGAGCCAGACGCCCCACGCCGCGGTGCCAGCGAGCGCGGACAGGACGAACGTCCACGCCGCGTCGGCCTGACCGGGACGGGACATGATCCGAAACGTCCACACGAGGAGGAGCGGGAAGAAGCCGAGCAGGAGGTGAGGCCTCACGCCGCAGCCCGCAGCCGCGAGGAGCCCGGCCGCGAGGGCGAGGAGGCGGGACCGCCGGGCGAAGACGAGTTCGCGCCAGCGCGTCTGGTTCGGCGACCGCCGCTCCTCGGAATTCGCGAGACAGGCGAGCGCGCCGAGGAACAGGGCCGTCGCCGGCATGTCGGAGAAGGCGCGCCCGCCGTTGACCCAGACGACGGGAAGCGCATACCCGAGGACGACGCCCGCGAGCGCCGACCAGCCGCCGACGACGCGGCGCCCCCACAGGTAGAGCGCGGGCACGCTGCACGCGGCGAGCACGGTGGACGCGGTCGCGAGCGCATTGAACGGCGTCACGCAGAAGGGCAGCAGGGCGCGGCCCAGGAGGATCCAGACGGGAAAGCCGGGCGCCTGGGGCGAGAGGTCGAAGAGGTCGAAGCGCGTGACGGCCCCGGAAAACACGGCCTCGTCGATCTCCCCTGGCGAGTGCGCCAGCGCGAAAAAACGGGACGCCACCACCGCCCCGACGACGAGCGCCGCAAGCACGAGGGGCGGCTCGCGGCGCCGATCGCCGACCCGGCCGATGCGCCTCAACACCGCCCGAGTGTTTCATTTTTCCGGCCGACAGGGAAACGGTTACAATTGAAGCTCGATGTCGATTCGACATCCCGCGGGATGAGTATTCCCCGCATCCTGCCTCGCGCCGAACATCCCATTTCGCGCGGCTATATCGACCCGGACGCACTGCGCGTCCTGTACCGGCTGCACCGCGCCGGCTACAAGGCGTATCTCGTCGGAGGATCCGTCCGCGACCTCATGACGGGACGCACGCCCAAGGACTTCGACATCGGCACCGACGCCCGACCGCAGGAAGTCCGGCGCCTCTTTCGCAACTCGCGCGTGATCGGGCGGCGCTTCCGCCTCGCGCACATCCTCTTCGAAGGCGGGAAGATCGTCGAGGTGTC
>Ga0207926_1001506_pt1 | contig 10670 bp, 8 predicted proteins | sample NGESurdeep072012_8_FD_184454 | JGI IMG/M metagenome (GOLD analysis project Ga0207926, IMG submission 184454) | Arctic peat soil microbial communities from Barrow, Alaska - NGEE Surface sample 210-1 deep-072012 (SPAdes) | ecosystem: Environmental > Terrestrial > Soil > Wetlands > Peat ...
ATTGACGAAATCAACGATGCCGCCTTGATCACCGTCATCGACTCGGCCGTGGTTCCCCGCAAGGCCCAGTGGCCGCGCTACGGCGTGATGCTCTTCACCGGCACCGCATTCGGCCTGTTGCTGGGAGTTCTCATCGCGGGGAGCGCGGCGGTTCTCGCTGACTGGCGCCAGCGCAATCCGGATTCGTGGCACGACTTCCGGTCGGCACTGGCGACGACGCGAGCGGAGTTGGGGTCGGTGATCGGCGTGCGCAACAAGCACCGCGTGCGAATTGATGAGCAGCCTGCAAGCCATCTCCCACCGCTTTCGGCCTCGCCGGCGGGACTGTCCGGCGCCCGATCAGAAGAGCCGATCGCCAGAGCACAGCGACCCGTTGCCTGACGGGCCATCCACGGCGCCGCTGACTCTCGCAGCGCAGCCCGCACTACAATCGGGGCCACCTTCCTTTGGCGTGGTGGTGCTCAACTGGAACAACGCGCAGGAAACGATGCGCTGCGTGGAGGCACTCGAAGCAATCGACCCCGCGCCAGACCACGTCGTGGTCGTGGACAACGGATCGGAAGACGACTCAGTGGAACGCCTCGAGAGCTGGGCCGACGAGCACTGGATATGGCGCATGAGCGGCGGGACCAGCGATAGCTCATCGCGTGCCGAAGCGCCGTGGCTGGTGATTGCGCGCGCAGGATCCAATCGCGGATTTGCCGGGGGCAACAACGTTGGGATCCGATACCTCCAGCAGCGCACAACGGTATCGCACATCCTTCTTCTCAACAACGACGCGACGCTGGCGCCGACATTTTTCGCTGAGATCGCCAAGGCAATCGCGACCTACCCCGACTCCGGACTGCTGACCGGCACGATATACGAAGATCCGGATCGCACCCGCGTGTGGTACGCGGGGGGAGTCGAATACCCGCTGAGGGCGCTGATGCAACACCGGTACGATGTTCCCGAATCGTCCGAGCCCGCGCCCACAGAATTCATCAGCGGCTGCGCAATGGTGATTTCGCGTCACCTTGTCGAACGCATCGGACCACTCGCCGAATGTTACTTTCCCGCATACTGGGAGGACGGCGAGTACTCCTATCGCGCGCGTGAAGCAGGGCTTCCCGTTCTCTATGTGCCGGCAGCCACGGTGTACCACAAAGTGGGCTCGACGGTGCGAGCAGCGGACATGTCGCTTACTCTCGACCGCTGCAAGAACCGGCTTCGAGTTTTTTATGTGCGCCGCAATTATCACGGTCTGAGAAAAGGCGCGGCCCTCGGCTATCTTGCCGTCACGAAACCCGGGCGGGCGATTCTCGAAACGCTCAAAGGCCATCCTCGATCAGGATGGGCGATACTCAGTGGAACGATCGCCGGGTTCGTGAGCCCGGACGCGAAACGCTAGGTTGTGAGCGAATCGAAAGCCGGCGTTAATGACGCGGCCTTCCGAACAAAGTCCCGACGCTGGCTCGCCCACACCTCAGAATTACTTGCGCCACTGCTGCGCACCGGGGCCAGTCTTGCCAGTCGCGGCGCCCCGGGCGAGCCACGGAGCTGGCGCAGCGGTCTGATCCTCGGGCACAACCACATCGGCGACGTGATGTACCGCACGTGCTCCCTTGGGAAGCTTCGATCTGTGCTGCCCGATTGCGAGTGGTGCTACCTCACCGCTCCCGCGTCCGCCGAGCTCCTGGCGGGCAACCGATGCATCAATGAAGTTTTGCCGTGGAACACTGGCGAAGACAGCTGGACCTTGAGCGACGGCGCATTTGGCGAGCTGCGGCGCCGCCAATTCGATGTGGCGCTTTGCACCAACACCCTTCGGCATTACCCCGATCTTTCGCTGGCCGTCGCGCTTGGCATTCCCAACCGCGTCGGCTACGCGTACAAGGGCTTATCGGGATTCATAACGCGCCCCGCCCCACTCACATTTCCGAGCGCGTACGCTGCGTACTTTCGAGCCATGGTCGCGGACCTCGGCAATTGTGCCCCCGACTGGCCACTCATCCCGCAATTGTCTCCCGACACGGCAGACGTGTCGGCTGCGACACAGGTCTGGAATGCGTTCGGGCTCGCAGATGCCCGCCAGGTTGTCGCATCCTGCGTCACCACGAGACAGGCCGCCGGGAACTGGCCGAAGGAGCACATACTCGCCGCGCTCACGTCAGCGCGGTCCACTCGCGAATTCGACGTGGTTCTTTGCGGAGCGCTCGAGGATTCAGCAGCGCTTTCGGACATTGCGAGGAGTCTGCCTTTCCCCACACGTGTTCTTGCCGGTGGTCTCGGCCTTCGCGCATTCGTAGCCTTTCTCGCGTGGTGCACGGCGCTCGTCACGCTCGACTCCGGCCCCCGGCACCTCGGCAATGCTGCCGGAATTCCCGTTCTGTTTGCCAGGAATCTTTCGCACTCGCGGGTGGAGGCAGGCAAGTATTGCGAAACTGAAACGGATCTGGCTCCGCCGCTGGAGTATCTGAACGACGAGGAGACTCGACGGGTCGTCGGAGGAATATCGCCCGCATCGACAGCCGAGCGAATTATCGCGGCGCTTGGCGCAGCCTGATTCGGGGGCTGGGAATCGTGTCGCGCGACGCAACACGAAGAGCAGCCAGGGTAGTTCCCTCGAGTGCTACAACCGTGGCAAAATCCGGATGGTGCCGGCGCAGCTGATTCAGCGCCGCGGTTACTCCGTCCCACCTCCCGTAATCGTGCCAGAGTATGGTTCCGCCTGACGGCTTCAGCATTTTCCGCGCGTGCAGGGAATCGTTCACGACATAGTCGAACGTGTGTGACGCATCGATGAACACAAAATCCATCAATCCGTAGTACGGCCCGAAATCGAAATCTCCCGAGTCCCCGTACAACTGGACGATCTGGCGTTCGGCATCCGTGCCGCGGTAGCGCTTACCGGATTCCGGTTTGTCCGCATACCGGACCTCGTGAGCATGGATGGGCGCAGACGAACTGTCGATTTTCGATCGGGGAAGATCGAGTGTGCAGACGATCGCGCCCGGTGCAGCGTTGACCGCCATGTTCACGGTCGTCCGGCCGTCGAAGGTCCCGAACTCGAACAACCTGTCCGGCCGGCTGTCACGCACCATTCGGCAGATGGTGATTAGCTCACGGTCCGTGACGTTGCCGTCAACGGAGTCGACTGCGCGCACGTCGATTGGCAAGTCTGACGTCGCGATGAGATCGCCGGCGGCAACGACGGGCAGCTCCGTCCGCTCCCGGGATTCATGGTGGTAGCCAAAGTGATGGCACAGCTCGACTATGGCCGCGCGGTGCTTCGAGCGGGTCCACCCCAGCGAGAAGAGATAGGCATACCCGGCCGCACCCAGCAGCCACGGACGCAGGAACGACACCGCCCGAACGGCCTGACCGCGAGCAGCGGGAGGCTTCACACCTTTCAGCGTCAGCAAGCGTCTGATGCGGTGGATGCGGTGGATGCGGTGGATGCGGTGGATGCGGTGGATGCGGGCGAGGCGACTGCAGGAACAGGCACCGTTGCAGCGAAAAGCGTCCGAACTGGCGTGCCAAGTACTCTCGAAGCCGCGGCGAAGAGCAGCACCGCATCGAAGGTTACGCGCGTCGTCCACGCTATCGCCGCCCCGGTAACTCCAAACCGCGTCACCAGCCACCACGCAAGCGGCACGTGTATCGCCAGCTCCAACAGATGGAATTTCGCGCTGATGTCGGGCCTGCCGAGCGCGGCGACGAAGCTCGACGGCACGTGTGCGAGGGCGTTGGCAACCACACCGAAAGCAAGAATGCGGATTGCCAGTCCTCCCTGTTCGGCGTATGCGGGCCCAAGCCACAACCGGAGCAGCTCAGGCCCGAAGAGCATCAGCACCAGAGCCGGCAGCGACAATATCAGGAAGATGTTGCGCACCGCCTTAGAAAAAACACGGGTCAGTGACTCGGCGTCGCCGACGGCGTTCATCCCACTCACCGAGGGGAAAAGCGCGCTCACCAGGCTACCCGGTACGATCAGGAGGCGGATGACTCCGTCAAAGGGTGCGGTGTAATAACCGACGGCGGCCAGCCCGATCAACGCGCCGAGCAGAAAGCGGTCGAGATAGATGAGGAGCGGGCTGACGACGTTCGAGACAGACATCCAGCCGCCGAACGCGAGCAGCGGCCGCAGCATCGACCAGTCGTCGGGTAGTTGCCACGCGAGGCTGGGTATGGCGCGCTTAACAGCGACGATGGTCACGACGCACACCAGGAGCCGGGTGGCGAGCAGCATCACCATGATGGCCGGCAGCGAGTAGCCGGCCGTGGCCGCCGCGGCAGGAATCACGAACGATGCAACACTCGCGGGGATCCGGATGGCGTTACTCAGGTCAAACCGGTGAGCTGCCTCGAGCACTCCGCGGAGACTCATCAGCAGGAGAGTGGCAGGGATCATCACCGCGAGAACACGAAAGACCGACAGCGCCTCCGCCGTCATTGCCGGCGGTATGACGAAGACGTGGCTCACGAGGTATGGGGCGGCGAGCGCGAACATGGCGCCGCCAATTGCACCGAAAACGGTCTGGCTGACGACCGAGCCCACCACGAGGTGAGACACCTGTCCATCGCCCCGCGCGAGACGCTCGGCGACGTGCTTCGTCGTCGCCATTCCCAGGCCGAAATCGAAAAGTCCCGAATACTCGAGCAGTGCCAGCGTCAGGCCCAGCAGGCCGAAGCGAGTTGTACCGAGATGCCGCGTTATGATCGGCATCACCGCCACTCCAACGACGAGCGGTATTCCCAACCCGGCGAGGTTCAGAACCGTGTTGCGGGCAATGGAACGCCGCGAGCCGAGCGATCTCATCGCGTCACGTGTTCGACTGGACGGCCGCTCTTCGCCGTGAGCGACCCACTCAGGGCCAGACGCTCCTCGGCGGCACGAAGGACGTCATCTCGCGTTGGATATGAAATCACATCGTGGCCCGTGCCCTGCCCAACCGTGATCTGATCGTCCCCAAAAGGTCGATGCCATGCGGGATTGCCGGTGGTAAAGATTCCAACGAGCGGAACGCCGAGCGCATCGGCGACGTGCATCGGCCCGCTATCGTTGCAGAGAAGCAGGTCGCACTGCGTCATGGCGGCCATCAGCTCGCGCAGGGATGTCCTGAGGAAACGAGCGCCAGGCAAACGCATCGCCTCACCGTAGCCGTCTGGATCGAGAAATACGAGCGCTTTGCTCGAGTAGCGATCGCCAAGGGCTTCGGCCACCCACGCAAAATCCTCCAGCGGCCAACGCCGACGCGGCTGACTCGCGCCGGGGTGAATTCCAACAATCAAGTCGCCCTCGAGAAAGCCGAGCGACCTGAGCCGCGCAGCCGCCTGAGCGCGCTCGTCGAGGGTTACGCTCAACCGCGGCTTGAATCTGCGGGCGAGGCTCTCGGTGATGTCATTCGCGACATTTCCTTCAACGAGCGGTCGCAGCAGGGCCAGCCAGTCGCGGACCTTGTGATGATCGTCGGGCGTCGCGACAACGGCGTCTGTGAGCAAATAACTTCCACCGCCAAACGCGTATCCGATCCGTCGCGGCGCGCCCGTCGCGAACGTGACCAGATTGCTTCTGATGTCCATTCGGCAGTCGATCGTGAGGTCGAACCTCGCCTCGCGCAGACGCGACACCAGCCCGGCGATCGCGCCGCGGTGGTAGCGGCTTGGCCGATACTTTCCAGTCGTTGCCGTCCACGGCAGATCGGCAATGATCACGTCATCCACCAGCCCGCTGTTTCTCAAGAGCTCCTCTGCGTGCGCCTTGGCGAGCAGGGAGATATGAGCGTCGGGGTAACGTTCCCGAAGCGCCTGCAGCACCGGTGTGGCAAGCACAACATCTCCAATCAGCCACGGCTCGATCACCAGAATGCGTCTTACCGCTTCGCTCGAATCATTTCTCGGCGGCCACAGTCGTTCGAGCAACGGCATGAGCGCCGGGCCAATTGCATCAATGGCCTTCAACGCCAGTTTCTTGTTTCGCGTCACCGGCCAGGTCTGCGCCATGTCAGGATGCCCCGGTTGATGACGTCATCGCGCAGCGCGCTCCGCCATTCCGTAGGCCTTGGCGCGGGCCGTGATTGCCCGCTCGAGCTGTTGCTGGGCGGCAGCGAGCACGTCGCGCACCGGAACGTCCGACGTCTGTCCCTTCGGTGCTCCACTGCCGATTACCTGCTGGTTCTTTCCCGAGGGACCGTACCAGCTGGGATTGCCAGACGTGAACACTGCCGCCACGGGAACGCCGAGGGCGTCGGCGATGTGCATTGCTGCCCCGTCGTTACATATCAGAAGGTCGCAGCTTCCAATGAACGCCATGAGCTGGCGCAGTGACGGTGTGACGTAGCACGCCGGAGTCCGGAGCGGAAGACGCGCGCCGTGGCCTTCGGGGTCGACGAGCACGACGATTCGCGCGCCATAACTTTCGGCGAGTGCGTCGGCGACCTCCGCAAACCGTTCTGGTGGCCATCGCTTGTGCGCGTGACTGCCGCCAACGTGAAGCGCGACGATGAGGTCCCGTGGCGCGATGCCCATGGACTCGAGCGTCGCCGCCGCGGCCTGCCGTTCCTCGGGCAGCAAAGTCAGCCGTGGCGCAATCGGCTTCCCGTCCTGCGCCCGCGTGATGGCTTTCGTCCCTCGTTGTGAGCCGAGCGCCTCCATCAGCCTCAGCCAGTCGCGAACCTTGTGATGTGCGCGCGGCGACGCAGGAATCGCGTCGGTGAGCAGGAATGTTCCTCCTCCGAACGCATAGCCAATTCGTCTTCGTGCGTGCGTGGCGTAGGTGACCAGATTGCTCCGAAAGTCCATCCGGCAATCAACTGTCAGGTCGAACCGCTCCGCCCGCAGCCGGTGGAACAGGTCAGACATTGCTCCCCTGTCGTAGCGGGAGCGGCGGTATTTGCCTGTGTCAGCCGTCCACGGAAAATCGAACGTGATGATTTCGTCCACGAGCCCGCTCCCGCGAAGAACTTCCTCGGCGTGGGGCTTGGCGAGAAGCGTGATCCAGGCGTCAGGGTACCGTGCGCGGAGCGCCTGCAGGGCGGTTGTCGCGATCACCACGTCGCCGATGTGCCAGATCTCGACAACGAGAATTTTCCAGATGCCGTCGCTGTCACGCCTGTGCCGGGGCAGGAGTGCCGCAAAAGGGCGTGCAATCGCATCCGCCGTCGCCAGCAGCAGGCGCTTGCTGAACGTGACTTCCCATGTTTCAGCCACCGCTCAGGGAGCCCCGGCCGGGGCCAATGCAGGCGTCGCGAAAGCTGGGCTCACCGCGCCGCGACTTCCCTGAAGAGTGTGTCGTATTGATCTGCGATTTTTTCCCACGTGTAATTCTTCCGTATTCGCTCTGGTCCCATCCGGCGCAGCTCCGCCACCCGGGCCGGGTTCGCCTCGAGAGCCAGCATTTCCCGGGCAAGCACGGCCGGATCGCGGGGAAAGAAGATACCTCCGTCGGCCAGCACCTCACGATTGAATACAGTATCGAGCGCAAGGATGCAATTGCCGTATCCCATGGCCTTCAACAGCGAAGGATTCGTGCCGCCAACCGAGTGCCCATGCACATACGCAAAGCAGTTGCAATGCAGCTCGCGGATAACGTCCTGGTCGTCAATGTGGCCGGTGAGGATGATCCGGTCGCCGGCCAGTGCCCGCAGGTCGCGGTGGAACTGGCTGTCGTAGTTCGCACCGCCGGCGACTACAAGCTTCCTTGGGGAGCCCGAATCGAGAAAGGCCCGGGCAATGAGGTCGGCGTGGTTTTCCGGGATGAGCCGGCTGGCGATGAGGTAGTAGCCGTCGCGCTCGACGTCGAATGGAACGATCAGCTCCGGCCGCTGGGAAGTCTCGACGTAAGCACCATACGCGATCATCGTCGTTTCCTTGTGGAAACGCTCCAGATAGAACTGTCGCATTGCTTCCGCGTCGGTAATGAGCTCGTTGCAGAAGCGTACGGCAGAGTGCGCCGCAGAATAAAAGTACCGGCGCGCTACCGGGCCCCATTTTGCGCGCGTCCAGTCGAGGCCGTTGACGTTCATCACCACCTTGCCGCCGAACAAACGACAAACGGCTGCGTGGTGCCCCATCCCGACGTTCACGAAACAGAAAATGTCGTAGCGTCCGACAGTGATGGCGTGCAGCACCGCAAAGAGCGTCGCCACCAGGCCGGAGAAATTCTTGCCGCCGGGAGACGGCACGTACACAAGCTGGACGCCCCTGTATTCGGGCACGCGCATTTGCTCCGGAAACGACCCTTTGCGGCAGTACATGACGATCTCGTGGCCCTTTGCCGCCAGGCGGGGCGCGATCTCGCCGAAGCCAGTCTCGAAGCCGGTGAAGTGGAGCTTCGACATCGGCATTCCGTACAGTCCAAGCATGCCGATGCGGAGCCTTTCCGGCCGAGCCTCACCGCCGCTCATGGGCCCCCGCTCTGCCGAGCCGAGTCGCTCTTGTTATAACATCCGCGACGTCCACGTCGCGGGGACGAGCGGCGAGTCGATCTCGATCGGGAGGTGATAGTCGAATGGCTTGGTCCCGTGTGCCGAAATCCAGTCGACGATGCTCTGGAGCCCGTCGCGCAGGCTCACCGTCGTGCGATAACCGAGCAGTCGGCGCGCCTTGTCGGCCGAGCAGGTGGCATACCGCACTTCCCGCGGCCGCTCCGGCACCATGATCGGATCGAGCTTGAAGCCGAGCAGCTCGGCGATGATTGTGGCCAGCTCCAGAATCGTGACGTACTCCTCGTCCGGGCCAATGTTGATCGTCTCGCCAACGACGTCCGGCAGCGTACCCATCTTGATGAGCGGATTGACGCAGTCCTGAATGAACGAGAAACAGCGCTTCTGCCCGCCGTCGCCGTAAATGACCGGCTGCTTCCCCTGCATCATCCGGTTGACCATGATGCTGGCGACGTTCCGGTAGGGATCATCGTATTTCTGCTTGGGGCCGATGATGTTGTGTGGAACCGCAATCATGTACTCGACGCCGTGAGTCTCGCACACGTTCTGGACGAGCATCTCACTGGCGTATTTTGCGATTCCATACGGGTCAGCCGGCTCGAGCGGCTGGTCCTCGACGTAGGGCACCGGCCCGTTGCCGTAACGCGCCATGCTGGAGCAGTGGACGAATCGCTTGACTTTGTTTGTGGCGGCAGCGGCGAGAACGGTTGCCGTGTTGTTGTAGACGTGCGTGGCGATAAGCGCGGGCGAGAACACGCTCAGCCCTTCGGTGGCGATTGCCGCCGTGTGAAAGATGACGTCCACATCTTTCGTCAGCCGTTTCATTGCCGCGAGGTCGTTGCAATCGGCTAGCTCGAACTCGATTCCCTCGGGAAGGTTCTGAAGGTCACCGCCGATCATGTTGTCGCAGCCGACGACCTGATCGTTTCTGCCAATGAAGGCGTCCGCGAGATGGCTTCCGAGGAAGCCGGCGGCACCCGTCACAAAGACTTTCAAGACTTCCTCCGGATTACGCTATCGGCGCGCAAAAGGGGTGCGCGCAGTGGATTCATGAAATAAAGCTCGCGCGGACGGCGCGAGCAGAGATGCAATTTGGTGGAAGAGGGACGCCGAATCAATCGTGCGGCGCTACGAGCTGCTCAACCCTGCTTCAGTAAGCTCCCGTCCGTCGCACAACCGCTGGAAAAGTGCGGGCCATGATGCTCACGTCCAACCAGAAGCTCCACTGCTCGATGTATTGCCTGTCGAGGTACACGACATCCTCGAAATCGACAACCGAGCTCCGGCCGCTCACCTGCCACAATCCGGTGATTCCGGGCTTCGCGTCCAGCCGGCGGAAGTGATGGTCCTGGTAGGTCGCGAAATCCGCCTCGAAGAAGGGACGCGGGCCCACCAGGGACATGTTGCCAAAGAGCACGTTCCAGCATTGCGGAAGCTCGTCCAGGCTCCAGCGGCGAAGCAACGCGCCCAGACGCGTGACGCGGGGGTCCTCCGGAATCTTGAAGAGGCGCGAATCCCCACTGTGATTGAGATGCGACAGCGCGCGCTTCTCGGCGTCTGCGCCCACGCGCATGGTTCTGAACTTGAGCATCCGGAACCGGCGCCCGCCGAGGCCAGCCCGGTCCTGGCTGAAGAATACTGGGCCGGGCGAGTCCAGCCGGATTGCTGCGGCAATCATCAAGAACACCGGCGACAGGAGCACAAGGCCGAGGGTCGCGCCGATGATGTCGACAATTCGCTTGAGGATCACCGCGGAAGCCTTGAGAACCGGGGCGCCCAGCTCGAAGAACGGCTGATCCTGATGCCACACCAGCGCTGGCCGAACTCCCGCAATCTTCACTGCCCTCGCCGGATACAGCAGCTGGCAGCCGGCGGCGAGGCTGGCCTCGCGGACGCTGGTTATCTGCGCGTCGTCGAGATGCTCGCACACCACGACGGTCTCGGCGTGATGCGCGTCGATGACGTCGGCAAGATCCCAGATCGATCCGAGCGCACCGTCAAAGCGCCGCGGTCCTATGGAGACATACCCGGCGAGCGAGTAATCGCCGCCGGCTGCGAGTACGGCGCGCTCGAGCTGAAGGCTCGATTCCCTTCTGTCTGTCACCAGCAGCGCGGGTGCCGCTCCGCGGCGGCCAGGCCATACCGAGCGAAGGAATTTCTCCGTCATCCCGCGGGTGCCAAGCAACACGAGCCACGTGACGAGAGTCGTCAGCGAGTACACAGACACCGCACCGAGCAGATCGC
>Ga0207926_1001508_pt1 | contig 10655 bp, 9 predicted proteins | sample NGESurdeep072012_8_FD_184454 | JGI IMG/M metagenome (GOLD analysis project Ga0207926, IMG submission 184454) | Arctic peat soil microbial communities from Barrow, Alaska - NGEE Surface sample 210-1 deep-072012 (SPAdes) | ecosystem: Environmental > Terrestrial > Soil > Wetlands > Peat ...
GTCAACAAGCAGATGGAGGCGCTCACCGGTTGTACGCGCGACGAGTTGATTGGCGCACCCTTTAAGAATTTTTTCACCGATCCGGAGCGGGCCGAGGCGGCCATCAAGCTGGTGCTGGGCGAGAAGAAAGTCACCAATTACGAACTCACCGCGCGTGCCAGGGACGGCAAGGAAACGGTGGTGTCCTACAACGCGACCACCTTCTATGATCGGGACAGAAGGCTGCAGGGCGTGTTCGCCGCCGCGCGCGACGTCACCGAACGCAAACGCCTGGATGTCGAGCTAGAGAGCGCCAAGTCTGTGGCGGAAAAAGCCAACCTCGCCAAATCTGAATTCCTTTCCAGCATGAGCCATGAGCTGCGCAGCCCGCTCAATGCCATCCTCGGCTTCGCGCAGCTGATGGAGTCCGATTCCACGCCACCATCGCCGTCCCAGAACGAAAGCATCGCGCAGATTCTTCAGGCCGGATGGCATCTGCTGACGCTGATCAACGAGATCCTCGATCTCGCCAAGGTCGAGTCCGGGCAGGTGCCGCTATCGCGGGAGCCGGTGTCGCTGGCCGAAGTCTTGCTCGAATGCCAGGGCATGGTCGAACCGCAGGCGCAACAGCGTGGTATCAGCATGACCTTTCCCAGGTTCGACAAGCTCTGCTTTGTCAATGCCGACCGGACCCGGGTGAAACAGGTTCTGATCAACCTGCTTTCCAATGCGATCAAATACAACCGCGAACACGGAATGGTCGAGGTGACGTACACCGAGAGCACACCGGGACGCATACGCATCAGCATCAAGGACAGCGGCGCCGGCCTTGCTGCAGACCAGCTGGCACAGCTGTTCCAGCCGTTTAATCGTCTCGGACAGGAAGCCAGCGCCGAGGAAGGAACCGGTATTGGCCTGGTGGTGGCCAAGCGTCTGGTCGAACTGATGGGCGGCATCATCGGCGTGGAAAGCACCGTCGGGGTGGGCAGCGTGTTCTGGTTCGAACTCATCTCGGCTGCTGAACCGCAGCTTGCCATTGAAGAAGGCGATGGCGCAGCGTTGACCCAACGGCTTGTGCCACAGGGCGCGCGCCTGCAAACCCTGCTCTATGTAGAAGATAACCCGGCGAATCTGAAACTGGTCGAGCAGGTCATCGCGCGCCATCCCGATATCCGACTGCTGACCGCAGTGGATGGGAATAGCGGCATCGAGATAGCGCGCGCTTCCAAGCCGGATGCGATCCTGATGGATATCAATCTGCCCGGCATCAACGGCTACGAAGCTCTGAAAATCCTGCGCTCGGACCCGGCCACGGCGCATATCCCCGTCATTGCCGTCAGTGCCAATGCCATGCCGCTTGATGTCGAAAGGGGTCTGGAGGCAGGGTTCTTCCGCTATATCACCAAGCCGATCAAGGTCAATGAGTTCATGGCGGCACTGGATGTGGCACTGGAATTTTCTGGAAAAGATCTGCCAAGAGCAAATAAGGAGCTGCAACTCTCATGATAAGCGCAACTGAAATTCTTCAAGGCAAAATCCTGATCGTTGACGATCTGGAAGCCAACGTTCAACTGCTCGAGCGGATGCTGCGCGGTGCCGGCTATGTTTCCGTCACGTCGACGATGGATCCGAGCGTGGTATGCGAGCTTCACCTCAAGAACCGTTACGACCTGATCCTGCTCGATCTTCATATGCCCGGCATGGACGGATTCCAGGTGTTGGAGGGACTCAAGAAAATCGAACCGGACGGGTATCTTCCGGTGCTTGTCATCACCGCCCAACCGGGCCACAAGCTGCATGCGCTTCAGTCCGGCGCCAAGGATTTCATCAGCAAGCCGTTTGAGATGGCCGAGGTGCTGGCGCGGGTTCACAACATGCTCGAAGTCCGTCTGTTGCATGCGGAAACGAAGCGCTACAGCAAAGCGCTGGAACAAAAGGTTGAAGAAGTGGAAGCCAGTCGCGATCAGATCAGTCGCCAGAGCGACGAGGTCAAGCGCCTCTACGATGATCTCGTGGCGGAGCAGAAGCGGTCGTTAGAGTTGAGCGCCCAGCCTGGCGCCATGGTCGGTGTCGAAAAGGAGGAACGTATTACCACGCCCTGGGTACGGAGCTTGAGGCTGCGTCATCCCTGGCTGCAGTTCAACCTGTTCACTTCCCTGTTGGGGGGCAGCATGGTGTTGCTGTTCCATGACACCATCAACCGGCTGTTGGTTCTCGCCGTGTTCGTGCCGATTCTGATCAGCCAGACGAGCAACACCGGTGGTCAGACGTTGGCGATCACCCTGCGCGGGCTCGCGCTGGGCGATCTGAAAGCGGGCAAGGAAAAAGCGCTAGTCCTGAAGGAAGCGCTGCTCGGCTTGCTGAACGGCATCCTCGTCGGGCTGGTGGCGGCCATGGCCATGTACGCAGCCGCTACCCTGATGCACTTGGCTGTCGCCCCCAAGCTGAGCTTGGTCGTGTTCCTCGCCATGACCGGCAGTTGCGTCATCAGCAGCATTAGTGGCGCCATTGTGCCGCTCGCGCTGAAAAAATACGGTGCCGATCCCGCCACCGCTTCAAGCATTGTGCTTACCACGATTACCGACGTGGCGGCTCTGGGGTTACTGTTTGGACTGGCGACGATCATGGTGAGGTGAGATGTGCAGGGATTGTCTTCATGGTTCGACAGGCTCACCACCGACGGACGTAACCCAGGCTGCATTGTTCTGCCAGAAGCAAATAAGGAGTGGCGATATTCATGAAAAGTTCACCTGACATTCTTCACGGCAAAATCCTGATCGTCGACGATCAGGAAGTCAATGTCCTGCTGCTCGATCGCATGCTGTGCGGTGCAGGCTACGTTTCCGTCACGTCGACGATGGATCCGAGCGAGGTATGCGAGCTTCACCTCAAGAACCGTTACGACCTGATCCTGCTCGACCTGCAAATGCCGGGCATGGACGGGTTCCAGGTGTTGGAGGGGCTCAAGGAAATCGAACTGGACGGCTACCTTCCGGTGATCGTCATCACCGCCCAACCGGGTCACAAGCTGCGCGCGCTCCAGGCCGGCGCCAAGGATTTCATCAGCAAGCCGTTCGAGATGGCCGAGGTGCTGGTGCGCGTTCACAACATGCTGGAAGTCCGTCTGTTGCACAAGGCAGCCCGCATTAACGGCAAGTTGCTGGAATCCATGGCGCTGAAGGATCCGCTGACGGGGCTTGCCAACAGACGGCAGCTAACCGACAGAATGTCGATGGCCATAGTCCATGCGCGCAGGAACAAGAGCACCATGGCGGTGGTGTATCTGGATCTGGACGGATTTAAGCAGATCAACGACACCTTGGGGCACGGTGCCGGGGACACTTTGTTGAAAATGGTCGCAGAACGCCTGGTGGCAACGGTGCGCGAAGAGGATACCGTGGCGCGCCTGGGCGGTGACGAATTCATGATAGTGCTATGGCTCAGCGGTGCCGACGAAGCCGCCAAAGTGACATTAAAACTGATCAAGGCCGTGTCGCAAACCTATGACATTGAGGGACACACCGTCAGCGTAACCACCAGCGCGGGTGTCGCTATCTATCCCACACATGGCGAAGATGTGGACACGCTGATGAAGAGCGCGGACCTGGCCTTGTACGAGGCCAAGCGCGCCGGCAAGAATACCTATCGAATCTCGGCGTGCCCAGAACCTTCGGTGGCGCGCAGGAATGAGACAGAGCGAGAGAGCGATGTTACCAAACCATGAATCGCCTCTGAGCAATTAAACACCTTTAAGCCAGCGTTCAAGTGCTTTACGGGCGATTTTCCTTGATCAGGGACTCAACGTAAATAAACCGATTCATCCTTGGACTTTCTGTACAAAAGGTAGCTATGCAAGAACCAACCCAAAAGAAACCCAATCATCAATGTGAAAAATATCAACAACGCGCTCGACATTGAAGCTCTCCAGTATAGAAAGCCGATCTCGACCATAGCGACATTTTGCGCGATAAATATCACCGCCAGGCTCCCGAGAATAAGTACCAGTGTCAGTCTTAAATTCATCTTTCAGGCCCTCTCATGTGGACTGTCAAATGCTTCCGGGTTGGCAAGGTGGCTCTGGGGTACCGATTATTTCATTTGAATTTTGAATGGGCGTCAGCTACGCCAGCCTTAAGGTCATCCCAGATCTTGTCAGCAGTTTTTTTCACCTGCTCCCATGTTTCGCCGCTGGCCTTACCCAGTTCCTTCAATTTTTCGGATGCCGTTTGCTGTTTGGCACGCAACTCATGAATTGCCTTGGCACGCGCGACCTTGATGTCAGCCCCCGCATTCTCTGCCTTGGCTTCCAATAAATTAATCTGGGCGGTCCATTCTTTCAGTTGCGCCTCCATTTTTCGTTTATAGGCATCTTTGATTTCCATGGTCTACTCCTTGACTGGTTGAGGACAAATCAATCTTATTTATTCGACTTTACTGCTAGCCGGTTTTCAACATGATTCACGCCCGTTACGGCATTTGCCAGCTCTTTTGCCCTATTGCTGTTCGAAAGCGAATCGACCGATCCGCTTAATGTCACCACGCCTTTTACGGTATCAACACTGATCTGCAGTGTCTTGAGACCGGGCTCGGCAAAAATGGCCGCTTTGACCTTGGCAGTAATTTCAGTATCATCAATGGCCACACCTGCTTTCGCGCCTTGCGCGCCCAATTTGTCACCGACTTGATCGGCCGTCTGGTCTATCTTTTTACCTGCGGTCTCTGCTGGCCCCGGCTTCTGGCATGCGGCAAGTCCGACCACCAACAGCATTGAAACGCCGATCAATTTGCAACTCTCTATGACTTTCATTTTGTTTTCCTTTCAAGGTTCATTGACATTGCCGAAAAATAAATTCGCAATGGTTGGACAGATCAAATGAAGAGCGTCACACGGCCCACTGATTGAACCACTGTAACCAACCAGATATTGAACCAAGACGCGAAGAATCTGCTTCTAAGCCACTACTTATAGCCGGTGGTCATGAAGCAAATTCCCGGAGAGCCGTCTGACGATTGCTGTTACTTAATCCAAATGCCATCCCTGACCAACGTCACGCCCTTGACGTAGCGTGCAAGTTCAGTCGCTGTGTTTTCAGCGGCAGCGGAATTGACGAAGCCGGTCAGCAGGACAACGCCTTTGGAAGTTTCGACGTTGATCTCAGCCGATTTCAGCGTAGGTTCGCCACTGATCGCCTTTAACACTTTGCTCGTGATGATGTCGTCTGCGGTGGCCTCCTTGGCTCCATGCTTAGCCGCGGTCGATGCGCATCCGAGCATAGAAGTCAGCGCGATAGCGAAGATGAAAGTAGCGAACCGCTTATAACCTGTGGTAAATTTCATGATAGTGCTCCTTGTATAAGATAAATCCTGCTCAACCTGAATCCGGTAGTTGCTACCCCATTCATGCCCTTTGATGCAACTCAGGACAGGCTTCGATACGCCTTGCCACGCAAGGCATATCGAAGGGTATTCACTTTTGAACTGCCGGATTCACGATTAAATTAAAATGCCAGCCAAGTCCGATACGACTCCGATAATCCGTAGCTGCATCATTTGGCTGGTCGCGTACCGGTAACTTCGACTTCCACGCGGCGATCAGGCGACAGACAGGCTTTCAGTTTCGGGGTCGCTTTCTTGCCTTTGCATTCGCTTGGCTTCGTCAAGGGATTTGATTCGCCTAATCCTTTGGCCGAGATCTTGTTGGCCGGTATACCTGTGGATCCCACCAGATAAGCCTTGACCGCTTCAGCGCGTCGCGTCGAAAGTCTCACGTTGTAGGCGTTCGAACCGATCCGGTCGGTGTATCCCGTTATCGTGACGACATTATAGTCAGCACCCTTCAGTTCGGCAGCAAACTTATCGAGGGCACGTTTACCGGTAGGCTTGAGGGTAGTCTTGCCGAAATCAAAAAGAGCATCTGCGTCGGAATCCGCAGAGAAAATCACCTTGGTTACAACGACTACCACCGGTGGTGGAGGGGGAGGGGCCGGGGCAGTAACAACAACAACCACAGGTTCCGGCATCAGCACTTTCTCGACAGGAGCCGGCTTATGCTGGGCGAAGCGATAGACCAGACCGACCGAATACATGTTGATGTCGCCTCTATTGCCGACGGCATCATCGATCCGGTAGCGTTCCGCCTCGGCGCGCATCCCGAGAGATTGGTTGAAGTCATATTGAAGCCCCACGCCGGCCTCGTAGTTACCAGCTTTCTTGCTGGGACTCGCATCCCACGGCACGGGAACAACACCCGTGCTGGTGAAATCGTCTTTGGCTTGAGCGTATTGATAGCCGAGCCGGGCGAATGCCGAAAACTTATCGCTGATAGGCACTATGCCGACTGCGTCGATATTCAAGCCCTGGAGCTTGATATTTCCGCTCAGTGTTCCGGCCGGTACCGTGGTCGCCGTATAACCGAACTTGCCCAGATTGAAATAGCCTGCTTCAAGGGCAAAATACCTGTTGAACTGGTAGCCGCCAAAAAGTTTAAAGGCAGTTTTATGGTTATCATCGCTGATCGTGACCGAGCCCGGTAACCCCGGTAACTGGGGGGTGATCCGCGCATCGTCGATCCTTGCTCTCGATTGGCCTACGTTGCCGCCCAGGTACCAGAATGTATCGTCCGCCATTGCGAATGGGCTGTTCATTGCAGCGCACCCCACCAGGCCGAGTGCCCCTACGGTTTTAGCTACTTTTTTAATTTTCTTCATGTTATTCATGTCGTTCTCCAAAATAATTTGGTGCAAATGATCGAGTGCCGCCTATTAGTGCCGCCCATTACGGGGCAGGTACGTTAACAGTGCTGGGGGTTCCGTTCAAAGCAATCGTGCCTGCAGTGATCGCTCCGGTCAATATTCTGCCGTTGATCGTGGCGAAACCTGCAGAAGTACTATCTCTGCCAGCCACGATGGTTCCATTGAAGGTCGTGCCCGAGCCGATAGTCATATCCGAAGTAGGGACCCAGAATACGTTCTTGGCCTGAGCGCCGTTACGCAGCGTGACATCGGCATCCGAAGTCATCGAAGAACCGATCTGGAACACCCAGACGGCATTCGCGTCACCCCCTCCGTCGAGAACGATTGGAGCCCCGACATTGACCAGCATCGTGCTGCCAGAACAATAGACGCCCGGGGGAATTCCCGCAGGATAAACATACATCGAACCCAGAGCCGCAGTCACGTTTGTTGTACATGCCAAGCCCTTGGCATAGTTATACGCGGCCAACAGGTCGTTCCTGGCCTGGTGTGACACGGTGTCATTGATGTGTAGCGCGCCGTTTATCACTGCTGGCGGAAATCCGGTTACTGAAGTGCCCGGCTCCAACGAAACATCCCCATTTATAACGGAGGCAGAGGCGGCAGTGACTGCGGCGGTTGCCATGAGTCCGAAAGTGCTGGCCGAACCAAGATCTACTGCACCGAGTGCGAGAACACCGGCACCTGTGGTAAAGACCCATGGATTATCCGGCAACCCGACTGCCGGTACAACCAGTGCATTACCTGCCAGATCCGTTGCCCCATTTGTGATTGTGGCGATATAGGTGGTGCTGGGTGTGAGATTGCTTGATGGTTTAAACGTCGCAACCATGGACGGTGCATCATAAGAGGATGTCCCGGATATTGTTGTTCCCGCCGGTACGCCGCTTTGTGCAACTTTAAAAGTTGCATTACTGATCGTTGACGGATCCATCGCTTCGTTGAACGTTGCGTTGACTGTGCTGTTGATTGGCACAGCTGTGACACCGCTAGCAGGGTTTGTTAAGGTTATTAGGGGTGGGGTGGTGTCTGTCGCTCCTGCAGTAAAGGTCCACACATGGTTATTTGCCACAGTTGGAGCGCTTGAAATACCTGCCAGTGCATTTCCTGCCAGGTCGGTGGCTCCAGTCGTAACCGTGGCGGTATAGACACGACCGACAGTTAGATTAACGCTGGGCTTAAAGTCCGCAGTTTTGCTGCCAACTGTGTAGGTGACGCCTAACCCGGTTACCGGTACGCCACTTTGTGCAAGTGTAAAAGTTGTATTGCTGATCGTTGCCGGGGCCATAGCCTCAGAGAAGGTTGCGGTGATCTTGGAGTTGGCTGGCACGCCTGAGGCAGCATTAGCAGGGACGGTAAACGTCACTCTGGGCCGGGTTGTGTCAATCCCTACACGTGGAACGCCGGCGCCGCCTCCGCCCAGGATTGGAGCGCTTGATCCATCCCCGCATCCCGCCACCAAAGCGGCCATCAGTAACGCCATCAACCACATCAATGGCTTGGTAATATTATTGAATCTGTTCATTTTATTCTCCTCATATCTGATTCAGAAAAACATCGGTGAAAATGACCGACCCCTTGCTGGTAATTGCCCTAGTGTGCTAAGTCAATATCCTTTGTTGACCTGTTTCGCTTTCATGCGAGCCTCAGTTTGGTCTGTTCCAAATTCAATACCGGATCAACCGGAACCAAGGCACAAGTCACACTAATTGCACTATTCCACTTCTGTCTACATCGCTCCGTGCGTTAGCGCACATAAAGCAAATTATTTTTTGAAATAGAACTTGTTGAATAAAAAGGCCGTCTTGCGACGGCCTTTTATTAACTGCTTTACATCCTGATACTGATACTGGATGACTTGTTGTAATGCCGCCAGCCTTACGGTTTGGTGATTGTGTTGTTGGTCACTGTCACCGCGCCGGCCGCCAACACACGGCCATTTACCAAGGTAGAGCTATCGCCCAGTGTGACCGCACCACCCGTCAGGATGGTGCCCTTCCATATGGTAGGTGTACCAACAGAAGAGGTGATATTAGCTGAACCAACTACCCAGAACACAGTGGTATTGAGAGCAGTCGCTGTGCCACCAGTCCCTGTGCCATATGCCACACTCGAACCCGCCGCTGGGGTCAATGCAGCGGTAGTGCGGATGATGTATACACCCGGGCCGTTCAGCGTCACGACCCCGGTATTAAGGATCGCAGTGCTGAAGCAAGTTACGCCGGGTGCCAGATGTACGCCGCTAAGATCACCACTGAGGTTGTAAGTGGCACCAGCACCACAAGGAAACTGGGTAATGCTGTTGGCATTGCTAAGGACTGTTGGCAGATCGGCCTTTGCGTTCACATACGGTGTCTCTGTACCGAGCGGGTAATTGTTGTAGCCGGTGCTCACGGTAAGAGTACCTGCGATTGTTTCCCCTGTTGCACCGACATCACCGGTGGTGACCGTCGTCACACCGGCATTGGTGATCGTGGATCCGGTGGACAGTACGGCAAAGTTGGCTGTCCTTAGGAGGTCCGGTCCTGGCGGTGCGGTCACGGTCAAATCGGCTGTATTGGACACGGTGCCTTTTGTGGCAGTGATGACGACCGGTGTGCCGCTGGGAGTGGCGCTGACGCCGCTAGCGGCGCCGGTATTCAGACCGACTGTGGCGTGGCCGCTGGCGTCTGCAGTCCAGTTAGCGGTCCTTGTCACGTCAGGGTGTGTCCCATCGGTATATGTCCCAGTCGCCGTAAATTGGAAAGTGCTGCCAGCCGCTACCACACCACTTGCAGGCGTTATTGCGAGCGACAACAATGCTGCATTGGTTACGGTCATTGGGGCTGTCGCGGTTTTGCCACCAATACCGCCAATAGCGGCAGTGATGACGACCGGTGTGCTGCTGGGAGTGACGCTGACACCGACAGCGAGGCCGGTATGCAGATCGACTGTGGCGTTGCCGCTGGCATCTGAAGTCCAGCTTGCGGTCGTGGTCACGTCTTCGGTTGACGCATCAAGATAAGTCGCAGTCGCCATAAATTGTTGAGTGGCACCAACCGGTACCACGGCACTTGCTGGCGATATGTCGAGCGACGCCAATGTTGGGTCGCGGTATACGAGCGCGGTATAGGTCGCGTATGAGGCGTCGGCAGCGGTCACCTTATAGGACACCGGAAGAGAGTAGTCATTTTGCGTTGAACCGCTCACCTGTGGCACCGAGCCTATCGTTACGCTGACCCCGGGGCTGGCCGTGAATGTCGCAATCATAGGGTTTAACAGTGTCGCGTGCGGCACGGTCGCCTTTATGGTCTTCGCCGCTTGATCTATCGTTCCTGGAACTGAACTTGCTGCTCCCCCCCCCGTTGACCAGGCAATCGAAAAGGTGTCAATGGACTTGGCTGAGTTCAAGACGCTCGGGACCGAGGTTGAGCTTGAGCTTCCACCACCGCATCCCGCGATAAAAGCGGTCAGCACTAATGCCATCAACCACATCAATGGCTTGGTAATATTATTGAATCTGTTCATTTTATTCTCCTCATATCTGATTCAGAAAAACATCGGTGCAAACGACCGACCCCTTGCTGGTAATTGCCCTAATGTTCTAAGCCAATATCCTTTGTTGACATGTTTCGCTTTCATGCGAGCCTCAGTCTGGTCTACTCCAATTCAAACGGAGCAACCGGAGCCAAGGCACAAGTCACACCAATTGCACTATTCCACTTCCGCCCACATCGCTCCGTGCGTTAGCGCACATAAAGCAAATTATTTTTGAAATAGCTTTGTGGCATAAAAAAAGGCCGTCTGATGAAACTACTAAGTAGTGACTGGTGAAGCTGCTGATATGACTACTAGCCATCTGACTGATGAAACAACTAGCCAATCCACTAAGCCACCAAAGAACGGTGGCAAAGTGGCTGGTTATAACCCAGCAAAAGACGCTGG
>Ga0207926_1001514_pt1 | contig 10608 bp, 3 predicted proteins | sample NGESurdeep072012_8_FD_184454 | JGI IMG/M metagenome (GOLD analysis project Ga0207926, IMG submission 184454) | Arctic peat soil microbial communities from Barrow, Alaska - NGEE Surface sample 210-1 deep-072012 (SPAdes) | ecosystem: Environmental > Terrestrial > Soil > Wetlands > Peat ...
GAGCCCGGACATTCTGGAGAGGCGTGGCTGGGAATTCCTCCGGGAAACGAAAACTGGAGGAAGAGCTTCTGCAGCCCGGCTTCATCCTGGCTGATGTCGGGATAGATCTCGCTGTAAGTGCCTTCAAGGTACGTGTTGCCCACGACAGCCGGACCGCCATGCCCGGGACCGGAAACGTAGATCATGTCGAGATCGTATTTCTTGATGACCCGGTTCAGGTGCACGTAGATGAAGTTCTGCCCGGGAGTCGTGCCCCAGTGCCCGAGCAGCATGTGCTTCACATCAGCGAGCGTCAGCGGACGCTTCAGCATCGGATTGTCGTAGAGATAAATCTGGCCGACCGACAGATAGTTGGCAGCACGCCAATAGGCGTCCATCCTGTGGAGCAGTTCCGGGGAAAGAGTTTTTGTTTTCATGGTTCAATTCTCCTTTCTTGAGCCCAGGTCGAGAACGCTGCAAACCATCCTGGCTATCATGTGTTCTTCGTCCGTGTGAATGACGCGGACCTTAACCCGGCCGGACGCTGCAGAAATCACGCCCTCATTCTCCGCGTTTTGTTTTTCTTCGATTTCTATGCCAAGAAACTCCAGGCCCTCGCAGATTCGAGCGCGGATGACTGGCACGTTTTCACCGATGCCGCCCGCGAACACCAGCGTGTCCAGTCCGCCCAACGCCGCCGCGTATGCGCCTATCCACTTCTTGGCCTGATAACAAAACAGCTCGACTGCTTCTGCCGCTCGCACGTCCTGCGTTTCACGACCGAGCAAGTCACGCATGTCGGAACTGGTTTCGGATATCCCGAGCAGTCCGGATTCGTGGTTGACCATTTCGTAAAACTGTTTTGTGTTGATCTGCTCGGTTCGCGCCAGATACGGCGCCAGCCCTGGATCCAGATCGCCCGAGCGGGTGCTCATCACCAATCCCGCCGTCGGAGTGAAGCCCATGCTGGTATCAATGCTCTTGCCGTCGCGCACGGCGGCCATGCTGGCTCCGTTGCCGAGATGCGCGAGGATCACGCGGCCAGTCGTTGCCGCCGGGTCGCCGAGGCGCGCGAGCTCTTCCATCAGATAAGCATAGGACAAACCGTGGAAACCGTAGCGCTGAATTCCTTTTGCGTCAAAGCGTCGCGGAATCGGCAGCAACTTGGCGACACGCGGCATCGTGCGGTGAAACGCCGTGTCAAAACAGGCCACCTGCGGCAGTTTCGGATAACGCTGGCGGAATGCCTCGATCAGCTCGATCTCGCGGGGTAGATGTTCCGGGTCATATGGCCTGATGCGATGCAGTTCGTCCAGCAATTCCTGGCTGACCGACTCTGGCGCGGTATGTTTCATGCCGTGGACTACCCGGTGCCCTACGGCTACGATCGAAGTAAATCCATCCCGTTTCTCGAGCCAATCAATCAGGAAATTCGCCGCCGATTTGTGATCGGAGGCAACGAAACCGAGACTGGGCTGCGGCTTTCCATCCGGGCCGTGAAATGTCAGATTCGTCCCGCTCAGGCCGATGCGGTCAACTTTTCCATAAAGTCTTCGCTGCAGCGGTTCATCAACCCGATACAACGCGAACTTGATGCTCGATGAGCCGCCGTTGATTGTCAGGATGCAAGGCAAATCAGTTTTCATGGGTCGCAATTTTCATAGGCCATAATTTTCATGAGCTGCGGGCTTTCATCTCGACGAAATGTTCCTGGCGGTCGTCCACCAGGGGTACCGTTTTCGCGGCAAGTTCGTTTCCATCGAGCAAGAGTTGATTTGCGTCTTCCGTATCAGCATCGAGCCGGGTAATGGTGATGTGATAAACGGTTTGCCGGAAGCGGTAGTGGATCTTGTAGCTGCTCCAGCTTTTCGGCATGCGCGGGGTCAGCCGCAGCTGGTCTCCCTCCAGATTCACACCCAGCAGGGTTTCAATCAGCAGGCGATACATCCAGCCGGCTGATCCCGTGTACCAGGTCCAGCCGCCCCGGCCCGTGTGCGGCGCGACTGCATAGACATCCGCCGCGACGACATACGGCTCGACTTTGTAGACGGCGATTTGTTCGGGCGTCGCGCCGTGATGGATGGGATTGAGCAGCGAGAATAATTCCCATGCGTGGTCATTTTCACCCATCAGGGCAAAAGCCATGGCGGTCCAGATTGCGCCGTGGGTGTATTGGCCGCCGTTCTCGCGCACACCAGGAATGTAACCCTTGATGTAACCGGGATCGAGCGCAGATTTGTCGAAGGGCGGATCGAACAATTGAATCAGTCCGGCTTCGCGCCGAACCAGACGCTGATCCACTGATTGCATTGCCTGGCGCGAGCGGGACAAATCGCCCGCACCGCTGATCACTGACCAGCTCTGCGGCAGGGAATCGATCTGGCATTCCGGATTGGTGCTGGAACCCAGCGGCTCACCGTTGTCGAACCAGGCGCGGCGATACCATGCGCCGTCCCAGGCGTGTTGCTCGATGTTCTGTTGCAGTTGCCGCGCTTGCGCGACGCAACGGTCGGCAAAGACGATGTCCAGCCGCGCGCGTGCCAGTCCGGCAAACTTCGTGAGCACTTCGTAAAGGAAGAAAGCCAGCCACACACTTTCGCCGCGCCCCTCAATGCCAACCAGATTCATGCCATCGTTCCAGTCGCCGCAGCCCATCAGCGGCAAACCGTGCTCGCCGAATCTCAATCCGCGCTCGATGGCACGCACGCAATGCTGGTATAGCGTGTCAGTTTCTTCGGAGCGATTCGGCAAATCATAGTAAGCCTCTTCACCCGGCTTGATAGGGCGGGCTTCGAGGAAGGGTATCTTTTCGTCGAGCACGCCGGTATCGGCGACACACGCAACGTAACGGCAGGTGACGTAAGGCAACCACAGGTAGTCGTCGGAAAAATTCGTGCGCACGCCCCGACCCGCCGGTGGATGCCACCAGTGTTGCACATCGCCTTCGCGGAATTGATGCGTGGCAGCGCGCAGCAGATGCTCGCGGGTGAGGGCCGGTTCGGCATGCACCAGCGCCATCACATCCTGCAACTGGTCGCGGAAGCCGTAGGCACCGCCGGATTGGTAAAACCCCGTTCGTCCCCACAATCGGCAGCTCAGGGTCTGATATAACAGCCAGCCGTTCGCCATTACATTCACAGCGGGATCGGGCGTATCAACGTTCACCGCTCCCAGGGTTCGATTCCAATAGTCCCAGACGCCTTCGAGTGCAACGCGGCTGGCATCCACCTGGCGAAAGCGCCGGATCAGGTTCTGAACCTCGGTGGGGTTGCGGCCGACGCCGAGGCGAAAACTCGTTTCCCGCTCCTGTCCATCCGCCAGATCGAAGGCGACTTGCATCGCGCCGCACGGATCCAGCCCGGCGCCGGCTTTTCCGGAAAGGCGTGTGCGCTTCATAGCTGCCGGTTGAGACAGGCTGCCGTTTCTGCCGATGAATTCTTTGCGGTCTCCGGTGAGCGTGCGTGTCGCATCGTTCACGTCAATAAACGCGATGCGCCCGGTGTAGTCGGTGTTGTAATGATTGCGGGCCAGCAAGGCGCCGGTCTTGAGGTCCACTTCGGTTTGCACGTGCAGCAGATTTTTATGCCGCGAGTCGCCCAATACCCATTCGCAGTATCCGGTGACCGACAGGCGGCGCGGATGCCCCGAGACGTTGCGCAATTTCAACACCGATAATTTCACCGGGGCATCCATCGCCACATAGACCCACAACTCGGAGACGATGCCGTTTTCGGTATGTTCGAATACGCTGTAGCCAAAGCCGTGGCGAATGACATAGGGTGTTCTGCCGCGAGCGGGAGAAGGCGTGGGCGACCAGAAATGCCCGGTCTGCTCATCGCGTATGTAAATCGCCTCCCCGGTGGTGTCTTCAACAGGATCGTTGTTCCAGGGCGTCAGCCTGAATTCATGGGCATTCTCAACCCAAGTGTAAGCCGCTCCGCTCTCGGAAATAACCGTCCCGAAATAGGGATTGGCCAGCACATTGACCCAGGGTGCCGGCGTCATTTGATCGGGTTGCAGGGTGATTACATATTCGTGGCCGTCGCGGGTAAAGCCGCCCAGGCCGTTCTGAAAAATCAATTCGCGTTGCGGGAGCGGCGCGGACAAACCGGCAGACCCGGAGCGGGTGGTCTTCAGCATCGGAACCAATGGCTCCAGAACACCGCGATGTTCCACCTGCTCCGCCAAAGTTCCCTTCTCATCGTCCAGAACTATGCGTGCCGCAGATTGCAGCAGCACGAGATCGTCGCCGGGAATTTGTTCGAGGCGGCGGACAAAGATGCCGCCCGGCTTGTCCAGTATTAGCGCTTCAATTCCGGACGAAATCAGACTGGTGATCATATCGTGCAGGGATTGGCGGTAAACCGAAACGTCTTCGTTCAATATAACCAGTTCGACCGTCAGCCCTTTCATGCGCCAGTATGAGTGCGCCTTGATCACTTGCCGCACCAGCTCGATCTTCTCCGTGTCGCTGATGCACAGCAGGACCAGCGGCGCGTCGCCTGAAATTCCGTAACTCCACAGACCGTTTTGCCCGCGCCGGTTGTTGCGCAACACGACCGGGCTGGCACGACGGGCGGGGTCGGCATAAATCAACGCGCCGGCCAGCCGGGCATAGAGTTGAGCTTCCGCCTCTGTGGCATTGAGGAGGTGCAGCGTCACCTGGCTGTGGGTCCACGCCAGATCGAACGCTCGGTCAGTCATGCGGACGCTTTGGTATTTTTCCACCTGCGCCAGCGCGTCTTCCCGGCTTTCCGTTACGCCCAGCACCAGGTCGACAATGACGGTTTCATGCGGACGCAAAAAGACTGTGCGCCGCAACGAAACGATGGGGTCGAGCACGGAACCGACGGTGTTGGACAAAGGCGAAACGCTCTGCATCGCCGCCGGGTTGGCCAGGCTTCCGCCGCGCCCGACAAACCGGGAGCGATCCGTCTCGCAAGAGAGGGTTTCCTGTTCGCCGCCCTGTTCACCCCCTCGCCCAAGCATCAGATGCAGCAACCACGGCGGTTTTTCTTCATGGGAACGGGCACGGCGGGTGCAGAGTATGGCAGAAGATTTTTGCGCAAACTCGGTTTGCACAAAGAGATTGCTGAACGCCGGATGCGCCTCGTCCGTGGCTGGCGTTGCGAGCACCACTTCCGCATAACTGGTCAGTTCGATGTCGCGCGCCACGGTTGAGCGATTGGTGATCGTGATGCGCCGCAACTCCACATCGTCTTCCGGCGACACGCTGATCTCAGTGTGGACTTCGAGCCCCGTATGGCGTTGCCGGAATTCCGCACGAGACTGCGTGAAGATGGCTTCATAGCCTTTGGTCGCGCGCAGGGTGGGTTGATACGCCGTGGACCAGAATTCCCCCGTCGCCACATCGCGCAGATAAACAAACGTACCCCAGCAGTCGCGTGTGGCATCTTCGCGCCAGCGGGTGACCGCCAGATCGCGCCAGCGGCTGTAGCCGCCGCCGGCGCTGCTGATGACCACATGGTAACGGCCATTGGACAACAGGTGGACTTCCGGCGCTGCCGGGGTTGGATGCTTGAGTACACGCATTACAGCTTCGTTGTTTCCAGTTGGCTCCTGTGATTTCTCCAATTTCAAATCCTCGGCAAACACGCTCGCGACGGTTCTGGGCACACGTTCCTGCAATAACAAGTCTGCCGCCTTGAGCAAGGGACAGGCCATGAAGCGCCGTTGCATGGGGTAGTTCCGCAACAGATTGTCCAGCGCCAGCAGGCTGATGCCTTGATGGTGCGCCATGAAGGACAGGACAGTGGCGCTGGTTTCGTCCGGTGGCAAACGCGCCGGGGTGTAATCCACCGCTTCATAGAAACCGTAGGCACCTTCGCGCCCCTCGCTCGCCAGCCGTTGCAGGTTTTCGCAGGCTTGCTGCGGTGCAAGCATCAGCGCCATTGCGCTGGCGTAGGGTGAGATCACCAGATCCTCGGCCAATCCCCGTTGCAAACCAAGGCCCGGCACGCCGAAGGCTCGGTATTGATAGTTCAGATGAACGTCGATCCGGTTGTAGCCCGATTCGGAAATGCCCCAGGGCACTCCGCGTGTGTTCCCGTACTCGATCTGTTGTCGCACCGCAGCCTTACAGCTGTGATCCAGCAAGGTGTTCTCATAGTTTGGCATGACCAGCAGCGGCATCAGATATTCGAACATCGAGCCACTCCACGAAACCAGGATAGGCTCGCCCCGCGAAGCGATGAGCAAGCGGCTCATGGAAAACCAGTGATCCTGCGGAACCTGCCCCAAGGCGATGGCGACATAACTGCACAAGCGCGCCTCCGAAGCCAGCAGGTCATAGAAGCTGGCGTCACAGCGGCTTTCGGCGACGTTGAACCCGATGGAAAACAATTCCCTCGCCGGGTCGAACAGAAACGTAAAGTCCATCGCGGCCAGTTCATCGCTTTGTTTGGCCAAGGCTTCCAACGCAAGCAGTCGCTGGCGGGCATGGTCGCCGGCTTCCAGCAAGCAGCGCGAGAGTTCAGTGTGACCTTCGTCTTCGTTGATCAACGGACTGAGCGATTTGGCCAGCATCGAGACTTCACGCAAGGTGAGTGCATGGTCAAAGCGCATGAGTTTTTCGGCGAGGTCGCCTGGAGCGCGCATCAAACTTTCATCGTTGCGTAACCACGGCGCGAGGAAGCGCAAATCCTCCAGATGCTCCTCGCAACTCTGCTGCAGCGTTTGACTCCACTGTTTCAGCTCAGGCTCTCCGTGTGCGAACGAATCGGCGATCTTGCCCGCAAGGCCAGTTGTCCGCTCCAGCAAAGCATAGCCTGTGCGCGGCGTGGCAGGCGCATTCGCCAATTCAGCGTCGAGTTGCGACAGCGCAGCGTTTTCGCCGGCCAGACCCATGAGTACCTTCAGCGTATCGCGCAGACCGGCAAAAATTTGTGGCGTGTAAATAGGCTCATCTGCCTGTTCTCTCAACCCGGCGGCGAGCGTCAGCAAATGTCCCGCCAGGTTGCCGCTGTCCACACTGGAAACATAAAGCGGATGGAGTGGTTGCAGCGTTCGGGTCTCATACCAATTGTAGAAGTGCCCGCGATGCCGTTCGAGCCGTTGCATCGTGGCAAAGATGTCATGTGTGCGTCGAATCAAGCGTCCCGTCGAAAGGTAGCCAAAATCGCGTGCCGCCAGATTAGCCAGCAACGCCAAACCCATATTCGTCGGGGAGGTTCGCGTCGCAATCACCGGGTTTGGGTTTTCCTGAAAATTGTCCGGCGGCAGCCAGTTTTCCTGTGCGGTGACAAAGGTGTCAAAAAAATGCCAGGTTCTGCGGGCGATGACTCGCAGAAAACTCAATTGCTCGGCCGTCAAATTTGTCGGGGCGGCAGCAATAGGTTTGCTGATCCACCAGGCGATCCACGGCGAGACAAACCAGAGACCAAGAACCGGCAAGGCCGATGAAAGTTGAGCCGGCTGCATGATGTCAAGAAATATTCCAGACGCCAGCGCGGCCAGGGGCGCGATCCACATCCTGGCATAAAAGCTGGCAAGGTCGGTGCGAGTTTTCAGTTCGGAATCACTCGATGTTTTCCATTCAAGCAGCCGTTTGTGCGTCACCAGCAAACGCAGCAGCGTCCTGACTATGGCATCCATGCTGATGAAGGCGTCGTAGGGCAGGAAGGCCAGCGTGAGAAACATCTGTCCGAGTTGGCGAGCGCCCGTATCGGCCATTCCGCGCAAATGCATCGCCCATGGTAAATCAGCCGACTTGCGAAACGCGCTACCCAGCGCCAACAATCCGGGAAATGCGATGATGGCAACGACCAGCAGTGGCGCCAAGCCGCCGAGTTCCGGAAATAGCAGCCATGCGCCCGGCAACAGCAACACCAGCGCAACCGGGACGAGGCTGCGCCTCAGGTTGTCGAGTATCTTCCACTGCGACAGCACGGAAAGCGGATTGGCAATGCGGCCGGTGTCAGAGCCTGGCACACGCGCCAGCAGCCATTGTGTGATCTGCCAATCGCCGCGTATCCAGCGGTGACGCCGGGCCATGTCCACGTTATAGCGGGAAGGATATTCCTCGAAGAACTCCACGTCGCTCACGAGGGCGGAACGGGCATGACACGCTTCCAGCAGATCGTGGCTGAGTATGGTGTTTTCCGGGAAGCGTCCTTTCATGGCACGCTGGAAGGCATCCACATCGTAAATGCCTTTACCAATATACGAACCTTCCTGAAACACATCCTGATACACGTCTGACACTTCACGCGTGTAGGGGTCGATGCCAGCATCGCCGGCAAAAAGCCGGACGAACCAGGATCTCCTGGCGCTCGGCAGACTTACCCCTACGCGCGGTTGCAGTATGCTGTAGCCTGTAGTGACAATTTCACGTACGGCATCGAATACCGGATGATTCAATGGATGGGCCATCGTGCCCACAAGCTGCCGGGCGGCATCGCGCGGAAGCTGGGTGTCTGTGTCGAGCGTGATGACATACTTGATTAACGGCAGGATGGCCGTCTCTCCCACGATCTCTGAAAAGCAGTCGCGGGAACCGTCACGGAGGAGCGCGTTGAACTCCATGAGTTTGCCCCGCTTGCGTTCGTAACCCATCCACACGCCTTCTGCGGCGTTCCAGCGGCGCGGGCGATGAAGCAGAAAGAAAAGAGTCTGGTTCGCGGAAGGATATTTCTGGTTCAGCATCTCGACACCGGCCATCGCCCGCTGAAGCAATACTTGATCCTCGGGCAGAATCTCCTCCGCCGCGTCGCGAAAATCCGTCAGCAAGGCGAAGTGCAGGTGTTGATCCCGATTCGCGAGATGATGGATTTCCAAGGTTTCGATCAGGCGATCAATCCCGGTCAGGCTCGTGAGCATGGTGGGGATCACCACCATAGCCCGGCAATCGGGCGTGATGCCGGAAGAATAATCCAGGCGCGGGAGCAGGCAGGGTTTCACCAGCAGCGTGGACAGCCAGTTCATCAGCGCCACGGCCAGTTGGCTGGCGCAAAGGAGTCCAACAAGAGTAAAGACAACGAGTTTCCATCCCTGCACTGCCAGCGTCTCGGCCTGCTGCACAAACACGAACGTGGCGAGCAAAGTCATAGCCACGATACCGCCCACATAAAATGTCAGCGGAAAGCGGCGGATGCTGCGCTCGATAATCGTACCCCAGGGCCACCGCACATTCGCCATGCGCCCCAGCTTGGCGTGGCCTTGGTCTATCAGATAGAAACCCACATGTGCGGTTCGATCTTCGTGTCCCTTTAGACGTGCACCGTCTGCGGCCAGTTGCACGGCCTTATGCGCGACCTCCGCTTCCGAAAACTGGCTGTACCGGGAGATGGCTTCGACCGAATGGCGATAGCGATCCCGGGTTGAGAAATCCATCTTCCTGTAAACGCTTGCTGGATCCGAGCGCAAAGTCTCCTCGACCAGACTCAGGGATTCCACGAACGCCTTCCAGTCCATTGCGCTCAAGAAACGAAGGCTGGCAATGCTGTGGCTGACGGAAACCCGGTTGGCCGCCTGATTTTGGCTCTCTTGTTGGACCAGCTGTTCGATGGTCAAACCTTGTTCAGCGAGCCGCTGTTCGAGCCAGCTTCGCGCAAGATGCAACACCGGACTTTGTCGCGACAAGCGCTGACTGAATTCCGCCACGAACGAACTGGACACGGGAAGATCGGACTTCGCCATGTCAGCCACCACGATGACGAGGTGAGACGGGTCTTTCTCCGCCATATCCTGCAAACGATCGATCCACACGGCCGCAAGATCGCGATCCGCCCGGGCGATAGTCAGCAGGGTGGCGACGCGCTGGAGATTTTCAATCAGCCCCAGGCGCAACATGATTGGAATGGCCCACAACTCGCCCAGCTTCAAGGAATCCACCGTTTGGTAAGCGGCGATGAAGGCGCTGAGCGAACCCGCATCAATCTGCGCATCCTCATGCGAGATCAATTCGAGCACGATATCGTAAACGCGCGGCAGTCCGGCGGATGGGCTGTTCAAGAGACGAGGCAACTCCCGGCTGTAGCCCCTGGGCAGATGCCGCTTGGCCATTTGAATCTGCTCTTCGATCAGGTAGAAGTTGTCGAGCAGCCATTCGCCGGCGGGTGTGATGCGTCGGCCTGGATGCAGGGCGAGGGTCGAACGATTAAAAGCTCTTAATGTGTCCTCGTTTTGACCCAACCGAGCTAACAGACGGTTGGGCCCCGGCCGGGTGACAACCTGATGATATTCAGCAAGCTCTTTCGCATGACGCGACAATTGTTCGATGCTGAATAATTCAGAGCGCAAAGGTGTCGCGCGCGCGCGCGGATCTATTTTTCTGCTTAGCCAGGTTTGCAAGCGTAATGGAAGAGTCTGCATGTTTTGGATTCAGCGAATTTTATGGATAATGCTTGCGTCGATTTGCAACCCGGACAATGACAGTTTTTTGCAGATGTCAGAAAAAATTCTTGTGAGTGCTCTTTTCATAATGCCTCCGGCAATGCTATTTTTCGCGCCAGAAGTATCGCGCTGGATCGGGGGCCTAGCAGGTAGGTTTGCGGGTAATCCAGAAGTGGCTCTTTGCCCGCAGCAAACAGATCTTGTGGCGATTCGCGAGAAGTATCAACGGCCAGATGCCACCGTGCTCCGGACGACAAGGGGGGCAAACCGAAATCG
>Ga0207926_1001526_pt1 | contig 10554 bp, 5 predicted proteins | sample NGESurdeep072012_8_FD_184454 | JGI IMG/M metagenome (GOLD analysis project Ga0207926, IMG submission 184454) | Arctic peat soil microbial communities from Barrow, Alaska - NGEE Surface sample 210-1 deep-072012 (SPAdes) | ecosystem: Environmental > Terrestrial > Soil > Wetlands > Peat ...
CAGAGATCCCAGAGAAAATGCCGGAAAACGCTGAAATCCCACAGGGGCGCGGGGTCTAAGGGGATCGGTTGCAAGATCCGTCGGAAAGGGGTTACGGGCCGACATGGGGGAGCTGCGGACATGAGAGACACTACACCCTCAATGTCACGACGTGAGTTTAGAAGATTGCGAAGGCGCTGTCAGTGACGTGGGTCGCGTAGGAGTGTGACAAGGAATTTCTGGTTTTGAGTTTTGATTTCTGATAGAAGAACACCCCGGCCTAGCCAAACCCGGGCTAGACCGGCGCACACGCTGAGAAGAATCGGCTCACGTACCCCACACAGCGCGCCGCCTTGCGTCTGAGCTTTAACGAATTTCTCGCGCGCTGCTCTTCGAACACAGCGAAGCGCGGGGCGCCTGCATGCTGGCTGAACGAAACCATGGGGCGCCCGGGTTCTCGTGATGCATCAAGCCACGAACCTCGACAACTTGGCGGTACGGATGGTGATCGAGCTTGGCCCCTTGTAATCGACGAAGCCCCGTTTTCGGAAGCGATTCATAAAACAACTGATTCGGGACCGGGTTGTGCCGACCATTCCCGCCAGCTCTTGCTGATTGATTCTCGGAACGACCGCCTCCGGTTTGCCTCCATTGCCGAAGTTAGCAAGCAAGAGAAGAGCTCGGGCCAGCCGTTTTTCGCTGGAGTCTAAAAACCGGTCCACGATGACCTCTTGGTATCCACTGATGCGGTTAAGCAAGTTATCGAGAAAAAATGCCGCAAAGATCTTTTCCTGTTGGATCACACGCAACATCTCTTTTCGTTCAATCCTGAGTATTGTGGAATTGGTGAGCGCCTTGGCGGACGCCAGGCACCGGGGCCGAACTGTCGCTATGCATTCCTTGCCGGCGAAGTCCCCCGGGCCGAGCAAGCCAATTGTGATTTCTTTACCCTGGGAGGCTACCGTGAGCTTCACCATGCCGGTCAAGATATAGAAGACAGCATTACCCCGTTTGCCTTGTTCAAAGAGGACCTGTTTCCCCGGTACATTTACTAGCGTCCTGCCGGCGCCGGCTTTCGAAAGAAAAGTCTTAACATGAAAGAGCGGTTGTTTATGGGCCTGGCGCAACTGCTGCTCTTTCTGCCGCTCGCTGGCGTCCATGAGGCAGCCATGGATCTCGGCCAGCTTGCCCCGCTCGTCGAATTTTCCGGCGGCATTCTCCACGGCGTGGATCACGCTGCCGTCCTTGCGGCGGAGTTCAGCCTCGTTGTATTCGAACCGCCCCTTCTCCTTGAGGCGCCCCAGGAATACGTCTCGCGACGTGCGGTCGGAATAGAGTGAGACCAGGTCGACTTTCATTGCCTCTTCGACCGAGGCAAAACCGAGCATTTGCGCGAAGGCTGAATTGCATCTTATCAACCTTCCATCGGGGCTTGCGACGTAGCTGCCCGCCGGATTTGCCTCAAAAAAGAGCCGGGTTTCCTCCTCGCTTCGGTGCACCGCATCTTCCGCCTGCTTGCGCTGCGTGATGTCACGAATGTTGCATTGGATGACCCTCCCACCATTCAATCCATAGACGTTGCTGACAAACTCCACGGCAATGGGCCGGCCGTCTTTGGTTTCGAGCGGGAGCGATTCATAGCGGATGTATTCTTTGTCTTGCAACTCTACAAAAGCCTGCTTGCATTCCTTGATATCTTTGAACGGCCCAATCTCCCAGAGTGGCAACCCAATAAACTCCTTATAAGAGTAGCCCAGCAAATGAACCAGGAATGGGTTTACGTCACTGATCTGTCCTGTCTTTGCGTCGAGAATCAGGATTCCATCCTGGGCGGTTTCGAAGAGCCGGCGATATCTAAGCTCAGAAGCTCGTAGCGCCGCTTCCGAGTCTTTGGGTTCCGTTTCTTTCTGCATGGCATACCTCGTATCGACTTCCAGGCCCGAGCCCTCTCAACCGTTCCCCTCATGCCGCAGACACCACGACAGCCAGGCCAGGCTCATCATGTCTGCCGGGAAGTTACCGGTCGAGCGAACTGGAAACGGCGGAGCGAAAATCCCCGTGGGCTGATCAACTGCCGAGTTCCGGCGAGATCAAAAAAGTGGGCGCGCAATACCCCATGTAACAGTTGTCTTGTCTCCCAAGCAGGGAGCGCTCTCCGTGGGCAGTATCAAACTTCGGGCGTCTGAACACTGGCCAAAATTGCTCAAAACAAGGAAAAAACAACTCGTTGCAGGGATTGGAGGTACGGGTGGGATTCGAACCCAGGCTTAAGGGTTCGTCACGCGATGTGTGGGATATGGATTCTAATCGGCCATGACCGGCTCGGTTTCGCCGGTCGCAGTTTCGCCGGCCGGGGTTTCAACGCGGGTTCGCTTGCGCCGTCCGCGCCACAGCTCCTGCAACTGCTCCATGTAGACGTAGAACACGGGCGTGATGTAAAGCGTCAGCGCCTGCGAAAAGACCAGTCCGCCGACCACGGCCAGCCCCAGCGGCTGCCGGGATTCGCCGCCCGCGCCGAAGCCCAGCGCGATCGGCAGCGTGCCCATCAGCGCCGACATGCTGGTCATCATGATAGGGCGGAAGCGGACCAGCGCGCCCTGGTAGATGGCCGACTCGGGATCGGTTCCCGACTTCTTCTGCTGCTCCAGCGCGAAGTCGATCATCATGATGGCGTTTTTCTTTACGATGCCGACCAGCATGATGATGCCGACGAACGCGTACAGCCCCAGTTCGACGTGGAACAGCTTAAGCGTCAGCAGCGCGCCGACGCCCGCCGCGGGCAGGCCGGAGAGAATCGTGATCGGGTGGATGAAGCTCTCGTACAAAACGCCGAGGACGATGTAGATGACCAGGATGGCCATGATGAGCAGCAGGCCGAGGCCCTTGAACGAGCTCTCGAACGCCTGCGCCGTGCCCTGGAAGCTGGTGGTGACGGTGTCCGGCAGGCCCTTGCGCGCGGACTCATTCACCGCGGTGACCGCGTCGCCCAGCGAGACTCCGGGCCGGAGGTTGAACGACAACGTCACCGCCGGCAGTTGTCCGAGGTGATTGATCGCCATCGGGCCGACCGTGCGCGTGACCTTGGCGACGGCGTCGAGCGGAACCAGTTGGTTGGTGCTGGAGCGGATGTAGAGCATGGATAGGCCGCTGGGATCGAGTTGGAACCCGGGCAGCACGGTCATCACGACGCGATACGCGTTATTCGGGGCGTAGATGGTCGAGACCTGGCGGTCGCCGTAGGCGGTGTAAAGCGCGTCCTCGATCTGGGTCGCGGTTACGCCCATCGCCGACGCCTTATCGCGATCAATGTCGAGGTTCACCTGCGGGTTCTTCATGTAAAGGTCGCTGGTGACATCCTGCAACTCTGGCAGCTTCTGCAGCTCGGTCAGGAATTTCGGGGCGACCGTGTACAACTCCTGCGTATCGGGACTCTGGATGGTGTACTGGTACAGGCTCTTAGTGAGCTGTCCGCCGATGCGGATGGGCGGCGGGTTCTGCAGGAACACTTGGATGCCGGGGATCTTGGCGAAGATGGGCCGCCAGTGCTGCATGATGGTGTCCACATGCGGGCGCTCGGAGCGCGGCACGAAGCGGGCCACCATGAAGCCCTGGTTCATGGTGCCGCGCGGGACCATCACCAGGAAACTGTTCACGTACTTGCCGTCGGGAGAATCGAGCAGCGCCTGCGCCGCGGTCAACTGGTGACGCACCATGTCTTCGTACGAGATGCCCTGCGCGGCCTCGGTCGAGCCGTAAATCTGTCCCTGGTCTTCGCTGGCGAGGAAGCCTTTGGGGATGCTGGTGAAGAGCCATCCGGTGGCGACCAGCACCAGCGCCAGCACGGCCATGGTGACCGGCTTGTAGCGCAGGACGACCTGCAAACTGCGGTCGTAGCCGTGCAACATGCCGTCGAAGAACTTCTCCATCAGCATGTAGAGCATGCCGTGCTTGCGGTTCGCGGAGTGGCCGCGCAACATGCGGCTGCACATCATTGGCGTCAGCGACAGGGAGACGAAGCCGGAGACGAGGATGGCGACGCTGATGGTCACCGCGAATTCGTGCAGCAGGCGTCCCACGATGCCGCTCATGAACAGGAACGGGATGAACACCGCGGTCAGCGAGAGCGTCATGGAAACGATGGTGAAGCCAATCTCGCGCGATCCGCGAATGGCCGCCTGCATCGGCGCCTCGCCCTGCTCGATGTGGCGCACGATGTTCTCCAGCATCACGATGGCGTCGTCCACGACGAAGCCGACGGAGAGCGTGAGCGCCATCAGAGACAGGTTATCGAGCGAGTATCCGAGGACGTACATCACCGCGAAGGTCGCGACGATGGAAAAAGGCAGCGCGAGCGACGGGATCAGCGTCGCCGACACGTTCCTCAGAAAGAGGAAGATCACCATGATCACCAGAGCCAGTGACAGGAACAGGGTGAACTTCACGTCGTTCACGGAATCGCGGATCCCCTTCGAGCGGTCGTACAGGAAACCGAGGTTGACGGCGGCTGGCATTTGCTGGCGCAGCGTCGGCACCAGGGCACGAATGTCGTCCACCACCTGCACGGTGTTGGTGCCGGGCTGCTTCTGGATGGCAAGCACCATGCCGCGCGCCAGTTTCCGGTCTTCGCCGGCGAACCACCCGGCGGTCTTATCGTTCTCGACACTGTCGAAAACGTTGGCCACCTGTTCCAGGCGAACCGGCGAGCCGTTGCGGTAGGCGACCACCAGCGGCGCGTACTGGTCCGCCTTGGTGAGCTGTCCGCTGGCCTGCACCGTATAGGCCTGGCGATTGCCCCACAGAGTTCCCGTCGGCAGATTGACGTTGCCCGCCTGCACCGCCGTGGTGACCTCGTCCACGCCGATCTGCATGCTGGCCAGCTTTTCTGGGTCCAGTTGCACGCGCACGGCGTACTTCTGCGCGCCGAACACGCTAACCTGGGCGACGCCGCTGACCATCGAGATGCGCTGCGCCAGCAGGGTTTCGGCGTACTCGTCCACATCGGACAGACGAAGCGTTGGCGAGCTCACCGCCATGTACAGTACCGGCTGGTCCGCCGGATTGACCTTCTGGTAGGAGGGCGGCGACGGCATGTTCTGCGGCAGGTCGCGGGCGGCCTTGGCGATCATCGCCTGCACGTCTTGCGCGGCCGCATCAATGTTGCGGTCGAGCGAGAACTGCAGCGTGATCGAGGTGCTTCCCAGCGTGTTCGTGGACGTCATCTGGTCCACGCCGGCGATGGTGGAGAACTGCTTCTCCAGCGGCATCGCCACCGCCGACGCCATCGTATCCGGGCTGGCGCCCGGCAGGCCGGCGCTCACCTGGATGGTCGGGAAATCCACGTTCGGCAGGTCGCTGACTGGCAGCGCCCGGTAGGCAACAATGCCGAACAGCAGAAGTGCCAACATGACCAGGGTGGTCATGATCGGACGTTTAATAAAAAGCTCAGCCATATCTACAGCCCACTACCCTTGCCGAACGGAATTCTGCAGCGCAAGACCGGCGTCTCGCTGGTCACGCCGCCTTCGACGCCGTAAATCTAGAGGCCATTCCCCGGTTTCGCAGCAGCGGCCCCACGGGAAGGGTTCGGACCCTTCTCCGATGCCTGCGAAGTGGAGGCCGGCGCATTCGCCACCGCGACCTTCGCGCCCGGCGTCAGGCGCAACTGCCCGTCGGTGACGACCTGGTCGCCCGCGTCCACACCGGATTCGATTACCGTATCGCTGCCAACGATGCGCCCAATTGTTACTTTCTTCATGTTGGCCTTATTGTTTTTCACCACGAACACAAATTGTCCGTCCTGGCCCGTCTGTACCGCGGCGCTCGGCACGAGCACGGCGTTGCGGTCAATTCCGAGCGTCAAAGAAACGTCGGCGAACTGGCCCGGCCAGAGCCTGCGATCGCCGTTCGTGAACGTGCCCTTCAGCTTGATCATTCCCGTCTGTGGATCGACGGAGTTGTCGATGAAGGTCAGCACCCCGTTGGCCTCCGCTTCTCCCTGCACCTTGGCAGCTACGCCGAGCTTGTGGTCGCGATCGTAGCGCTTGATGTCGGGAAGAAACTGCTGCGGCACCGAGAAGGTCACGTAAATCGGCGCCACCTGGTTAATGGTGACCAGCGGCACATCGTTGGCCTTGACCACGTTGCCCATCTTGACCGCGAGATTGCCGGTGCGTCCGTCGATGGGCGACTTGATGGTGCAGTAGGTGAGGTTCACTCTTGCGTTCTGTACCGCGGCTTCGTCGGCGGCTACGACCTCCTGTGCCGCTTGCGCCTGGGTCACGATCTGGTCGTGCTGCTCGCGCGAGACCACGCCTTCCTTGTAGAGTGCTTCCCAACGCACCGCCTGCGCCTTCGCGTTCGCGGCATTGGCACGGTCCCGGGCGACATTTCCATCCGCCTGCGCCAGCGCGGCCTCGTAAGGACGGCGGTCAATGACGAAGAGCAAACCGCCCTTCTTGACGTCCTGCCCTTCGCTGAATCCCACCTGCATGATTTCGCCTGCCACCATCGACTTCACCGCGACGGTGGAGAACGGCTCGACGTTGCCGATCGCCTTCACCTGCATGGGAACGTCTTTAAGGATGGCGGCGGCAACGGTCACGGGCACCGCGTTGTCGCGAGGCTGCTGGGCCTGCTTGGCGTTGTCCTTCGCGCCGCAAGCCACGAGAGGCAATAGCGCTACAGGCCCCACGATCGAAAACAACGTTCGGCGCAACTTCGAATTTGAAAATAGTGCTTTCATGATGATTCCGTCGCTACGAATGGATTTTTAGCCGCTGCCCGTCCGGCCGGCTAACACTTCTTGCTGCTGGTCCTGAGAGCCCTGCAACCGCACACCTTGAAGCCAGATATCGACCAGCGTCCGGCTGACTTCGTGCGTATCGAACTGCTGATATTTCTTCCCGCCGTACAGCTCCTGGACTTGGAAATGGTGAGTCAGCATGCCAATGAATGCGCGTGCCGCCAGCAGCGGGTCCACCTTGCGGAAACGGCCTTCCTCGATGTTGCGGCGCATGAATTCAGCCAGCAGTTCGAAGTAGCCGGCAACATTCGTCCGGTAAAAACGGTCGGAAAGCTCGTGCTTCTCGAGAGCGGTGAACAGGAGCAGGCGGGTGAGGGTGGTGTCGCGGTTCAGCATGTCTTCGGCAACGCCGACCAGCACCTCGACCGGGTCGGCTGCGCTCGCCAGCCGCGCTTCCAGCATTGCCCTGCCGGCGCGCTGCGAGCACTGGTGCTCGATCACCGCCCAGTAAAGATCTTCCTTGGTGGGAAAATGACGAAAAATAATGGCTTCATTGACCGTCGCGCCTTGCGCGATCTGCCGCGTGGTCGTGCCGTTGAATCCCTGTCGGGCAAACAGGTCGGTCGCGACTTCCAGGATTTGCTGGCGGCGTCCCTCAGCAGGCACGCGTGTATGCGGAGAAGCCATGTGTAAGTAACTACTTACGCTTTTAGACCTTCAAGGCTTCGCTGTCAACACCATGGGGCTGACTAACATACTTTATTTTCATGGATTTACAATTCTTTACTTGGCGATGAAATGGGAGTAGCCGATGCCCACCTGGTCATGACGAAGCAGCGTTTCGGGAATGGGAGGGCGAGGCTCAGTCCCAAAATGGCATGCGCGATTCCGAGTGGATAAGTATTTCGATCGCGGCGGCATCGGGCAACAAAGAAGGCGGAAGCCAGAAGAGTGCCGGCGATCAACGCAGGCTTCGGAATGTGCGCGAGGGTGAAGGAAAGAAGTACGAGTTCAGGTTGAACTCCTGGACTGTGGCCCACCGCGCAGAGGTGAGCGCGTGCGGATGCACAGTTGCGTCGCCGACGAGCGGCTATAATCAAGGTGTTTTGAAGCGCATTCTTACTATTTCCGCGGTCATTCTACTGTTTGCTACCGCCGTACTCGCGCAGGTGCGCTCCGACGTCACCGGCACGGCGCAGACGATCGTCGTACTTCCCTTCGAAAACGAATCGAAGGCGCCCGGTCTGGAGTGGATCGGCGAATCGTTTCCCGAGGTCCTTGGGCAGCGCCTTGCCAACGCCGCACTCTACGTGGTCTCGCGCGACGACCGCGCCTATGCCTTCGACCGCGCCGGAATTTCCACCAACGTCCACCTCTCGCGCGAAACGCTCTATCGCATCGCCGAACAAATGGACGCCGACTTCGTCGTATTGGGCAGCTACAACTACGACGGCCAGACCTTCAGCGCCGTGGCCCAGGTCCTCGACATGAAGCGCCTGCGCTTGTCGTCCGAAGTGGAAGAAAAAGGCGCGCTGGCGAAGATCATCGAAATCCAGAACGCACTCGCCTGGAACGTGCTGCGCCAGGTCCGGCCGGAAACGGCGGGTTCGCGCGAGTCGTTCATGGCGGCGGCGCCCGCCATCCGGCTGGATGCCTTCGAGAACTACATCCGCGGCGTGGTCGCGACCTCGCGCCCGGTGAAGATCAAGTACTTTCGCGAGGCCATCCGCCTGAATCCCGACTACGTGATGGCCATGCTGGCGCTGGGGCGTACCTACTTTGACGGCCGCGACTACGAGCAGGCGGTGACCTGGCTCTCCAAGGTGCCGCGCAATGGTCCCGCCGCGCATGAGGCCAGCTTCTACCTGGGGCTCGCGGCGTATTACCAGGGCGACTACGAACGCGCCGACGCGGCGTTCAGTTTTCTCGCGACTCGCCTGCCCTTGACCGAGGTCTACAACAACCTCGGCGTGGTCGCCGGACGCCGCGGCAAGCGGGCGGCCCTCGACTATTTCCACAAGGCAGTGGACGCCGATCCCAGTGACGCCGACTACCACTTCAATCTCGCGGTTTCGCTGTATAAAGCCGGCGACAGCGCGGCGGCGGCCAGGCAATTGCGCGAGTCGCTCAACCTGAGGCCCGGCGATTCGGAAGCGAAGTCGCTGCTCGACGCGATCGCGGCCAACGGGAGCGCGCGCGTGCAAGGGCAGACGGCGTCCAACGTGCACGTTCCCCTGGAGCGTATCAAGCGCAATTATGACGAGACGTCGCTGCAACAGTTGGCGTTGGAAATCGAGAACGCGGCGGAGGCACGGCTCGCCAACGCCGATCCGCGCACGCACGCAGCGTTTCACGCGGACCGCGGACGGGAACTGCTTGACCAGGGGTTCACGGCGGAGGCGGAGCGCAGCTTCCGCGAAGCGCTCTTGCTCGATCCCACGAACGCGGGCGCTCACGCCGGCCTGGCTCGCGTTTTAGAGAACAATAACGACGCCGAGGGCGCCCGCGCGGAGGCCGAGACCTCCGTTCGGATACAGCCTTCGGCCGATGCGCTGCTGGTGCTCGCGCGCATGGAGTTGAAGTCGAACCAGACCGCAGCCGCCCAGCAGCACCTGGACCGCGCTCTTGCGCTCGAACCGAACAACTCCGCCGCACTGACTTTGAAGCGTACGATTGAGGGCAAGAAATGAAGAATGAAGAATTAAGAATGAAGAATGGCATCCTTGGTATTCTTCCTTGCTTTCGGTACAAGTTGTGTTGCCATTACTGTTACGCGGTGTGCACGCACGAAATGGTGGGTGAGAGATGACTTCTCGAATCGCGAAGACGCTTCTATTCTTCATTCTTAATTCTTCATTCTTCATTTCCCCGGCGCGAGCTGTCGTCGTCAAGCTCAATATCCAGGACACTATCCATCCGATCACGACCGAGTACATCGAGCGCGGCATTCAGTACGCCACGCAGATCCATGCCGATGCCCTCCTAATCCAGTTGCAGACGCCCGGCGGCCTGGCCGACGCCACGCGCGACATCATCGAGAAGATCGTCGCCTCGCCGGTGCCGGTCATCATCTACGTCGCTCCCGGCGGCGCGCGCGCGGCCTCGGCCGGCTTCTTCATCCTCGAATCCGCCGACGTCGCCGCCATGGCCCCCGGGACCAACACCGGCGCGGCACATCCGGTCCTGATCGGGGGAGCAACGCCAGACAAGGTGATGGCGGAGAAGATTGAAAACGATTCCGCCGCCCTGATGCGCTCCGTCGTCGCCAAGCGCGGCCGCAACGTCGAGGTCGCCGAGAGCGCCGTGCGCCAGTCGAAGTCGTTTACCGATCAGGAGGCGCTGAAGGAGCACCTGATCGATATCGTCGCCGCCAACGACGCCGACCTGCTGCGCCAACTGGATGGCCGAAGCATTACGCGTTTCCAGGGCGGCACGGTCACGCTGCATACCGCCAACAAGCCCATTTTCGATTTCGACCTCACGCTCAAGCAGCGCATCCTCTCCTTCCTGATGGACCCCAACATGGCGTTTATCCTGCTCGCCGTGGGTGCACTGGGACTGTATTTCGAATTCAACCATCCCGGCGCGGTGCTGCCCGGAGTGGTAGGCTTTTTCTTTATCGTGCTCGCGCTGTTTGCGCTGAACATCCTGCCGGTGCGCTACACGGCGCTCGTGCTCATCCTGCTGTCGTTCGCGTTCTTTGCCCTGGAGGCGAAGTTCGCGACGCACGGGATCCTCGGCATAGCCGGGGTGGTGTCGCTGACCCTGGGCGGCCTGCTCCTGGTGGATGGCCCGATTCCTGAAATGCGCGTCCATCTCTGGACGGCGCTCTC
>Ga0207926_1001527_pt1 | contig 10548 bp, 8 predicted proteins | sample NGESurdeep072012_8_FD_184454 | JGI IMG/M metagenome (GOLD analysis project Ga0207926, IMG submission 184454) | Arctic peat soil microbial communities from Barrow, Alaska - NGEE Surface sample 210-1 deep-072012 (SPAdes) | ecosystem: Environmental > Terrestrial > Soil > Wetlands > Peat ...
AAAGCCACGCGCAAGATCGCGCGCAAGACCGAAGTCAACAAGACGCGCCGCTCTTTGCTGCGCAAGTCGGTCCGCAAAGTCGAGGAAGCGATCGCCGCCGGCGACCGCAATGCGGCAATGACGGTGTTCAAGGACGCGGAACCGGTGATCATGCGTGCGGCGCAGCGTGGCGTCGTCCATAAGAATACCGCCAGCCGTAAAGTTTCGCGTCTCGCCCACCGCATCGCCAAGCTCGGCAAGTAAGCGGCGCTTGCACCCGCGCGATGGCGCGGCGCATTTTTTGCATCAAATTCGTATAAACGACGACCGACCGGTCCGCTTCCGACGTAAAGCGGCTCGGCCGGAGCATGCTGTTGTCAAACCGTCATCGCGGCGTCAAACAAATTTGCTCCTCACGATATTGCTTGACAAAGCGCGGCGCTGGCCGCGCCAGCGCCAATGCGCACGTGCTTTCTTTGCGAGGGCTACCTTGAAAATTCGCACAAGAATTTTTTTGCGGCATGAAAGACTTAACGGGCATACGAAGACGAGGACCACAAAATGCAGATTTGACGGGCATTTTTTGTAGCTCTCGTCTTTTTAAATATAGTGCCTCAGCGCTACACCCGAAATTAAACCGCGACTTCGAAATTCCGCGCGACTCATCAAGACGTTGCAATCGACTTTATGCACAGGCACGCCATCGCGCTGGTGCGCATTTTTATCATGTCACACGCGCATATCCGTGAATCCCATTGCGAGCCGTTAACGCTTGTGTATTTTTAAAAAACGCGTCCGGAAGTCCCGGGCGTCATCAAAACAAGGTCTCGTTTCACGCTCATCGCGGATGAGAACAGCTTTTGTTTGCCTGTTGGCATCAAGTAAGGCGGACGTCACGAAGACCACCGGGCATGAGCCCGTAAAGCAATTCAATGGGGGGCTATTATGACAGCAGTGGGACGAGTTTCGGCGAGCAAGGCCGGTATCGTTGGATGGTCATCGTTTACTGTGGGTTTCCCTCTCGCCGTATCTCCTCCCGCCCGGGTTTCATGCGCCACGCCTCCGCCCGCGGGCTGAGACGCAGCATCCTCGACCCGCGCCGATGTCACGCCGCCCGGCCTTAAGCGCCTCGCGGACCGAAATTCTCCCAACGGCATCGCCATCGAGTTTGTTGCGTTCCGTTTCCCGCGCGTAGGCGGCAGCCCGCCGCCAGGCCAGGCAACCTTAGTCCGTTTCAACCATTCAATCAGATCGAGAAGCAAAAAATGTCGAACGCGGATCAGGACGGCTGGGCACGGGTGAAAGGGCGTCTACGCGCCGAGGTCGGCGACGACGTCTATTCGAGCTGGTTTGCGCGCATGGACCTGGAAGCGATCGAGGAGGGAACCGTGCGCCTGTCGGTGCCGACCCGCTTCCTCAAGAGTTGGATCCAATCGCACTATGCCGAACGGGTTCTGGCCTGTTGGCAGGCGGAACAGGCGCAAGTCGGCCGCATCGAGCTGATCGTGCGCTCGGCGGTGCTGCGCTCGGCCATCGTCAAGCCCAAGGCCGAGCTCGAGATAGGCGCCGGCGATGGCGGCCGCTTCAACAACAATGGCAACGGACGGCCGCAGCCGGTCGGCGATGCGACCGGGCATGAGGCGCTCGGCGGCTCGCCGCTCGACGCGCGCCTGACCTTCGAGACCTTCGTAGTCGGCCGCTCCAATACGCTCGCGCAGGCCGCCGCCAAGCAGGTGGCCGCCGGCAAGCGTGGCGACGCGGTGATGTTCAATCCGCTCTACATCCATGCCGGCGTCGGCCTCGGCAAGACGCATCTGCTCCAGGCGGTCACCTGGACCGGAAATGCCACAGGCGAGCGCAAAGTGCTCTATCTCACCGCCGAGAAATTCATGTACGGCTTCGTCTCGGCGCTGCGCACGCAGACCGCGCTCGCCTTCAAGGAAGCGCTGCGCGGCATCGGCGTGCTGGTGATCGACGACCTGCAATTCCTGCAAGGCAAGTCGACCCAGGCCGAGTTCTGCCACACGCTCAATGCCCTGATCGATGCCGGCCGCCAGGTGGTGATCGCCTCCGACCGACCGCCGTCGGACCTCGAAAGCCTCGACGACCGGGTGCGCTCAAGGCTGGCCGGCGGCCTGGTGGTGGAAATGGGTCCGCTCGGCGAGGAGCTGCGCCTCGAAATCCTCAAATCGCGGGTGCTGGCGGCGCGATCGCACCATCCCAGCTTCGACGTGCCGTTGCCGGTGTTGAGCTATATCGCCAAGGCCGTCACCCATAACGGCCGCGACCTAGAAGGCGCGCTCAACCGCCTGCTCGCCCACAACAAGCTTACCGGCCAATCGGTCACGCTGGAAATGGCCGAGCGCGAGGTGCGCGACCTGATCCGCCCGCAGGAGCCCAAGCGGGTCAAGATCGAGGACATCCAGCGGGTGGTGGCGCGGCAATACAATGTCAGCCGATCCGACCTGTTATCGTCGCGCCGGACCGCCAATGTGGTGCGCCCGCGGCAAGTGGCGATGTATCTGGCCAAGACCTTGACCCTGCGGTCGCTGCCGGAAATCGGCCGGCGCTTCGGCGGCCGCGACCACACCACCGTGCTGCATGCGGTGCGCAAGATCGAGGGCCTGGTCGGCAACGACATGGCCTTGGCCGAGGAAATCGAGATTTTGAAGCGGCAATTACAGGAATAGCGGGGCGGGCGACCTCTCCCCGCACGCGGGGAGAGGTGAAGGAGTTTGTGGACGCCCTGGGGGTAAGGGCCTCCGGCCAGCAGGCTGCCCTTGCACAAACCGCGCACATTCGTCACCTTTGCTCCCCGGCCTCGCATGCCGCGAGCCGCCGGCTTGCCGTCGCGCCTGGTTTCAGGGTCGTTTTCGAAGGCGCCGAAGCGGGTCTCCCCATGAAAGTCACTGTAGAGCGTGCAGAGCTGCTGAAGTCGCTGGGCCACGTGCACCGCGTGGTGGAACGGCGCAATACCATCCCGATTCTCGCCAACGTGCTGATCAAGGCCGAACGCGGCAAGCTCAGCATGAAGGCCACCGACCTCGATCTCGAAGTCATCGACAGTGTCGCCGCCGAGGTATCGCCGGGCGGCGCCACCACCGTGCCGGCGCACATGTTCTACGAGATCGTGCGCAAGCTGCCCGAGGGCTCGCAGATCGTGATCGAAGGCTCCGACGACCGCGCCGTGCTCTCGCTACGCGCCGGGCGCTCGCGCTTCACGCTGCAGACGCTGCCAGAAAGCGACTTTCCCGACTTGGCCGCCGGCGAGATGACGCATTCGTTCAAGCTCGCCGCCGCCGATCTCAAGCGGCTGATCGACAAGACCCAGTTCGCGATCTCCACCGAGGAGACCCGCTATTATTTGAACGGCATCTACCTGCACACGGCGGGCACCGCCAAGGCCGGCACGCTGCGCGCGGTGGCGACCGACGGCCACCGGCTGGCGCAAGTCGAGCTGCCGCTGCCAGAGGGCGCCGCCGGCATGCCCGGCATCATCGTACCGCGCAAGACCGTGGGCGAGGTGCAGCGCCTGATCGAAACCGGCGAAGGCGAGGTGGCGATCGAATTGTCCGCGGGCAAGATTCGCTTCTCGATCGGCGACGTGGTGCTCACCTCAAAGCTGATCGACGGCACCTTCCCTGATTATGCGCGCGTGATCCCGGCCAATAACGACAAGAGCCTCACCGTCGACAAGAAGGATTTCGAGGCCGCGGTCGACCGCGTCTCCACCGTGTCGAGCGAGCGCGGCCGCGCGGTCAAGCTCTCGATCACCGGCGGGCGGCTGGTGCTGTCGGTGACCAACCCGGATTCCGGCAGCGCGACGGAAGAGCTCGAAGTCGAATACGAATCCGACCCGCTCGATATCGGCTTCAATTCGCGCTACCTGCTCGACATCGCCGCGCAGATCGAGGGCGAGGTGGCCGTGCTCAAGCTCGCCGACCCCGGCTCGCCCACGCTGATCCAGGACAAGGACGCCAAGGGCGCGCTCTATGTGCTGATGCCGATGCGGGTTTGATCTCCCGCTTCACCGGCGCGGGTGGTAAGGCTCGCCGATGACCTCAGCCTTCATCCGCCGCCTGACGCTGAGCAATTTCCGCAGCTATCACGCCGCGCAGATCGAGCTTGGCCAAGCCGGGCCGGTGGTGCTGACCGGGGCCAATGGCGCCGGCAAGACCAATCTGATCGAGGCGATCTCTATGTTGGCGCCCGGGCGCGGCTTGCGCCGCGCCACCATGGAAGAGCTGGCGTTTTCCGAAGGCGACGGCGCCTGGGCGGTATCGGCCGAGATCGAGGGCATGCTGGGGCTGGCGACCCTCGGCACCGGCATCGATCCGCCGGCGGGCGAGGATTCAGCCCCCTCACGCATATGCCGCATCGACCGCGAAGCGGTCTCCTCGGCGGCGGCCTTCGCCGATCATTTGCGCGTGGTGTGGCTGGTGCCGGCCATGGACCCGCTGTTCAACGGCCCGGCTTCCGAGCGCCGCCGTTTCCTCGACCGCCTGGTGCTCGCCGTCGATGCCCAGCATTCCAGCCGCGTCGCGGCGCTCGAGCGTTCGCTACGCTCGCGCAACCGTCTGCTGGAGGACGCGGTGAGCGATTCCCATTGGCTGGACGCGGTCGAGCACGAGACCGCCGAGGTCGCGGTGGCGGTGGCGGCGGCGCGCGCGGAAACGGTGGGCCGGCTCGCCGGCGCGCTGGCGGGGGGGCGCGACCAGGCGCCGGAATTTCCCTTGGCCGAAATTGCGCTCGACGGCTGGATGGAAAAACTGCTCCCGTATCACAGCGCGATCGAGATCGAGGATCGCTATCGCGCCTTGCTGAAGGACAATCGCGCGCGCGACGCCGCCGCCGGCCGCACGCTTGACGGCCCGCATCTGTCAGACCTTAGCGTGAGCCATGCTGGCAAGGGCATCCCGGCGTCGGAGGCATCGACCGGCGAGCAGAAGGCGCTGCTGATCCGTCTGGTGCTCGCGCATGCCGGGCTGATCAAGGACATGACCGGTTTCGCGCCGCTCTTGCTGCTCGACGAGATCATCGCCCATCTCGATCCGACGCGCCGCGCCGCGCTCTATGACGCGCTGACTAACCTCGGCGCGCAGGTCTGGATGACCGGCGCCGATCCGGCGGCGTTCGGCGATATCGTCGGCCGCGCGCAGGTTTTCGAGGTGCGCGGCGGCGCGGTGGAACCGCGCCGGTAAAGTTCCATTGGCCCGCTACACACTGTTCATTAATCGAGAATGCTTGAAGTCTCCGAAAACAGGAACCATCGCTCACCCAATGTCTTAACCCTTACACACGGCAACGCCGCCGGCATGGGACAAGGGCAATGCGAACGGAGACGGCCATAGATCGGGTCAAGCGCGATTTGCATGGCGCGCTCGATAACATGCGCGCCGATCTCGATCGCGTCGAATTGCTCGCCGCCGCGCTGGGCGTCTTTAGCCGCCCGATTCCAGATTACGAGCCGCGGTTTCTTCACCTACCTCGCGTGCCGCTGAGCGCGCATGAGCTCGGCGAAACGGACGCCCGCAAGCAATAGCGAAACGCCTTTGCAGTTGCCGAATCGGCCGCTGACCGGGCTCAAAAAGCGGCTGATTTTTGTGCCTCCGGCACTTTAAAAACTCATTTTGAATCAACATATTAGGCGTTGTGACTTTGCTCTGTACGAGGCCCGGATTTCGTGTCACACCAAACAACAAATCCGACTCATTTTTCCGCCCGTTTTGAGGCTCCCGCCGATGGCTGAACCGGCCCTAAATATCCCGTCCGACTATGGCGACTACGACGCGGAATCGATCAAGGTCCTCAAGGGCCTCGACGCCGTGCGCAAGCGGCCGGGCATGTATATCGGCGATACCGACGACGGCTCCGGCCTCCACCACATGGTCTACGAGGTGGTCGACAACGCCATCGACGAGGCGCTCGCCGGCTTTGCCACCGAAGTGGTGACCTCGCTCAATCCCGACGGCTCGGTGAGCGTGGTCGACAACGGCCGCGGCATTCCGACCGGCATCCATGCCGGCGAAGGTATTTCGGCGGCCGAGGTCATCATGACCCAGCTGCATGCCGGCGGAAAATTCGACCAGAACGCCTACAAGGTGTCCGGCGGGTTGCACGGCGTCGGCGTCTCGGTGGTCAACGCGCTGTCGAGCTGGCTCAAGCTCACCATTTGGCGCGACGGCAAAGAACATTTCATGGAGTTCGCCGACGGCGTCGCAGTGGCGCCGCTGAAAGTGGTCGGCGACAGCGGCGGCAAACGCGGCACGCAAGTGACGTTCTTTCCGTCGCCCAAGACCTTCACCATGGTGGAGTTCGACTTTGCCACGATCGAGCATCGCCTGCGCGAACTGGCGTTTCTGAATTCCGGCGTCAACATCGTGCTGTCCGACATGCGCCACGCGGTCGAGAAGCGCGAGGAGATGAAATACGTCGGCGGTGTCGAGGAGTTCGTGAAATATCTCGACCGCAACAAGACGCCGCTGATCCCGAAGCCGGTCATGATCAAGGCCGAGCGCGAAGGCATCACGGTGGAAGCAGCACTTTGGTGGAACGACGGCTATCACGAGAGCGTGCTTTGCTTCACCAACAACATCCCGCAGCGTGACGGCGGCACGCATTTGGCCGGCTTCCGCGGCGCGCTGACCCGCCAGATCACGCAATATGCCGAAACCATCGGCACCACGCGCAAGGAAAAGGTGGCGCTCACCGGCGACGATTGCCGCGAAGGTCTGACCGCGGTGCTCTCGGTAAAAGTGCCGGACCCGAAATTTTCCTCGCAGACCAAGGACAAGCTGGTGTCCTCGGAAGTGCGGCCGGTGGTCGAAAACGTGATCAACCAGGCTTTGCAGGACTGGTTCGAGATTCACCCGGCTGAAGCCCGCGTCATCGTCGGCAAGGTGGTGGAAGCCGCCGCCGCCCGCGAGGCCGCGCGCAAGGCGCGCGATCTGACCCGCCGCAAGGGCGCGCTCGACATCTCGTCATTGCCCGGCAAGCTCGCCGACTGCCAGGAGCGCGATCCGTCCAAGTCCGAACTGTTCATCGTCGAGGGCGACTCGGCCGGCGGCTCCGCCAAGCAGGGCCGCAACCGCGAATTCCAGGCCGTGCTGCCGCTGCGCGGCAAGATCCTCAACGTGGAGCGCGCGCGCTTCGACAAGATGCTGGGCAGCCAGGAGATCGGCACGCTGATCACCGCGCTCGGCACCGGCATCGGACGCGATGAGTTCAATCCCGAAAAGCTGCGCTACCACAAGATCATCATTATGACCGACGCCGACGTGGACGGCAGCCACATCCGCACACTGTTGCTGACGTTTTTCTTCCGGCAGATGGAGGAGCTGATCAAGCGCGGCCACATCTACATCGCGCAGCCGCCGCTCTACAAAGTCAACCGCGGCAAGTCCGAGCAATATCTCAAGGACGAGCGCGCGCTCGAGGATTATCTGATCGCGACCGGCCTGGAGGATTCGGTGCTCCGGCTCGCATCGGGAGAAGAGCGCGCCGGCGACGACCTGCACAAACTGGTGGAGGAAGCTCGCGCCATCCGCAGCATCCTCACCGGGCTGCACAGCCGCTATAACCGCAAGGTGATCGAGCAAGCGGCGATTGCCGGCGTGCTCACGCCCAAAGTCACCGACGATCTCAAGACCGGGGCCGCCGCCGCCGACTACATCGCCAAGCGGCTCGACGCGCTCGAGGAAGAGACCGAACGCGGCTGGAAGGGAAGCTTCGACGAGAACGGCTTCCATTTCGAGCGCACCGTGCGCGGCGTGAAGGAAGTCGCCATCATCGACCAGGCGCTGCTCGGCTCCGCCGACGCCCGCAAGCTCGACGAATTCGCCGCCACTTTGCAGCAGGTCTATCCGCGCCCAACCCCGCCGGCCATGCTGCGCCGCAAGGATGAGACCACGGCGATCCACGGCCCGGTCGGCCTGTTCGAGGCACTCACCGGCGCGGGGCGCAAGGGCATTTCGATGCAGCGCTACAAAGGGCTGGGCGAGATGAACCCCGAGCAATTGTGGGAAACCACGCTCGACGTCAATGCGCGCTCGCTGCTGCAGGTCCGCATCAAGGAAGTGGACGAAGCCAATGTGCTGTTCGACCAGCTCATGGGCGACCTGGTCGAGCCGCGCCGGCAGTTCATCCAGGACAACGCGCTGAGCGCGAGCGTGGACGTTTAGCTCATCAGCTTGGCGCCAATCGCCAAGCTGATGACCAAGGCGCCGATAAACAGCCCCAGGAAGATGCCGAACAGCCATTGCGCGATGGTGGCGGAGGCGGCCGCCACATCGCTGAAGCCGAAGATGCCGGCGACGATGGCGATCAGCAGAAAGACAAAGGCCCATTTCAGCATCGGCGGCTCCCGTGCTCGGTTTCGCCTGCCTTAAATAGGTTTGGCCCCGCCGCGGTTCCATGGCTCCGGAACCGATTTCTCCGCCATCGACCTCGGATCGCGCGCCGGCCAGCGGCCGGCATCGACGCGGGTCAGGAAATCGCCGACCACTTGGTTGAACAGGTCCGGCTCTTCCAGGTTGACCACATGCCCGGTCTTCGGGAACATGACCAGCCCGGAGGCCGCGATGGCGGATTTCAGGAACAGGCTCGGCTCGATGCAGCGGTCGTCCTCGTCGCCGACCACGATCAGCGCCGGTGTCGTTAGTTTCCGAATCTCATTCTCGAAATCGTAGAGCGAGGGCCGCGCGCCCTGGAAACCGCGCGAGGTATGGGCCGAACCTTGCGCGTCGTGCTCGGCCAGATGCTTTAAGAATTCCGCGAAGCCGCGCGCATCCTTGATCGCGAACGGCACGCGGCTCGGGCCGTTGCCGTAGGTCTTGGCCACCGCGGCCGAGCCTTCGCGCTCGAACACCAGCGCGAGCTCGCGTGAGTTCTTATGAAACGTGTCCGTGAACCAGCGCTCGCTACCCGAGCCGGTGCCGGCGAGCGTCATCGAGCGCACGCGATTGGGGTGGTTGAGCGCGACCTGCAGCGCCGTGTAGCCGCCCATCGACAGGCCGACGATGTGCGCGCGTTCGATCTTGAGATGATCGAGCACGGCAACGGCGTCGCGCATCACATGCTGGTAGCTGTAGGCGTCGCCCGAAGGCGGCACGTCGGACGGCGTATAGCCGCGCGCGGCATAGGCGATGCAGCGGTAGCGCTTGCCGAATTCGCGCAGCTGTGGCTCCCAGCTGCGATGGTCGCCGGCGAATTCGTGCACGAACAGGATCGGCGTCCCCTGCCCCACCTCTTCGTAATGGAGCCGCACTTTGTCGCTGGTGAGCGCGTAAGGCATGGATGACCGATCCGTTCAGGCGGCGGCACTCTATACGGATATCGCGTTCGACCGGAAGCCACCGCCGATTGACCCATAAAACGAAACGGCCGGCGATGGGCCGGCCGCGATCTCGAATTCTTGGCGCGAGGTTCAGCCCGGATGGCGCGCCGCCCAGCCCAAGTCCATGCGCCGGCGCCAGGCGTTCTGCCGCAGGCCCAGCAGCCGTTGCGCGGCGGTCTTGGCATCGGCGCGGCTGGCCGCCGCGCAGGTGCGGTATTCGAGGTCGGAGACGCGCGACACCAGCGGCTGCCGGCCGAAAAACCTCGCGAACGGACTGACACCGCCGTTGAGCTTAAGATCGGAGATCGCATTGGTCACGTTTCGGGCATGCCCAAACGCCATTAACCGGCCGGTCATGGTGTGGCGAACCTCATAAACCCCGGGGCCGATCGGCGCTTCGATGGCATCGCCGCTTTTCACATCGGGAAACCGTTTCCAGCTGCTCCAGGTTTGCATCATGCGGAAAACCTCGACTTGTCTTATGAATCGCTTGCTGAGAACGCGACAACGACGCTTCGGTTCCACGCGGTCAACGCCAGCTGTTGATAATTCGCCTCGGGCCGGTGCGAAACCGGGCAGCCGCCCCAGCACGCATAGTTGATATTGCATGTGTCCTAGGGGCGCGGACGGCCTCAATGGCCGGGCAGGACCAGGACTTTCGGCTTGGCCGGCAGGCTGGTCTTGGACACCACCGTCGAGGGGACTTCGGCAATCTCCACCTCCCATTCCTGCCGCACGCGCGCCAGGAAGCGGCCGAGGGTATAGGCGCTGAAATAGTGCATTGGGATCATCAGCGGCGCCTTCAGCGCGTGTAGCACCTCGACCATGCCATCGAGGTCGAGCGTCAAGTTGCCGTCCACCGGCACCATCACTACGTCGATGCGGCCGATCTCGTTGAGCTGTTGCTGCGTCAACGTGTGATGCAGATGGCCGAGATGGGCGATGCACAGATTGGCCACCTCGAAGATGAAAATCGAATTGCCGTGGCGTTCGGTGCCGCCGTCCCAGCTCCGGATATTGGTCGGCACGTTGCGCACGCGCACGTCCTTGTATTGCAGGTCGATGCGCGCCGGCTTTTCGTCTTCCGTCCAGCCGCGCAGCACGTGCTTGATGCTCGCGTCGGGATGATCGGTGTAGTGGGTCGTGTGCGCGTGGTTCATGGTCACGATGTCGGGCAGCACCGGCGGCCTGACATAGTCGTTGTAGTCGGTGGCGATGCGGACGAGCTGCGGGCT
>Ga0207926_1001528_pt1 | contig 10548 bp, 3 predicted proteins | sample NGESurdeep072012_8_FD_184454 | JGI IMG/M metagenome (GOLD analysis project Ga0207926, IMG submission 184454) | Arctic peat soil microbial communities from Barrow, Alaska - NGEE Surface sample 210-1 deep-072012 (SPAdes) | ecosystem: Environmental > Terrestrial > Soil > Wetlands > Peat ...
CCACGCCCACGACGGCCGGCAAGCCGTACTCCCGTGCGATCACTGCGCCATGGGTCATCAGGCCCCCCACCTCCGTCACCAGGCCCGTGATCGCGACGAACAGGGGCGACCAGCTGGGGTCCGTGTAGGCCGTGACCAGGATGTCGCCCGCTTCGAGATCGGCCTCCGCCATGTCGTGAATGACGCGGGCCCGCCCCTCGATGATCCCGGCGGAAACGGCCAAGCCGACCAGCGCACCGGCCGGCACGTCATCGCGTCGGTACGCCCCGGCGATGACCTCGCCATCCGACGTGAGCACCCGGGGCGGTGTGAGCGCTTGATACGACCTGAACGCCTCCGTACGCTGGCCGATCAGCTGATCATCCACGTGGTTCGCGCGAACGACATCGTGGAGCTCCTGGAACGAGAGGTAGAAGATGTCCTCCTTCTCACGAAGCACGTTGGCCTGCACGAGGCGCTCGGCCTCTTCCAGCAAGGCCTGTTTGTAAACGAAGTAGCGGCTGACCATGCCGTACTTCGGATACTCCCGGTACCCGATGAAGGTCCGGACTCGGTCGATCATCCGCTTGACCTCTTCTGCCTTCTGCTTCCCGTCCGGCAGGGCCTGCAATCGCTCCAGCAGCTCCTTTTCCTTCTTCCGCGCCTCCTGCCGCCCTTGCTCGAAGCGCCGCTCGCCGGCGCCCGGCTCGAAGTTCTTGATGTTGCCGAGGATCACGGGCACGAGCGTGGTCGGGCGTTCGCTCCACCGCGGCCTCGTGATGTCGATCTCGCCGACGCAGCGCATGCCGTACCTGTCGAGGAAGGCCCGGATGGCGTCCCGCGCTTCCCGCCCGCCCGCCCGCTTGGCCAGCTCGTCCAGGAACCCCTCGTCCTCGACGTGTTGCAGAAAAGCCACCACCTCCGAATGCGGGCGGATCACGTCCGCGACGTCCAGGAGCGCCAGTCCCATCTCCGACGTGATGTTGTTCGGGACGGACTGCGTCAGCGTGTCGGCCGGGTTCTTCTCGCCCAGCCAGGCCTGCAGCTGGTCGTTGAGCCACCAGGTGGCCTCCATCGCGCTCATGAAAACCTGGTGGCTCCGCGGATCGAACAGGATCCGCCTCAGCTCCTGGATGTCCGCAAGGATGAAGTCGAGCAGCGCGGAGCCGGACTTCCCACGGATGTCGCTCTTCAACTTGGCAATGGAAGCCTCGCTGCGCTCGATCAGCCCGGTGACGATGGCCGGATCGGTCTCGATGGGGGCGGGCATGCCGCCACCCGGCGCGGAACCTGGACTTTCGTCCCTGAGGGTGGGGATGAAGTCGTCGCGTTCGAGGATGGTCTCCAGCGCGTCCGCGGTCAGGGGATCGGATTTCCCAATGACCTCCAAGAGACTGGCGCGCCTCGCTGGCGACGCCAAGTCCGAGGCGACATCGACGAACAGCCTCCCACCGGCCACGTACATCGGCCGAGGTGTGGTCAGCTGCCACAAGGAGAGCCCCAGGGGCTTCATGGCGTCGGTCATCATCTGCGCATGACCGACGGACATGTACACATGGTTCTCTTGGTCGCCGGCCGCGGGGATGGGGAACAGTGTGGTGATCGGCCGGCTCTGGACGATCTGGAAGCTGTCATCGACCAGGCACCATTCGATGTCCTGGGGGAGGCCGAAGTGCCCTTCGATCCGGCGTCCCAGCTGCGCGAGTTGCACGACCTGCGCATCCGTTAGTGCTGGCTGCTCCTGACGCTCCGGCTCGATCGGCAGTTCCTGCGTTCCGCCTGCCGGCGAGGCGTGGATGGCCAGCTGCTTGGTGGCGATTGCTTTGGCGACGATCTCGCTTTCGCGCACCTGGTAGACGTCCGCGTTCACCCGGCCTGAGACCAGGGCCTCGCCGAGTCCGAAGGCGGCCTCCACGGAGACGACCTTCCGGTTTGACGTGACGGGGTCGGCCGTGAAGAGGATGCCGGCAGCCTGCGGGAAGACCATCTGCTGCACGACCACGGCCATGTGGACCTTCCTGTGGTCGAAGCCGTTCCGCACGCGGTAGGTCACGGCCCGCTCGGTGAAAAGCGATGCCCAGCACCGGCTGATGTGCTCGAGTATCGCGGCGGGCCCCACAACGTTGAGATACGTGTCCTGCTGGCCGGCGAAGGAGGCCGTCGGCAGGTCCTCTGCCGTTGCGCTCGAGCGGACGGCGTAGGCGGCTTGCTCGCCGAGCCGGGCGAGCGCGAGGGTGATCGCCGCCGCCAGATCGTCGGGGATGGCGATCCCTTCGATGATCCGGCGGATCTCCGCGCTGAGCGTGCGGATCGCCTCCCGGTCATCCGGGTTCAGGCGCGACAGCCGATCAATCCGATCGTCGATCGACGGCGCTTCCGCCATGATCCGCCGGAAGGCATCCGTCGTCACACAGAAGCCGGCCGGCACGCGGATGCCTTCGATCCGCGAAAGCTCCCCCAGGTGCGCGCCCTTGCCGCCAACGAGCGCAACCTGCGTCTGGTCGATTTCCTGGAAACCCAGCACGTAGCTGCCCATCCGTCCACCTTGCCAAATCATCCCCATTAAGTGGAAGCGGATGTATTGAGGTACCCGTCGTGCCACAGCTCGAACGCGAACAGCGTCCAGAGCTGCTTGCGGTTGTCGCGGCGCCCGTCCAGGTGATCGTCGATCAGCCGCTTCACCGCTCTCGGGTCAAAGAAACCCTCGCGCGCGATCCGCTCGGGCGACAGCACCGACCGCATCTGCTCCTTCAGCGGGCCTCGGAACCAGTGCGCGATCGGGATGCCGAACCCCTTCTTTGGCCGGTTCAATATCGCGTCCGGAAGGACTCCACGCAGCGCGCGCTTCAACAGGAACTTGGAGCGAAGCCCGCGCAGCTTCATGTTGAGCGGGAGCTGGGTCGCGTACTCCACGAAGTCGTTGTTGAGCAGCGGGACGCGCCCCTCGAGCGACGCCATCATCGAGGCGCGATCCAGCTTGACCAGGATGTCGTTTTCCAGGTAGAGCCGCATATCCAGCAGCAGCACCTGGTTGAGCGGGTCCACTTCGGGGACTTCCATCTCCACCTGTCGCACGTCCCCCGCAAGCAGCGCCCTGCGCTCCTCCCGATCGAACGAGCCCATCCATCGCTGGTGGCGCTCGGCGGTCGGATAGGCGGCGCCGCTGACGAACCGCTTGGCTCGAAAATCGAAGCTGAGGTTGCCTCGTGAAACAGGGAGGCGCCGTACGACCGGTCCGACCAGGCCTTCACGCAAGAGGCGCGGGGCTCTCAGGTAGTAGGAGGCCAGGCGATGCGCCTGCAGCGTCGGATACCCGGCGAACAGCTCGTCTCCCCCGTCGCCCCCCAGCGCCACCTTGACGTGCTTGCGCGTGAACTCCGACAGCAGGAAGGTCGGGATGATGGATGCGTCGCCGAGCGGCTCGTCGAGCAGCTCCGGCAGCTTCGGCACGAGGTCGAGCAGCATGGCGGGCTCCAGCGTGAGCTCGTGGTGCTCGGTGCCAAGGTGGCGGGCGGCCAGCCGTGCGTAGGACGACTCGTCGAAGGATCGCTCCGCGAACCCGACCGAGAAGCTCTTCACCTCGCCGCCGAGCTGCGTCATCATCGCCGCCACCGCGCTCGAGTCGATCCCGCCCGACAGGAACACGCCCAGCGGGACGTCGCTGATCAATTCCTTGCGCACCGACTCGCGAAGCACGGACAGTAGCCGCTCCGACTCGTCTTCGATGCTCCGGCGATCGCCGCCGCCGTCGAGGTTGAGCTGCGGGGACCAGTAGCGGCGCAGCTCATGACGCGACTCCACCGGCGACCATGTCAGCGTATGGCCGGGCTGCAGCTTGCTGATCCCTTTCACGATGCTGGTCGGCGAGGGCACGAACTCGTACGCCAGGTAGTCGTCCAGCGCCACGGGGTCGATTCCCTTACGCAGCGCCGGGTCGCGGAGCAGGGCCTTGAGCTCGGAGGCGAACACCAATCGGTCGCCGTCGATCGCGTAGTGGAGAGGCTTGATGCCCATGCGGTCGCGCGCCAGCAGGACCCTGCGCCGGCGGCGGTCGTGCACCGCGAAGGCAAACATACCGTTCAGGCGCTCGACCATCCCTCCGCCCCACTCCTCGTAGCCGTGGACGAGGACCTCCGTGTCGGACTGTGTATTAAAGGAGTGGCCTGCGGCGATCAGCAGCTTCCGCAGCTCGCGGTGGTTGTAGATCTCGCCGTTCTGGACGACCCAGATGCTCGAGTCCTCGTTGTGCATCGGCTGATGTCCACCTTCCAGGTCGATGATCGACAGCCGGCGCACGCCCAACGCAACGCCGTCGAGCTGCACGGTCCCCTCGTCATCAGGTCCGCGGTGAACCATCGCGGAACACATCCGGTGGACGAGCTCGCGACCGGCGACAGGATCGCCCCCGGCGACTCCGCAGATTCCGCACATCAGCGAACGCGGCGGACCGTCGGCCTCCCGTCTGCTCCCTCTCCCCCTCCGGGAGAAGGTCGGTGTGGGCGGTCTGCTCCCTCTCCCCCTCGGGGAGAGGGTCGGGGTGAGGGGCTTAAGCTCCCATCCCGGTGTCCGCGCGAAGGCCGTTCGATGATCTCCCGCACCACGTACGTCGTCTTCGCCTGCGACTCGTGATAGGTGCGGATCGAGAGCTCGGCCAGCAGTCCCATCAGGATGAACTGGACGCCGACGATGGCGAGGAAGACCGACAAGAGCAGCAGCGGGTTGTCGTGCGCGTACGGGTAAGGCGGCACGAGCCTCTGGATGATGACGATCGCGGCAAAGAGGAGAGCGATCGCCCACAATCCGAAGGCGGCGAAGCCGAAGAAGTAGATCGGCTTGGTGGAGTAGCTGCCCAGCAGCTTCACGGTCATGAGATCGAGCAGCACGCGCGAGGTTCGCGCGAGCGAGTACTTCGACTGGCCGAACTCTCGCGGTCGGTGGTTGACGGGCAGCTCGGTGATCCGCGCCCCGACCCATGACGCATAGACCGGGATGAACCGGTGCATCTCGCCGTACAGCTTCACGTCCTGGATGACCTCTCGCTGATAGGCCTTGAGCGTGCAGCCGAAGTCATGGAGCGCAATCCCCGTGGTGCGAGCGATGATCCAGTTGGCGATCCTCGACGGCAGCACCCTCATCGCATCGTCCTGCCGATCCTTGCGCCAGCCACTGACCACGTCATTTCCCTCGTCGATCTTCTCGAGCAGGCGCGGGATGTCGTGCGGGTCGTTCTGCAGGTCGCCATCCATGAAAACCAGGATCTCGCCGCGGCTGTTATCGATCCCCGCCTGCACCGCCGCGGTCTGGCCGAAGTTGCGGCGAAAGCTGACCACCCGCACATGCGGGTCGCGCGAGGCGAACTGGCCGAGCCGTTCCGTGCTGCCGTCGCGGCTGCCGTCGTCGATGTAAAGGACCTCGTAGGACATGTCGATCGCCTCGAGCACGCCGATCAGCTCTTCGTGCAGCGGCGCGACGCTCTCGACCTCGTTGTAAACGAGCACGATCACCGAAAGTCGTGGCGCCACAGTGGCGGCGTGCCGAGTCCGCGTGGCCATCCAGGGATTGTAGGGCGCACCCACAGGGCTCCTAATCCATCAACTAATCTCAAAACGAGATGACCGTCGGCGCGATCACCACCAGCGGGCAGGAGCGGACCGGCGCCCGACCTATTGCCTGGTGGGTCTTCCCCACCGTGCCCCTGATGGCGGCGGCGATCGCTTTCGGCTGGACGCTCCACCTCATGCTGCTGCGCCTCTACGGCATGACCGGTCCGTCGTGGGACCTCGGGTACGACCAGCAGGTCGTCTGGAACATCTCGGTCGGGCAGGGCTTCTATTCGAGCTACGCGCGCGCCAACTTCCTCGGAATCCATTTCGAGCTGATCCTGGTGGTGCTCGCCGCGGTCGAAAAGCTTTGGGCGAACCCGGTGGTCCTGTTGATCTTCTCCTCGGCTGGGCTGGCCGCCACCGCACCGGCCGCCTACCTGTTCTTCCGGGCCCTCTTGCCTGACGATCGATCGGCATCACCCTGGCTCGCGATCGCGCTGTCGGCCCCAGTTCCGTTCTGGGCGGCGATCCAGGAGGCCACGCGCGATTTCTTCCACCCCGAGAACATGGCTCTGGCGCTCGCCCTTCTCGCCGGGTGGGCCGGGCTCCGCGGCCATCGGGTCGGCATGTGGGTTCTGTGCCTGCTCGTCCTCTCCTGCAAGGAGGACCAGGTCTACACGATCGGCGTCCTCGCGCTGCTGATGAGGTCCTATGGAGCTCCCGCCATCCGCAAGCACTGGCGGTTCATCGTCTACCTCGCGGGAGGTTGGTTCTTCATCGGCACCGGAATCATCCAGCAGCACCTGCGCGACTTCGGTTACACGGACTTCGTCTACTACCGCTGGTTGGTCGGGCTCAACCCCGCGATCCACGTCTCGCTCGAAGCCGTCATCGCAGCCCTCACCAGGCCGGCCGCGCTGCTCGCGGTGGCAGTGGTCATCGCAGGCATGTTCGCGCTTCCGGTGCTTGCGTGGCGCTGGCTCCTTCTCGTCATCCCGCCCTACCTCGCCAACGTGCTCAGCGAGCACGACCCGCAGAACGTGCTGAGGCTGCACTACGTGCTCCTGCTCCTGTTCCCGCTGCTCGTCGCCGGAGGCGTCGGCGCCCGCAAGTTTCTGGCGATGCGGTCGGTCCGACCGGCCACAGCCCTGCTCGCCGCCGTGCCGGCCCTGCTTCTGGGATGGGGAACCGGGCATCTTCCGCCCGCGCTTGACAGCAGCTACTACCTGTTTTCACGCCCCAACGCCGTGGCCGAGCTGCAGAACGCGACCTCGATGATCCCCGCGAACGCACCGGTGAACGCCGACGACGCCCTCGCCGTGTGGCTTGCCAACCGCCACACCATCAACGACTTCCCGGACATGCTCGACGGCAGCTGTTACGTGGTGATCGACCGTCAGGCATACCTCGACGGGCCCACGCACCCTGACCTGCGCCGGGCCGCGATCGCCGCGCTCCCGACCAGCGGCCGCTCCCTGCTCTACGACGACGGCCGCTTCCAGGTCTGGAGCCCGGTAGGGGACTGATCGACCCCTTTTCGTACTCTTAAGGGTCCTATGGCTGTCGCGGTGTCGACCCGAGAGCGTCTCGATCGGCTGTTCAAGCAGCGGATCGTGATCTTCGACGGGTCCATGGGTGTGATGCTCCAGCACAAAGGCCTCACCGACGAGGACTTCCGCGGCGAGCGTTTCCGCAATCACCCGAAGCCGCTCCGGAACAACAGCGACGTCCTCTGCCTGACCCAGCCGGCCCTCGTGACCCAGGTCCACCGCGAGTACCTGGAGGCGGGCGCGGACATCATCACCACCAACACGTTCACCGCGACGCGGGTCTCGCAGAACGACTACGGCCTGGGCGACGTCGCCTACGAGATGAACCTCGCGGGCGCGCGGCTGGCGCGCACAGCGGCCGACGATTTCGAGAACCGGTTCGTCGCAGGCTCGCTGGGCCCGACCAACGTCACCCTCTCGCTTTCGCCCAGGGTCGACGACCCGTCGTATCGAGACGTCACGTTCGATGAGCTGAAGGAGGGGTACGCGGAGGCGACACGCGCGCTTCGCGAGGGCGGCGTCGATTTCCTCCTCATCGAGACCGTCTTCGACACGCTCAACAGCAAAGCCGCGATCGCGGCGGTGAAAGAGGTCGCCCCGGAGCTGCCCCTGTTCGTATCGATGACGGTGGTCGATCGCAGCGGCCGCAACCTTTCGGGCCAGACCGTCGAGGCGTTCTGGACGTCGGTCGAGCACGCCCAACCGTTCGCCGCGGGCATCAACTGCTCGCTCGGCGCCACCGAGATGCGGCCGTACATCGCGGCCATGTCGCGCGTCGCGCCCGTCTACGTCTTCTGCTACCCGAACGCCGGGTTGCCCAACGCGTTCGGCGGTTACGACGAGCAGCCACCGACGACCAGCCGCCTGCTCAAGGAGTTCGCGGAGGCGGGCTACCTGAACGCCGCGGGTGGGTGCTGCGGCACAGGACCCGAACACATCCGGCAGATTCGCGAGGCGGTCGAGCACGTCCAGACGCGCGAAGTTCCCGAGCGCGTCAAACGGACCAGCTTCAGCGGCCTCGAGCCGTTCGAGATCGGTCCGGACTCAGGCTTCGTAGTTGTCGGGGAGCGCACCAACGTCACCGGGTCGATCCGCTTCCGCCGACTCATCGAGGGCGGCGACTTCACGGGCGCCGTGCAGGTCGCTTTGGAGCAGGTGCGCGGTGGTGCCAACCTGCTGGACGTGAACATGGATGCGGATCTCCTGGACTCCGAGGCGGCGATGGTCCGGTTCCTCAACCTCATCGCGACCGAGCCCGAGATTGCTCGCATTCCGATCATGGTCGACAGCTCAAAGTGGACGGTGCTCGAGGCGGGCCTGAAATGCGTGCAGGGCAAGGGAGTCTGCAACTCGATCAGCCTGAAGGGAGGCGAAGAGTCGTTTCTCCAGCAGGCCCGCCTGGTGCGGGAATACGGGGCGGCCGCCGTCGTGATGGCTTTCGACGAGACAGGCCAGGCGGACACGTTCGAGCGCAAGGTCGAGATCTGCAGCCGGGCCTACAAGCTGCTCACGGAAAAGGCCGGCTTCGAGCCGGAGGACATCATCTTCGACCCCAACATCCTGCCGATCGCAACTGGAATCGAAGAGCACTCCGCTTACGCGAAGAATTTCATCGAGGCAACCCGCGAGATCAAAAAGCGCTTCCCTCGCGTACATGTTTCAGGCGGCGTCTCGAACCTGTCCTTCTCCTTCCGCGGCAACGACCGCGTGCGCGAGGCGATCCACTCCGCGTTCCTCTATCACGCGATCCGCGCCGGCCTCGACATGGGCATCGTCAACGCGGGGCAGCTGGTCGTCTACGAGGACATCCCGAAAGACCTCCTTGCACTGGTCGAGGACATCATCTTCGACCGCCGGCCCGACGCGACCGAACGCCTCGTGGAGTTCGCGAAGTCCGTCACCGGCGCCGGGACCAAGCGCGAGAAGGACCTCACGTGGCGCGAAGGCTCGATCGAGGAGCGGCTCGCCCATGCCGTGCTGCATGGCGAGGTCGAGTTCATCGAGGCGGACGCCGAGGAGGCGCGCGTCAAGTACCAGAGGGGGCTGCTCGTCATCGAAGGCCCGCTGATGGACGGCATGAAGGTGGTCGGCGACCTGTTCGGCGCCGGCAAGATGTTCCTGCCACAGGTCGTCAAGAGCGCCCGCGCGATGAAGCGCGCGGTGGCCTACCTGGAACCCTTCATGCAGGCGGAGAAGGAAGCGTCCGGGAGCCAGAGCGCGCGCGGCAAGCTGGTGCTCGCGACCGTCAAAGGTGACGTGCATGACATCGGCAAGAACATCGTCGGCGTGGTGCTCCAGTGCAACAACTATGAGGTCGTCGACCTGGGAGTCATGGTCCCGGTGGACAAGATCCTGGACACTGCGATCGAGCTCAACGCCGACGTCGTGGGCCTATCGGGCCTGATCACACCATCGCTCGACGAGATGGTCGTCGTCGCCAAGGAGATGACGCGCCGTCAGTTCACGATTCCTCTGCTGATCGGCGGCGCGACCACGTCCAAGCAGCACACCGCCGTCCGCATCGCCCCGGCGTATGACGGCTCGACCGTCCACGTCCTCGACGCGTCTCGCGTCATCGGCGTGGTGTCCGACCTGCTCGACAAGGACCGGCGCCACACCTTTGATCGCGACAACCAGGCACTCCAGGAGAAGCTGCGCGCGCAGCACTCAACCTCCCGGCGCGCGCTGCTCACGCTCCAGGACGCTCGCGAGAAGCGGCAGCGGCTCCTCTTCGACGACCTGCCGAAGCCGCCGTTCATCGGCACGAAGGTGGTCGAACCGAAGATCTCAACCCTGCGCGAGTACATCGACTGGACCTTCTTCTTCACCGCCTGGGAGTTGAAGGGAAAGTACCCGGCCATTCTCGACAGCCCGTCGCACGGCGCTGTGGCGCGCGAACTGTTCGAGCACGCCAACGAGCTGCTCGACGAGATCGATTCCAAGCACTGGCTCCAGGCAAAAGGCGTCTACGGCTTCTGGCCGGCGCATGCGGACGGCGACGACATCCTGCTGGAGAACGGCACGCGCTTCCCCATGCTTCGGCAGCAGGTCGACCACGGCGACGACAAGCCGTATTTCTCTCTCGCGGATTTCATTGCCCCCAGCAGTGACCACCTGGGTGCGTTCGCCGTAACGGCCGGGCTGGGCGTGGACGAGCTCGCCGGGCGATTCCAGGCCGAGCATGACGACTACCGCGCGATCATGGTCAAGGCTCTCGCCGACCGTCTGGCCGAAGCCTTCGCCGAGTACCTGCATGAGGTCGCTCGGCGCGAGTGGTACGAGAGCGGCCCGAAGCTGTCGGGCGACGAGCTGATCGGCGAGAAGTACCGCGGCATCCGGCCGGCGTTCGGCTACCCGGCATGCCCGGACCACTCAGAGAAGCACAAGCTCTTCGAGCTGCTCGGCGCGCGCTCGATCGGGATGGACCTCACCGAGTCGGGCGCCATGACGCCGACCGCCGCGGTGGCCGGCCTCTA
>Ga0207926_1001539_pt1 | contig 10491 bp, 9 predicted proteins | sample NGESurdeep072012_8_FD_184454 | JGI IMG/M metagenome (GOLD analysis project Ga0207926, IMG submission 184454) | Arctic peat soil microbial communities from Barrow, Alaska - NGEE Surface sample 210-1 deep-072012 (SPAdes) | ecosystem: Environmental > Terrestrial > Soil > Wetlands > Peat ...
TCGCCTACGGCGGGTCCCGCATGCCCATTCCGGTGCTCGAGGAAGCGCTGGCCCGCTTCGCCGACACCGGTTTCGTCAATGCCTACGGTCTCACCGAGACCAGCTCCACCATCGCCCTGCTCGGCCCCGACGATCACCGGGCTGCGCTCACGTCGAACGAGCCGGGAGCCCGCGCCCGGTTGGGCTCTGTCGGGCGGGTGATACCCAGCGTGGAGGTGGAGGTGCGCGACGACAACGGTGCGCCGACTGCCGGGCAGCTACCGGGCCTGATATTCCTGCGCGGCGATCAGGTGTCGGGGGAGTACGCCGGGGAATCGGTCCTCGACGCCGATGGCTGGTTCCCTACCGGTGACCGTGGATGGCTGGATGATGAGGGGTACCTGTTCATCGAGGGTCGAGCCGACGACACCATCATCCGCGGTGGCGAGAATGTCTCACCGGCGGAAATCGAGGACGTGCTGATGGCGCACCCGGCCGTCGCCGATGCCGCGGTGGTGGGCCTCTCCGACGACGAGTGGGGTCAGCGCATTGCCGCCGTGGTGAGTATCGACGGAGACGGTGACGCCGTCACCTCGGACGTCCTCCGGGAATGGGTGCGTGATCACTTGCGCTCATCCAAGACGCCCGATCTGGTGGCCTTCTGGCCTGAGCTGCCCCGCACCGCTACGGGAAAATTGTTGCGTCGCCAGATCTTGGAGGACCTGTCGTCGACTCTGTCGGCCGAGAATCTGGCAACGTCGTGAGGGCGACCGGTATCGTGGCCAGGGTGTCCGCTCTCCCCGACGATATTGTCTCTGTGGCCGCGGCGCTGACCCCCGAGGCAGAGGCCGAGCGCGCCCAGCTCATGGACGCGGCATTGAAGGTGATGCGCCGGAACGGCTTTCAGGGCGCCAGCGTGCAGGACATCCTCGATGAGGCCGGGCTCTCGACCCGCGCCTTCTATAGGCAGTTCCAGTCCAAGGACGATCTGCTGTTGGCCATGTTCCACACGGCATCCGGACCTGACGTGGCCCAGGTGGCCCGACGGGTGGAAGAGTCGCCGCAGCCGATCGATGCCGTCCATCGGTGGATCGACGAGATATTGGCCATCGCCTACGACCGGAAGCGGATCCAACGACTTGTCATGTTCAGCATGGTGGCCCGCCAGACCGTCGGCTACGACCGAGAGGAGGCGTCACTTCGCGACGGGTTGATCTTCCCCCTGCTGCAGGCACTCCTCCGGGGCTCGGCCGATGGGTCGTTCCCCGCCACCGACCCCCTTCCCGATGCCCACGCCATCTTCGATCTGGTGTGGAGCCTGGCCAGTCCCCATGTGCGCCGGCTGCGACCGATGGACCGCGACGAAGCGAGGTCGCACGTCCTCCGCTTCTGCCTACCGGCACTCGGGGCCGAGCGGGCCGGCTAGGAGGTGGCGAGGTCGGGACAGGGGGTTGAGGTCGGCATCTTCGTACCCCAGGTGGGGTTCGGCCGCGACGACATCCTTTTCCGGGCCGCCATGGCCGAGGACCTGGGCATCCATTCGGTGTGGTTCTATGATCACCTCTACAGTCCCGGCCTCCCCGACCTCGACTCATTGGAAGCATGGACCCTGGCCAGCTACGTCCTGGCCCGGACCGAGCGGCTGCGAGTGGGTCACCTGGTGCTCTGCAGCAATTTCAGGCACCCGGCCCTGCTGGCCAAAATGGCCACCACCCTCGATGTCCTGTCACAAGGCCGGGTGGAAATCGGCCTGGGAAGCGGGTCGGTGGCTCTGGAGCACCACCAAGCGGGCCTCCCGTGGGGAACGGCCGCCCAACGCTCCGAGCGCCTTGGTGAAACGCTCGAAATCGTGTCCCGGATGTTGTCACAAGAGGTCACGTCCTTCGAGGGCCACCACTACCAGGTGTCCGAACTGCCCAACCGACCCGGACCGATTCAGCGCCCGCGCCCGCCCATTCACGTGGGTGGGATCGGCCCGCGTCGCACCCTTCCCCTGGTGGCCCGTTACGCCGACGTGTGGAGCATCCCGACCTACGGCCTGGCCGACTGGGAGGCCAGCCAGGTGCTCCTCGATGCAGAGTGCGCCCGGATCGGTCGAGACCCGGACACCATCCGACGGTCACACCAGGCCGTGCTGGTCCTGGTGCCCGATGCATCGGGGCTCGATGAGGCCAGGGAACGGGCTGCCCGCCGGTATGGAGGACCGGGATGGGGGGTGGCCGAAGGGGGGTATGTGGGTACCCCGGCCATGGTCATCGCGCGGATGGCGCAGGCGGTTGAGAATGGCATCTCCATGTTCATTTTCTTCGCCCACGACCGGGGTGAGCCCGCGACGCTCGAGTTGTTGGCTCACGAGGTCATGCCCGCCTTCGCCTGAGGGCCGCCCGGTCGAACCTGGTGTCGGCATCGGGCCGACGTGGACGTGGTGTGTGGCAAAAGCAGGTTTAGGATGACGCCGTGAAAATCACGTTGGACACCGATCGGTGCACGGGCCACGGCCGGTGCTACTCATTGGCCGAGGATCTCTTTGACTGTGATGACCGCGGCTACGGCATGGTCATCCACCCCGAGGTGCCGGTGGGGCTCGAAGCACAGGCCCGTATAGCTGCCGCCAACTGTCCGGAGACGGCCATCACCCTCGAGGACTGAGTGGTGCCGACCACCGAAAACGGGATTGTCGCGGGAGCGGGTGGTGGTCTAACCTGACCCATCGAGCCGGTACGGGCACCGAGCCGCAGGGGCGATCTAGGGGGGCCGTGGACATCGATGGTGCAGTAACCCTGATGCCGGATCGGTCCGGACCGCAGAGTCCGCCCCCGGCGCAGGCGGCACCGGACAGGCTCGATCAGTTTCGCGCTTCACTGACCGACTGGCTGAGCGCCAACCTCACCCCGGAGGTGGTGGCGTCCGGTCGCGGCGGTCTGGTGGTCGCCGAAACCATCGAGATCCTGAGGGCATGGAACCGCACTCTGGCCGATGCCGGGTGGGCGGCGATCTCGTGGCCCGCTGAGTATGGCGGCCGCGACGCCACAGTTGGCGAGCAGTTGGCGTTCCATGAGGTGATGACCGAGGCTCAAGCCCCGGGCCCGGTGAACGCCATCGGCGTGGCCAACATTGCTCCCGCCATTTTGGCTTTCGGCACTGCCGAGCAAAAGGACAGGTATCTGGCACCCATGCTCCGAGGCGACGAGATCTGGTGCCAGGGCATGTCCGAGCCCGATGCCGGTTCTGACCTTGCCTCACTGAAGACCAGTGCCGTTGCCGACAATGACGGGTTCGTCGTCAACGGGCAGAAGACTTGGAACAGCCTCGGGCAGTTCGCCGACTGGTGCCAGCTCTATGTACGTACCGACCCATCGGTCCCCAAGCACAAGGGCATCACCTGCCTCCTGGTCGATATGAGATCCGCCGGCGTCGAGGTGCGACCGGTGCGGACCATGGCCGGTGATTCGAGCTTCTCCGAGATTTTCCTCACCGATGTGCGGGTGCCGAACACTGCGCTTCTCGGATCGATCCACCAGGGTTGGCGGGTGGCCATGACCACCCTCAGCCACGAGCGGGCCGGGGTGGCCCGCCTCCATCTGGGACTGACCGCCAGGTTCAACGAGTTGTTGGACGATGCCCGTTCCGCGGGGGTGGTGGCGACCCCCGTGCAGCGCGACCGGTTGGCCCGGCTCTTTGCCTACATCTCCACCATGCGGTGGATGACGACCCGTGAGTTGGAGGCGATCGGCGGTGGTGGCCAGCCGTCCCCGGCCATGGGGAGCGTGGCCAAGCTCATGTGGGCCCAGGCGACCCAGGAGCTGGCCGACCTGGCAGTGGGACTGCTCGGGACCGGTGCGCTCGCCGGCCCGTGGACAAAGAATCTGGCCGCAGCACCGGCGGTGTCGATCGCCGGCGGTACCAGTGAGATCAACCGGAACATCGTGGCTGAGCAAGGCCTGGGGCTACCCCGGTGAACGAGGTGTTCGCCGGGGACCGGTGCTGTCACCGGTCCGCCCGGTTTCGTAGCTACGACCTGCAGGCCAATGAAAGAGAGGGACGACCATGACATCAGTGTGGGACTACGAGGGCAGACGAGTCATTGTCAGTGGCGGCGGGGGCGCCGGCATGGGTGCGGCGACCGTCCGGGAGTTGGGCCAACTCGGCGCCGAGATCCACGTCATCGACTTGAAGGAACCACCGGTGGACGTGGCCAGCTACCAGTGCGTGGACCTGCGTGACCCCGATGCCATCGCCGGCGCCGTCGAGACGATCGGGGGAACGATCGATGCATTGTTCAACTGCGCCGGTCTCCCCGGGGGCCGGTTCTCCGATTACGACACCATGCTGGTGAACTTCGCGGCCATGCGACATCTGACCGATCTGGTGGTGCCGCATATGGGCGAGGGCGCGGCCATTGCCAACATTTCTTCGGGCGCGGGCGCGGCGTGGATGACCAACATCGCCAAGTGGATGCCGTTGGTCACCTGCGACGGCTTTGCCGAGACGGCCCGTTGGCTGAAGGACCACCCCGAGGAGATCGCCAGTGGGTATGCCCCCTCAAAAGAGGCCATCATTGTCTGGACTATCTGGCGGTCGTTCGAGTTGGGCAAGTCGGGGATCCGCATCAACTGCACCAGTCCCGGACCGACCGATACCCCGATGATGCCGGACTTCGAGGAGCAGGTGGGCAAGGCCTTCATGGACAACTATCCGATCCCGTTGGGTCACAGGGCCACGCCCGAGGAGCAGGCCTACCCGCTCATCTATCTGAACTCCCGGGCGGCTTCGGCCATCACCGGCGAGAACATCCTCACCGATGGCGGCACCATGGGAGCCATGACGGTGGGCACCATGGACATATCGGCGTTCGGGGCCTTCCCCGAATGAACGAGATTCCCGAGGCGTTTCGTCTCGAGCACGTGGGGGAGCACCGGTTCCGGGCATCCAGCATCGGTGACCCGACCGTGCACGACGTGGTGTTCGGTGGCCAGATCATGGCGCAGATGATCCTCGCCTCCGGCTTGGGCTCGGCGGGCAAGGACGTCACGTCCATCCACACCATCTTCGCCCGCAGTGCCAGCCTTTCGGTGCCCATCGACATCGAGGTGGACGTGATGCACGATGGGCGCACCCTCGGCAGTGAGACGGTCACCGTCCGCCAGGGGGACCGGTTGTGTGCCCGTGGGCTCGTCCTCCGGCACGCCGAGGAGCCCGATCTCATCCGTCACCAGCCCCCCATGCCCGAGGTCGACGGCCCCGACATGGCCCCGGCCACCGGGCAGGACATGCTGGTGGCCCCGGGGACCGAACTTCGAGTGGTCGGAGGTGTGAACACCTGGGACCCAGAGTCTCCGGTGGGTGCTTCCGAGCTGTTCGTCTGGATCCGGCTCCCGGTTGGCCTCGGCGACTTCACCCTCACCCAGGCCATGTTGGCCTACGCCACCGACGGATTTCTCATCGGCACGGCCATGCGCCCCCATGCCGGTATCGGTCAGAATATGGCCCACCGTTCCATTGCCACCGGCGTGGTATCGCACACTCTTACCTTCCATGACCGCTTCGAGGCCGGAGCGTGGCTGCTGATGGCCCATGAGGGCGCCCATGCCGGACGAGGCCGAAGTTATGGGAGGGCTCACGTCTTCACCGAGGACGGCAGGGCGGTGGCCTCGTTCGTCCAGGAGAGCCTCATCCGTGATGCCCACCCAGAGGGCAGCACATCCAATGCAGGGAGAAGAAATTGATGACGGATCAGAACGACACGCCGGCCGGACCCACCGGAGAGACCCGGATGCTCATCGACGGCGAGCTGGTTCCGGCCGCCTCGGGCAAGCAATTCGACAATGTCAATCCGGCCACCGAGGACGTGCTCGGTCAGGTGGCCGACGCCGGTCACGAGGACATGGACCGTGCCATCGGAAGCGCCCGCCGGGCCTTTGACGAGACGGACTGGTCCACCGACAAGAAGTTCCGCCAGCGGTGCCTGGCCCAATTGCAGGACGCGCTCGAAGAGGAACACGAGTTGCTCCGGGCTGAGCTGGTGGCCGAAGTGGGGACACCTGTGCTCCTGACCTACGGGCCTCAACTCGACGCTCCCTTGGCCGAGGGCCTGACATGGCCGGCCCGGTTCATCGACGAGTTCCCCTGGGAGCGCGACCTTCCTGAAGGGACGGCGTTCGGCACCCGTAGTTGGCGCAAGGTGGTCAAGGAGGCGGTCGGGGTGGTGGCGGCCATCGTGCCGTGGAACTACCCCTTCGAGGTGACCATCAACAAGCTGGGCCAAGCGTTGGCCACCGGCAACTCGGTGATCCTGAAGGCGGCCCCCCTCACACCGTGGAACGCCACCCGCATCGGTCGGCTGGTGGCGGAGAAGACCGACATCCCGGCCGGGATCCTTCAGGTGGTGACCACGTCGGACAACACGGTGGCCGAGGACCTCATCACCGACCCACGGGTCGATCTGGTGTCCTTCACCGGTTCCACCGCGGTGGGCCGGCGCATCATGGAGAAAGGGGCACCCACGCTGAAGCGGCTGTTCCTCGAGCTCGGAGGCAAGTCGGCCGACATCGTGCTGGAAGACGCCGACTTCGCCGCCAAGCTGTCCATGGCCTGGACGGTATGCGTCCACGGCGGGCAGGGATGCGTGATGCTCACCCGGATGCTGCTGCCGCGGTCCCGTTACGACGAGGGAATTGCCGCCATGGAAGAGGGATTCCGGACCATGGCCTACGGGGACCCGACCGATGCGTCCAACCTGCAGGGGCCGCAGATCAGCGCCGCCCAACGCCAACGGGTGCTGGACATCATCGAGTCCGGCGTGGACGAGGGGGCCCGGGTGGTGGTGGGCGGTGGGCGTCCGGCCCACCTGGACAAGGGGTTCTATGTGGAGCCGACCCTTATCGCCGACGTCGACAATTCGATGAGAATCGCCCAGGAGGAGATCTTCGGGCCCGTTCTGGTGGTGGTGCCTTTCGAGGACGACGACGATGCAGTCCGCATTGCCAATGAGAATCAGTACGGACTCGGTTGCGGTGTGACCTCCGGCTCGGAGGAACGGGCCCTGTCGGTGGCGAGAAGGATCCGGGCCGGCACCGCCTCGGTGAACGGGGGGGTGTGGTACGGAGCCGATGCCCCCTTTGGTGGCTACAAGGCCAGCGGCGTCGGCAGGCAGAACGGGCTGGAGGGATTCGAGCAGTACACGGAGACCAAGACGATCGCCGGCGGGTTGCCACCACTATCCCAATAGTTCGTACCAGGACCGTGAGGTCGTCGAAGCGTCCGCCATCGAAAAGGAGAACACAGTGAAGGGCATCATGAGCGGTATCCGAGTAGTCGAGGTGGCGGCATGGACTTACGTACCGATAGCCGGGGCGGTCCTGGCCGAGTGGGGTGCCGATGTCATCAAAATCGAACACCCCGAGGTCGGTGACCCCCAACGGGGCCTGGTGAACTCCGGGCTGGTCCCCAGCGGGCCGGGCGGGGTCAACCACATGATGGAGCTGCCCAACCGGGGAAGCGCAGTGTCGGCCTCAATCTGAAGACCGAAGAAGGTCACGCCCTCCTCCTCAAGTTGGTGGAGAGCGCCGACGTCTTCTTGACCAATTTCCGTCCGCAGGCCCGCACCAAACTGAAGATCGACGTGGAGGACATCCGGGCTGTCAACCCCGACATCATCTATGTGCGGGGCTCGGCCAACGGCCAACGCGGGCCGGAGTCGAAGAGGGGTGGGTATGACAACTCCACCTTCTGGGGACGCGGAGGTTCGGCCGACATCCTCAGTGCCCCCGGGGAGTACCCGACAAGCCAGCCGGGACCGGGGTACGGGGATGTCATCGGAGGCCTGACCATTGCCGGTGGGGTATCGGCCGCCCTCTTCCACCGCCAGCGAACCGGGGAAGCTGTCACTGTCGACAATTCGTTGTTGGCCAACGGCATCTGGGCCACCGGGGCGACAGTGTGGCCGCCGACCTCTTCGGGTTCAGCCGCATGCCACGCGGGGACCGGACCAAGATGCCGAATCCGCTGGTCAATAACTACAAGACCAAGGACGACCGCTTCCTGTCCCTCATCATGCTCGAATCAGACAGGTTCTGGGCCGACCTGGTCATCAAAATCGGTCGACCGGAGCTGGCCGATGATCCCCGCTTCGTGGACTCGGTGGTGCGGGCCCAGAACTGCCAGGAGTGCGTTATCACCCTCGACGAGATCTTCGCCGGTCGCACCCTTGACGAGTGGAAGCCGATCCTCTTCGAGGTGGAAGGGGTGTGGGCTCCGGTACAGACGGCCAGCGAGTTGTTGGAGGACCCCCAGGTCCTCGCCAACGACTACATCCGCGAGGTCACCTCGGCGTCGGGGACGACCTTCCACATGGTGGCGTCACCGCTGCAGTTCAATGAGCAACCGCCGGACCTCACCCGGGCACCCGACCACGGGGAACACACCGACCAGGTCCTCGAGGAGTTGGGCCTGGACATGGACGCCATCCTCGATCTCAAACTCAAAGGGGCCGTGCTCTGATCAGGTCAGCGGAGACGCCAGTCAATTCGTGTTCCCGACGAGAAGCGCTCCTGGCCCTCGGCCAGGGTGGCGGGATCGGTCCCGATGTTGGTGAACAAGAAGGCGTGATCGAGCGCTTGGCGCCGGGTCAGCTCCAGTCCGGTCCACAGGGCCCGGACGGTGCCCTGTACCGCCAGGGCAGGTTGACCGGCGATGGCGCCAGCCGCCCACGCCGTCCGGGAGTGGAGCTCGGCGGAAGGTACGACTTCGGAGACCAGGCCGACCTGGTGGGCCCGGTTGGCCGACATGCGTTCGTGGGCACCCAGCAACGACAGCCGCACAACCTCCTGGAACGGCATCTTGTGAAGCAGAAAAATGGGTTCGAAGGCGGCGGGCATGCCGTAGGTGACATGGGGGTCGAAAAAGGTGGCGTGATCGGCGGCAATGATGAAGTCCACTTCGCCGAGGAGGTAGAAGGCTCCTCCGCACGCCATACCGTTGACTGCGGCGATCACCGGCTTCCAGAGGTCATTGGATTTGGGGCAGACGCTCTTGCCCGGGTCGTCGAAGTCCCAGGGCGTGTTGTAGCCGGGGAGCTTTCCTGGCGGCAGGTCGTCCATCGATTCGATCTGACCACGGTCCAGGCCGGTGCAGAATGCCTTCTCACCACTTCCGGTGAGCACCACGCAGCGGACATCGTCGTTTTTCCGAAGCATCGACCACAGTTCCCGGAGTTCGATCTGCATCACCGAGTCGAAGGCGTTGTAGGCCTCGGGGCGATTGAGGGTGACCCATGCCACGCCGTCTGATTCTTCGTAGAGGAGGGTCTCTCGCTTGGACATGGCCGCGATGCTATCGGTGGCCGGCTGAGGGGCTGCCGTTCCGGCCCCCGGAAGAAGGGATGGAGCGCCATGGGTGACGTTGAACCGACCGCGGCTGACTTTGACCCCCACGCCGAAAGGTATCTGGATGGCCGTCACGCCACCTGGGCCGAACTGCGACGATGCCCGGTTTCGCGCAGCCCCCACTACGGGGGATTCTGGGTGGTGAGTGGGTACGACGAGGTGGCCCAGGTGGCCCGCGACAACGCCACATTCTCGAGCCGGTACGAACCGGCGTCTGTCGACGGTCTCGACTACCTGGGGATCACCGGGATTCCGCGGGCCCGGGGAATCCCACAAGCCGGCATTGCCGAAGCCGACCGGGACGTGCACGTTGCCCTCCGGCGACTCCTCAATCCGTTTCTTCTTCCCGCCGCCATCGAGGCTCTCACCCCATTTATGGAGGAGACGACCACCTGGTTCCTCGACCAGAAGATCGGTGACGGCCACATGGACATGGTGCTCGATTTCGCCAATCCGGTTCCGGCCGTCATCACCATGCAGCTGATTGGTCTCCCCTGTGACCAGTGGGCCCGTTATGCGGAGGTCTTCCATGGCACCGTGGCCTACGGCACACGGACCCCTGAACATCGCCAGGCATTGGCCCTCATCCCGGCCATGGTGACCGAGCTCCTGGCTGCGGTGGAGGAACGGAAGCGGAAACCCCAAGCCGACATCCTCACCGAGCTGACCCGTCTGCGACTGGACGATGGCCGCTTGCTCACCGACGAACAGATCGGATCCGTGCTGTGGAACCTGGTCGGCGGAGGCCTGGACACCACCACCTCGTTGACATCCCTGGCCCTGCACCACCTCAACGGCGATGCCGGGGCACGCCGGCGATTGGTCGAGAACCCGGACCTTCTTCCCACCGCCACCGAGGAGTACCTCCGTTTCTTCTGTGTCAATGAGACGCTCACCCGCACGGTCACCAAGGACACCGAACTCGGGGGCCAGCACCTTCGACGGGGCGACTACTTGATGGTGAGTTGGTTGTCCGCCAATCTCGACGAGAAGGTGTTCGACGACGCCGAGGAGCTGGTGCTGGATCGGGCCCCCAACCGCCACCTGGCCTTCGGGGTCGGGGCACACCGGTGCATCGGCATGCACATGGCGCGGGCTCTCTTCCAGATCATGATGCGTGAAGTACTAA
>Ga0207926_1001542_pt1 | contig 10476 bp, 5 predicted proteins | sample NGESurdeep072012_8_FD_184454 | JGI IMG/M metagenome (GOLD analysis project Ga0207926, IMG submission 184454) | Arctic peat soil microbial communities from Barrow, Alaska - NGEE Surface sample 210-1 deep-072012 (SPAdes) | ecosystem: Environmental > Terrestrial > Soil > Wetlands > Peat ...
CGATTCGTTTGCATTGTCGAAACTCTTGAGTTTTGCTTCCTCATTCGACTTCGCCAGTAGCACTCGAACGACGGCACTAAAATCCTGTAATTTCCGGTACCGATTTGCCGCATCTTTGAGATAACGAAGTGCCTCTTCAGGCTTGTCAAGCGTGATCAAGCACCTGCCGAGCTCTTCTGACGCTCCGGCTGAAGCCTCCGCAAATCCGAATTGCTGAGCCTTGTCCACGAGCTGTCTGAGAATCTCTGCCGAGCGAGCTGTTTCGTTGAGCTTCTGCAAGGCCTCAACAACAAATGCCAGCGTGACTACTTGCAGCAGCGGCAATTGGAGCGTGGCTATAACAACGTTGACTCCAACCGTGGAGGAGTCGATACCTGAGACGATCCCCTTCTGCAAATCCGTCAAGACTCTGAGGGCTTCGTCTGGCTTTCCAGACTGGAGAAGAAGTCTTCCATATATGGCTTGAGCGTAGACAAGTACGTAGTAATTCTCGGTCTTGATTGATTCAGCGCGTATTTCCTTGATCAAGGGCTCAAGATCAAGTGATTGCCCTGATGCAGAAGCAGCGAGTGCTTGCAGCTTGTACAACAAGTGAAGAGGCAACAGGTCAAAATTGTTGATCCTATCGATCGTCAGCGCCTGCTCTCGAAGCGGCGCTGCTTCTTGCGATCGGCTGGTGGATTGGTACGCCTGTGCTAATTCGCCGTATGCGCGCGCGACTATGTACAGATTCTTGCTTTCCTGGGCCTTTTCCCGTGCACTCGCAAGGAGCTTAATTGCGGAACTGAAGTCGTTTCGAATGGTAGAGATCGAAGACAACGAGATCAGAACGTCTGCCTCTATCGACGGGCTTTGTGCTTTCTGCGCATTATTGAGGGCAGATTGCAGCAGTGCACTAGCTTCGTCGATATGTCCGTTCAAGATTTCCAGCAACCCTTTTTGGGATTCGGTAATCGCAAGATCGGATGGAATTTTTTTCGATCGACTTATCTCAAGTGCGCGCTGCACATGTTCGGCAGCGGAATTGAAATCGCCTGCGGATGACTTCAGGAAGGCCTGGTGCAGGAGGTCCCGCGTTTCGGCATCGGTCGGCTTTAGCTCAGCGGGGAGCCGATCGTATTTATCGACAGCACGAGAGTCAGATTGTCCGGCGACATCCATCGCCAGGAGAACGAGCAGCACAAGGACGCTTGCAACAAATTTTGCCAACATGCCTAAGCGCCCGCTGTCTTGTTCACTCGTAGCGCAGAACTGAGGGAAGTCCATCATCGGTCGTCGCAACGATTCTCTTGCCGTTCTTAGCTGTCGCCATCCATTTCAAGAAGTTTTCAGATTTATTTGGATCGGTACCCGAAGCCAAATGGCTCGCATGTCGTTCCCCGTAAGTTGAAATTGTGGCCCTGAATCATAGAACGATCACCGGCGATATATTGCAGTAGTTTTTTGGGGGGGGACGGCGGGGCGAGTTTCGGGGCGCAGATCGTTGGGAACGCGGCAGGGGGAGGGCAGTTTTGGGCGGCTCTATCGCACGCCCGCGCCCGCACACCGCGCCACACCGCTAACAAGTCAGTTAAATGCACAAGAAATGGTGCAGAAAGGGCAGTTTTGGGGCGCTCTATCTCCTATCCCGTACCTATTTTGACTCCGGAAGTAACCGGCCCTAGTATCCCCGAAAACGACGGCGTTTACCCTTCCTGGAGCACGCGCAGTTCGACGTCGGTGTGGCGGAGGCGGTTGGCGAGGGCGCGCGCCAGTCCTTCCAGCAGGTTCATGGCGAGCTTCTTGTGCTCGTCGGCGATGCTGTCGAAGCGCGCGCGCGGCAGGATGAACAACTCGACATCGGTGAAGGCGACGGCGTCGGCCGAGCGCGCCGCGCCATCCAGGAACGACATTTCGCCGAAGAAGTCGCCGCGGCTGAAGGTGGCGAGGTGGTGCTGGTGCGTTTTGTCGAGCGGCAGGATGATGCGCACCGAGCCGCTGCGAATCAGGAACAGCTCTCCGCCGTCGTCGCCATGGCGGAAGATGTTCTCGCCCGCATGGTAGGAGCGACGCTCGGTGCAGGCTTCCAGGGCGGTGAGCGTTTCCTCCTTGCGTCCCTTGAAGACATCGATTTCGCGCAGTTCCAGCGGCTGCGCCGCCGCCTGCTTCTGCCGCTCCTCGTCGAGGATGCGGTCCTCGACCCACTCCAGCGCGTCGTCGAGTTCCTCGAAGATGCGCACCTGGCGGCTGGGACGCACGAGACCGACTTGATCGAAATAGGCCTGCATGTCCTGGCCGCTGGGGACGATGTGCGGCAGGTGGCTGAAGATGAGCCAGCTCTTGCGCTCGCTGACCATGTCCTCGATCTGTTCCAGGATGTGCGCGGCCGTCACGTCCACCAGTTGCACGTGGTGCATGTCGAGCACAACGTAGGTGCGCGTCTTCAGCTCCGCTTCGAGCGCGGTATAGAGCTGGTCGGTGGTGCCGAAGAAGAGGCTGCCCTGGAGTTCGAAGATGACGGTTTGGTCGCCGCGCGTTTCCAGGATATGCATCTCCTCGGGCAGACGCTTCTGCTTGGAGAACACCTGGTTGCCGTAGGTCTTGCGGCGAATCACCTTGCCGCCGATCTGCTCGCGGATAAAGAGCAGGATGGCCAGGCCGACGCCCACGCCCGAGGCCGCGATCAGGCTGATCGTCTCCGCCACCACGACCACGACGACGATGACGACGAAGTCGAGGATGGTGGAACGCGATTTCAGCAGGTGCAGGCTGTTGCGGTCGAACATGCGGAAGCCGATCACGATCAGGATTCCGGCCAGCGCCGCCACCGGTACCCATGCGATCAGCGAGCCCAGCAGCAGAAATGCGAGCAACGCGAAGACGCCTTCGAAGGTGCCGGAAAGGCGCGTCTGCCCCCCGCTGGAGATGTTGATGAGGGTGGGGCCCATGGCGCCCGAACCGGCCACGCCGCCCATCAATCCGGTGGCGATGTTGCCGGTACCCTGCGCGACCAGCTCGCGGTTGGAGTTGTGGCGCGAGCGGGTAAGCGCGTCGAGCACGACGCAGGTCTTCAGGCAATCGATCGAAAGCAGCACGGCGAGCGTGAGCGCCGGATAGAACAGCACCCGCAGATTCGAAAATCCGAGCGCGTTCACGGCATGCAATCTTGTGCCGAACGACGCGAGGAAGCCGCCCTGCGATCCGCCCAGCGGTCCGACCACGAGTGGGTTGTGCACCACGGAGAGCAGCGACGGATCGCGGAGCGAGAGGGCGAAGTAGGCGAGCAAGCCCGCAGCCAGGCCGATAATCGCGGCGGGGATGGCTTTCGTCAGGCGGCGGGCAAACAGCATGACACCCACGGTCGCCACGCCAACGATGACGCCGTTCCAGTTCCACGCCGCGGGGGAGCGCACCGCCGCCCAGAGTTGCATGTCCTTGGGCGTGCCCAAGAACTTCGGCACCTGGCTGATGATGATGATCAGTCCGACGCCGCTCAGGTATCCGCTCACCACCGGGTACGGCATGTACTTGATGAGGCGTCCCAGGCCGATCGCCCCAAAGGTGATTTGTATGACTCCGGTCAGCAGACCGATCAACCCGATCATCAAGACGATGGAATCCGGCGGCGTGTTCTGTGCCACCATCTGAATGGCGAATCCGGAGAGCACGGCGGCGGCGGGCGCGCAAGGTGTGGTGATCAGCCGGTTGGTGCCGCCGAGAATGGGCGAAACCAGACCCAGCACCGTGGCGCCGAGAATGCCCGCGACCGCTCCGGCGGCGGCATAGCTTCCGCCCAGCGGCGCAAAGATAGTTACACCGAAGGCGATGGCCGAGGGCAGCGCGACCAGCATCGCCGCCAGTCCACCCCAGATTTCACCGGAAATCCCGGTGGGCTTCTGGAGTTCGGGTTCGCTCTTGGCGCTCGTCATAAATGGGGCGCGGAGATTATCGTCTTCCCGGGGGCAGATTGGGCAAAAATGTTTGTCCCATTTTGGGAATTAAACTTTGGGCCGAGAAGGAGTTTTGGAGGCGCGGGCCGGAATCGAACCGGCGCATAAAGGTTTTGCAGACCTCTCCCTTACCGCTTGGGTACCGCGCCATCCCATTTATGATTCAGTGATTGAGTGATTTGGTGATTGCGTGGGGAGCTGTCTTGCAATCGCTAAATCACAAATCACTAAATCGAGCATCACCCATTATCATAGGGCATGCCTGCCAGCACCACCACTCCGCGCGCGGAATTGCACACGCATCTGGGCGGCGCCGTTGACCCACCCATTCTCTGGTCGATCGCGCACCGCCAGGGCATTCGCCTGCCCACGAAAGATTATTGGGAATTCGAGGCGATGGTCACCATGGGCGAGAACGAGCGCAACGCCGGACTCAACCAGATGAACGAACGCTTCTACCGCTGGACGGAGCTGATCCAGTCTTCGCCCGAGGCGATCCAGGAATCGGTGTCGAGCGTGATTGGCGGAGGCTACCGCAAGTGCAACCTCGTCCTGCAGGAGCTGCGCTTTAATCCGATGTTTCGCAACCGGCGGGGCGAGCGCGACCTGGACCACATCATCAACGCCGCGCGCTGGGGACTGGAGCACGCGCTGGTCGAGTATCCGAAGGTAAAGGCCGGAATCATCCTGATGATGGACCGCCGCCTCACGCCGCGGGAGAACGAGATCATTGTCGAGAAGGCAATCCGCTACAAAGGCAGGGGCATCGTCGGCATTGACCTGGCGGGGCCCGACCGGCGCGCGTTTTCGATGAAGAAGATCGCACCGCTGTTCCGCCGCGCACGCAACGCGGGCCTGGGCATCACGGTCCACTGCGGCGAGACCGGAAACCTCGAGGAACTGCGTTACGTGGTGCGCGAAATCAAGCCGCACCGCATCGGGCACGGCATCGCCGCCGCGCGCGATCCCAAGCTCATGAAAGAAATCGCGGCGGCCGGCATGACACTGGAGGTGTGTCCGACGTCAAACCTGAAGAACCGCATGGTGAAAGACACACGCGAACTCAAGGATGTGATTCGCAGGCTGGCGGACAACGGTGTGCCCATGACCATCAATACCGACGGCCCGGAACTGTACGACACCAACGTTTATAAGGAGCAGCAGTTCCTGCTGAAGATTGGCGCCATGACGCGGCAGGAGATCACGCGCTGCAACCGGCAGGCGTTCGCGGCCAGCTTTATTGAGAACGCGAACGGATGAGAAAGTTTGGAGGCGCGGGCCGGAATCGAACCGGCGATAGAGGTTTTGCAGACCTCTGCCTTACCACTTGGCTACCGCGCCAATCCATTGGTGATTTAGTGATTTGGTGATTGAGTGATTGGGCGGGAGCCTTCAAATCACTCAATCAGTAAATCACTCAACGAAAAACAAGCCCCCGCCGGCGGCGAGGGTTGAGAAAATCTGGAGCGGGAGACGGGAATTGAACCCGCGACTTCGACCTTGGCAAGGTCGCACTCTACCGCTGAGTTACTCCCGCGCTTCGCCTTTGATTATAGCGAACTGCGGAAACACCGGTCAAACCAGCGCTTGTGCAGCTCCTTCGACTCCGCGGCTGCGGCGTTGCGCTCAGGATTTCGGTAGCGGGCCCTCCCCTTCCGTTTCGCTGCGCTCAATGTCAGAGTCACGCCCGCTCAGCGCCTCAAGTTTGACACACGCGCCAAACTCAACAAAACTAGAGCGTCTTAATCTGTCCAATTCGCCATTTGCCGTACCGACATCATGAACTTTACCTTTCTCGATTGGGCCGCCATCTTCGGCTACCTCGGCATCACCCTGGTGCTGGGACTTTACTTCCGCAGCCGCTCCGGCAAGAGCGTGGACGAGTACTTCGTCTCCGGGCGCGACGTGCACTGGCTGCTGGCCGGCACCTCGATGGTGGCCACGACGTTTGCCGCCGACACTCCCCTGCTGGTCGCCGGGCTGGTTTACACGCAGGGCATCGCCGGCAACTGGCTGTGGTGGGCGTTCCTGCTGTCGGGAATGATGACCGTGTTCCTGTTTGCGCGGTTGTGGCGGCGCTCGGAGTTGCTCACCGACGTGCAGTTCGCCGAGTTGCGCTACAGCGGAAAGCCGGCGGCGTTTCTGCGCGGCTTTCGCGCCCTCTACCTTGGCCTGCTGATGAACTGCCTGATCCTGGGCTGGGTGACGAAGGCGATGAACACCATCATCCGCGACACCATGGGCCCGACCATGGCGCAGTGGGGATGGCTGGAAAGCATGTCCAGCACGCTGACCAGCGTCTTCGGCCAATCGTTCGCCGGCCCCGATGGCCGCGCGCTCATCGTCTCCATCTTCATCCTGATTCCGTTCACCGGCTTCTACGTGGCGCTCGGCGGACTGTGGGGCGTGCTCTGGACCGACGTCTTCCAGTTCATCCTGAAGATGAGCATCGTGATCGGCGTGGCTTACTACGCGGTCGTCGCGGCCGGCGGCATGCAGCCGATGATGTCGAAGATCGAAGCCATGCGCGCGGCCAATGGCGGGTCCGACCCGTTTTCCTTCTTCCCGGATTTTTCGCGCGGGCTGACCACGGAAGCGATGTGGACCGTTCCGGTGCTGACGTTCCTCGTATTCCTGTGCGTACAGTGGTGGGCGTTCTGGTATCCGGGCGCGGAGCCGGGCGGCGGCGGCTACATCGCGCAACGCATCTTCAGCGCGCGCGACGAGCGCCACGGAATGCTTTCCGTGCTCTGGTTCAACGTCGCGCACTACGCGCTGCGTCCGTGGCCCTGGATCATCACCGGGCTGGCGGCGATCGTGCTCTATCCCGGCCTGGATCATCCGGAAACCAGTTACATGAAGATCGTGAACGACCACGTTCCGCACGCGCTGCGCGGAATCGTTCTCGCCGGCTTCCTGGCGGCGTTCATGTCCACGGTGGCGACGCAGTTGAATTGGGGCGCGTCGTACCTGGTGTCCGACTTCTATCGCCGGTTCGTCAAGAAGGGCGCCTCGGAGCGGCACTACGTGGTTGTGTCACGGTTGGCGACCGTGCTGCTCGTAATTGCCGCGGGATTTATTTCCGCGCAACTGGCATCCATCCGTTCGGGATGGGAGTTCGTGCTGGAACTGGGCGCGGGCACGGGCGCAGTGTACCTGCTGCGCTGGTACTGGTGGCGCATCAATGCATGGAGCGAAATTTCGGCGATGGGGACCGCACTGGTGACCGCCGTCACGCTGCACTTCTGGGTGCCATACAGCGGGACGCAACCGGTGGTATTCGCCAAAACAGCTTTGACCACGACACTGGCGACGACGATCGTGTGGATCATCGTCACGCTGGCGACCAAGCCCGAACCGGACGAGATGCTGGACAAGTTCTATCGCAAGGTGCGCCCCGACGTGCGCGGCTGGAAGGTGGTCGCCGCGCGGGCGCCGGATATTCGGCCCAACCGGGATCTGGGAGCGAACCTGGTCGCGTGGGTCCTCGGCTGCGCGATGGTTTACCTGGCGCTGTTCGGAGCCGGCAAAGTCATCTTCCGCGAACCTGGCTTGGGCGCATTGCTGCTAATCGGATCGGTTGCATGCGCGCTGTTGCTGTATCGCGAGCAGTCCAAGCGCGGCTGGGGAGCGGAGAAAATTTGAAATTGGAGATTTGAGAATTTGAAATTTTCAGGCCGATGTTTTCAATTTCAAATTCTCAATTTTCAAATTTCCAATTCCCGATGATTGATTTTCAAGAGCTCGCCCAGCACCTCGTCGACGGCCACGCCGATGACGTCGCGCGTCTCACGCAGCAAGCCGTGGATGAGGGTTTCGGTCCCGCAGAGATTCTTGCGAAAGGCCTCATCGCCGGCATGACGGTGGTCGGCATCCGCTTCCGCGACAACATTATCTTTGTGCCCGAGGTGCTTATTTCCGCGCGCGCCATGAAGGCGGGCATGACGATCCTGGAGCCCATCCTCACCGCGTGCGGAATTCCGCCGGCCGGAAAAGTCGTGATGGGCACGGTGAAGGGCGACATTCACGACATCGGCAAGAACCTGGTGGGCATGATGCTGAAAGGCGCGGGCTTCCAGGTGTTTGACCTCGGCGTGAACGTGAACCTGATGAAATTCCAGGCTGCGATTGAGCAGCACCAGCCCGACCTGGTCGGCATGTCGGCGCTGCTGACTACGACCATGGGCCAGATGAAGGTGAATATCGAAGCTTTCGACAAGGCGGGACTGTTCAGCCGTCTGCGCGTGATGGTCGGCGGCGCACCGGTCAGCGAGGACTACGCCAGAGCCGCCGGCGCGCACGGCTACGGCAAAGACGCGAGTACCGCCGTGCAACTGGCGCTGAAACTGTTGACGGAATTGAAGCACCAACAACCAAGAGCGCCGCTGATTAACGCTGATCAACGCTGATTTCTTGGGGATGTCATCCTGAGCGCAGCGAAGGATATATGGTTTTCGTTGTCATACCACAAGAAATGCATAGATACTTCGCTTCGCTCAGCATGACATCGTTTGATTTGGTTTCTCTGATCCGCGTTCATCCGCGCAAACCGCGGTTGACTTTGGTTTTTGCTGACGACTGACGACCGAAGACTGACAACTGATGTTCCCCATTCGCTTCCTTCCCGAAGACCGCACCTACCAGGCCGAGCAGCCCGTCGACCTGATGCTCGCGGCCGCCGCGTGCGATATCTGGGTGGAGCAACCCTGCGGTTCGAAGACGATTTGCGGAAAATGCAAGGTGCGCGTGCGCGAAGGGGATGCTGCGCTCAGCTTGGGCGACCAGCGTCTGCTCTCGCCGGAAGAACTGCGGGACGGCTGGCGCCTCGGCTGCCAACTCGTGCTCAGCGGCGCCAGCATCATCGAAATCCCGCCCGCCACGCGCTCCGTCGCGGTCAAGCCTTTCGGTCCCGCCGACCTTTTTGCCGGCGGTTTCCGTCCCAACATTATTAAGCGCTACCTCGAACTGCGCCCTCCGGACGAAGACAATCAGTACGCCTCGTTCGACATCATCTCGCGCGCGCTGGGCTCACCGCGTCTGCGCGCCGAAATGACGATGGTACAAAAAGCGGTCCAGCGCCTCACCGACAACGATTACAAGGTCAGCGTGGTCGTCGGCGGAGACGAACTGCTCGCCATCGAAGCCGGTAATACGGCCGACAGCGCCTATGGCGTCGCTATCGACATCGGCTCGACCACGCTCGGCGCCGCCCTGGTCAATCTGCACAACGGCTCGGTGGTGTGCGCCATGTCGCGCCTGAACCCGCAGGTGAAGTTCGGCGCCGACATCATCTCCCGCATTCATTACGTGCAGGAGCACAAGGGCGGCAGCGAACAACTGCACAAGGCACTCATCTCGGCGCTGCGCCAGATGATCGAAGAACTGGCGGCGCAAGGAAGTGTTTCGCCCAACGACATTTACTCCGTCGTCTGTGCCGGCAACGCGACCATGACGCACTCCGCGGTGGGCGCCGACACCACGCCGCTCGGACAGGCCCCGTACGTCGGTCTGTGGACGCGCGAGTGGACGGTCCGCGCGCGCGAATTTGAATTGCCCGTCGGCAAGCGCGCGCCGGTGCGCTTCATGCCCATGATCCGTTCGCACGTGGGCGGCGACACGGTGAGCGCCGCGCTGGCCTGCGGCCTCGACCGGAGCGAGGGCTGGCAAGCGATGATTGACCTCGGCACCAACTCCGAAGTTGTGGTCGGCAACCGTCATCGCATGGTCGCCACTTCGACCGCGGCCGGGCCAGCGTTTGAGGGCGCGAATATCCATCACGGCATGCGCGCTTCGCCCGGTGCGATTGACCAGGTGCGCATCTCGCCGGACGGCCGCATCGTGGTGAAGACCGTGAACAATGAAGCCGCGCGCGGCATCTGCGGCACGGGGCTGGTGGACGCCGCCGCCGAACTGGTGCGCATGGGCGTGATTGCGCCGTCGGGTTATATGAAAAAAGGGGATGAACTGGCCGGCGTCCCCGAAGCATTGCGCGAGCGCTGCATCAAAATGACGGACGGCCAGTCCGCGGTCCGTTTGGCCGAGGAAGTCGTCCTCACCGCGCAGGACGTGCGCCAGCTACAACTGATCAAAGGCTCGATATACGCCGGCCTCGACATTTTGCTCCAGCATCTCGGGATCGGCCTGAACGATCTGGAGCGCGTGAACATCGCGGGCGCATTCGGCAACTTCCTGCGCAAGAGTTCGGCACAGGCGATTGGGTTGGTCCCCAATATCGACCCGGAGAAAGTACAATTCATCGGGAACGCCGCCGGTGTTGGGGCCCGCATGGCATTGGTGGACGCCGACGCCCGCGACCGTGCCAATCGCATTTCCGAGACTTGCGAGTATGTTGAACTGGCCGGCCATCCGGGGTATCAGGACGCGTTTGTCGCCGCGATTCCGTTTCCGGAGCCGGAGAGAGAAGATCCAACCGCAAAGGACGCAAAGGCACGCTAAGGAATTCCTTGGCGACCTTTGCGGTAGATGATTTTCATGAATGAGCAGCAGAAGATTCTTGCCATATTCGAAAAGCTGACCGACGTCCTCT
>Ga0207926_1001545_pt1 | contig 10451 bp, 11 predicted proteins | sample NGESurdeep072012_8_FD_184454 | JGI IMG/M metagenome (GOLD analysis project Ga0207926, IMG submission 184454) | Arctic peat soil microbial communities from Barrow, Alaska - NGEE Surface sample 210-1 deep-072012 (SPAdes) | ecosystem: Environmental > Terrestrial > Soil > Wetlands > Peat ...
AAGACGTACGAAATCGATGTCGCAGTCACCCGCGGGGATGGAACCGAGTCGGAACATCGAGTACACGCCGCCGTAGTCGGGGAGGGCGACGAGCTGCTTGGCACAGCGCGCAATGCGGACGCGTTCACCTTCTGGCGCTCCTGCGCCAAACCGTTCCAGGTCCTGCCATTTCTCGGCTCCGGCGGCTTCGATGCGCTCGGCTGGGGTGAAGAGCAGCTCGCGGTGTCGTGCGCCTCTCACGGTGGGGAGCCGGAGCACGTCGCCATCGTCCAGAAAATGCTCCGCGACATTGGCCTCGAGGAAGGAGATCTCGCCTGCGGGCCCCACGATCCGTCCTCGCAGCGCGGCGCGAAGATCGTGCGCGAGTCGGGCGAGCGCCCGACGCGTATCCACAACAATTGCTCCGGCAAGCACTCGGCGATGCTCGCGATGGCGCGTGAGAAGGGTTGGCCGACACGCGGCTACGAGGGACGCGATCACAACGTGCAGCGCGCGATTCTGCACGAGATCTCCCTCTGGACGGGCCTTCCATGCGGGAAGATCAAGCAGGCGGTGGATGGCTGTGGAGTCGTGGTTTTCGGAATGACGCTCGAGCGGATGGCGCGGGCCTACTCGCGCTTTGCGGTCGCCGCCGCTCGGGGCGAAGAGTACCCGCGCCGAGTGGTCAATGCGATGAGCAACCACCCATTTCTGGTCGGGGGCACCGATCGCTTCGATTCCGCTCTGATCGCCGAGACGAACGGCAGAGTGGTGTCGAAGGTTGGCGCGGAAGGTGTGCACTGTGCCCTCTTGACGGACCGTGGGATCGGGGTCGCGATCAAGGTCGAAGACGGAGCGCAGCGCGCGCAGGTGCCCGCTCTGCTTCGGTTGTTGCAGGAGCTCGGCGCGCTGCCCGATCCGTTGCCGCCCAAGCTCGCGGAGTTGACGCACAAGCCGGTGAAGAACACGCGAGGAGAGTCGGTGGGCGAGATAACCATGAGAGCGGACGTCGCGTGAACCGATGATGGGCGCCGACGGCTGATGACAACCGGAGCGGAAGCCCGGACTAGCGTTGCTCCACTCGAGGCCGGTCTCAGAAAACTGGTAAGGATCGCGGGCGCGATCGCCGGTTCGCCGGAGGGCCAAATGCGAGCCGTCATGTCCGACGCCATAGACGAAGTCGATCCAGTCGCGGTTGAGGAGATAATTCTTCAGTCCTACCTGTTCGCGGGATTCCCGCGCGCGCTGAACGCGGCGCGGGCGTGGCGGGCTGCATCGGGGCGACCGGCACCGGAGGCTGACCCGGACGCGTCGGGGGCAAACCTCGCCTTCTGGAGAGCGCGGGGAGAGGAGACGTGCGCAGTCGTGTACGGGGATCACTACGAAAAGCTGCGGCGGAACATTCGCGAGCTGCACCCGGCGCTGGACGAGTGGATGATCGTCGATGGGTACGGGAAGGTGCTGTCGCGGCCCGGGGTGGACCTTCGCACCCGGGAGCTGTGCGTCGTTGCCGCGTGCGCGGTGTCGGGGCAGCAGCGGCAGTTGCATTCGCACTTTCATGGGGCGCTCAATGCTGGCGCATCAGCCGGAGAAGTTGCAGCCGTGCTTGATGCGCTCACCGATTTGATCTCGAGGGATGATCTTGGGCGGTACAGACAGTTGCTGCAAAAGGTCGCGGCCGAGTAAATGTTTGTCTCACTCGGATGTGAGTCAAAGCGCCCCAATCCATACGCCGAGATACTGAGTGTTCATTGACCGCGTAGTAATCCGCGTCGAAGGGGGTACCGGTGGATCCGGCTGCACTTCCTTCCGAAGGGAGTGGCGCACCCCCATGGGCGGGCCCGACGGCGGCGACGGCGGCCGCGGCGGCAGCGTAATCGTCCGCGGCGACTCCAACCTCGCGACGCTCCTCGACTACACCTACCGCGACAAGTGGATCGCCGAGCGCGGCGAGCACGGCATGGGGTCGAACAAGAGCGGGCGGGCGGGCGCCGACATCGTCATGCCGGTGCCGCCGGGAACGATTCTGCGCGACAACGAGACCAAAGAGATCCTCGCCGAGATCCTGGAGGACGGCCAGGAGGTGGTGATCGCGCCGGGCGGGCGGGGCGGGAAGGGGAACGCGTTTTTTGCGACGCCCACCCACCAGTCGCCGCGAGAATGGCAGCCGGGCGAGGAGGGTGTGGTCCACAGTATCGAGATGGAGCTCAAGCTGATCGCCGACATGGGACTCGTCGGGCAGCCGAACGCGGGCAAGTCCACGCTCCTTTCCGTCATCTCCGCGGCCCGCCCCAAAATCGCCGACTATCCCTTCACGACCCTTCAGCCCAACCTCGGCGTTGTTCAGCTGTCCGACCACCGGACCTTCGTGGTTGCGGACATCCCGGGCATCATCGAAGGAGCGCACGAGGGCAAGGGACTGGGCCTCCAGTTCCTCCGGCACATCGAGCGGACCCGGATTCTGGCGTTCCTGATCCCGATCGACGCTATGGACTGGCAGGCGGAGTACGACCAGCTGAGGCGTGAGATCGCCGAGTACTCCCCGGACCTCGCGGCCAAGCCTCACTGCGTGGTTTTCACAAAGATGGATCTCCTGGGCGAGGAGTACGCGCCGCCCATCGATGCGCCGGGAGCGTTCGGGCTTTTTGCGATCAGCGCGGCCGCGCGCGAAGGATTGGATGCGCTCACCGCAGCGTGGTGGACGGAGCTCCTGCGCCTCAAGCAGAGTGTCAGGCCTGAAGACGTAACTTTAAGTCTGCCCTGATCTTGAATGCTTACACTTGAAGCACCTCCGACACTGTCGGAAATGCAAGTGCAGTGCTGGACGCGTGAGTCAGCTGAGTACCCGGTCGAGCTTCTGGATCTCGCCCAGCCACCGCGCGAGCTGTACGCGATCGGGCGGACCTCGGCGCTCTCAAGGCCGCGCGTCGCGATCGTCGGGACCCGGAACTCGACCGCTTACGGCGAGCGAATCACCCGGACGCTGACGCGAGCGCTCGTCCGCGGCGGAGTCTCGATCGTGAGCGGGATGGCGCGCGGGATCGATGCCGCCGCCCACCGGACGGCGCTGGAGGAGGGTGGAAATACCGTGGCGGTTCTGGGGACGGGCGTCGACGTCCCCTATCCGGTTGGCCACCGCCTCCTCCATCGCACCATCGCGGAGCATGGGATCGTGGTCTCGGAGAGTCCGCCGGGAACGAGAGCTGGCCCGGGCGCCTTTCCGAGGCGAAACCGGATCATCGCGGCCCTGGCTCCGGTCACCATCGTCGTCGAGGCTGGGTTCAGAAGCGGCGCCCTCAACACCGCCTCGCAGGCGCTCGAGCTCGGGCGCGTCGTCGCGGCGGTCCCCGGGCCGATCGACTCCGATCAGAGCCGCGGCTCCAATCAGCTGCTGAGAGATGGCGCAGTGCTCATCGCAGCGCCGGAGGACGCGCTCGCTCTACTCGGCGTCTCGGCGCCGCAGGTCGCCCCGCCGCGACCGCTATTACCCGAATCCGAGCAGAAGGTCTGGGACGCGATCGCGGGAGGGTTCGTGGACACCGACGCCCTGCCGGCCGCCACCGATCTGACGATCGCGGAATGCCTGGCGGCCATCACGTCCCTCGAGATCATGGGGCTCGTCGAGTGCTCGCTCGCCGGAGAGATTCGTCGTCGCTGAAAAGGCCAGAGCCAGGTCCACCGGGCCTATATTCATTTATGCCCCCCCGTCACCTTTACATCCACATCCCATTCTGCGCCCGGCGCTGCTCGTACTGCGATTTCTCGATCGCGGTACGATCCACCACCCCCGTCGATGAGTACGTCACGGCCCTGCGAACCGAGATGGACGGCCTGCGAGAGGATCTCGGCGGCACGACCCTCGACACGGTGTACCTGGGCGGCGGGACTCCGTCGCGGCTCGGAGGAATTGGCATTGGCGACGTTTTGGCGACCGTCCGGGACCGCGCCAGGATCGCGGCCGCGCCCGAGATCACGATCGAAGCGAATCCGGACGATGTGAACGACATGGCGGTCGCTCACTGGGTCGCCGCCGGCGTGAACCGCGTCTCGCTCGGATCGCAAAGCTTCGATGATGCGGCGCTCAAATGGATGCACCGAACCCACGACGCCCGGCAAATCGGCCAAGCGGTCAACACTCTGCGGCGGGGCGGCATCGACAACATTTCCCTCGACCTGATCTTCGCGCTGCCCGCCCACCTGGGGCGGTCGTGGGAAAGCGACCTCCTTCGTGCACTCGATCTCGAGCCGGCGCACCTGTCGCTCTACGGCCTGACCGTCGAAGCGCAGACTCCGATTGCGCGTTGGGCCGACCGTGGCGCGACCGTGCAGGGAAGCGAAGAGGGCTACGAAGAAGAATTCCTCGCCGCGCACGAGACGATGGCCGGGGCCGGCTACGACCACTACGAGGTCTCCAACTTCGCGCGTCCGGGAATGACGTCGAGGCACAATTCGGCCTACTGGACGGGCGCGTCCTACGCCGGCGTCGGACCATCCGCGCACTCGTTCGATGGCGCGAATCGACGATGGAATGTTTCGGCATACTCGGAATGGATTCGGCGTCTCGGCTTGGGCGAGACGGTGATAGCCGGCGAAGAGAATCTGACCGATGAGAATCGGGCGACCGAAGAGGTGTACCTCGGGCTCCGCACCCGGCGCGGTCTCGCGATCGCGGAGGAAGAGGTGAGTCGCGTTCAAACTTGGGAGGCGGCCGGTTGGGCGCTGATCGACGAGCCCCTCAAAGACCCGCGGGTTCGGCTCACCGCAACGGGGTGGCTCCGCCTCGACAGTCTGGCGGCGGATCTGGCTGCGCAAAGAGCCCGGCCCGTAAGCGCGAGCTTAAGTCCAAACCCTAGTCATTGCTATATTTAAGTCTATGTCACTGCCGGATCTGAACGAGCGCGAGCGTCGCGTTCTCGAAGCCGTAATCCAAACTTATGTGGAGACGGCGCAGCCGGCCGGCTCGAGGAGTCTCGCGCACAAATTTGGGCTCGGCGTCTCCCCGGCGACCATCCGCAACACGATGAGCGACCTGGAAGAGAAAGGATACCTCTACCACCCGCACGCATCGGCTGGCCGCGTGCCGACCGACGTCGCCTATCGGGTTTACGTCGACTCCCTGATCCCGATTCGGCCGCCCGGGGCAACCGAGCGCCGACAGCTCACCGCCCAGATCGCAACCGGCGGCTCCGCCGTCGAAGCCATTCTCCGGCGCGCCGCTCAGAGCCTTGGCGTGATCACGCAGGAGCTGGGAATCGCACTGGGCCCTCGCCTCGACAACGCGATACTCGAGCGCGTGGAGCTGATTCGCCTTTCGTCCGAGCGTTTGCTCGTCGCGCTCACGCTCTCGGCCGGCGCCGTGCGGACGATTTTCGTCGATGTCCACGGCGAGATCGCCGACGCCGCCATCAATGAGGTCACACGCGTTCTCAACGACAGGCTGGCGGGACTCACCCTTCGGCAGATCCGCTCGTCACTGGGCGACCGGCTCCGCGACGTCGGACCGACGCGCGACGCGTCGGATCTTCTCAACGTCTTCATCGAAGAAGGGGAGCAGCTTTTCGATAGCGCGATCGAGTCCGATGACGACACCGTTTTGCTGGGCCAGGCATCAGTTCTCGCCGAGCAGCCGGAGTTTGCCAATGTCGACAACATGAGGAAGTTGGTGGTGCTCACCGAGACGCGGCAGAAACTAGGCGAGCTGCTTCGTCGTCGCAGCGAGACTGGAGGGGTGTCGATCACGATCGGCAACGAGCACAACGATCCGAAGCTTGCCAGCTTCACCGTGGTGACGGCGCCGTACCACGCGGGACCATTGAGCGGAGTGATCGGCGTGATCGGACCGACCCGCATGCCGTACGACAAAGTCATCTCGCTCGTGACACACACTTCCGAGCTGGTGACGGACCTGTTGAAGGAGAATTCAAGGACACATGGCTGATTTTTACCACACGCTTGGCGTCGCGCGGGGCGCAAGCGATGCAGAAATAAAGTTGGCGTATCGCAAGCTGGCGATGACGTACCACCCCGACCGCAACAACGGGTCGAAGGACTCCGAAGAAAAGTTCAAGAGCATCACCGAGGCGTACGACGTTTTGCGCGAACCCGACAAGCGCGCGCTGTACGATCGCTACGGCGAGGCAGGATTGCGTGGCGGCGCGGCCGGATTCCACCACGTCGATCTCTCGGAAGCGCTGAACATCTTCATGCGTGACCTCGGGGGACTCGGTGGATTCGGCGACCTGTTCGGCGGGGGTGGCGGACGCGGATCCGGGCCCCGCTCGGGAACGGACATCAAGATGGCGATGCCGATGACGCTGGTCGAAGTCGCGAGCGGCGCCGAGAAGGCGGTCACGGTGCGTCTGCTCGAGCCGTGCGATCGGTGCGAGGGAAGAGGCGCCGAGCCCGGATCATCATCGGTCCCCTGTAGCACGTGCCGCGGGAGCGGGGAAGTGCGTCGCGCGCAGCGCTCCTTCTTCGGCCAGGTCGTGAGCGTCGCGCCGTGTCCCAGCTGCTCCGGTGAAGGAACTGTGATCTCGTCGCCGTGCAAGAAATGCAGAGGCGAGGGGAGGATCCGGGGAGAAAAGGAGATCCTCGTCCGCATTCCGGCCGGAGTCTCAACCGGCCAGTACATGACGATGCGCGGCGTCGGCAACGTCGGACCGCGCGGCGGCCCGCGCGGTGACATCCTCGTCGTGTTCGAGGTGGAGGAAGATCCGCGCTTCGAGCGGGACGGCGAAGATCTTTACACGGAGGTGCTCGTGACCTACCCGCAGCTCGCGCTCGGCGCCAACGTCGATGCGCCGATGGTAACCGGCAGCGTGACGGTGCAGGTGCCCGCAGGCACTCAGAGCGGGCAGGTGTTCAACATTCGCGGTCGCGGCTTGCCGAGGATCAACTCCAGCTCCTGTGGCGACCTGCACGTAAGGCTTCAGCTCTGGACGCCGGAGAATCTCAGCGACGAGGAGTCGGCGCTCATTCGCCGCCTCAGTGAAGTGCAGAACGTGCCTCCCGCGCGACCCAAGGGGCTCTGGTCGAAAATCAGAGAATCGTTGGGCGCGTGAGCTGGATCTCGCTGCGAATCACTCCCGAGTCCAACCGCGAGGGAGTGATCGCGGCGCTCTTCGAGTCCGGATCGCAGGGCGTTCAGGAAGATGGCGCGGCGGTGGTCACGCACTTTCCCGCCGACGCGCGCATTCATGAAATTCGCAACGCCGTGATGGCCGCCGATCCGCGCGCCGACATCGCGATCGCGGATTCGCCCGACACCGATTACTCCGAGTGGCGCGCGTCGGTATCGTCGCACCAGGTCGGCGGCCTCGTCATCGCTCCACCGTGGCTCGCCCGCGGTCTCGATCCTGAAACGACCGTCATCGTCGATCCCGTAATGGCGTTCGGAACCGGGGAGCATCCCACGACGCGTGGCGCGATGCGATTGATGCAGGGCGTCATACGTCCGGGAGACGTAGTGGCTGACGTCGGCGCCGGCAGCGCGGTTCTCTCGATCGCCGCGGCCAAGCTCGGCGCGACGCGTGTCGCAGCCATCGAGATCGAGCACGATTCCATCGGGAACGCCGAGGAGAACGTCCTCGCCAACTCGGTGAGCGAGCGAGTCGAAGTGATCGAAGGTGACGCGACGACACTGCTGCCGCTCCTGGCTCCGGTGCGCGTGGTGATCGCGAACATCATTTCGTCAGTACTCATCGCGATGCTGCCGATGATGAAAGCGTCGCTCGCGAGTGGAGGTCAGGCGATTCTGGCCGGGATTCTTGTTGAAGAGCGCGACGCGATGGTGTCAGCGCTGGATGCCGGCGGTTGGGCGATCGAACGCGAAGATACGGAGGACGTCTGGTGGAGTGTACAGATCGCACCGCGGTAGCGACGTTCTTCGCCGCGGAGCCGCTCGTCGTCGGTGGAACGGTGACGTTGTCGGACGAGGCCGCGCATCACATCCGCGTTGCGAGGGTCGCAGTCGGCGACTGCGTCGCGCTTCGTGACGGCGCGGGCAGAGCCGCGGTCGGCACGCTGGTGAAGGTCTCCAGGAATTCCGCGCTCGTCGACGTGAGCGAGACGAGCGAGATCCCACGGCCCGCTCCGATCCATCTGCTGGCGCCCGTTGCCGACAGGGAGCGGATGCTGTGGCTGGCGGAGAAGGTGATGGAGCTGGGCGTGACGAGCTGGAGGCCGGTGATCTGGCGTCGCTCGAAGAGCGTGTCACCGCGCGGCGAGGGCCCGACGTTTCAGGCGAAGGTGCGCGCGCGCATGACCTCGGCGTTGATTCAGAGCGGCAGCGGATGGCTGCCCGACATGTTTCCGGAGGCGACTGTCGAACGCGCCGTCGCCGCCGCGCCGCTCGGGACGCGCATTCTGCTCACGAAGGACGGAGAGCCGATTGCCGGCATACCGATGCACACTCCGATCACGATAGCTCTCGGACCAGAGGGTGGAATGGAGCCGGCCGAGCGCGATCTTTTCATCGGCGCCGCATTTCTCCCTGTGAAGCTTGGGTCGAGCACGCTACGTTTTGAGACTGCGGGTGTGGCCGCGGTGGCGATCGCCGCCGCATTGCAAGCAACTTCGAGGCAATCCAATGTCTGAGCCCTGCATCTTCTGTCGAATCGTGCGCGGGGAGGTACCCGCGCAGATGCTCGCGAACAACAAGGAAATCGCGGCGTTCCGCGATCTCAATCCGCAGGCGCCGGTTCACATTCTCATAGTCCCGAAGAAGCACGTCGCCTCGCTCGACGACATGGCCGACTCGTACTTATTGGGCCAGATGGTGACGCTCGCCGCAGCGATCGCGAGGCAGGAGAAGATCGCGAAAACCGGGTACAGGACGGTGATCAACACGGGTAAGGACGGCGGTCAGAACGTCGATCATCTGCACCTCCATCTGCTCGGCGGGCGGCCTATGACCTGGCCGCCTGGCTAAGAGCGCCCGCCCGCCCGCGTCGATGAGCATCTCTGCGCGGGGTCGGCGAGGGGTATCCTCTTCGGGAGCTCTCGCCTGCAGCGTCGCCTTGCGGCTCGCTGCACCGCGCCGCCTCGCGGCGGCGCTGGCTGCGGCCGCTCCCTCAGAGGACACCCCTCGCCTCCCTGCACAGACTCGTAACTGCGCCGGGCGCCTCGTACCTGCACGGCGCGAAGCGCTACGACGCGGTGGCGCCGCCGTCCCCGCGCGCGCTGATCCCCCCACTTCGTGGCGGGCCTGCCGAGCGTAGCTCGGCCGGCTTTGCGCGGGCGGACGAAGGGATAGCGCGGCGCATCTGCGCATCCATCCCAAAACGCGCAGATCCGCTTGCTTGGGGGACGCGAGATGATCTGGCCGTTCGGATGAACGCCCGCTGGAATTGAGTTGTATTAGACTGGAACAGAGACGCCTGGAATGGAGAATGCCCGCTCACAGAGGATTGAATGAGAAGAATCATTCGGCTTGCCACTCTCATCGCCGGCATTTCGTTGCCAGCGGCGACATGCAGCGACGGTTCTCCGCACTCGGTTGCGCCGGGCGCAGGTGCCACGCACACACTCCTCACCGATGACCCGTTTCCGTACTACCGGGTTGCGCGAGTCGACCTGTTCATCGTCAGCGTTTCAGCGTCGATAGCGCCCGACACGGCCGGCTCGGCCAACGGATTCGTCATTCTCGCGACGCCAAATCGCAGCGTGAATGTGTTGGCGCTCCAAAACGGGCTGACCGATGAGCTGGGCTCGGTAGATCTGCGGTCCGGCGTGATCACTGCCGTTCGCTTGGTCATTGACACGGATCTCTCGAGTATCACCCTGAAAAACGGAGCGGTGCTCAAGGGCAACACAACCCCGGGAATTGCCTGGCAGTCCAGCGCCGGCCGGCCCGTGCTCAACGCGATCAATTTCGAACAGATGCAGGTCCCCGACACGGGAGCGACGGTAGTAGTCGTTGTAGATGTCGGCAAGATGTTCATGCCCTCGCAGTACGTCGACTCGACGAGCACCGACAGCGGGTTCGTTTTTCTGCCGGAGCTGCGCGCCGCCGATGCGACGCGAACCGGTTCCATCACCGGAACGGTGCGCGCGCACACCTCCACTGGCTCCGCTGTGGAGGACGCCTCACTCCAGCTATACCTCGGAGATCCGTCGAACCCGGAGAACACCTGGTCAGTGCTCGGCACAGCGAAAGCCGACGCGAACGGCGCCTTCAAATTCTCGTATGTGACGCGAAGCGCGGTCTGGGCAGCGATGCCAGCTCACGCCAGGGACACGTACATAGTTTCAGTGGATCCTCCGGTCGGCTCAGGACTCGGGCGGAAGTTGGTACCGAACCTCTCCGTTACTGCAGGCGCCGAGACGGCGACCGGAACGATCGTACTACCCTAGGAATGCGAAAGAGAGGAGTTTTTGCTTGACCCATCCGTTTGCTCCGTCTAAGTTTAACGGTCTGTCCCAAGCCGGCGCACAAACGCCACGAAGGGGGGAAGTAGAATTTGTCGGAAGTC
>Ga0207926_1001558_pt1 | contig 10382 bp, 5 predicted proteins | sample NGESurdeep072012_8_FD_184454 | JGI IMG/M metagenome (GOLD analysis project Ga0207926, IMG submission 184454) | Arctic peat soil microbial communities from Barrow, Alaska - NGEE Surface sample 210-1 deep-072012 (SPAdes) | ecosystem: Environmental > Terrestrial > Soil > Wetlands > Peat ...
CGGCGACATCCTGTATGGCCCAGACCAGGTCCGGGCCCTGGTCTCGGCCGCCGCCGCGGAGGGCGCCCACGCACGATACCTGGAGCTGCAATCCACCAAGGGCCACGACGCCTTCCTGGCCGAGTGGGACGCGCTGGCGGCCATCTTCCGCGGAGTCCTCGACGAGGCGCTCGCGCCCCGACCGGTCCTTCCGCCGCGCGACTGACCGCCCCCGGGGCGTGGTAGTCTCGGCCCCAATGCCGACGATCCTGCGGCCAGTCCCGGACCTCCGCGAGCGTGTCTGGGGCGGCCGACGCCTGGGCCCGCCGCGCGGCCACCGATCGGCGAGGCGTGGGTCGCGGGCCCGTCCAACCTCATCGCCGATGGGCCGGACGCCGGTCGGACGCTGGCCGAGATCGCCGCCCGCGATGGCGCAGCCTTCGTCGGTCGGAACGCGTGCGAGCGGACCGGCGACCGCTTCCCGCTGCTCGTGAAGCTCCTCGACCCGGCCGCATGGCTGTCGATCCAGGTACACCCGGACGACGAGACTGCGCAGGCGCTGGAGGGACCGGAGGCCCTGGGGAAGACCGAGGCCTGGTACGTCCTGGACGCGGCCCCGGACGCGGAGCTGATCGTCGGGGTTCGTGGGCGCATCGGCAGGGCGGCTGTCAGGGCGGCGATCGCGAGCGGGCAGGGTTCGCTCGTGCCCCTGCTGGCCCGCCACCAGGCACGCGCCGGCGACGGGATCGCGATTCCCGCCGGGACGCTCCACGCGGTGGGGCCGGGCGTCTTCCTGTACGAGGTCCAGCAACCGTCCGACCTGACCTACCGCTGCGACGACTGGGGCCGGCCGGCAACCCCCGGGCGACCGCTGCACATCGAACAGGCCCTCGCCTCCGTGCGGCCTGCGAGCCGGCCACGCCTGCGGGCCGTGCCGAAAGCGGACCGCGCGACGGTTGTCGCGTGCGAGCACTTCATCCTGGAGCGGCTCACCGTCGTGCGGGACCGCCCCGCGGTCCTGGACCCCGAGGGCGCTTCCCTCCACGTCCTCACCGCGATCGACGGGCCGGTTCGCATCCTGCCCGTGGCCTCCGGGAACGGGCGCGCCAGCGCAGAGCCGATGGTGCTGGGCGGCCTGGAGACGGCCGTGATCTCGGCAGATGCCACTGCCTACGCGATCGACGCACCGGGCGACGCCCGCGTGCTGCTGGCGAGGGTGCCCTGACAGGACCGGCGGGTGGCCGGCCGCGGGTCATCGGTCCGCGATGGTGACCCGGGTAGGGATCGTGAACGCGGCATCCTGGGGCGCAGCGGCAAGCCGGATCGAGGCCGGCTCCCAGGCATAGTCGCCGGGCGTCACGATCCGGGCCAGGTAGCGCATCCTCCCCACGCGGGTTGCCGGCGGGCCGTTCCAGGCCCAGAAGTCCACCTCCTGGCCCACGATCCGGTACGGCCCGATCGTCCCGTCGTCGCCGACCCAGCCGTCGGTCCGGGCAACCGGGGAGAGACCCGAGGGGACCACGTCCGTGAGCTGGTACGCGCCCAGGATGGCCTGTGCCCCGAAGGTCGGGGTCAGCTCCACGACCACCAGCGAGTCCGGCCCGATAGTCCCCGCCGGGGTGATCGTCCGCGCCAGGCCCAAGGCGGGATCCGGGGTCAGCGTGGTGACGTCGACCGGCTCGGACCAGGTGGCCGCCAGCCCCACCTGGCCGCTGAGCGACTCCAGTCGGAGCGTGGCCCGCTGCGCCGCGGTCAGCGCCACGGTGAACGCTCGGCCGGGCGCCAGGTCGACGACGCTGCGTCGACCGTCGACGGTCCAGGCGAAGCTGGCCGCCGATGCCGGCGTACGGGCGAGCATCCGCTCGATCACGCCAACCCGCTCCAGGACGTGGAGCTCGGTGCGTGCTGGGTTCGCGTCGACATACGCCTGCAGCGAGGTGACGATCGGGTCGCCGATCCCGGCGGCGACGAGCGCGAGGCCGGCGCTCGCACCGATGGTCTCGTCGCGGGTCGTGCCGACGCGCAGCCGCGTCCAGGCTCCCAGCTGCTGCCCGTACGTCGCCAGCAGGTCGCGCTCGATCGCCAGGGCCGCCTGGCCATCGCCGGCCGCCACGAACCCCAGCGCCAGGTCGATCCGTTCGCCAATTCCCAGGCCAGTCGACGCCGCGGCGCTCCGGAGGTCCGCGAGGACCGGCTCGCCGAGGGCCGCGAGCCCCGCCAGGGCGGCGATCCGCAGGTCGGGCGTCGTGGACGCGAGGTCCCTCGTGGCGATGAGCGCGTCGCGCAGCGCGGACTGGTCGAAGCGATCGGCTGCCACCAGGGCAACCCGGGCCGTGAGCCTGGCGTCCGGGCCGCCATATGGGAGGAGCGGCAGGCCGGCCGCGATGACGTCGCCCGCATCGGTCTGCTGCTGCTGGGCCCGGTAGGTCGCTGGATCGAAGGCGTCCGGCGGGAGCAGGGCGGGGTCGAACCCGAAGTCGGCGATCAGGAGGTCGCGCGCGATCGCCGCAGTGACCGCCTGGTCGATCCGCACGCCGCCGGACGTCGCCAGCTCCGCCAGCGGGGCAACGAGCATGCCGCGTCCGGCGTCGGTGAACGTGTACGTGGTGACATCGGGGCCGCCAGGGACCGTGAGGTCCGCCGTGACCGTCGCGAATGCGGTCCGCGTCTGCAGCGTCCTCGACCGAACGACCGAGACCGTCCTGACGAGCCGATCGGCCAGGGCCGCGCCGCCCGGGGCCGTCGCGCCAGCGTCGATCGTGATCTCGTGGCGGCCGACGGAGAGCTTCGGCAGCGGGACCGAGACGTCGCGGAAGGCGGTCCCGACGACCCGCGTCGGGGCAAGGCCAAGGGACTGCGCAGCCACGGTGAAGGCGACCGCGTCGCCCGCATGGAGCGCCGAGCCGTAGGCCCGCAGCCGGATGATCGGTCGGTCCGAGGCCAGGTACTCGTCGGCGATCGTCGCGTCGACGAAGAACGGCTGCCCGACCGGGAGCATCAGCTGGCCCTCGCCGGCGCCCAGCGAGGCGGTCATCGCGCTGGCGCTGACGTGCCACGCCGTGAGGTCGTCGGAGAGCCGGAAGGTGACGCTGGCCACTCCGTGGGCGTCGGTCTGCAGCTGCCGGAACAAGAGCGTGTCGCGGAAATCGTCGCGCGCCTCGGTGCCGCCGCCGCCACCGCCACCCGTCGTCGACCCGCCCTCTCCCTCGGTTCCCCCGATCGGCAGCTGGTGGGTCGCGGTGAGCCGGACGATGCCGCTCTCGACACGCTGGTAGAGGCCGCCGAGCGGATCGGCGACCTGCGCCGCGCCCATCGCGAACAGCTTCTCGTCGACGGCCCGCAGGGTCACGGTGGCGGGTGTGGGTCGCCCGTTCGCGTCCTTCGTCTTGACGGTCACCGTCACCGTGTCGCCTGGCCGGTAACTTGGCCGGTCGCTCGATAGCTCGACGGTGAGGCTCCGCTGCCGGGTGTCGAACGTGGCCCAGGCGGCGGCTTTGGGCGCATACGTGCGACCGGTGAAATGGACGCCGATGATGAAGATGCCCGGCGCGTCCGCGGCGGCGAACGTGCGGCTGAAGCGCGGGGTCGTCGTCACGGTTGCGGAACGCAGGCCCTGCTGGGAGACGATGTAGAGATACCGGTCGTCCCGGCCGGTCGGGAGCGGCCGGACACGGTCGGTCATCGTCAGGCGGATCGGCTGGCCGATCCGGTAGACGAGATCCTTTCCGCCCGCTGCCCCGGTGTTCTCGAAGACCGGCAGCCGGTCCGGCTCCGCCGTGACGGTGCGCGACGCGACGACGGTCCGCTGGGCGGTCCGGCCAGCCCCGTCTTTGGTCCGCAGGACGACGTCGTAGTCGTGGTCGGCGGCCGGCACCGTGAGGGTCAGCCCGAACGCCCCGCCGCTGCGCGTCGTGAGGGTCAGCGTCCGGAGCGGCTTCCGCTGGGTGTCGTACTCGTAGCGCGGCTCGACGAGCTTGGTGATCGGGTTGTAGTCGTAACCGACGAGGCGGCGGACGGGGATGAGCTCGGTGATCTCGACCGTCACCGTCGCGCCGAAGACCGGCCGCCCGTTGGGATCGAGACCCCAGACGTCCGGTCGGGGGTCCTTCGTCAGCTCGCGCTCGAGGCGGGCGAGATCGACCTCGTGATCAGACCCCTTCACGACGAGGCGGCCCACCGTGATCGAGCCCGTGGCCGTGAGCGTGACCGCGCTCGGGAAGACCGCCACGGCCGCATCGGCCCCGGACTCGCCCTCCTCGGGCCGGGCCGGGACGGCGGACAGCAGGACCGACTGGGGATCCTCCGCCGTCGACTCAATCGATGCCGTCCAGCCGGTGGTCGCCTTTCCGCTGACGTCAGTCGACACCGTGTCGAGGATCGCGTCCGGATTGGTGTCCGCCCGGATCGCCAGCGGGGTTCCGGGCACGGGCTGGCCGTCGAAGAATGCGGCGGCCACGGTCGCGGTCACGCGGTCGCCCGCGAGGACGACGTGCCGGTTGGTGGTCATGCTGAGGCGGTAGGCGGGCTTGCGGATGATCCCGACGTCGAGCCACGTGGCCGAGGCCACCCGGCCGTCCACGACGGCCTGGAGGATGTAGCTGCCGACGGCGACACTGGCGAGCGGGAGCTCTGCAGCATAGGCACCGCTGGAGGCGGGTCGGGCAGTCGCCACGACGACTGCCGGCGGATCCGGCTGGTCGACGTTCGCCGGCAGGACCAGGCGCAGCGCGACCGAGGCGGGCACGCGACCGTCGATCCGTCCCCGAAGGAAGCCCCAGGCTTCGATCCGGTCGTCGCGGCGGTAAACCAGGCGGTCGGTCGCGATGACCGACCACCACGCCGTCCGGACAGTCGGGAGATCCTTCCCCCACTCGCCCCGGTAGGCGCCCCCCTGCTGGTCGACGTCGAACGGGACGAGGAGGGCATGTCCGTTCCGGGCCTCGACGACCAGGATCGGCGACGGTGGCGCGGGCTGCGTCACGTACGCCGCGGCGGGATCACTCTGCGCTGGGACCAGGTCGGCAGGCGTGGGTGCATTCAACATCCCATCGGTGCCGGTCCGGCCCAGCGAGCGTCCGCCGGCGACCCAGACGGCGGCGCCCAGGATCGCCCCGCCAGTCGTCGTGTCGTTCACCCAGACGATCGTCCGATCCGTCAGGACCGCCACCCAGGCCGAGACGTCAGTGACCTGGAGGATTGCCTGGGCGGGCCGGTCGGTCCCCGCCTCGACGAGGTACCAGCCGCGGGGCAGCCTGGCCGGGAACGTGACGATCTGGTCGGCGGCGCCGGTCAGCGGGCGGAGGGCCGCGCTGAAGGCCATCACGCGCGGCAACCCGGTCGTCGGGATGCTCGGATCGCTGAAGTCGGCCCAGCCGGGTCCGGACAGGAACCGCTGCATCGGCGCCACCGTCGCCGCGAGCGAGGGGAACCGGTAGACGCGGATCGGCACCGACGTCGGCGGCTTGACCGAGGCGACGTCTCCGGGTGTCTCCACCACGAGAGCGACGATCGGGACCTCGGCCGGGCTCGCCTCCAGGACGTCGCGGCCGAACCTGAACCGGACGGCCGGTGGCCGATCCGGCCCCGCCGTCTCGAATCGGAAGGTCACGTCCCGTTCGAGGGTCAGCTCGGTCCCGCTCACGGGCAGGCCGTGCCGGATGGTGACGGTGTAGAGCGTCGCGGCCCGCAGGCCGGTGGGCACGAACACCTGGGTTCGACCGTGCCGCTCGAACCGTCCGCCCACCGTGGGCGAGATCGAGAAGAACGGCGCCATGTCGGCGGCGGCGTCCTGGTCGAACGTGACCTCGATCCCGGTGTTGACCGGGACGCGGGTCGTCGCGTCCCCCGGCAGGACCGAGACCACGTGGAGCGGCGCGCGCGCCTGGAAGGCCCACGATCCCGCGATCGTGCCATCCTCGGCCCGGAGGGTGAACCGGTAGACCCGTCCCGCGGTGAGACGGGTCGTGGGGCGCAGCCCGACCGAACCGCTGGCGGCAGCGGCGACAACCGCCACGCCGATCGGTGGGTCCGTCTCGATCCGGGCCGCCAGGGTCCGGGGATCGGCGCCCGATCGGCTGGTGAGCGTGAAGGTCGTGTCGAGCTGGGCCCCGGCGGAATCGGCGCGGTCGGCGCGCAGGTCCGCGACGGCGGCGAACGGGGCGATCTGGAGCGCGGACCAGGCCGAATCGGGTGGGATCGTGGGACCTTGGCTCGCCGCAGGGGCCGTGGAGGGGGCGGTCCCGGTCGCGCCCGGCGCCGTGGAGGGACTCGCCGACGGGCCACCTCGTCCGCCGGTCGCAACGACGCCCACGACGAACGCCGCGCTGACGATGAGGACCGCGACGGTGGCCGCTGCGCCCCGCCGCCGTTCGATGGAGCTTCCCGGGCGGTCCGTCGAGCCGGTCATTGCGTGCCCCCATCCGCTCCGGGCACCGACCTGGGTTGCGGCGCGACGCGGGCATGCGGTCGGTCCGGGGATGAGACGCGCCGGTGCTCGGCATGTTACGCCGGGCACCGCCCCGCGGACCCACTGCGTCGGCAAGCGCCGGGAATTCCCGTCGGAGCGATCCCTGGGCTCACGGCTCCCGAGGACAGGAACCCCCGCCACCCGGGGGACGCTGGCCCGGGGCGAGCCTCATTACGAAAGGTAATGACGCGGTGGTCTCGAGACGACACACTGGCGCAGGCCTCAAGAACGCCGCTTGATCCGAGCATACGGTCGAGCACCTCCTTCCCAGTCTGCCCCCGGTGCCGTCGAATCTCCCTCCGACACCGGGGGCAGGCGTTTCGTTGCCGCCGCTGCGTCCAACCAGGCACCCGGTGGCGAATGCAGGCTCGGCGGGAGCCGGGCGGTGAGAGCCGGGCGGCGAGAGAAATCGCCTGAGCCGATCAGGATCGCCTGGTCCACGCTCCGAAACGCGGCCAACCTCGGCTTTCGCCGCGTTCCCACGCTCGTGGCTCCCTCATCTGATCGGCTCAGCCGATATCCCGCGCGGCCCCCGGCCCGTCCCCGCGCCGCGCCTTCGGCTGTCGGCGCGCCCTGGCGGCGGCCCGGCTCGCGTCGAGCGCTTCCTGTCGGTTCGCCTTGTACTCGCCGTTCCGCGCCACGGCCTCCGCCACATAAGCGCCGACCGCCGCGGGATCCACGACGTCGGCGAAGTCGAAGTCCCACGTCTTGAGGACCGAGCTGCCGGCGCGCAGGACGCCGCGAGGGTCGTCGAGCAGCACGCCGTAGAGGAAGCGGAGGCAGACGCCCTTCCTGATCGCGTCGATCGCACAGACCCAGGTGCCCCGGTCGCCCCGCAGCGCGTACATCAACATCTTGTAGCTGATCGCGACGTCGAAGTCCGGGTGGGCGTTCCGGATCGCCTCGTCGAGGGCGACCACGAGCGGCGCCGCCGCCGCGTCGACGCCGGCGAGGTAAGTCTGGAGCGCAGGGCTGTTCACGGGTGCCTCCTCCGGGTCTTCGGCAACGGCGGCAGCGCGCCCACAACGTCGGACGAGTCGGCCGGCTCGTTGCCTCCTGGGTGGACGACAGCTACGCCTGGCGAAGCCCGAGGGTGTTGCCATACGGGTCGCGGAACCACGCCGCGCGCGCTGGGCGATCTGCGCGATGTGGCCGGTGGTCTGCAACGGCCCTTCGCCGTAGTCGATGAACCTGACGTCGCGCTCTTCGAGCTCGCGAACCGCCGCCTCGATGTCGGACACCTCGAAGTGCGAGGGTGTGATCGGCAGTGCTCGGTGCGCGCCGGAAGATCGAAAGTTGTGTCCCGCCGCCACAGCCGAAGCGTACCGACGCCGGGTTCTCCCGCAGGAACGTCAGACCGAGTGTCGCCCATAGAATCGCTTCGCGCGGCCGAGGTCGGTCACCGACACAGTGGCGACGACCATCGAGGCTTCCAGCAATTCGCCCCCCTCATCTCCTGACAACCAGGGGATCGCAGTCGGCGAGTGTAGCCTCCATCGCTGTCGACCGGGAGCGTCGGAGGATGCCGGCCGCCCTGGATCGTTACGTTCGGGCGAGCAAGCCCTCGGCCAGGAGGCACGGGCCATCCCGTGACCCGTTGGGCCGCTCGCGTACCGCCGAGCTTCGTCCCGGGATGGCGATCGGAACTGCCCGCTCTCGGCGGCGGAGCGGTTGGTCGCCCGCCTGCCCGATGCCCGCCTCCACGTCTGGACCGACGCCGACCACATGGCCGCCTACCGGAAGGAGGGCGAGATCCTGGGCGAGCTCCTGGGCCGATCCTGACAACGGCGGCAAGGGCCCAGCGAAGCGTCGACTCGGATCCAGCCGCGGGGTTCATCTCGTCGCGGATGTGGGTCGTGCGTCCACGTCAGGAGCGCTTCGGCGACGGTCGGGTCATCGGCGTCGGTCAGGTCATGGCAGTCGCAGGCAGGTTGACCGCTACCTGTCAGACTGACGAGCCCACCGACCCTCCTCTCGCGACACCCGGAGACGCCCCCGATCATGAGCAGCACCGTCTACCTCTCCTCGAGCGGCATCGTCAGCGTCCGCGCCGAGCTCGAGCAGCTCACCGGCGTTGAGCGGCCGGTCGTCATCGCGCGAATCGCCGCCGCCCGTGAACTCGGCGACCTCCGGGAGAACGCCGAATACGAAACGGCGCGCAAAGAGCAGTCGATCCTCGAGGGGCGGATCAAACACCTGACCGTGCTCCTGCGCGATGCTGTTCAGATCGAAGGATCCTCGACGAGCCACGTCAGCCTGGGCACGACCGTCACGGTGGAGGACGATCAGGGCGAGGAGACGTACACCATCGTGGGCAGCCACGAGGCCTCGCCCGCCGACGGACGCATCAGCAGCACCTCGCCCATCGGCCGGGCACTCATGGGCGGGCATGCCGGTGACACGGTGACCGTGGCCGCGCCGAGCGGTGCGTTCGGCCTGCGGATCGTGTCCCTGGCCTGACCATCGGGGGACACTCCTTCGCATGCCGGCGAACAGCGGCTGCGCCTAGCGGTTCCGCGCCCGGCAGCGAGCCTTCTCGATTTCAGGCAGCTTTCATCTTCGTTCGCGATACTGCCGGGGGCGAGGACCGTTCGATCGGCGGTCGCCGAGTGATCCACGCGCGAGCCACGAGGCACTTGGGGGGTGTCCTGCGTCATGACTGACCAGATCGACGAGCCGCCGGGTCCCGGCGTCCGTGCGTCGTCGCGGCGGCTCGACCGCGTCGGGCAGCGGATCCGGAAGGGGGGTCTGTTCGCCGCCGGGGTGGCGGCCGCGCTCCTCGCGATCGGCCTGTACGGCGCGCTCAACCCCGGCCCACACCAGCTGACCCAGCACGATGTGAGCGGCACCATCGCCCAGGCCCTCGCCTCGCAGACTCCCGCCCCGGCCGTCTCCCAGCTCGTGTACGACGCCGTCCGACCGTCCCTCGTCCTGATCCAGACCGAGTTGCCGGGCGGGAAGGGCACGCAGAACGGCGGCTTGGGGAGCGGTGTCATCGTCGACCGGGCCGGCGACATCCTCACCTGCCTCCACGTGGTCGCCGGCGCGGACACCATTTCCCTCACGTTTGCGGACGGGACGAAATCGACTGCCGAGATCACAGTCCGCCAGCCGGAGCACGACATCGCGGTCCTGCGGGCAAGCCAGCTGCCGGCCGACTTCGTGCCGGCGACGCTCGGCAACCCGAACGCCGTGCGAATCGGCAGCGACGCCTTCGCCGTCGGCAACCCCTTCGGCCTGTACGGCTCCATCAGCTCGGGGATCGTCTCGGGCCTGGGCCGCTCATTCCAGATGCCGAACAGCGACCAGGTCCTGCACGACCTCATCCAGGTGGATGCGGCTGTCAACCCGGGCAACTCGGGCGGCCCGCTGCTCAACCGGGATGGCCAGGTCGTCGGCATCGTCACCGCGCTCATCAACCCGACGAAGGAGGGCGTCTTCATCGGCATCGGCCTTGCCGTGCCGATCGACGTCGCGGGCGGCGCGGCCGGCCTGCCGCCGGACTAGTCAATCGCCGACCTGCGGCCGGTTGGGGCCGCGGCACAAGAGGCCCGAAGGAGGGATGCCAGTGGACGACGGGGCGAACGAGGCGCGGATCGCACCCCTGGAGCGCGTGCTCTACGAGGTCAAGAAGGTCATCGTCGGCCAGGACCACCTGCTCGAGCGGCTGGTCGTGGCCCTGCTGGCGCGCGGGCATCTCCTCGTGGAAGGCGTGCCCGGCCTGGCCAAGACGATGGCCATCAAGACGCTGGCGGCGTCAATCGGCGGCGATTTCAAGCGCATCCAGTTCACCCCCGACCTGGTGCCGGCCGACCTGATCGGCACCCGCATCTACAACCAGAAGACCGGCGAGTTCGGCACGTCCCTGGGTCCGGTGTTCACCAATCTCCTGCTGGCGGACGAGATCAACCGCGCGCCCGCCAAGGTGCAGAGCGCG
>Ga0207926_1001559_pt1 | contig 10377 bp, 13 predicted proteins | sample NGESurdeep072012_8_FD_184454 | JGI IMG/M metagenome (GOLD analysis project Ga0207926, IMG submission 184454) | Arctic peat soil microbial communities from Barrow, Alaska - NGEE Surface sample 210-1 deep-072012 (SPAdes) | ecosystem: Environmental > Terrestrial > Soil > Wetlands > Peat ...
GATAAAGGTGCAACAGCCGCTGGTGTTCGACAGCTACACCACCGACCGCGCCACCGGCAGCTTCATCGTGATCGACGAGGCGACGAACAATACGGTTGCGGCGGGGATGATTGCTTGAATAGGGCGGAACGCATAGCGGTTCTGCCGGATGGTTTATGCGGCGGATCGCCCAAGGGCATCCGCCCTACGACCGAGTTGAGCGGCGAGCAGTCGGAGCGCGCAGCGCAACGGCTGCAATTTCGTCCGCTCGAACGCGTTGTTAGGCGTCATTCTCGCGTCACCTCATCGTGCTGGTGTTCGTTACGATGAAATTGCCGACGACTGCTGTATACGTGACAGTGACTTCACCTTCGATAATGTTCAAGAGGCCATCGATTTCCGCCCGAGACTCCGGACGGCATTCGACAATTGATGCGCTCCATTCGCGAACTCCGTCGCAGATTCCAGCGCAGATTCCAGCGCAGAACGGCTCGGTTCCGACGTAGAGGACGATCGACTCATCGCCAGCGCCCGCGGTGCTCATATGTGCGAGATTGCCGGCCGTTGGCACGATAAGCTTGTATCCGGCCTTTTCAGGCGGCCTCGCCTCCTTCACGCCCGTGTGAAGATAAGCGTTACGAAGTGCGTAGCAGTCGTCCCCCGACATGGGAAACCCTTTCCCGTCATGTCCAATTCGGAATAGACGTTCTCTCACCCAGACGTCGAACCACTTGGGATAACGCTTTCCAGCATGGCCTGGGCCCGCCCATTCCGGATATTCGATCTGCCCGCATATGTCAGGAACCGCCAACGCAAGAGCCAGCGCGGCATGCCAATTGCGCGCGTTCACGCACGCTTCGATGGAGTTCGCGATATCTCCATGAATGACGCCTAATAGTTACTTTAGACGGACCCACCGGTCCGTACTATTGAAAATAGAAAAGCATGCAGATTCAGGTTAAACGATTGATTCATTGACGACCCCGAAAATTTGTCTGTTCGCACAGGCATAATAGTACAGGCAGGTGAAATTTGCTTATGGCGACTGAAAGGATTTCGCAGGGTGGATGCGTGCTGCGCACTTTATCCACCCTGCCAAGCTGCGCAACGCTATCGTAGTGTGCTATCTTTCGCATTATCCGACTGTTGATGCTTTCTATTTTCCATGAGCCTGTTTGCCTTGATCACCGCGCTGTTGCTGGAGCAGTTCCACCCGCTTTCCTCGCGAAAATACCTGTACGGTTGGTTGTCCAGTTACGTTCTGTTCTTTCAGCTTCACTTCAATGCCGGACAACGTGAACACGGCAAGATCGCCTGGCTGCTGGCGGTGTTGCCGTTGTTGGCCGGTGTTGTGGCGTTGTATTGGTTGCTGTATCACGTGCATCCGCTCTTTGCCTGGGCGCTCAACGTGCTGGTGTTATATCTCACGATGGGATTCCGCCAGTTCAGCCATTATTTCACCGACATTCACCTGGCGTTGCGCGCGGACAGGCTGGACGAGGCGCGCGGCCTGTTGTCCCGTTGGCGCGGCATGCCCTCGCATGAATTGAATGCCGAGGAAGTCGCGCGCGTTACCATCGAACAGGCGCTGATCGCATCGCATCACAACGTATTCGGCGTAATCGTGTGGTTCGTGTTGTTCAGCGCACTGGGCTTGGGTGGCGCGGCGGGCGCATTGCTGTATCGCCTGGGGCAATTCCTGCGCGCGCATTGGGGCAACGCAGACAAGTACGATCTGGGCGAATTCGGCGGGTTTGCGCGACAGGCATTCTATGTATTGGAATGGTTGCCGATCCGGCTGACCGCGATGACCTTCGCAATCGTCGGCGATTTCGAAAACACCGTTTATTGCTGGCGCACCCAGGCAGCGAATTGGCCTGACAGCGAAGCGGGCATATTGTTGGCCAGCGGTGCCGGCGCATTGGGCGTGCGTCTGGGCATGCCGTTACCGCAAGGCGGCGTGATGGAGGACAGGGCGGAACTGGGTATTGGTGATGATGCCGATGCCGACTTCATGCAAAGTGCCATCGGCCTGGTATGGCGCTCGGTGGTATTCTGGATGGTTTTGTTGCTGCTGCTGACGCTGGCGACTTTGCCGGTTCAAGTAAATTAATAACAAAATAAATGACTTATATTATATGGCATGAAAAGATCCGAGCATGATCCACAGCGATAACCTCACCGCCGAGCCGCGCCCCGAGTCCAGCCGGATAGTTTCGGCCGCGCCGGCCTCTCAACACGAAGAGGCGCTGGAGCGCGCACTGCGCCCCAAGCAACTCGACGAGTATGTCGGGCAGGAAAAAATCCGCGGGCAGCTGGAGATATTCATCGAGGCGGCCAAGCGGCGCAAAGAGCCGCTCGATCACGTGCTGCTGTTCGGCCCGCCCGGTTTGGGCAAGACCACTTTGGCGCAGATCATCGCCCGGGAAATGGGCGTGAATCTGCGCCACACTTCCGGCCCGGTGCTGGAGCGTGCCGGCGACCTCGCCGCGTTGCTGACCAATCTCGAACCGAATGACGTGTTGTTCATCGACGAGATCCATCGCCTGTCGCCGGTGGTGGAAGAGATACTGTATCCCGCGCTGGAGGATTACCAGATCGACATCATGATCGGCGAAGGGCCAGCGGCGCGTTCGGTGAAGCTGGACCTGCCGCCGTTCACGCTGGTGGGCGCGACCACGCGCGCGGGGATGCTGACCAATCCCTTGCGCGACCGCTTCGGCATCGTGGCGCGGCTGGAGTTCTACACGCCGGAAGAATTGCAGCGCATCGTGATGCGCTCCTCGAATCTGCTGAAAATGAATCTGACCCAGGACGGCGCGCTGGAGATTGCCAAGCGTTCGCGCGGCACGCCGCGTATCGCCAACCGTTTGCTGCGCCGCGTGCGCGACTTTGCCGACGTGAAGGCGGACGGCGATGCGACTCGCGAGGTGGCGGATGCCGCGCTGACCATGCTGGATGTGGACTCGCACGGGCTGGATGTGATGGACCGGAAATTATTGCTGGCGGTCATCGAGAAGTTCCTCGGCGGCCCGGTCGGCCTGGACAACCTTGCCGCCGCGATCGGCGAGGAGAGCGATACCATCGAGGATGTGCTGGAGCCGTATCTGATCCAGCAGGGCTATCTGCAACGCACCCCGCGCGGACGCATGGCCACGGCGATCGCTTACCGCCATTTCGGGCTGACGGTTGCCAATAATCCGATTAATTTAAATTCGGCCAATGGGAACTTGCCATTGGGTGAGGATCGATAATATGAGTAAAAGCAAAATATTTTCTTTGCCGGTGCGCGTGTATTTCCAGGACACGGATGCGGGCGGCGTGGTTTATCACGCCAATTATTTGAACTTTATGGAGCGCGCGCGGACTGAGTGGATGCGCGCCCACGGTTACAGCAATGCCGGATTGATGAAGGAGTTCGGCATGGTGTTCGTGGTGCGCTCGATGAAACTGGATTATCTCAAGCCCGCGCTGCTGGATGATTTGCTGGATGTGACGGCACAGATAAAAGATATCGGACGCAGCCGCCTCACGCTGCTGCAAACGGTGCAGCGCGGTGCTGAAGTGCTGACCGAAGCAGAGGTGCATCTGGTCTGTGTCTCATTGGCGAGTTTCAAGCCTGCCTCCGTCCCGGAAGTCTTGCGCAAGCAGTTGGAGAAGTGAACATGAAAGGATTGCAATGGAAGTGACCCAGGACTTGTCGTTTATACATCTGATCGCCAATGCCAGCGTGCTGGTGCAATTGGTGATGGTTTTGTTGCTGGTGGTATCGTTGCTGTCGTGGTGGTATATCTTTATTAAAATGTTCGCCATCCGCACCGAAGTCAGATTGACAGAAGAACTAGAAGGGGCTTTTTGGTCAAATCATGATCTGAATGCATTGTTCAGGCAGGTAAACGCCAATGCACAAGAGGATCAGGGCGCATTGGAGCGGATATTTTCCGCCGGATTCGTCGAGTTTGCGAAGCTGAAGAAGCAGCAAGGTATGGATGCCCGTGCGGTGATGGATGGTACGCGCCGCGCCATGCGCGCGACATATCAGCGCGAGATGGATAGACTGGAGTCGCATCTGGCGTTCCTCGCTTCGGTCGGTTCGGTCAGCCCTTATGTGGGATTGTTCGGTACAGTGTGGGGCATCATGAATGCGTTTCGCGGTCTGGCGAATGTGGGCCAGGCGACGCTGGCGCATGTCGCACCCGGCATCGCAGAAGCATTGGTTGCCACCGCGATGGGCCTGTTCGCGGCGATCCCGGCCGTGGTCGCCTACAACCGCTATGCGCACGAGATCAATCGCCTGTCGACACGCTTCGAAAGTTTCACCGAGGAGTTCTCCAACGTATTGCAACGCCAGCCATGAAAACGAACGAAGTGAGTTTCGCTAAAACACCGCTGAAAACCTACTGCGCGTGCGAACTGCTTCGTTGCTCGGTGCCCGCTCGGTCGCCTACCAGAACGGTATGTCTCGGTCGCTCCGCTGACCAGCGACTTGGCTGGCGTTTTTTTTGCCAGCTTAGTCGAATGGCCATGCAACGCTCCTCGCGCCTTGCTGCCCACCACGGTTTTGAGAGGTGTTTGTGAGATCGAATCGCCGTACCGGTAATCGCCTGATGAACGAGATCAACGTCGTGCCGTATATCGACGTGATGCTGGTGTTGCTGGTGATTTTTATGGTGACCGCGCCGCTGATGAATCCCGGCCAGATCAATTTGCCCAGCGTGTCGAAGTCGCTTGCTCCGCCGCTTGCCCCGCTGGAGGTCATCATCAAAAAAGACACCACGCTGGCTTTGCGCGACCACGCCAAGGGTGGGCAGGAAAGCGTGGTTTCGCGCAATGAGTTGATTGCGATATTGAAAGCCAGGCAGGGAAAGCAGGCAGAGCAGGCGGTGGTGATATCCGCAGACAAGAACGTGCGCTATGAAGAAGTCATCAACGTGATGGACGTGCTGCAACAGCAACATATTCAGAAAGTCGGTCTGTTGACGCAAGCCAAGAAATGAGTGCAACGGTTTATCAGGAGCCCTATAAGCTGCCCGCAGGCATTCTGGCCCTTGTGGTGCACAGCGTATTTTTCGCACTGCTGTATTTCGGCTTCAATTGGAACAGGCAGGCCCTTTCAAACCCGACGATGAATGTGGAGTTGTGGCCGAGCTTGCCTGAGGAGGTCGCCGCAGCGCCCGTCAATCCTAAGGTCGAGGAAATCGTGCAGCCACCGCCACAGGAAAAGATAGTCAAGCCTGACATCGTGATGCCGGAGAAGAAGAAAGTCGCGATCAAACCGGTCGAGACCAGGCCGGAGAAGAAGAAACCTGTTCCGAAATCCGTCGCAGAGGTCAAACCCAAGCCTGACACACCAAAACCTGCCGAGCAAAATCCGGATGCCCGCATTGCAGATCAACAAGCTGCGGCGAATGGTCGGGTAGTGGATGAGTACACTGCGAAAATCCAGGCCAAGATACGCGGCAATGTAAGGATGCCCCAGAATGTGGCAAATGATGCGCATGGCATATTTTTGGTGACGCTGTTGCCGGGCGGTTCGGTGCTGAAGGCGGAATTGAAAAGTTCCAGCGGCAATGCGGCTTATGACGATGCGGTGGAGCACGCGATTCTGAAATCCAGTCCGTTGCCTTTGCCGCCGGATGTGTCGTTGTTCAACCGTTTTCGTGAAATAAATTTTCCCTTTCATCCGGGCGAATAACAGGAGTGTTTATGGCGTTGCGCGTATTGCAGGGCATGTTGGGATTGCTGTTGTTGGCACAGGCTTCGGTGGCAAGTGCGGTATTGAGCATTGAAATCATCGGTGCGGGCGAACACCAGATTCCGGTGGCAATCGTGCCGTTCGGCGGAGATGCCAGGCTGGCGCAAACCATCAACGAAGTGGTGGCGGGCGATTTGCAGCGCAGCGGGTTGTTTCGGCTGATCGACGTAGCGGGTAAATCGCCGCACGAATTGGCCGAGGTCAGTTATCCGGATTGGCAGGTGCGCGGCGCGGATGCATTGGCGATAGGCACGGTCACGGCTCAGGCCAATGGCCGCATCGAGGCGCGTTTTCGCCTGTTGGATGTGGTCAAGCAGATTGAGTTGGCCGGTCAGTCAGTCTCGGCGAATGATGATCAGGTGCGCGCTGTCGGGCACCGTGTCGCGGATCTGATCTATGAGAAATTGACCGGCGACAAGGGGGTGTTCAGCACACGCATCGCCTATGTGAACCGGCAGGGACGGAAGTTCAGCCTGATCGTGGCGGATAGCGACGGCTACAACGAACAAACCGTGCTTGCGCAAAACGAGCCGATCATGTCGCCGGCCTGGTCGCCGGAAGGCAGCCATCTTGCCTATGTGAGTTTTGAAACCGGACACGCGGTGGTATATGTGCAATCGCTGCACACCAGACAGCGCTTGGCGCTGGCCGATTTTCGCGGCAGCAATAGCGCACCGGCCTGGTCTCCGGACGGCAAACAATTGGCTATCGTGCTGACACGCGATGGCAGCTCGCAAATCTACCTGATACGATCGGACGGCAGCGGGATTCGCCGCCTCACCTTCAGCGGTGCGATCGACACCGAGCCGAATTTTTCGCCTGACGGGCAATCTCTGTTGTTCACCTCGGATCGCGGCGGTAGTGCGCAAATTTACAGCATGCCGGTGGGAGGCGGGCAGGAGCAGCGCATGACGTTTGGCGAGGGTAACAACTTTTCGCCGCGTTACAGTCCCGACGGCAAAGGTTTTGTCTGCACGCATTTCGTTAACGGCAAGTTCTATATCGCTGCGCAGGATTTTCAGACCGGGCAGGTGGAAACACTCACTGCAGGCGGTTGGGAGAAAAAGCCCAGCTTTGCGCCGAACGGGAAACTCATCCTGTTTGCCAGCGAGGCGCGCGGTCGTGGTATATTGGCAACCGTGTCCAGCGATGGTCGTGTGCAGCAGCATATGTTCACACAAAGCGGTGATGCACGTGAACCGGTGTGGGGACCACATCTGTAACTAACCCAGCAAAAGGAGAAATACTATGAAGAAACTCTTTATCAGTTTTGTGTTGGTGAATTTGCTTGCGGCCTGTGCCAGCGAGAAACCAAAGGAACCCGTAGCTGCGGCACCCGAGCCTGTCCCTGTAGTGACAGCACCCGCACCCGCACCTGCGGTTGAGGTTGATCCTTTGAATGACCCGGCCAATATTCTGGCCAAACGTAGTATCTATTTCCCATTCGATGTCTCTGCCGTGCAGGAAGCCGACAAGCCGGTCGTGTTAGCGCATGCAAAATATTTGAGCGAGCACCCCGATCGCAAAGTTCGCGTCGAAGGCAATGCCGATGAACGCGGTAGCAACGAGTACAACCTGGCTCTCGGCCAGCGTCGTGCAGATAGCGTGAAGAAGATGCTTGAGTTGGGCGGCGCCAAAGCCAGCCAGATTGACACTGTCAGTTATGGAGAAGAAAAGCCGCGCTGCACGGACCATAATGAGGCGTGCTGGAAGCAAAATCGCCGGAGTGATATAAAGTACTAAAGTAGCAACCATGCTGAAGCAACGCGCTCTCTTATTGTTGTTGAGTCTGTGTTTCGCCATTCCCGCACAAGCGGGATTGTTGGAGGACGACGAGGCACGTAATCAGATCCAGCAACTCGAGAAGCGCGTGCTGAAGTTGGAAGATGCCGTCAAGCAGCAAACCCAATCCATGCTGGATCTGCAAAGCCAGATCGAAGCGCTGAATACAGAAATCCGCAAACTGCGCGGACAGAATGAAGAAACAACGCACGGCTTGCAAGATGCCGAAAAGCGCCAAAAGGATTTTTATGTGGATTTGGATACGCGCTTGCGCCATTTCGAATCCGCTGAAGAAGCTGCTAAAGAAGCCGCCGCCAAGCCACCTGTAGCATCTGTTTCTGCCGATTCAAATGACCCGGTTTCAGAGGACCGCGCCTTCGAGGCCGCCTATGGCTTGTTCAAGGCTGGCAGCCAAGCGAATGCGGTCAAGGCTTTCCAGGAGTTTCTCAAGAAGTATCCCGATTCGGTGCATGCTCCCAATGCGAATTATTGGCTGGGTAAAGCTCAATTTGCGCTGAAGGATTATAAGGGCGCGTTGGATACCTATCAGGGGATACTGAAGGATTTTCCGGAAACGCCTAAAACAGCCGATGTGTTGTATGGAATTGCGGTCTGCCAGCAAGGGCTGAAGCGGCACATTGCAGCGCACAAAACGCTCAAACAGCTTGTTGCCAAATATCCCGCCAGCGATGCCGCCTCCAAAGCCAAGAAGCTGCTCGCTGCCACCAAGTAGTCCATATGTCGCACGCGAATACAGATGCGCAACTGCGCATCACCGAAATTTTTTATTCCCTGCAAGGCGAAACCACCCGCGTAGGCCTGCCCACGGTATTCGTACGTTTGACCGGATGCCCGCTACGGTGCACTTACTGCGACACGGCTTATGCTTTTACCGGTGGTCAAAACGTGAGCGTGGCAGATATTCTCCGGCAGGTTGCCGAATACGCCCCGCGCTATGTGACTGTCACCGGCGGCGAACCGTTGGCACAAAAGAATTGTCCGATATTGCTGGACGCCCTGTGTGATGCGGGTTACGAAGTGTCGCTGGAAACCGGCGGAGCATTGGACATCAGCGCAGTGGATGCGCGTGTGATGCGCGTGGTGGACATCAAGACTCCGGCATCCGGCGAAGTGACAAAGAATCGTTGGGAAAATCTGGAATTGCTGACCCCGCATGACGAAATCAAATTCGTGTTGTGCGACGAGAACGATTACCAATGGGCAAAGGAAATGCTCCAGCAACATCGCCTCGCCGAGAAATGCCCGGTCCTGTTCTCGCCCGCGCACGGCACACTGGTTGCCACCCAACTGGCCGACTGGATATTGCGCGACCGTTTGCCTGTACGTTTACAAGTCCAATTGCATAAGCTTTTATGGAACAACGTGCCCGGACACTGATGGACACCTCTATAAATTCATTTTTTGGGCGAATCCACCCGCAAGGAGTAGGCCGACGGGTGCCCCGCTACTGCGTAGCGAGCCTCTCGCTCGCGGCGTCACGTGCTCGCTCACTCCACGCCTATCTATCCGATATGCTTCGTCGTTCGCTGCGCGGCTATTTGCGGTGCCCGCGCGACACGGTTGGGCACAGCCCTATGGTGCGGGAGCGCGGAGCAGCAGGCCTGCCCGCCATCCCTCAAAAGTGAATTTCTAGAGATGCCAAAATGAAAAACGCGGTGGTACTATTATCTGGCGGGATGGATTCCGCAACTGTGCTGGCGATGGCGCGCGCACAGGGTTTTTCTTGTTACACATTGAGCGTGGATTATGGGCAGCGCCACCACGCCGAGCTGGCTGCTGCGCAGCGCGTGGCACAAACGCTGGGTGCGCATGAACATCGGGTGGTGAAGATCGACCTTACCGGCTTTGGCGGTTCTTCGCTGACCGATAACAAGATCGCGGTGTCGCAACAGCCCACCGAGGGCATCCCGCTGACTTATGTCCCCGCGCGCAACACCATCATGTTGTCGCTGGCTATGGCCTGGGCCGAAGTGCTGCAGTCACAGGACATTTTCATCGGCGTGAATGCGGTCGATTATTCCGGTTATCCCGATTGCCGTCCCGCCTATATCGAAGCGTTTGAGCGCATGGCGAATCTCGCCACCAAGGCGGCGGTGGAAGGGCATCCGCTCACCGTGCATGCGCCGTTGCTGCATTTGTCCAAGGCGGAGATCATCCAGCAGGGACGCGAGCTGGGCGTGGATTTTGCGCAGACCGTTTCATGCTATCAGGCCGATGAATCGGGGCGCGCCTGCGGTGTATGTGATTCATGCCGTTTGCGCCGCGCAGGCTTTGCTGCTGCCGGCGTGGATGATCCGACAAGGTATCGCGTAGCATAGACTTTCAAACTCTACTGTGATGTATTTTGCGTTGACAGGGTGAGCTATATCCGTATAATTCGCGCTCCTTTGCGATGGGTCGGTAGCTCAGCCGGTAGAGCAGCGGACTTTTAATCCGTTGGTCGCGAGTTCGAATCTCGCCCGACCCACCATCTTGCAAAAGAGCCTGTGTTTTCCCCATCTTTATGCCGCTTTAGCTCAGTTGGTAGAGCAACCGCCTTGTAAGCGGTAGGTCGTCAGTTCGAATCCGACAAGCGGCACCATTATTTGTAAGGCTTGCAGCGATGCAGGCCTTTTTTACGTCTAGCGGTTTTGTGCGCATGTAGGCGCAGTGTAGAATTTTCCGGGCCGTCATGCATCATCCACTCTGGAAAAGTTATTTAGATATTTTCAATAAATCACGATTTAAAATTAAGAAAAAGCGGGGATATTTTTAATGGCCTGATCGCATGACAGCTATCGGGGAAGATCAACATAAGGTCAAGAAACAAATGAATAACGGATAGAATTAATATGGCGGCT
>Ga0207926_1001567_pt1 | contig 10361 bp, 9 predicted proteins | sample NGESurdeep072012_8_FD_184454 | JGI IMG/M metagenome (GOLD analysis project Ga0207926, IMG submission 184454) | Arctic peat soil microbial communities from Barrow, Alaska - NGEE Surface sample 210-1 deep-072012 (SPAdes) | ecosystem: Environmental > Terrestrial > Soil > Wetlands > Peat ...
GAGCTTTTCGTTCTTCACGCCGCAGGCCGTGCAGGTCACGCGGCGCATGTGAAAGTCGAGATAGACTTCCCGATCGCCGCATCCAAGATCGCGCGCCCGAACGGCTAAGGGATAGCGCGACGGGGCCGGTGAACCTTCTCACGTTTGTTTTCGCCCGTATCTATTTCCCAACGTTTTCGTCTGTTCGAGCAGTCGGTCACGCCAGCCGACAACGACACTGACGAGCGACTAGCGGCGTAGCTCCGCGCAAGGGTAGATTATAGGGCGGTGCATGGAGATCGCGATTAGGGCCTGACATTCTCGCTTCAGGCTCATAGGTTTTCACGCCGCCGAAGGTGCCCGAGACGCCGTAGCCCGCATCGTCGGTCATAATGAGAGGACGTTCGGCGCACCCTTGGGCGGCACGATTCGTGGCGGCCAGTACGGATGCTCCGCTCGTGGCGGATATGGTTGAAAAAGTCAAAAATCGATCAGCTCCGAAAATCTCGCGAGGGTAGATTTTTCGGTACCTCAGCCGCTGCAAGGCTCTGTAGGATAGATAGTCGTCCGTTAACAAGCTTGATTGAGCGCTGATCGGATGAAGAAACGGCGCAGGATCGCGATCAGGAAGAGGCGGAGAAGAACCCTCAGCCATGCGAGGATGCGGCGGAAGTTGTAGCCGACCGCAGAGAGGATGGCGTTGACGGCGTCTCCGGCGCGACCTTTGAGATAGCAGCGGCCGAGATGACCTTTTGCCTTCATGTGACCGATCACGGGCTCGATCGCGGATCGGCGTCGCAGTTCACGCTTGATGACGCCGAACACACCACGCTTCTTCCCGGGATGAAGACGCGGCGTGGATTCTGCGCATCGTGTCCGCGGTAGCTCTTGTCGACATAGGCGCGCTCGATCTCGCAGCCGGTGAGTTTCTGGGTGTCGTTGATGACGTCGCGCAAGGTGTGGCCATCGTACGGGTTGCCGGGCAGCGCCCTGGCGTGCAGCACGAACTGGCCGTCCGGGGCGCGGGCATTGGTAGTGACGATCGAGACCTTGACGCCGAACTCGTAGGGCGCGCTGGCTTTGCCCTTGCCGATGCACTCGGTCTCGGGGGCATGGAAGGAATACAGCTTCCAGCCGCGCTGGCGCTGTTGCTGGGACCGGATCTGACTGGCGCGCGCCAGTGGCAGGGCGAACGCCGCCTCGATGTTGGCGTGACCGGGATCTTGCGGCCGATGTCACGGATCAGCCGGCCTAAATGCGTGCGCAAAATGCGCAGTTCTCGACGGTGGCGGTTGAACTGCTTGGCGTGGGCGTAGCGGCCCGCCATCATCGCCGCGCGTTTGGCGATGCGGAGGTAGGATTGCACTCCATGCTTGGCCGCCAGGCGGTTGAGGCCCTTGATCGCGGCATGCAGCAGTTTGGCGTGGTCGGGAAGCTGATGTTCTTGGGCTGCACCGTGGTGTCGACCGTGACCCGCTTAAGGTCCTTGCTCTGCAGCGCGCCGCTGGCATGCGCCACCCGCAGGCTCTCGGCTAACAGCAGCTCCAGCTTGTCGCCGAGCCGCTCGCGCCAATGGCTCAGGTCCGAGCGTTCATGCGGGAACTCATGCTGGAAAAACTCCTCGCCGGTGAAGTACTGAAAATGGGGGTCATAGATCCAGCGCTCGCACACGCCTTCGTCGGACAGCCCGTAAATCTGCTTGAGCAATAGCAGACCGATTGCACACCGCGTCGGGATCCCGGGCCGGCCCTTCTCGCTGTAGAGCGGGGCGATCTCGCTATCGATCCAGTCCCAATCGATCTGGCCGGCGAGCTGCGCCAGCTCGTGCTTGAGGTTGATGATCTGGTCCAGCCGCGCTCGGAACAGATCGCCTGATCTTGTGGGCTCGGGCTTCTTCGGTCGCATCGTTCTCCTCCGATGCGGCGAGAGAATCATGCTTCGTCAGCCGAGGGAATCCAAAAATGAAATCGCAAGGTTCTGCAGCCTCAGACCCCAAAACCTTGCAATCTCAAATCCGCCCTCCACGCCCGAAATCGACTCTCGATCAGCGCCTTAGCCGTTGTTCACGGACGACTAGATACGAGGGTCGGTGGTCGCTGTTGTGGTCCCTCACGTCACAGCGCATAGAACGCACCAGCGGCTCTGAGAAATTTCGTTCGTCAGCAAAAAAGGGCTTTTTCAACCCCCGGTGCCGCCGCCCCTGTAACGGCGTCAGCATTTCCTCGTGAGCTTCTTGCTAAGCCTTGACGAAGATCAACAGCGTACCATTGGCAGCCTGAGGCGCGACGCAAACAGCGTCTCCGCTGCGGACGCCGGAGCTGCCGACCGCCTTCTCCGCGGCGCCGAGATCGGATGTCGCAAGCACGAGGCCTGCGCCGCCACGTTCCGGCAGCCCCGCCAGCGAGACTCCGAGATATCGGCGGACCAACTGTTCCTTGGTGAGGAATACAAAGTCGGCGCGATCCGAACCCGACGGGACCGCGACCGCGTCATCCGGCTCACTCTTGACGTCTCGATCAATCATGCGCGCGAGGTGCGCGGCGTCTTTCGCGGGCTCCGGCGAAACGATGAGTGCCTGCCTCAGGCGCCGCGCGCCATTGGCGTGCTTCATCAGCTCCGGAATCCACACGGTTTCCCGCGTCTTGTGCTGACAGGCGAAAATGCGCAGCCCACCCGGCGCTTCGGCTATGGGCCATTGGAAGATCCTGAATTTGGCCGCCGACAGGCTGCCATCCGGCAGGGTTACCGGCCGCTCGAAATCGGTCGGACCAAGAGGCTCATAGCCGCGTGCGCGAATCTCCTCGGCGCCGGCGGCCGAATCGACCGCCGTGAATGCAATGCGCTCGATGCCTTCGCCGCGTTTGGCGAGAAATGCGCGCGCCGGTGCGTTGTGCTCGGTTTCAACGAGCACGCCGAGCAATTCGATGTAATCGGGATCGAGCATGATGGTGTAGTTGCCCGATCCCATCTTGGCGCTGTGCGTGCCGCGCGGCGACACGGTGAAGCCAAGCCGCTTCCAGTTCGCGGCAGCCGCGTCGAGATCCCGGACCATGACGACGGCGTGATCGATTCCGATGACATTCTTGAGTGCCATTCTTTTGTTTCCCCGGCATGAATTGGCATAATAAGCTAACCAGATCGATCCGGCGTCCGCAAGCCAGGGCATGCAAGGGTGATATCCGGTGGCGTCGATCGAGAAGGAAAGGATGATGATGGATAGCGCAGATGTCCGTTGGCCCGACTCGCTGTGGGCAGCGGTGACGCCCGCCGGTCCCGATCTGCCTGAACTGGTTGGGACGGCCGAAGCCGATGTCGTCGTCATCGGTGGCGGCTTCACCGGTCTGTCGACCGCGCTGCATTTGCGCGAGGCAGGCGTGGACGTTGCCATCGTCGAAGCAATGGAGCCGGGCTGGGGGGCGTCCGGCCGCAACAATGGACAGGTGATCCCGACATTGTCTCGGCCCGACCCGGACGACATCATCGCCAGACATGGTGCGGTGGGCGAGCGGTTCGTCGCGTTGCTGCGCGACAGCGCATCGACCCTGTTCGATGTCGCACGGCGTTATCAAATTCAGGCGGAGCAGGAACAGACAGGCTGGGTGCAGCCGGTGCATTCGCCGGGCCGCATCAAGATCGCCGAACGCCGCGTGCGCCAATGGTCAAAATTCGGTGCCCCGGTCGAAATTCTGTCGCGCGACCAGACGCGCGCAATGCTGGGCTCTGACGCCTGGTTCGGCGGTTTCTGGAACAAGACCGGAGGCCACATCAATCCGCTGGCGCTGTCGCGGGAGCTGGCGCGCGTGGTGCTGGAGCAGGGCGGCCGCATCTACGCGCGCTCGCCCGCGATCAGCTTCGAACGGCGGAGCGATCGCTGGATCGTCAGGACGGCAAAGGGCGAGATCAGTGGGCGGGCCCTGATTATGGCGACCAACGCCTATACCGGCGAATTCTCGAAATCCCTTGCGCCTGATATCGCGCACGAAGTCATGCCGATACTGTCATGGCAAATGGCGACGCGGCCGCTGTCTGAGGCGGCCCGCAAGACCATCATTCCCGGCCGGCAGGCGATGTCCGATACCCACGGCGAACTCTATTTTGCGCGCTACGACGCGCGGAATCGTCTTGTCACCGGCGGAGCCGTGATCGGCCCGGGGAACAAGGCGGAAAGGATCAAGACGAGGGTCGCGGAAAGATTGCAGCGGTTGTGGCCGCAGATCGGGCCGGTCGAATTCGATTACGTCTGGAACGGCTATGTCGGAATGACCACGGATTTCCTACCCCGCATCCATCGCCTCGGGCCCACTGCCTTTGGCTGGACCGGCTGCAACGGCCGCGCGGTTTCGCTTGCGATCGCGCTCGGAAACGAACTTTCCAAAGCCGTGCGCGGCGTTCCGGAAAAGGATCTCGCGCTGCCGTTCTCGGATCCGGTGCCGATCGTCGCGCATGGGTTGCTGCGCCACCTCGCGCCCTTGATGCTGATAGTCTACCGGTGGCGCGACGCGCGGGAGATCGCCTGAGGCTTGTGTGTGGCGAATAGCATCGTCACGCGAACAACGACGTCTCGTGTTTCCGGGCGAAAGCTCCGCCCGGGATGGAATCCAGGAGTGCCCGCGTGTAGGGATGTTGAGGACGGCCGAAGATATCGCCGGCCAGCCCTTGTTCCACCACTTCACCGTCCTTCATCACCGCAATGAGGTCGCAAATCTGCGCGGCCACCCTGAGATCGTGCGTAATGAAGATGATGGAGAGACCGAGGCGCTCGCGCAATCCGGCGAGAACCTTCAATACCTGCGCCTGCACGGACACGTCGAGTGCTGAAACGGCCTCGTCCGCGACCAGAACCTCCGGGTGGAGAGCGAGCGCGCGGGCGAGACCGATGCGCTGTCGCTGGCCACCGGAGAATTCATGCGGAAAGCGGTCGCTGGCCGAGGGGTCGAGCCCCACAAGCGCAAACAGTTCCTTCGCCTCGGCGATGGCTTTCGCCCGGGGGGTGCCGTGCACGATCGGTCCCTGGGCGACCAGATCTCCAGCCTTGCGGCGTGGGTTTAGCGACGCAAACGGATCCTGAAACACCATCTGAATGTGCCGGGTTTCGCGGCGAACGTTCTCTCGCGTCATCTTTGCCCAGTCCTTGCCTTCGAGGACAATCGAACCCATGTCGAGATCGATGAGCCGGACGATGCAGCGGGCGAGCGTCGATTTTCCAGATCCGGACTCGCCGACGATGCCGAGCGTCGCGCCTCGCGGCAGTTTTAGCGAAACGTTCTTCACAGCCCTCGTCACGCGCGCGCCGCGCCCGAGAAATCCGCCGGTCCGGTATGTCTTCGAGACGTTATCTATGGTCAGGATAGCGTCGTCGGACAGCTTGCGCGGCGGCGGCGAGGTGAGGGGCGGGACGGCTGCGATCAGCTGTTTCGTATAGGGATGCTGCGGGTGCTTGAGCACCGAGGCGGCGTCGCCCTGTTCCACGATCGACCCCTGCTGCATCACTGCGACGCGATCCGCAATCTCCGCGACAACGCCGAAATCGTGGGTGATGAACAGAACTGCCGTCTTCTTCCGCTTCTGCAGATCGCGGATCAGCGCCAGGATCTGCGCCTGGGTTGTAACGTCAAGCGCGGTCGTGGGTTCGTCCGCGATGAGGACCCTGGGATCGAGCGCAAGCGCCATGGCGATCATGGCGCGCTGGCGCTGGCCGCCCGACAATTCGTGCGGATAGGCGCGCGCGGCGCCCCGGGGATCGGGGATGCGCACGTCTTCGAGCAGCGCCAGCACCCTGGCGCGGATAGCAGCAGCGGACAGGTCGGTATGGATCGAAAACATTTCGCCAATCTGATCGCCGATGGTACGCAACGGATTAAGTGCGGTCATCGGTTCCTGGAAGATCATCGCGATGCCGGCGCCGCGCACGCGTCGCATTTCGGCCGTGGTGGCCATCGCCAGATCCCGGCCTTCAAACATCACGCGGCCGCCGTCGATGTTCACCTCACCCGTCAGCAGCTGCATGATGGCGTTGGCCATGATCGACTTGCCGGACCCGGACTCGCCGACAACGCAAAGAATCTCGTTCGCGGCAATCGAGAGCGATACGTCGGACAGCGCACGCGGCCGATCGGCGCCGGTGGGCAATCGCACGCCGAGCCCCTCGAGGGTCAGAATGGCGGCGGATGGTTCGCTCATCGTCCTTTGAGCCTCGGATTGAGCGCGTCGTTCAATCCCTGTCCAACCAGAGACACGGCCAGAACTGTTACCAGGATTGCAATTCCCGGAATCGCCGAGACGTACCACTGAACCCGCAGCACGTCGCGGCCGAGGCCAATCAGATTGCCCCAGGACGCAACGTTCGGATCGGAAAGGCGGAGAAAGGCAAGCGCACTTTCGAGCAAGATGGCGACCGCCATGATCACGCTGGCGTAGACAATGACCGGCGGCAGGGCATTGGGAAGGATCTCGCCGAGGATCAGCTGAAGGTCTCTCATCCCTAGCGTCCGTCCGGCCTGCACAAATTCGCGGTTTCGGAGCGACAGGAACTCGGCGCGCGTCAGCCGGGCGGGCGCCGGCCATGAAACCACGCCGACGGCGATGGTGACCGTGGTCAGCGTCGAGCCGAACACCGCGACCAGCACCAGAAGCAGAACGAAGTTGGGCAATGTCTGAAACGCTTCGGTGACGCGCATCAGGACGTTATCGACCCAACCGCCATAGAAGCCGGCGAAGGCGCCGATCAGAATGCCGATGGCGATCGCGATCGCCGTCGCGACGCCTCCGATCAGCAATGAAATACGCGCGCCATAGAAGATTTGCGCCGCGATATCGCGACCGGAGTTGTCGGTGCCGAGCAGGAAACGCGGATTTGAAAACGGCCAGATCAACGGCCGGCCTGCAAGCGCAAGCGGCTCACGCGGATAGATCCAGTTGGCGCTTATTGCCATGGCCAGCACGATCAGCAGGAGCACCAGCCCAATGACGGCGGCGGGGCTGCGAAAATATCGTTTGACCGCGTCCATGCCTTTAGCCCTCGGCCGCAATGCGCGGATCGAGCCGCGCGTAGATGAGGTCGACGACGAAATTCACGATGATAACGAGTAACGCAGAAACGAAGACGATCCCCAGAAGTGTATTGAGGTCGCGCTGGACGACGGATTCATAGGCGAGGCGGCCCAATCCGGGTAGCGAAAACACGCTCTCGACCACGACCGAGCCGCCCAGCATCGTTCCGGCCTGCAATCCGATCAGCGTCACCATCGGCAGAAGCGCATTGCGCAGCACGTGGCGGGTCACGATGCGTGTCTCATCGAGCCCCTTGGCGCGCGCGGTCCGGACATAATCGAGATTGAGCACCTCGAGCATCGAAGCGCGCATGATGCGCAGATAGATGGCAAGGAAAATCAGCCCGAGCGTCAGGGTGGGTAGAACGAGATGGCGTGCGATGTCGAGCGTGCGCCAGAGGCCGGTCTGGACCGCGCCGATGTCCTCGAAACCGCCGGCCGGCAGCCACTGCAGATAGATGGAAAACACCACGATGGCCATCAATCCGAACCAGAAGGACGGCGTGGCGTAAAAGATCAGTCCCGCGATCGAGATCATCGTGTCGGGCCATTTATTGACGCCGCGCGCGGCGATCACGCCGAACACCAGCCCGAAGAAGAAGGCGAACGACAGCGACGCCGTCATGAGCAGGATGGTCGGTGGCAGCCGTTCCAGAATGACTTCTGCAACCGGCTTGCCGTAGATCGAGGAGAAGCCGAGATCGAGACGGACCAGGCGCCAGAGATAATGGCCAAGCTGCAGCGGAATTGAAAGATCGAGTCCATAAAACCGGCGCAGTTCCTGCGCGGTGGCGGCGTCGCCGCCGCCCATCTGCGCCATCATCGCGTCGACGGTATCGCCGGGCGCGAATTGCAGCAGCAGAAAGATGCCGACCAGAATCAGGATCAGGGTCGGGATCGAGGCGGCGAGACGCCGCCCCGCAAGTTTCAAGATGCGCATCGGGACATCTTGTCGGAGTTTAGGTCACGCGGAAAGCCAAAGATCGTACCAGCTGGCTGATCCCCATCGCGGCGTATTGGAGTGATTGCGCGCCTTCGCGGTGATCACCGTCACAAAAATCTGCTCGATCGGCATCCAGACCGGCAACTCCGTGTTCACCTCCTTGACGAATTCGGCATAGAGCGCCTTGCGCTTGACCGGATCGATTTCAGTCGCCGCGTCATCGATGGTCTTGTCGACCGCCGGATCTTGCCATCCCCATTGATTGGTCCAGGGCGCGCCCTTGGGCTGGCCGGAGCGATACCAAACCGTGGTCGAGACCGCGGGATCGTTGCGATACTGGTGCCAGCCGGTGGCGAGATCGAACGCGTGGTCGTCATAGACCTGCTTGAGGAAGCCGCCGCCATCGTTGCGTACGATTTCGACTGTTATGCCGACTTCGGACAGCGATTGCTGGATGAAGGTCGACCAAAGCGAGATATCCTCGCCCCATGGCGCCGGCAGCAGGCGCAATGAAAAGCGGGTGCCGCCCGCGCCCGGCTTGTATCCGGCTTCATCGAGAAGCGCCGCTGCCTTCGCCTTGTCGTAAGGATATTGCGGCGTGTTCGCGCCCGGATAGAAATCCGTCGAGGTGGACGGAATAGGTCCGGTCCCAAGCTTGGCGAAATCGCCGAGGAAATTGTCGATGAAGAACGGCACGTTTATGGCATGCGCGATCGCGCGGCGAACGCGGATATCAGACAATTCCTTGCGGCGGAAATTGAACTCGAGGGTGTTGGTCCGGGCATTGCCCTCGTTGCCCTTGGTCGAGACGATGAAGCGCTTGTCCTTGGCGAGCCGCGCCATGTCGGAAATGGTCAGGCCGGAGAACGGGCTGTAGTCCAGTTCGCCGGCTTCCATCTGCGCCGCCGCCGCTGCCCGGTCGGTAATGACGCGCCAGACGATGCGGTCGAGATAGGGCGCATTCGGCCGCCAATAGTCCGGATTGCGATCGGCGATGATGTATTGGCCGCGCTCATATTTGACGAACTTGAAGGGGCCGGTGCCGACGGGAGCGAGGTTGGTCGGGTTCTGCCTGATGTCGCCGGATTCATAGAGATGCTTCGCCGAGATGTAGCCGAGGTCCGGCAACGCGCGCAGCAAGAGGTTGAGGGGCATCGGCCGCTCGTAGTGGAAGATCGCCGTCTGCGGGTCGGGGGTGTCGACCGAGGTGAGAAAAAGCTGCAGCGTCGAGCCGTAGTTGAGAATCTTCTTCCACATCTGCATGGCGGTGAACTCGACGTCCGCCGACGTGAAAGGCTTGCCATCGTGCCAGGTGATGCCTTTGCGGAGCTTGAAGGTGACGGTCTTGCCGTCGGGCGAGGCTTCCCAGCTCTCCGCGAGCACGCCGACCGGCTGGCCGTTGCCGTCCAAATCGACCAGGTTTTCCTGGATCTTCCCGCTGATGATGTAGACGCCGGTGGAAGCCTGAATGCTGGGGTTGAGCTGGCGCTGCTCGGCGCCGTAATGGACGTTGAATACTCCGCCCTTGCGCGGCGTCTCCTGTGCAAAGGCCCGCATCGGGTTGATGACATTCGCGGCAATGGCCGCCGAGGTTAAAAGGGCGCTGCGGCGATTGATCTCCAGACGCGAGAAATCCATCAAGAGCCTCCTCAAACTACCATTTACCCGGTCGCCCGTTGGGGCCGCCGGTGCACATGCGGGACGGTACGACACAATCGTGGACCGAGTCATTTCCAAATAAAGCCTGGAAAGAAAATTACTTGCTGGTAAGTCGCGCTAACAGGCACGATCGTTCGGAAAGACGCGATCTTTGGCCCTTTACTGACCAGTTCATATGTTAGCGACTACGCGGCTGGCGCCCGTCGAGGGCCGCCTACCTGAAACAGCGCCCTGGCGGCCCCTTTTACCTCTTTCATGAAGCTTAATTGAGTCGTTAGGATGCCGCCTCGTGAGCGTTGGAGGTGCGCGAATGACACCCGCAACAACAACATCGGCTTCCGTGTGGCCAGCACGTCTTGCGCCGGAGCCATTGCGATCACGGTCAGAAGGGACAGCTTGCCTGAGCGCACCCGTGGGCGCTGCAAGAAGTCGCGACGCGATCGATGAATTCTCGCCCACTAATTTGCTCTGAGAAATGACGAGCCTGAGGTGACCCAATTCTGTGCAGAATCACGGAGGATACACGGCATGATAAACCTCAACAGCGCTGGAAGAGGAACGCACGCATAGGGGGCAGGCTTGTCGAAGATCATCAAGCAATTGCAACACGGAACCGCGCGCAAAAGCGCCAGAACACCTTCCTTTTCGTGCCTTCAGGACCTTCTCTCCCACTATGGGCGAAACGCGCCCGACCGCCGCGCCATTCTGGCCCCCGGGCGCCTCCCGATGAC
>Ga0207926_1001569_pt1 | contig 10358 bp, 10 predicted proteins | sample NGESurdeep072012_8_FD_184454 | JGI IMG/M metagenome (GOLD analysis project Ga0207926, IMG submission 184454) | Arctic peat soil microbial communities from Barrow, Alaska - NGEE Surface sample 210-1 deep-072012 (SPAdes) | ecosystem: Environmental > Terrestrial > Soil > Wetlands > Peat ...
AACTAGCCATCCCACTAAGCAACCATAAGACGGTTGCCAAGTGGTTGGTTATAAGCTGGCAAACGACGCCAGCCAAGTCGCTGGTTATGTTTGAGCACGTAGTGCGAGTTCCGCAGCCGCCTGACCAGACGAGCAACGCAGGGTACCCCGCAGGGGCGGCAAACCGGGGTCGCCTTTTCTTTGGTTACTTTATTTTGGCGAAGCAAAAGAAAGTGACTGATAGAACTACTAGCCATCTGACTAACCCAGCAAACGACGCTGGGTAAGTCATTGGTTATAGCCGCCGGTCTACCACCGGCGACGTTGTTTTGGATTGAATGGTAGGAGCGGGCCCCTACAACAACTCGACAACCACTGGTGCATGATCCGAAGGCCGCTCCAGTTTGCGCGGTGCCTTGTCGATCACACAACTTTTACACTGCCCCACCAGCGGCTCGCTGATCAGAATATGGTCGATGCGCAAACCGTGGTTGCGGCGGAACGCCATCATCCGGTAGTCCCACCAGGTGAAGGATTTTTCCGCCTGTTCGAACAGGCGGAAGCTGTCGTGCAGGCCGAGCTTGATCAGGTTCTGGAAATGGATGCGCTCGGCTTCGCTGACCAGCACATTGCCTTGCCAGAGCACCGGGTCATGCACGTCGCGGTCTTCAGGCGCGATGTTGTAGTCGCCCAGCACCACCAGTTTCGGATAGCGCGTCAGCTCTTCCTTCAGCCAGTTGCGCAACGCATTGAGCCAACCCAGTTTGTAGTAATACTTGTCGGAATCGACAGCCTGCCCGTTGGGCACATACACACAAACTACGCGCACATCGTTGAAAGTAGCGGCGATGACGCGCTTCTGTTCGTCGGCATGATCGGGGATGCCGAACTGCACATCGCCGGCCGGTCCGCGGCCCAGGATCGCCACGCCGTTATAGGTCTTCTGCCCGCTGAATACGCTGTGATAACCCGCTGCCTGCAATGCTGCCTGCGGAAAATCCTCGTCCTGCTGTTTGGTTTCCTGCAAGCACAGCACGTCGACCGGATTCGCGGCGAGCCAATCCAGCACATGCGGCAGGCGCACTTTCAGCGAGTTGACGTTCCACGTTGCCAGCTTCATTGCACAGCCGGTTCGTCTGGAGTGGTCTGATCCTTGGGAACGGGAGGTGTCGCGGGAGGCGCTGGCGGTGCGATGCGCTGGCGATAACTTGCGGTCTTCGGATAGCCGGCGATATCGAGTTCACTGTTCCATGCGGATTCTGAAAATCCGCTCAGGTAATTCTTACCAACCTGAATGGTAGGCGAATTATTGCTGCCTGATAGTTTTTGGAAAGCCTCAATTTCACTTTTGGTTTTCAGCAGTTTTTCGCCGAACGGGACACCACGTTTGTTCAGCAAACTGCGAGCTTGGACACAAGGTTCGCCGCAGATTTCCCCAACATACAAGGTGACCGGAAAATTCTGCTGAGCGCGGCGCGTTTCGTATGGCAGGTCTTCATTCTGTGCCGGCGGCTCGCTGGAAGGTTTTATGCGCTCGACATCGGTGGCATCTGCAGGAGGGACATCGCTGTAATGCACCCTGCCAGCCTTATCCACCCAGCGGAATAATTCGCCCGCTTGAACGCCCGACGGCATGATCGACAGACAGGCCAACAACAATACAATGCGTTTCATTTCTCCTCCACTACGAGGTCTCGAGCAAGCCATTATGTCTTAACAGCGCGTCCAGACTGGGTTCCCGGCCACGGAATGCCGCGAACGATTGCATCGCACCGCGGCTGCCGCCCATCGCCAGTATCTCGCTGCGGAAGCGCGCACCAACATCGGGGTTCAGCACGCCGTTTTCCTCGAACATGCTGTAGGCATCGGCAGACAACACCTCCGCCCATTTGTAACTGTAATAACCCGCCGCATAGCCGCCGGAAAAGATGTGCGAGAAGCTGTGCGGGAAACGCTGGAACGCGGGCGGGATCAATACCGCCACCTCGGCGCGGACTTCGTCGAGCAATTGCAATATCGACTTGCCGCCTCCCGCTTCGAAGTTGCTGTGCATCAGCATATCGAACAGCGAGAACTCGATCTGCCGCAATGTTTGCAAGCCGCTCTGGAAATTCTTCGCGGCCAGCATCTTGTCGAACAATTTGCGGGGCAAAGTCTCACCCGTTTCGGAATTTCGAGTCATGCCATGCACCACGTCCCACTCCCAGCAGAAATTCTCCATGAACTGGCTGGGCAATTCGACCGCGTCCCATTCCACACCGTTGATGCCGGACACGCCCAAGTCTTCCACTTCGGTGAGCAGATGATGCAGGCCGTGACCGAATTCGTGGAACAGCGTGATCACCTCGTCATGGGTGAACAGGGCGGGTTTACCGCCGACAGGCGGAGAGAAGTTGCAATTCAGATAGGCGACCGGTGTCTGAATACCCTTTTCCAGACGTCGACGTGTAATCACATCGTCCATCCACGCCCCGCCGCGCTTGCTGTTGCGCGCATACAGGTCGAGATAGAACTGGCCGACCAGTTGTCCTTGCACATTTCTGATGTCGAAGAAGCGCACGTCGTCATGCCAGACTGGTGCGCTGGCCGGCTTGATCTGCAAACCGTACAGCGTCTCTACCAGTTTGAACATGCCGGGCAGTACCGCATTTTCGGGGAAATACTGCTTCACTTCCTGTTCGGAAAAGGCGTAACGTTGCTCGCGCAGCTTTTCGCTGGCATAGCCCACATCCCAGGATTGCAAATCTGAAATCCCCAGTTCGGTTCGCGCGAATTCGCGCAGCTCGGCCAGATCTTTTTCAGCGAAGGGCCGCGCGCGTTGCGCCAATTCGCGCATGAACTCGACCACTTGTTGCGGCGAGTTCGCCATCTTGCTCGCCAGCGACAATTCGCCGTAGTTGGCGAAACCCAACAACCTGGCTTCTTCGCCACGCAACTTGACGATCTCATCCATCAACGCGGTGTTATCGAACTCCGGTTTGCCAAACTCGCTGGCTCGTGTGCCGTAGGCTCGATACATCTTCTCGCGCAACGCACGATTGTCGGCGTATTGCATCAGCGGACCATAGGACGGGGCTTTTAAAGTAAATAACCAGCCTGGCTTGCTAGCCGCTTGGGCGGCTTCCTGTGCCGCTTGCAGCACGTCATCCGGCAAGCCGCCCAGTTCATCCTTGCTCTCGACGACCAGCATGTAATCGTTGGTGGCATCCAGCAGATTGTCGGAAAAACGCGACGACAATTCGGATAAACGTTCCTGTATCTCCAGGTAACGAGCTTTTTGAGCATCCGGCAACTCCGCACCGCCGAGACGAAAATCACGCAACTCGTTCTCGATGATCTTTTTGCGTGCCGGGCTCAAACCCGCGAATTCCTTGCTGTTGCGCAATGCCTTGAATTTGACGAACAGCGCGAGATTCTGCCCCAGTTCGGCGTAATACTGGGTGATCTTGGGCAGCGTGGCGTTATATACCTCGCGCAGTTCAGGGCTGTTCATCACCGCGTTCAAGTGCCCGACCGGCCCCCAGGCACGGGATACCCGCTCATTGGCATCTTCCATCGGTGCGACAAAATTCTGCCAGGTGGGCGGCGCGCTATCGCTCAACAACCGCGCGATCAGCGCGCGGTTTTCTGCCAGCAGCTGTTCGATCGCGGGAGCGACGTGTTCCGGTTTGATCTCCGCAAAACGCGGCAATCCTTTGAAATCTAGTAATGGATTCATATTTGATTGAGAGTAAATAATTGGATACCCCTACACTTCAACAAAGGGACTCCTGCAAAGGTTACGTGAGTTTTAGAACGCGTTAGGTTTGATATACCAGCATGCCATCGATCAGGGTAAAGCGCACCTTGCCTTGCACTTCGATACCATTGAACGGCGTGTTCTTGCCCTGGCTCTTCAGCGCACCGGGTTCGACTTTCCAGTAAGTATCCGGATTGAACACACACACGTCGGCAGCCGCACCTACGCTTAAATGACCCGCGTCCAAGCCCAATATCCGCGCGGGTTGCAGCGTGGCTTTGGCCAGTGCATCGGACAGCGCGAGATTGTCTTCCTTCGCCCATTTCAGCACCAGCGGCAGCAGCAACTCCAGTCCGGTCGCACCCGCTTCGGCCTCGGCAAATGGCAATTGTTTGACATCCTCATCGACCGGCGTGTGGTCGGAGCAGATCGCGTCTATCGTGCCATCCAGCAATCCGGCGCGCAGTGCGGCGCGGTCCCGCTGGCTGCGCAGCGGCGGCACCAGATGGCAGTTCGGGTCGAAGAAGCCGATGTCCATTTCGGACAGATGCACATGCTGCGCGGAAACATCGCAGCTCACCGCAAGCCCCTGCTGTTTCGCCACGCGCAGCATCTCCACACCCGCCGCGCTGGAAATGCGGCAGATATGCAGTTTCACGCCGGTCTCGCGCGCCAGCGTCAACATGGTCGAGAGCGCAATGGTTTCGGCACACACCGGGATGGCGGCCAGACCGCAGCGCGTCGCCACTTCGCCATCGTGCGCCACGCCGTTCTTGGCGAGAAAACTGTCCTGCGGGCGCAGCCACACGCTGAAGCCGAACGTTGCGGCATATTGCATCGCGCGCATCAGCACGCGTGTGTCGGTGAGCGGCGCATCGGCCTGGCTGAACGCCACGCAGCCGGCATCCACCAGCTCTGCCATTTCGGTCAGTTCCAGTCCCTTCAGACCCGAGGTCAGTGCGGCGACCGGATAAACGCGCGCCTGATTCAGATTGCGCGCGCGGTGCTTGAGCATTTCCACCAGGCCCGGCTCGTCCAGCGGCGGATCGGTATCCGGCGGACAGGCGAGGCTGGTGATGCCGCCCGCCACTGCCGCTTCCATTTCCGATTCCAGTGTCGCCATATATTCATAACCCGGCTCACGCAGCCGCGCTGCCAGATCGATCAGGCCGGGCACGACGATCAACCCGGTTGCATCGATCACCTGATCTGCAACAAAGCCACCGGGTGCAGTGCCTATCGCCACGATCTTGCCCGCCGCGATGAATACATCGCGCAGCGCATCGATGTTGTTTTTCGGGTCTATCAGTCGCCCGTTTTTGATATGAATGTTCATGCGTTCCCCGCCAGGATACTCATTACTGCCATGCGCACCGCGATGCCGAACGTCACTTGCGACAAAATCACCGAGTGCGCGCCGTCGGCAACGCTGGAGTCGATCTCCACACCGCGATTCATCGGTCCGGGGTGCATCACGATCGCATCCGGTTTGGCGCGCGCCAGTTTTTCTTCGGTAAGGCCGTAGTATTTGAAATATTCCTGCGCGGAAGGCAATGCCGCGCCTTGCATGCGCTCGTTCTGCAGACGCAGCATCAACACCACATCCACATCGCGCAAGCCTTGCGCCATGTCGTGATAGACCTGCACGCCAAGATTTTCCACCATCGTCGGCAGCAGCGTCTTGGGCGCGATGACGCGCACTTCAGGCACACCCAGCGTGGTCAGCGCGTGTATCTGCGAGCGCGCCACGCGCGAATGCAACACGTCACCGACGATGGCCACACGCAGGTTGTGGAATTCCTTCTTGTAGTGGCGGATCGTGAACATGTCCAGCAGCGCCTGCGTGGGATGGGCATGACGCCCGTCGCCGGCGTTGATAACGTGGATCTCAGGCGCGACATGGCGCGCGATGAAATGCGCCGCGCCGCTCTGCGCGTGGCGCACCACGAACATGTCGGCATGCATCGCGCACAGGTTATCCACGGTATCCAGCAGGGTCTCGCCCTTGCTGGTGGAAGATGAACCGATATTCAGATTGACAACATCCGCCGACAAACGCTTGGCGGCGATTTCAAAAGTGGTGCGGGTGCGCGTGCTGTTTTCGAAGAACACGTTGAACACCGATTTGCCGTGCAACAGTGGTACTTTCTTGATCTCGAGTCCATCGTTGACATCGACGAAGGTCGCGGCTTTGTCGAGAATGTCGCGCAGGATGCGCACCGGCAAGCCCTCGGTCGTCAGCAAGTGCTGGAGTTCGCCGTGTTTATTTAATTGAGGATTATTCATGCGAGTATTCCTGCTGCGGGTTCATCAAAATAGGCCTGCAAGATCTGCTGCGCGGCATATTGGTCGATCAGAGATTTTTGCTTCATGCCGTGGATACCCTCTTCATTCAACTGCGCGCTTGCGGCTAGCGAAGTATACCGCTCATCCAGCAAAATCGTCGGCAATTTAAACCGCCCTTTGAGGCGGTTTGCGAAGCGGCGACACAACGCGGTCAGCTCGTGCGGCGTGCCATCGTCGTTGCTCGGCAGACCCACAACCAGTGCGCTGGGCTGCCATTCATTCAGTAAAGCCTCGATCTTGGCAAAGCGCGTATCGGTCTTTTCATCGTTGATGGTGGTCAACGGATTGGCGCGGCGCAACAGGGTATTGCCGACTGCGATGCCGATGCGTTTGGTGCCAAAATCAAATGCCAGCAAAGTGCCTGATGGTACCGAAGCATTCACAGAGCAACTCCAAAAATACAACAGCTAAGCCAGGCTAGGCGTGCGCAAAAAACCGCTGCGCCGCATATTTGTATATGTAAGCAAGATTTTTTAAGCACAACAACGCATGGCGACGTTGTTGGATTTTTGGTCAGGCATGTCCTGCATCCTCCATCAGCGTGGCATAGCTGACCCCAAGCAAGTCCATCGCCGCGGCAAGCCGTTCTTCCGCTGGCAAGTCAAACAGGATGTGCTCGGAAGCCGGGACGGTCAGCCAGGTGTTTTCGGTGATCTCATGTTCCAACTGGCCTTGGTCCCATCCCGCATACCCCAGCGTGACGATCATATTACGCGGCCCCTTCCCTTCAGCCATCGCCTCGAGAATATCCCTGGAGGTGGTCAACGCCAGTTTGTCGTTGATGCGCAAGGTGGATTCCCAGTTTCCCGACGTATCATGCAACACAAAGCCGCGCTCGGTTTGCACCGGCCCGCCGAAATGAACCGGCATCTTGGCGAGCTTGGGCTGATGCAGCGGAATGTTGACCTGATCGAACATCTCGCCCAGCGTAAGGGTGATCGGACGATTCACCACGATGCCCAGCGCACCGTTCTCGTTATGTTCACAAATGTAAGTCAGCGTGCCCGCAAAAACTCCCTCCTGCATGGCAGGCATGGCGATCAGAAAGTGATGGGTCAAATTGAAATCAGGCATGGCAGCATTGTAGCTGTCCGCGTTCAGTCACACAATTTGAATAATGCATTCTCAATAACGGGGCGGGCTCGTTCACATCGGATCAGACCACCCTCGGTTATATGCCACTGATTAGGCCCTTGAAAACTTAAAAAATACACTTCAAGAAATAATAGCCGGCACCAGTGAAATGGTGACCAGTTATAGCGATCTGTCGATCCGTACCGAGCAGCAATCGATTAGTCTGGATCAGACCGCCGCCAATATCGAGCAACTAACCTCCGCTGTCGCCCAAAACGCCGATAACTCACGTCAGGCAAACGAACTCGCAGTGAATGCTTCTGAGGTGGCCGTCAAAGGCGGCAAGATCGTTGGCCAAGTCGTCGAAACGATGGATTTGATCAACGAAAGCTCCAGTCAGGTGGTTGAAATAGTTGCCGTCATCGAAGATATCGCCTTCCAGGCCAATATTCTGGCCTTGGATGCCGCAGTCGAGGCCGCTCGCGCCGGTGAGCAAGGACGGGAATTCGCTGTCGTGGCCACAGAAGTGCGCAACCTGGCACAACGCTCGGCGGCTGCCGCAAAAAAGATCAAAGGGATGATCGAAAATTCGACCGATAAGGTGAGGGATGGCACAAAGCTTGTCAAAAATGCCGGCGACGCCATGAAGGATATCGTCACGGCGGCAAACCGAGTCACAGGCATGATGGCTGAAATTCAAACTGCGTCATCCGAACAAAAAGAGGGTATTCAACAGGTGGGCAATGCCGTGCAACAAATGAATTAAGTGACGCAGCAGAATGCGGCATTGGTCGAGGAAGTTACCGCCATAGCAGCATCAGTATTCGAACAAACCAAAAACCTGACAACAGCCGTTGAAAAATTCAAAATTCCCAGTATCGAACTGGGCCAACAGGAAAGGCATAACGAATTTTTAGCGCTGCCCTAGATCCGGCTGCTCTTTACGCTGGTCGAGGCAAGGTTTTCCATCGTCCGGCGCGCAATATTCTGCAACGGCAGCACTTCGCACACACCGCCTGCCGAAATCGCCTCTTTGGGCATGCCGAAAATCACACAAGTAGCCTCGTCCTGGGCAATGGTGTGGGAGCCGGCCTGCTTCATTTCCAACAATCCTTGCACGCCATCTTTTCCCATGCCGGTGAGAATAATACCAATCGCGTTGGCTCCGGCAACATTGGCCGCCGAACGAAATAGCACATCAACCGACGGGCGATGACGATTCACCAGCGGCCCCTGATCCAGCTTGATCACGTAATTTGCACCGCTGCGCTTGAGAAGTAAATGCGAATTACCCGGTGCGATATAGGCATGCCCCGGCAGCACTCGCTCGTTATGCTCCGCTTCCTTGACAGAAATCTTGCACAGTGTATTCAAGCGATCCGCGAATGACTTGGTAAAATGTTCCGGCATATGCTGGGTCACCAAAACACCCGGCGCATCGGCAGGCAACTTGGTCAGTACCTCTTTGATCGCCTCGGTTCCGCCAGTTGACGCACCGATGACAATCAATTTTTCTGTAGATGAATATTGGCCTGCGACACTGGGCAAGATCGCATCCGCGGAGAATGTTTCCTGAATTGCAGGTGCGACAAGAATCTTGCGCACCCGCGCCTGTGCTACCGCGCGTATCTTATCGGTGATCTCGATGGCGACCTCCTCCATGCCGCGCGCAATATCCAATTTCGGCTTGGAGACAAAATCTACCGCGCCCAGTTCCAGCGCGCGAAAAGTTATATCTGAACTCTGTTCTGTCAGTGTGGACACCATCAGTACCGGCATCGGGCGCAGGCGCATCAATCTCTCCAGAAAATCCAGGCCGTCCATCTTGGGCATTTCCACATCCAGCGTCAGCACGTCCGGATTGAGCGCTTTGATCATCTCTCGCGCCACAAGGGGATCAGGTGCCGCTCCCACGCACTCCATGTCCTTTTCACGATTGATGATCTCATTCATCACGCTACGAATCAGCGCAGAGTCGTCAATCACCAACACTTTCAGCTTACGACTTTTCATGTTCGCTATTATTCGAATAATCCCGGAGCATCAACTGGCCGAAGAAAGGAAGATCAACCAAACAACTCCACATCGCCTTCCAGCTTGGCATATTGCAAACGCGTATTGTATTCGGCTTCGCGATTGATGATCGTATCGTTATGCACCTGTTTCAGGTTCTTCACTCTGACCAACCCGGTAGCGGGAAAGTAATATACTTTGCGTGGATTGACATCGAGCATGTCCTGGGCAAGAACAGGGATCTTTTCCGTCTTCAGAAATTTCATCACGAACTCGGCATTTCGCTCGCCGACATTGTTGACGGTAAATCCACGCAACACCGAGGCACCACCGAACACTTTCGCTTCAAGGTTGCCCCGCTTCGCGCCCATCTTGAGCAACTGGTTGATCAAGATCTCCATGGCGTAAGTGCCATAGCGCGCCGATTCACCGAGAGGATTGTTGCGATCCTGACCACTATGCGGCAACATGAAGTGATTCATGCCGCCGACCCCGCTGACCCTGTCGCGTATGCAGGCGCAGACGCAAGAACCCAGCACGGTAACCAAAACCATATTTCGCCCTGTTGCGTAATACTCGCCCGGCAATATTTTGGCCGCCTCGGAATTGTGTTCACGGTCAAAATACAGGTGCGGCGAGAGTACCTCTTCGAAACCTTGCTCAGCCATACTGGCACGTCCCTTCCTGCCTCACCTTCAAGGCGATTGATTATTTTCTAGCTTGCTGATGCGCGTGAGCTTTAGGGTTGGTCAATTCATACACCGTCTTGCCACGCGACTTGAACAAGTGCATGGCATTGTAAAAACTTTCCGAATGTCCGGCAAAAACCAGACCATCCGGTTGCAGCAAAGGCGCGAATCGTTGCAGTATCTTAAGCTGCGTTTCCTTATCGAAATAGATCATCACGTTGCGGCAAAAGATCGCATCCAGCGGACCGCGTAACGGCCAAGTATCGCTGAGCAAATTCACCTGCCGGAAAGTAACCATGGCACGCAACTCCGGTCTCACTCGAACGAAACCCGCCTGATCCCCCGTCCCTCTGAGAAAGAATCGCTTCACGATAGATTCAGAAAGCTTCTCGACACGCTCGATCGGATAGACACCTGCTTCCGCTTTGGCGAGCACATTGGTATCCACATCCGTGGCGATGATGGAAACGTTTGGCGTAAAGCTGTCATAGGCATCCGCCACGGTCATCGCTATCGAG
>Ga0207926_1001579_pt1 | contig 10314 bp, 8 predicted proteins | sample NGESurdeep072012_8_FD_184454 | JGI IMG/M metagenome (GOLD analysis project Ga0207926, IMG submission 184454) | Arctic peat soil microbial communities from Barrow, Alaska - NGEE Surface sample 210-1 deep-072012 (SPAdes) | ecosystem: Environmental > Terrestrial > Soil > Wetlands > Peat ...
GTCACCTGGCGAACAAACATGCCCTGGCCACAGCAAGGCAGCCGTCCTGGTCAGCTTGTCGTGAATCCTCTTGTGGGCGAGGTGCGCGCCCACAGGGCCACGATGGCGACCTTGCTCCGGCAGCTCAAGTTGCCAGACCTCGATGAAGGCGTGGCCGAGGTCCGACAGCGCAGCCGGAGCGACATCGGCGGGGCCAACGCGCTCAAGAAGTTCAGTTACTGATGGCGAGGCCACCCCGTAACCGATCGACCGAGCTGGCGGAGGAGGTCGAGCTGCTCGCATGGATGGACGGGGCGTACGGCCACTTCCAGGTCGACATCGGCAGCGATGTCCAGACCGGCCCCTACGTCTACATCACCGACCAGAACCATGGCTACGAAGATCCCGACGAGGTCGTCCACGTCCAGTGGCCCAACGACGTACCCGTGATCATCGGCGACGGCAGCTGGCTCGGCACCGGCGTGGTCGTCCTGCCCGGTACGGAACTCGGTCGAAACACGGTGGTGGCCGCCGGCGCAGTGGTGCGTGGGGTCTTCCCCGACCACTGCGTGCTGGCCGGGGTGCCGGCCCGGATCGTCCGACGCTACGTGCCGGGGTCGGGCTGGGTGACCGGCTCGGCGGCCGGCCTGTCGAAGGAGACCGGTTCGTCGAACTGAGCCGGTCGTCGGCCGTGGTCGGCTGCGGGGTCCCGCCCGTGAACAGGCCCGGGCCAGATGGACGGATCGACAGCCGGGCCGCCGGTAGTCGCGTCGTCGGTCACGTCACCGGTGAGTGCGGGAACCGGGAGGGGTGGGGCCGGATAGGGAATCGTCCCGAGGCCGTAGCGGCGGACGATCTCGGAGGCCTCGGCCCGGCCGAGGGCGATCAGGTGCTCGGTGGTGGAGAAGTCGTCGAAGTCCCGTGTGGTCCCCTCGGGCCCGGAGCACAGGATGATCTCGATCCCCTCGGGCAGGTGGGCCATGTCGCGTACGAAGCGGGCGTGGATGGCAATCAGGAGGGCATTGACCATCCCCTCGACCGGGCGTCGGGACGGCGTCGGTGTCACCACTGGCGGCGAGCAGAGAAGGACGACGATGCGGGTCGCTCCGGCGTCGATGGCCCGCTGGATCGGGACATTGTTCACCACGCCGCCGTCGATGTACTTCTCGCCGTCGATCTCGACCGGCGGGAAGATGGCCGGCATGGCCGCCGAAGCGAGTATTGCGTCGGTGGCGGGGCCGAAGGTGAACCAGCGTTCGCCTCCGTCGGTCAGCGACGTCGCCACCACCTCGACGGGGATCTCTGCCTCCTCGAGGAGGTCGAAGGGGAACCCCTCGTCGATGATGTACCGGAGGCCCGAGTTGGCGAAGACGGCGTCGCGCTGCTGGAGGTAGAGCCACGGTCCGTGGAGACGTCCCGTGCGGTAGATGTCCTCCCGCTTCAGATCGAGCCAGATCTGCGCCATCCGCTCCACCCCTTCGCGGGTGGGGTCAGCGGCGAACCCCGCGCCGTTGATGGCGCCCACTGACGAGCCGTATACCCGGTCGGGTACGAAGCCGTGCTCGGCCAGAACCTGGAGCATCCCGATCTGGACGGCGCCCCTGGTGCTACCGCCGGCCAGGACGAGGGCGGTCATCCCCTCGTCCTCGTCGTCGTCGTCCTCCTCTTCCTCGTGCCCGTCGGCACCGCCGCCACCGCCCTGGGCGGCCAGCCACGTGGCCTTCGACGTCCTCGCCTGGACCACGATGAAGCGGAGCGTAAGGACGACGAGGACCACGGCGGCCACGACGAACAGGCCGAAGACGACGGCGAAAAGGGAGTTCGAGGCCGCGACGGTCATCACGGCAGAGGCTACTGGTGGTGTCGGCGGGGAACGGGTCGTGTGACACCCTCCGACCACACTGTGGACATGCCAACGACGGAAGTCCCGAAGGGGGAGCGAACTCGACGGGCCCGGGATGCCCACGACCAGATGGGAAGCGGTGCCGGTTCCGACTGGCGCACGGTCCGGGGCGGGACCGGGGACCGCACGTCGTTGGATTCCGGATGGCGGCCCCTCTCCGGTGGGGCACTGCTCGAGCGGCTCCGGGTCACCGGGCGGCCGCGTCCGCCTGTCACCCCGTCCCTCGTCGCCGACCTGCAGAGCCTGCTCGGATCGGGGATCGGCGACCTGCACTCCGAGGTCGACGGGGGCCGGTTGGTCATCACCAAGGACCGGCTGACAAGGGCCCTGTCGTGCCCGGTCCACCGCACCGCGGACCGGCTCGGTGAGCGGAACTTTTCCGTCCCGTTGGCCTGCGGCGCATTGGTCGACGTCCTTTTCCGTCAAGTCGTGACCACCGGCGCGGTCGGCGAACCCATGGCCGAGGCGCTCGACGGCCTGGCGCTCGACGGGCACCAGGCGTCACTGGTCACCTGGATCAGTGAGATGGCACCCGCCGATCTGGCCGAGCTCACGTCCGAAGTCGATCGACAGACTGTTCGACTTGTCGAACGGTGGCCGGCGCTGGAGGCGTCGTGGCTGCCCCGGACCCAGGAGTCGATCCGTGTCGCACTGGCCGGCACCCTGGTCGAGTTATCCGCCAGGGTCGACCTGGCCATCGGACGGCCGGCCGAGGACGAGGCCTCGGTCGCCATCGTGGAGGTGAAGTCCGGGTCCCGCCGTCCGGCGCACCGTGACGAGCTCCGGTTCTATGCGCTCGTCGAGGCCCTGCGCAGCCAGGCGCCACCTTTCGCGGTGGCTGCGTACTATACCCGCACGGGCGAGTTGGACGTCGAGCCGGTCACCCACGACCTCCTCGTCGAGGCCGCCCGCCGTTGCCTGGCCGGCATCCGGGCGCTGGCCGGCGTGGCCGACAACTCGGTGACCGACGGGACCTGGTGTGCGGCGTGCGCCGCTCTGCCGCGCGCGACAACCGTGGCTCGACCTCCCGGCGTGGACGACACCACGGTGGTCGCCTACCCCCACGGGCAGGCGGCGTGACCGCCCGCGTGCAGGCGGCCACCGCCGGTCTGCTGGTCCCACCGGTCCACGACCTTGGCGACGGTGCCGTGACCCGGGTGCGGGCGCGCCTCAAGTCGGGCATCATCGATGCCATCGGAGGGCCGCCGCCCGGTGCACCGCTCGAGGTCGGGGTGCCCTTGCTGCGCCGGGCCCGCTACCGGCCCGAGTTGCTGGGCCTCGCCGACGAGCCATTCGCCTGGAAGCCGGCCTTCGTCCGCCGGTCGCTCGGACTCGAGGTCGTGCGGGCCTGCGCATCGGGCCGGTTCCGGGGTCCCTTGGCCGCCGTGGGTCCCGTGGCTGACCACGCCGTGGAGTCATGGCGCCGTACCGGATGGCGCACCTTCCACTGGGAGCCCTGGCTCGCCGGTCTGGGTGCAGGCGCCCGATCGGTCGTCCTGGCCGAGGCCGTTGCCTGGGTCACGCCGGTCTGGTCCACGTTCGACTGGACAGCCCTCCGGGACGTGGTTGATCTCGGCGGTCCCGACGACCGTTGGGCGTGCCCTGGGGTGTCGGTCCACCTCAAGGGTCGCGTCGAGGCCCGCGTCCGCCGGCATGGCGCCCGTCCCTCACTCCTGTCGGTGGCGTCCGGCTGTCCGGGCAACGGCTGGCGCGACGAGCTCGCCTTCCTGGCCCTGATCGGCGCACTTGCCGTCCCCGACCGACCGGTGGCGTCCCGGGTGGTCGGGCTGTGGCCCGAATCTGGTTTCCGGCTGGCTGTCGAGGTCGACGAGGCGGCGTTGTCCGGTGCCGTCGACCGTGTGGTCGATGCCGTAGCGATGTGCGCCGACGTGCGGACCGCCGGTCCCGTCCCGGTGCTTGCCTGACGGTGAGAATCAGCCCGTAGTGCGGTGACCGCTGTGGGCTGGCGCCCGGCGGGTTGCTCAGAAGAGCGCCTTGGCCGCCTTGGTATCGGGCTTGCCGGCCGCTGTCAGCGGGATCTCGTCGACCACCAGTAGCTGGCGCGGCACCTTGTAGCCGGCCACGTGGTCCCGGCAGTGCTCGATCAGGCCGTCGAGTGAGAGGTCCGGCGCGGTGTCCCGCAGTCGGATGACGGCGGCGACCCGCTCGCCGAAGCGCTCGTCGGGCAGGCCGACCACGATGGCGTCGTACACGTCCGGGTGGGCCTTGACCGCGGCCTCGACCTCCTCAGGAAAGATCTTCTCGCCACCCGAGTTGATCGATGCCGAACCCCGACCGTGGACGGTGATGACCCCGTCGGGTCCTATGGAGGCCAGGTCGCCGGGCACCGACCACCGGACGCCCCGGCCGTCGGTCGGGAAGGTGGCCTCCGTCTTGGCCTCGTCCTTGTAGTAGCCGAGTGGGATCCGGCCGGTGCGGGCCAGCCGGCCGATACCGCCGTCCCCCGGTGACAGGGGAGCGAGGTCGTCGTCGAGCACCGACGTGTCGTCGCCCATCGCGAACTTCGGCCCGGTGGCCCCGACTTCGACCACCCCCTGGGCGCCGGATTCGCTGGAGCCGAACCGGTCCATGATGACGGCCCCGGGCAACTGGGCGGCCAGGTCGGCTTTGACGGCGGCGGACAGCATCGCCCCGCCCGAGCCGATGACCATCAAGGAGGAGACGTCGTAGGTGCCGGGGGCGGCGGCGGCCAGCGTCTCGGACAGCGGGCGGGCCATGGCGTCGCCCACCAGTGCCGTCGAGACGACGGCCTCGTCGCCGATGAGCCGAAGCAGCCGGTCGGGGTCGAAGCGGTGCCCGGTGTAGAGGACGGTGGTCCCCGCCATCATGAAGGCGTTCCACATCGCCCATTGGGCGTTGCCGTGCATGAGGGGGCCGACGACCAGCATGGGGATCCTCCCCGTCGGGTCAGTGGCCAACCGCCCGGCCAGCTCGTCGGCCGTGGTGATGGGTTCGGCTCCCCATCCACCGCCACCCATGGCCGCGAAGAAGATGTCCTCCTGGCGCCACATCACGCCCTTGGGCATTCCGGTGGTGCCTCCGGTGTAGAGGATGTACAGGTCGTCGGGGGAGCGGGAAGTGATCTGTCGACGGTCCGAGGCGGTGGCCAGTGCCTCCTCGTAGGGGGTGGGGACAGCACCCATGGCGGCGATCGGATCGGGGCCGACGACGGGCGTTCCGTCGTCGACGACCAGCAGGTGGAGCGGCCGGGTCGTCGGGCCGTCCCACGAGTCGGCCACCAGCTGGGACAGATCCCGCTCGTAGACGAGGACCTCGAGGTCGGCGTTGTCGATGACGAATCGCAGCTCGGGGGCGACGTACCGGAAGTTCAGGTTGATGGGCACGGTGCGCGACTTGAAGCAGCCGATCATGGCCTCGACCCACTCGGTCCGGTTGCGGGCCAGGATCCCCACATGGGCGCCGGTGGCGATCCCGGTGGCGACCACGTGGTCGGCGAAGCGGTTGGCGCGTGCGTCGAGCTCGCCATAGGACAGGCGCACGTCGCCGGCCACCAGGGCCAGTCGGTCCGGCACGGTGTCGACCACGAGCTCGAACAGGTCGGCGAGATTGAGTTGTCGCTCGGTCACTGCCTGCCTCCTCGTTACCCACCGGTGCCCAGGGTCGTGAGCTACTCGATCCGGATAGCCCGGCCCCCGGAGTGGGATTGCCGCGCCGCACCGTCCGTAGCATGCTGCTCCGGAACCACGAACGGTAGCCACTCGGGCCACCGACCCGGCACCTCGCCGACCACCACCGACGAACTATCAGGGGAGAGCACAGTGACTGACGCCACCGGGAGCACGACGGGCATCGCCGGGTACACCGCACTGGTGACCGGCGGGGGGAGTGGCATCGGCCTCGGGACGGCCACCCGCCTGGTCCGTGACGGGGCGCACGTGACCATCTGCGGCCGTACCGAGGAGAAATTGGCCACCGCGGTGGCCACGCTTGAGCAGGTTGCGGCCAGCTCCTCGGCCGCAGGGGGTCTGGAGGGTTCGGCCCGGTACGTGGTGGCCGACGTCACCGTGGAGGACCAGATCGCCGCTGCCATCGCCGACGCGGCGTCGCCCCGGGGGCACCTCGACATCCTGTTCGCCAATGCCGGCGGTTCGTTTCACATGGGGCCCATGGTCGAGGCCGACGTCGGGGCGGTGCGCGCCACCATCGACCTCAATCTGGTGGGCACGTTCCTGTGCATCAAGCACGGTGCTCCGCTGATGGCAGCCGGGACCGGCGTTGGCATCGACGGGGGCCCGACTCCCGGTGGATCATTCATCGGGATGTCGTCGGGGGCCGGGCACTTCCCCCATCGGTACCTCTGGGCCTACGGCTCGGCCAAGGCCGGAATCGACATGTTGTGCAAGTGCGCCGCCGAGGAGCTCGGGGCGACCGGGGTGCGGGTCAACACCGTCCGGCCTGGGATCGTCGACGACGAGCTGATGTCGTTCATCACAGCCGGCGGCCCCCTGCTCGACGACTACCTGGCCGGCATGCCCATCAGTCGCGTGGGCACGGTCGAGGACATCGCCGCCGTCGTCCGGTTCTTGGGCGGCCCGGAGTCCGGCTGGATCACTGGTGAGGCCCTGGCCGTGGACGGCGGCCACCACCTGCGCAACGGGCCGAATTACGGTCTCCTCTTCGGCTGACTGTCGGTACCACCACTTTCCAGACGCAGCTCCTGGCGGTAGCTTGAGGGAGAAGGACCGCCCGAAGCCGATCCGTACGGCGTTACATGGAACTGGGGACGTGACGAGTGAGGGTGCGGCCTAAGGGGCATGCGGGGGGCAACACCGCACCAGAGGTTCAGATGTCCCATTCCCGTCGATCACCCGTGGCCCGATCAGGGGCTGGGCGAAGCCTCGCCCTGGCCGCCGCCGGACTACTGGGTGCGGCAACCCTTGCCTCGGTCGCCGGCCCGAGCGCCGTGGCCGGGGCGGCCACCCCCCTCGGTCGTCCTGACCGTGCCAACCGCCACGAACCACGCCTACCGCCACGGCGCCGTACCTCGTAAGACCCGGGACGTGGCCGGGCTGAAGGCACTCGGATTCTCACCGACCGCGCCGGGCGCCGAGGCGGCCATCGCCCGAGCGTCCAAGGCCAAGCTCCTCAGCTACGGCGGCGGTCTGACGACCGGTGGTCTCGCGGCGGCCGGTGTCACCACGGGCCAGCCGCAGGTCTACCTGGTCTTCATGGGGAGCCAGTGGGGAACCGAGACGACCGACGGCTCGGGTCACCACGTGTCCAGTGGTGACCCCGACAGCTTCGCCCCAGCGCTCCAGAAGCTCTACGGCGGCCTCGGAACCGGCGGCGAGACGTGGAGCGGCGTCCTCACCCAGTACTGCGACGGGGCGCCGGTGGGCGCCACTATCTGCAGCCAGGGCGACTCCCAGATCCCCTACCCGAGTGGCGGTGTCCTGGCCGGCGTCTGGTACGACTCGTCGCCGACCGCCACATCGCAGGAGACGGCCGGGCTGACCGGCCATCAACTGGCTGCCGAGGCGGAAGCGGCCGCTACCCACTTCGGCAACACCACCCAGCCCACCAACCGGAACACCCAGTACGTCATCGCGTCGCCGACCCTCACCAATCCCGATGGTTGGAACGACCCGCGGTTCGGCTACTGCGCCTACCACGACGACTCGCACGACCCGTCGATCGACGGCGGGGGACCGGTGGCCGGTCCGATCGTGGCCTTCACCAACCTCCCCTACGTGCCCGATGCCGGGTTCTCCTGCGGCGCCGGCACGGTCAACTCGCCGGGTACCCTCGACGGGGCCACCGAGGCCGCCAGCCACGAGTACGCCGAGACGATGTCCGACCAGTTCCCCGAAGCCACGCCGCCCGGCGGGTGGACGTCCAAATCAGGGAAGGAGATCGGCGACCTGTGTGCTTATGTGGCGACCGGACCCGGCGCCATGTTCAACCTGGCCCTGGCCCTGGCCACCGGCACGGTGACGGTGCAGGGCAGCTGGTCGAACCAGACGGTCAACTGCGCCGACAGCGCATCGAACTTTCTCTACACCCCGTCCATCACCTCATTCAGCCCGGCCAAGGCGACGGCCGGATCGTCGGTAACGGTCACCGGGGTGAACCTGGGCGGGGCCACCTCAGTCACTTTCGCCGGAACCCCGGCAGCCATCACCACCGACACCCCGACCTCGATCACGGTCACCGTGCCTTCCGGGTCGGCCAACGGCACCATCTCGACGACCACGGCCGGAGGTACGGCGACGAGTGCCAAGTCCTTCTCCGTGGTCCCGTCCATCACCTCGTTCTCCCCCACCACCGTGTCGATCGGCGGAACGTTGACCATCAGCGGCTCAGGACTTGGTTCAGCCAAGAAGGTCCTGGTCGGCGGTAAGAAGGCGGTCATCACCTCGGACACCGTCACCCAGATCGTCGTGACCGTCCCGGCTAAGTCCGTTTCCGGCTCGGTGGCCGTCTCGATGAAGCACGGCACGTCCACACTGGGCGGCCTGACCGTCTCGTAGCGCTCCAGGGCTCGGGTCCGGTCGCGGAGCCCAGGGGTAGGGTGGGTGCCAATGGACGCAGCCGGTACCCCGGATGGAGATCGAGGATCCGGCGCACCCGATCCGGTCCCGGACGAGCCGACGCCGGACCGGCCTCGTCGGCTATCGGGGGTTGACGCAGCCAAGGTGCACGCCACGCTGGCGGTGGGGCTGGCAGCGTGCGGAGTCGCTTTCTGGTTCGAGATCCGGCGCGCGCTCGGCGGAAACGGGTTGAGCTGGGCGTATGTGTTCGAGTGGCCGTTGTTCGCCGTGTTCGCCGTGTACATGTGGTGGACCGTCCTGCATGGCGGTTCCGCCACCCGCCGCCGTCGGCCGGCGAAGCGCGCATCGGGGGTGGACCCGCGCTACGCCGGCATGCTCGACGCGTGGCAGGCCCACCAGCGTGAGCTTCAGGCGGCCCAGGCGGAGGTCGAGCGAGCGACCGGATCCGCCGAGAGGTCGAATCGGGATGGGAGCAGCCGCGCTGCCGACTGAGGCAACCCGGTTCGGTCGGGTCCGCCACCCACCGACCGCGTACCTCCGGGTGGGTGACACGACATACAGTGATCGGCGGCGCCCGGGACCGTTGGGCCCGCAACGAGGGTGTGTCCCACGGGACGACACCGATCGGGATCGTGGAGGAAGCGTGGTTCGCCGATGAACATGGGTCACGGGCTCTCCGCCAACGACCCCACCATCACGGCCGCGTTCCGCACGGCGCTCATGCACCAGTTCCTCGCCATTGTCTTCCTCACGGCCGCGCTCGCCATCGTGTGGAATTCGATCCGCACGGTCCGCTACCGGCGGGCCGTCTTGGCTGGCGGTGTCGTGGAGCCGCAGCCGAATGTCCGTACGTACCCCGAACCGGTGGCCCGGCGCCTGTTGCGGATGGCTTTCGGCATCTTCTGGATCATCGACGGACTCCTGCAGACGCAGTCCTCCATGCCGCTGGGTCTGACCAGTGGCGTGATCACACCGTCCGCCTCGTCGTCGCCCGGTTGGGTCCAGCACCTTGTGAACTCGGGCGTGACGATCTGGAACAACCACCCGGTGTCGGCGGCGACGTCCACCGTGTGGATCCAGATCGGGATCGGGCTCTTCCTCCTCGTCGCCCCCCGCGGCCGGTGGTCGCGTGCGGCCGGGCTCGTCAGCGCCGGTTGGGGGTTGGTCGTCTGGAGCTTCGGCGAGGCGCTCGGGGGTCTCTTCGGCCACGGAAGCAGCTGGCTCTTCGGGTCGCCGGGGGCAGCCCTGTTCTACGTGGTGGCCGGCGGCCTGGTGGCACTGCCGGACCGAGCGTGGGAGACCGAGCGGCTCGGTCGGGTCATGGTCCGGGCGGCGGGGATGTTCTTCGTCGCCATGGGAGTGCTCGAGGCATGGCCGGGACGAGGGTTCTGGTCCGGCAGGCCCGTACCGGACGGGACCGGCGCGACGCTGTCCGCCATGGAGCACCAGATGGCCCAGCTGTCCCAGCCGTCGGTGACCGCCTCCTGGGTCCGGGCGTTCGGATCCTTCGCGACGGCCCAGGGCTGGCTGGTCAACTTCGTGGTGGTGGTGGCGCTCGTAGGCATCGGCACATGCTTCTTGTCGGCGCGGCCGGCGCTGGTCCGCTCCGGGGTGATCGCCGGTGGGGTCCTGTGCATCGCCACCTGGGTGCTGGTCCAGGACTTCGGTTTCTTAGGCGGACTGGGGACCGACCCGAACTCGATGCTGCCGATGCTCGTCGTGTTCACGTCGGGGTACCTCGCCATGGTCCGGCTCCCGGTGACGTCCGTCGCACCGGTGGCGCCAGGCGCGGTGGAGCCTGACGAGGCGTCGGCACCGGTCGTCGCTGTGGGCCACGTCGAAGCTGGGGCGCCGGATCCTTCCGATGCCACCGGGCGCCCGCCGGCCAAGGCCGGCTCG
>Ga0207926_1001590_pt1 | contig 10284 bp, 4 predicted proteins | sample NGESurdeep072012_8_FD_184454 | JGI IMG/M metagenome (GOLD analysis project Ga0207926, IMG submission 184454) | Arctic peat soil microbial communities from Barrow, Alaska - NGEE Surface sample 210-1 deep-072012 (SPAdes) | ecosystem: Environmental > Terrestrial > Soil > Wetlands > Peat ...
GCGCGGGAGCCTACCATTCAATTGTTGCTGGACAATTCCGGCGGTCGATAGTACCATTCTTGCACCAGCGCAGCCTAGCAGCGCGCCATTCCATATAGAATAGGGTTCCGGTAATCGCGTGAGTTTTAAGCCGCGGTGCGCGTGAGCCATTCGAGCAGCACTTTTCTTCTCAGCCACACCACAACTGCATGAACGAACGTCGACGTCCTTTTCGTCGCGGCCGGAGGTCTCGTCAGTCCGGCAATCAGCCACAAACTCCACTCACCGAATCCTACAGTGATGTAGATCCGTACCTGGAGCCCATGGATTCTTCGACACCAACCCCCAACGCAGCGCAGATACCCGACGCGCGCGACAATATGACATCACCAGCCATTCCTTCTCCCACTCCCACTCCACCTCCCACTGCCGCGCCCAGCGCGGCGGCGAATTCCGAATCCAATTCCGGCGCCGACGATTCGCCCAATGGATCGGGCGACACCGACGCTTCCCCACAGCAGCAACAGCAGCAACAGCAGCAACAGCAGCAACAGCAGCAACAGCAGGCGCCGTACAATCCGCAGACATCGGGCGGCGGGGGCGGGAGCGGGGAGAGGGGCGGCCAGCAGCAGCGCGATGGCAATCAGCGGCATCCTGGTGAGCGCGGCGACAACCGTAACAACGGACGACGCGGCCGCAATCAGCGCGGACGCGGCAGACAGCGTCCGCAGAGCGGACCACGCGGAGGCGGAGGCGGTGGTGGTGGTGGTGGCGGCAGCGGCGGAGCAGAGCAGGCATCGCGTGCACCCGTCGCTCCTGTCATTCCGGATGGAGAGACCACGGGATGGTTTGATCCGCAGCGCGAGGGCGGCTTCATTCGCCGCGCCGCGAACAGCTACCTCGCCGAGCCGGGCGATGCGTACGTGCCGACACAGGTCATGCGGCAGTACATGCTGCGCCGCGGCGATCAGGTGCTCGCCACCACCGGACACGATCATCGCAATCGCGTAGTCGTCGTCGACGCCAAGGAGATCAACGGCGCCGATCCGGAGGCGGCAACAAGGCGCCCTGATTTCGGCTCTCTCACCGCGTCGTATCCCGAGCGCAAGCTCAAGCTCGAGACGGGAAAACCCGCCAAGACCGGCCCCGAGCTGACCCGCAGAGCGATCGACTTGATCGCGCCAATCGGGTACGGCCAGCGCGCACTCATCGTCGCCCCGGCACGCGCCGGCAAGACCATGCTCCTCCAGGCGATCGTCGAAGGCGTGGCGATCAACCACCCCCAGGCGACCCTCCTCGTTCTGCTCGTGGACGAGCGCCCCGAGGAAGTGAGCGAGATGATCACCTGGGGCTATGGCGAGGTTGTTGCCTCCAGCTTCGACATGCCCGCGGTTCGTCACACCGATGTGACCGAGATGGTGCTCGAGCGGGCGCGCAGACTCGTGGAGCTAGGCAAGGATGTCGTCATTGTATTGGATTCCATTACGCGCATGGCGCGCGCTTACAACACCGTGGAACGCGGCACCGGCCGCACCCTCTCCGGCGGACTCGATTCCTCCGCGATGGCGAAACCCAAGGCCTTCTTCGGCTCCGCGCGCTCTGTCGCTCCGGAGCACGGCGGCGGATCGCTCACCATCATCGCTACCGCGCTCGTCGAGACCGGATCACGGATGGACGACGTCATCTTCGAGGAGTTCAAGGGCACCGGCAACTGCGAGATCAAGCTCGATCGCTCGCTTTCCGAGAAACGAATCTTCCCGGCGATCGATGTCGCTACCAGCGGCACGCGTCGTGAAGACAAGCTCTTCCGTCCTGATCAGCTAGAGCATGTCTACACACTCAGACGCGGTCTTCAGCAAATGCCCTCCAGTTCGGCGATGGAGTGGCTCATCAAGCGCATCGCGGCAACGCCAAGCAACGACGCGCTGCTGGAAGGTCTGTAGACAGGCTCGCTCGCTTCTGCCCCGTTTCTCCGTGGTCCTCGCGTGGGCGGGGGCGCTCCTCTTCGTTCCGGCAGTACTCGCATCCCAGGCTGCCCTACCAGCAGCACTGAGTCACCCTGAAGTAGTCAACCTCACGCTCAAGGGCGTGAAAGTCGTGAAGCAAAGCGATCTTCTTCAGAACATCTCGACCACGTCTTCGCATTGCAACGGCTTCGTACTCGTGCCGTTCTGCTGGATCAGCAAGTCGAAGTACTTCTACACCAAGAATTATCTCGATCACAAGGAGCTCGAGCGCGACGTGCTCCGCGTGCGCGTCTTCTACTGGAAGCGCGGCTACCGCGAAGCCGAGGTGGATACCGCGGTCGTAGCAAGGGGGCGCAACCAGGTCGGCGTCACCTTCCTCATCAAGGAAGGACCGCCGACGATCGTTTCCGAAGTCATCATCAGCCAGCCGACGCCGCTGCTATCGCAAAGGGAGATCGAGAAACACGTCGTGCTGGGGAAGAACGGGCCGCTCAATCTGATCAGGCTCGACTCGTCGCGGATCTTTCTGCAATCAACACTATTTGACAAGGGATACGCCGACGCCGAAGTGGACACGTCGGTCGTCATTGATACCGCCTCGCGGACGGCGGTCGTCAAGCTCACGCTCAATCCGAAATACAAGACGACGGTCGAAGACATCGTCGTCACTGGCAACGACGACGTGAGCGAGCGCACGATCAGGAAGTCGCTGACCTTCCATGTCGGCGACATCTTCCGCCGCTCCGAGATGCTCCGCAGCCAGAGAGCGCTCTACGAGTCGAATCTCTTTCGCCGCGCCGCCATCGAGCCGCGTCCGCCAATCGACATCGCCACTCCCGACTCGGCGAAGGTGGTCGTCGTCACCGTGCAGGAGGCACCTCCGCGGGAGGCGCGCCTGAGCGCCGGATTCAACACGATCGATTTCTTCCAGGTCGAAGGACGCTACACTCACTACAATTTCATGGGCGGAGCCCGGCGGCTTGATGTTCAGGGGGCGGTTGGAAATCTTCTCGCGAGCTCGCTCAACGGACGCGGCATCTTCCGCAACGCATCCGTTCCGCAGACGAGCAGCCTCGCGCCCTACTTCGTTCCGACCTACAACGCGAGCATCGACCTGCGCCAGCCGTGGTTCGGATCACCCCACAACGTGCTGGCGCTGAGTCTGTTCACGCACCGCCGCAGCGCGCCCGGCATCTACGTCGATCGCGGCTATGGAACGAGCTTGACCTTCACGCGGGACCTGACTGACCGTGCGCCCGCGAGCCTGAATTACAGGTTCGAGATCAGCAAGGTCGACGCGGGCGATGTGTATTTCTGCATCAACTACGGTGTGTGCGACCTGCCGACACTCCAGGCGCTGCGCGGCAACCAGCGGCTTTCGCCATTCACCATCACCTCGTCGATCGATCGCACCAATGATCCCTTCTCGCCCAACCAGGGATACCGCGCCAATGCAAGTGTCGAGCACGCGTCCGCATTCACGCTCTCCGATTTCCGCTACAACCGCGCGACGCTGGACGGTGCGGGCTTCTATCAGGTTCGAAAGCGCGGCGCGATCGGCGTGCACGCTCGTGTCGGCTGGGTCAGTCCACTGGGCAGCACAACGCAGGCGGTCGGTGTCGACGCAGCGTTCGGCGACGGAATCCTCCACCCGAGAAAACGGTTCTACGCGGGCGGATCGCACTCGGTGCGCGGCTTCGGCGAGAATCAGCTGGGGCCGCGCGTCCTCACGATTCCAATCGGCATGCTCCAGTCGCACGACAGTCTGAACACAGCATGCATATCGGGAACTGACGTCACTGCATGCGATCCCAATGCTGGGGGGCTCAAGGATCGCGACTTCGAGCCGCGTCCGCTGGGCGGAAATTTCGTGGCTGAAGGAAGCGTCGAGGCGCGCTTTCCGGCGTGGCGGGACCTGATTGGAGCGGTCTTCGTGGACGCCGGACTGGTCCAACAGAAGACCAATCCGACCCTTCCCAAGCGCAGGGCGGCCATAACTCCCGGCGTCGGAGTGCGGTACCATTCTCCTGTAGGCCCAATCCGTGCCGATATAGGCCTCAACCCCGGAACCGCCGAGTCCCTGCTGGTTGTAACCGAGAATATCGTGAATGGCCAGAAGACGCTCGTCACCCTACAAACGCACCGGATCTACGCGCCCGGCCAAAGCGGCGGCATTCTCAACCGGGTGGTCCTCCACCTGTCCATCGGCGAAGCGTTCTAATGCGTAGGTGGTGGGTGCGCCTCCTCGCGGGATTGGCGGTGGTGGGGTTGCTGCTGGTCGGCGCAGCGTATCTGCTCACCAACAGCGACTGGGGTCGCGAGCGAATTCGCCGCTACGTCCTGGGGCTCATTCAGAGCAACACTCACGGCATCGTCCACATCGGCAGCGTCACCGGAAATCTCCTGCACGGAATCACGCTGCACGATGTCGTGATCACCGACAGTGCCCGCGCGCCATTCGTCAAAGCGGACGAGATCTGGGCCAAGTACAGCCTCAGCACGCTGCGCGGCAAGAAAATCGAGCTCAACGATGTGAAGCTTGTACGCCCGATCATCGTGATCGACCAACAACCGGGCGGAAAGTGGAATTACGATCGGATCTTCCCCCGCGACACGGTGACGCGCGCTGGAGTGAAGAAAACCGGATGGGGAACATGGATCCGCTTAAACAATGTCACCGTGGTCAACGGGGATGTCACGGTGCGATCGCCATGGGATCCCGGGCACGCCACGCCTGCCGAGCGTGCCGACAAGGTTCGAGCTGCACTCGGGCCGGAGGGCAGGCTCAAGATTCTGCAGGTCGCCAAGGGTTATCAGAAGGAGTCGAGCTTTCATAGCATCAACGGATTGTTTCCGCTCGTGCGGCTGGAAGATCCTGGATACAGGAATCGCCTGGTCGATGTTGCGGCACTGAAGATGATCGCCGAGCCCTTCCGTCCGCCCGTTGCCGACGTGCGAGGGTTGACGGGCACGTTCGAGTTCACGGGCGATTCCGTGTGGTGGAAAGGAGCGCGCGTGACGTTTCCCGCGACGCGGGCAAGCGGCGATGGACGCTACTACATGGAATCGGGCGACCTGCATCTGCGGCTCCACGGTGATCCGGTGCGGCCAGCCGACATTCGCTGGGCGATGCCCCACCTCCCCGAGGACGGATCCGGGAAGCTCGACTTCGGACTGGACTGGACCGGCAGCAAGAGCGTGTACCTGGCGCAGAACATGGATGTGACGCTCGAGAAGTCACACATCACCGGAAAGATCGAGGCGACTGTTACCGACACAATCGCCTACCGCGATGCGAATCTGAGCTTCGCCAATCTCGATACGCGGCTGCTGACGCGACTCTTCCCGACGATGACATTCCCGCGGCCGCTGACGCTGACCGGGAAAGCGGCATTTGACGGCGGAGAGCATGCGCTGAGAGTGAACGGAGATGTGGTCGTGGACGACCGGCTCTCGGGGCGCAGCCACCTCATTGCGAACGGCGTGATGGGACTGTCCAAGGGCATCTTCACCGCGCGCGATCTGCACGTGCGCATGATGCCACTGCAGATGGGCCTCGCCAAGGCCATTGCTCCAACCCTGCGAGTGGGTGGCATTCTCACGGGTACCGCCACGCTGAACGGTTCCTCCGCGGGCATCATGACGGCGCAGGGCGATGTCACCCACGTCGAGCTCGGAGCGCTCTCGCGCGCGACAGGTCGTGCCGCGATGCGCGCGCGCGGCATGCCCTGGTATGACGTCGATGTCGTGATGCATCCGCTTGCTCTCGCAACCCTCGGCCGGTACATGCCGAGCGTCGGACTGCGTGGCAGCGGCAACGGTCCGGTGCGGCTCAAGGGATTCGAGAACGACCTCGCAATCAACTCGCAGCTCACTTTCACCGATGGTGGATTTCTCGACCTGCGCGGAACGATCGATCTCGCGAGCAAGGACGCCGGCTACAACCTCCAATTCAATGCGAAGCAGCTGAACGTGAGCACGGTCTCGGCGAATGGTCCAAAGACTTCGCTGACCGCGGTGGGATCGGCGCGTGGACGCGGGTTCGATCCTGCCACGATGCAGGCGCAGCTCGTCGCCGATGTGGGCGCCTCCAGCATCGATACCGTTTCAGTTGACAGCGCGAATGTCAGAGTCGCGATCGCCAATGGCATTGCGCGGATCGACACGCTGGCGGTCGGGCTACCTCAGGGAATCGTCGAGGCGAAGGGCACGATCGGGCTCACGCCGGCGCAGACTGGAACGCTGTCGTATCATGTCGCCATTGATTCGCTTTCGCGTTTTGCGGGACTGATCTCCAAGGACACGAGCATCGTTCGTCCGCGCCCGGGCATCCTGGCGCAGCGGATCGCGAGGGCCAGGGCCGACTCCTCGCGAATCGCTCGTGCCACTGAGGTCGAGCGGGCGGTGACGGGCATGCGGCTGCCGCGCACTGTGGTCGATACTCCGGCGGCTGTGCACAAGAACGATCTATCGGGGTCCGTGCGTGCGGATGGAGTGGTCACCGGCAGCATCAGGAACTTCACCGCGAAGGGAACCGCTTCCGGCTCCAACATTGTAGCTCGCGGGAACACGGTCGGCTCGTTCACCGCCGAGTACGACTGGATCAACGCGCGAACCCCACAATCGCAGGTCAGAGTCAACGCGCAAGCCAGATCGGTTCGCGCCGTCGGATTCGATCTCGACAGCGTCGGCGCGAAGCTCACCTATCGCAAGCCGAATGGCACCGTGCAGCTCGTCGTCAATCAGGACAACGCGCGCACCTACAGCGCGGATGCGGCGTTCACGCTCGACAAGATCCGCAACGCACTGACACTGAATACTCTCAAGCTCCAGTTCGATACGAGCGTGTGGGCGAGCACTCGGGTCGCGGCGCTGCATTGGGGTCAGGCCGGCGTAGAGGTAGATAATCTGGAGCTGCGCAACGGAGTGAACGGACGCATCTACGTCAACGGATTCATTCCGCAGCAGGGCAACGCCAGTCTCGATATCGCGGTCGACAACCTGAATGTTGGAGACGTGATCGCGCTGACGCAGAGCGACATCAATGCGAAGGGTCTGTTCTCGCTCAACATTCACGCGACCGGTACGCTCGACAATCCGCAGTTCAAGGGAGCGTTCGGCGCGACTGATCTCCTGTACAATGGGAGCATCGTGCCAGAATTGCACGGCAACGTTGAATACGCGAATCAGACGCTCACGGGGCGCGCTGAGGCGATGCGCGCGGGCAAGCAGCCATTTCTGATCGCCGAGGGAACGGTACCGATCAATCTGGCGATCACGGGCGTGACGGGATCCAGATTCCCCGCCAACAGGCAGATCGCCCTCAGCATCAACGCCGACAGTCTGCCCCTCGATCTCATCCCGCAATTCAGCGATTACATCTCCAACATGAAAGGCCGCGCCAGCGGCTCGTTCAAGGTGGGAGGCAGTCTCAATCGTCCGCAGCTCTCCGGACAGTTTGCGCTTCACGAAGGCAAGGCGAGGGTCGTTCCCGCGGGCATCAATCTCACCCAGATCGAAGCATCGATCCGGATGGTGGGCGACAGCGTCGTGATCGATTCGGTTGCGGCTTACAGCAAGGGGCGCATCGTTCTCACCGGGGGCATTGGGGTTGGCTCGGTCACCACGCCTAGTTTCGATCTCAAGCTCCAGACGCACAACGCGCAGGTTCTCAACAACCATCGCGGAGAGCTTCGGGTGAGCGTGAATCTCGCGATGACCGGGCCATTCAAGGACGCGCACGTCACGGGCGACGTTCGCGTTAGCGAAGGCGTGCTCTACATCCCGCCCTCGGAGAACAAGAATCTCGTCGGCCCGGACGACCCCGCGATCTTCAACGTGCTCGACACGGCGGTGATGGCCGATCGCGAGCTCTTCCCCACCCAGTCGCCGCTGCTCGCAAATCTACGGATGGATGTGAATCTACGCGTGGATCACGACGTGTTCGTGCGCTCACGGGAGGCAAACGTCGAGGTGTATAGCGATGGCGATCTGGGCGTGCACGTCAACCGCGCCAAGGAGACGCTGGTGCTGGACGGCGTGCTCCTCAGCGAGCGCGGCGTGTACACTTTCATGACCCGCACATTCAACATCAAACGCGGCTCGGCCACGTTCATCAATTCCACGGAGCTGAACCCGACGCTGCAGGGAACGGCGGAGTACGAAGTGAAGCAGCCGAACCGCGAAGCGATCAACATTCAGATCGTGGTCGGCGGGACGTTGCGGACGCCTAACATCTCGCTCACCAGCGACGCGCAGCCGCCGATTCCGCAGAGCGATCTCCTCAGCTACCTCGCGTTCGGGCGGTCGTCGTCGTCGCTGGTTCAGCTCGAGGGCTCGGGTCTCACGAACGGCAGTGGCGGCTCCAACCTCGTAGGCGCCGGCGCGGCCCTCGCCAGCCGCCAGCTCGCGGGTATCGCGATCGGTGTCGCCGCCGACCAGTTCGCCGGCGAGGCGGCGCGCTCGCTCGGCGTCGACGTGTTCACGATCACTCCGGCCGACGTGCAGACCGACGTCGGCACCTTCCTGCGCGCGACGCAATTTGAGTTCGGGAAGTACGTCAAGTCGCACACTTTTGTGGCGGTGAAGTCGCCGCTCGACCCCAAGGCGCTTGTGCGGCCCGGCATCCAGATCGTTCACCGGTTCGGCGGCCTGCGTGGGTACCGGCTGGAGGCGGGCGTTGACACGCGCTACCTGCTGCGAGAGCCAACACTGGCGAGTGATCAGACCGTGGCCACCACGAGCGCCTTTGGCGCGTTCCTGATTCGGGAGTGGCGGTTCTAGCGCTCCTGTTCGAGTTGGTAGCGCAAGCGCCAAGGTCTCTACCCTACACCGTGGCGAGCAGGTAGCCTTCCTCCATGTGCGGCCGCGCCACTGTCATCAATCCCGACGGGATCACCGAAAAACTTTACGGCTTCACGCGCAAATTTGCCCCGAGCGATTGGAAGCCCCGCTACAACCTGAACCCGCGCGAAGCGATTCCGGCGGTCTACTACGACCCGTTCCTGCGGCAGCGCGTTCTGCGCCCGATGCACTGGAATCTCATTCCCTCGAAACTCGAGAGCAGAGAGAAAGTCGATGACTTCGACGCGCGCTATTCGACCTTCAACGCCAGAATCGAGACGGTTGCGTCGGCGCCGACCTTTCGCGACTCGTGGAGTACGCAGCGCTGTCTTGTCGTCGTCGATGGGATCATCGAGTGGATCGGTGAGAAGGGACGCAAAACCCCGCATCTCATTCGACGGAAGGACCAGGCACCGTTCGCGATGGCTGGCCTATGGAGCCGCTGGCGCGGGAAGTCGGGTGACGATGAAGTCTGGTCGTGCACGATCGTGGTGAAGGACGCCGACGACTGGTACCGTCGCTTTCACGATCGCATGTCGATGCTGGTCCCACCTGAGGCTTATGACAGGTGGCTCGATCCGGAACGGAAGAACGGACAGCTCGACCTGTTGAGCAACAATCCCTTTCCGAAGGACGAGGTGCTGGAGTTTTTTCCTATTTCGCGACGCGTCAACAACCCTAAAGACGACTCGGCGGAATGTCTCGAGCCGGCAGTCGTTAACTCCTGAGCACTGCCGAATTGTTGTTTTCAAGGTGAAGACCGTATAACACGCACTCCGAGGTTCGCTGGCGGCGTCGAACCGTAGAGAAGGGAGAGGATGACCGGATACGTCACCTTCGTGTTGCCGGTGGCTTCGTCCGGATCAACGATGTCGTGCGGAAGGCGAAGGGAATCCGAAAACTCGAACATCGACACGTGTCCACCGGTGGCGGACCAATGCGCCACGAGCTCGTCGATTGCGTCGCGGTTGACGGTCTCGTCGTTCGCATTCACGAGCACGCGAATGTCGCGCGCACCAGGCGCGTGTTTGTCGGCGGCACGCCGAATGGCCGCACCTAACCGGAGCATCTGCCCGACCCCGCGTGTGCTCCAGCCCAATGTACGATCGGGGCGCAGAGTGTCGGGAGGATCGTTCTTCGAGTAATTGGGCAAGCGCAACGTGAGATTCATTATTGGCGTCTCGACGACGGTCGACACGTGCGAAAGGCCGAGTGCGGGAGTGACGATTACCACCCGACTCACCGGCCGGAACTGCGCGGCCCACGCGGCCACATTCCCGCCGAGACTGGCTCCGAGTACGACGACGGTATCGCCGAGGCCGCTCGCAAGATCGATCGCGGCGTCCGCGACATCCCGCAGTGATTCCGCTGTCAGGCGCCCGAGGTCGTCGGCAGTTGCTCCCCGGAGCGCGTGCTGGGGAAGTCTCGGGACGAACACGTTGTCACCACTGTCGTAGAGCGTGGCGGCGAGCTTACGAAATTGACGTGGCGAGTT
>Ga0207926_1001601_pt1 | contig 10246 bp, 8 predicted proteins | sample NGESurdeep072012_8_FD_184454 | JGI IMG/M metagenome (GOLD analysis project Ga0207926, IMG submission 184454) | Arctic peat soil microbial communities from Barrow, Alaska - NGEE Surface sample 210-1 deep-072012 (SPAdes) | ecosystem: Environmental > Terrestrial > Soil > Wetlands > Peat ...
CGTGGTGGTGTAAACGCGGGTGCAGACTCCACGCTTCTGGGGATTCGACTTGAGCGCGGGCGCCTTTTCCTTCTTCTGAACGTCGCGGCGGCTCTGACGTACGAGCTGATTGATTGTCGGCATTACTGGTTGTTGAACGACCGGTTCCAAGGTGCAATGTCTGCAGGATTCCAGGGCAGACCAGCCTATAAAGTTAGGCGGCCGTGGCAGTTATGTCAACTTAGCAGCACTCGTGGTAGTGTCCCCGGACACCACCGTACTCGTGGATTCTCCCCTATTCGACAGCGCCCACTACCATAGAGTTGCGAGCGCGATGCGGAGAGTTGCCGGCGCGATCCAGAGCCGCGCGCGATGCCGAGTTGCGGTCGCGGTCCTTACAGGGCTTTTACGGTGCCGGCGGCGAGTGCGGGGAGCTGATCGCGCTCGCGAACTCCTTCCGCGAATGGCCCGAGCAGATGGCTGATGCTGTTCGCGTAGTAACTGACGAGCGGCCGGTTGCCCGGCATCACCGAATATCCCGCGCCGACTCTCACCAGGATCCGTCGCATCTTCAGCATGCGCCACGCGCGGTCGAAAATCTCCTCCACGCTTCCCTCACGATGGATCACGCGCGCGTTGAGCTCGCGCAGCACATCGCGCATCTCGCCCATGCGCGCGATCAGCTGCTCGTGCGAGATGAAATCTCCGTCGAAGCTCTGAACCGCCGCGCACGCGAGCGTCACCGGAGTCACGGGAATGATGGCGGCGATTCTCTCCATCACGGAATCGGAAAACGTCTGAACGCGCGCCAGTCGCTCCGCTCGGTCGATCGCGAACAATCCTCCCGTCTCGCGCTCCTGCTGCTCGAGCCACGGGGCCAGCGGAAACGGTTCTCCGATCACAACCGATGCGCGTCCGTATCGCCTCCACCTTCGCGCGACCAGACGCGCCATGTTCCACCACACGTAGCGCAGCACCTCACCGAGCTGAGCGTGCCGCGGCGGACGCTTCCGCCCCTCCCGCGCATCCAGCTCGCGCAGGAGCGAGCGGTCCTCCAGCACGCGATCGTAGTTGATCGCCACCGGCACGACGTAGAGCCGCTGCCGCATCGACGGCTCCCGCGCGACGCCGAGCACGTAGTCGAGGAGCCCGATCTTCGCCTTGCCGAGCTTTCCGTCGCGGCTCAATCCGCCCTCGAGGAAGATTCCCTGCGTCACACCGTTGCGCGTGATGAGCTGCACGTACCGCTCGAGCACGGTGTGATAGAGCCTCTCCCGATATTTCCGGCGGATGAAATACGCGCCGAACGATTTGAAGATGTACTCGAGCGGAAAGGTGCGCGCCCACTCGCCGACGGCGTACGAGATCGCCACCTGCCCCGAGAGCACGTATCCGACTAGCACGTAGTCGGCGTTGGATCTGTGATTCATCAGATAGATCACGATCGCATCGCGCGGCAGCGCGCCCTGCGAGGAGTGCCCCGCGTATTCCACCGACACCTTATAGAAAAAGTTGAGCAGCACACGGCTGACGACGAGGCCGATCTTGTAGTAGGTGAGGATGTTGAAGAACGGCACGATCTCATCGATGTACACTTCGACCCGGCTCCATGCCTTTCCTTCGTCCATGGAGTTCTCGGCGGCGTGTTCCCTGACGGCCTGTGCGATTGCCTCGTCCGCTAGAAGAGTCTCCCGAATGAATGGCTTCTTAGTGAGCTTGAAGCGGTCGATGCGCGAGCGCGAGCGGTGAAGCGCGCGGAGGGCGACGCGCGTAGCGCCCAGGCGCACGACGACCGTCGCGACCAGAGCGGCGAGAAGAGTGACTCCGAGAATCCACGTGGCGGGCGCCATGACGGAGGTCAACATCCCATGATGCGCCTGTCCGTCGCGCTCGAGTCCCTTACATCAATGGCCCGGCCCCACCGAAACCGCGTGGAACGTAACGACGAGGTCGTCGCCTTCCTTGACCGTTACTTGCTTGTCGTTGGTATCACCGGCGGCGAGCTGATTATTCGTTATGAAGCTTACGTGGATGTAATAGTCTCCCGCGACCACTCCGCCGTCGCTCGTCCCGAAAACCGCGATCCCGTCACTGCTTGTCGAGCTCGCACGCCACAGAAGCGCGCCGCCCCCGATCACCTTGTAAAGATCCGCGTTGGCTCCCTGGATTCCCACATTGTTCGCGTCGACTACCTGTGCCGATAGTTTGCCGACCGACAACGTCGAGGTAGAGCTGCTGCAAGCCAGAGACACAAGGACGCAGGCGAAAGCAGCGACAGCTACGATCCGTAGACGGGTTCCTTTCATACGCGGCGAGCCGGAAGTAGGGTGGGATACGGATATCTTACCATAACAGGCGCCCTCATGGTGGAATTGTTGCGCGCGGCGGAAGTCTCACGGGAACCCTGGCGACTACCCGAAACGTGATGACGGTGTCGTCACCAGCCTTGATTGTCACAGGTCGATCGTTGGTCTCGCCGGGAGCGAGCTTGTGCCAGGTGATATCGGTGATGTGGATCAGGTAGTCACCTTCGATGACTCCACCATTCTTCGCCCCGAGAACAGCGATTCCAGCGCTGTCCGTCGAGCTCGCCCTCCAGTAGACTTTCCCCGATGGCGTCACTTTGTAGAGGTCCACGGCCGTCAGGCGAACTGGCTTATTCTGCGCATCGAGCACCCGAACAGACAGCTTTCCAAGGGGATACTTCGTACTCGGCCGGCTACAGCCCAGAGTCGCAAGAAGCACGACCAGTGTAGCGTGAACGCCAATTCGCCGATGAACAACCCGCATCAATGACCTCCAATAATCTCGCCAATCGGACTGCATCTTCGGTAAAATACTAGGCATTTCATACCGGACGGAATATGGAAAGGCAGGGATCAGCGAGTTTACTGACGGTTGTTCGATCGTAGGGGCCACCGATGCCTAGCGGCTACGTACTGGGCATTTCCGCTTTCTATCACGACAGCGCGGCATGCCTGCTCTCCGGCGAAACGATCGTGGCGGCGGCACAGGAAGAGCGATTTACACGCGTAAAGGGTGACGAACGATTTCCTCGGCACGCGGCGCGATATTGCCTTGCCGAAGCCGGCATTCCTGCATCAGAGCTGGACGCGGTCGTCTTCTACGAAAAGCCGTTGCTGAAATTCGAGCGGCTTATCGAGACCTATCTCGAAATCGCCCCACGCGGATTGAGTTCTTTCCGCCGCGCCGGACCCCTTTGGATGAGAGAGCGCCTCTACTCCCAACGGGAAATCCGCTCCGGCCTCGGGGGGTACACCGGCAAGCTGCTGTACACCGAGCACCACGAGGCGCACGCCGCGAGCGCCTACTTTCCCTCGCCATTCGATGAGGCCGCGATACTTACCATTGACGGCGTCGGCGAGTGGGCCACCGCCACCATTGGCGTCGGCCGTGGCGCAGATCTGGAGCTGCTCGAAGAGATGCGCTTTCCCGACTCGCTCGGCCTGCTCTATTCAGCCTTTACATACCATGCCGGGTTCAAGGTAAACAGCGGCGAATACAAACTGATGGGGCTGGCTCCCTTCGGAGTCCCGCGATACGTCGACCGCATCTATTCCAACCTCCTGAAGTTGAGCGATGATGGGTCGTTCAAGCTCGACCAGCGCTACTTTGATTACCGCGGCGCGCTGCGAATGACGAATAAAAAATTTGATCGTTTGTTCGATGGTCCGCCGCGCCGGCAGGAGGGGCCGCTCTCGCAACGCGAGATGGACCTGGCGTGCTCAGTGCAACAGGTGTGTGAGGAGGTCGTCCTTCGCATGGCGCGGCATGCTCACCAGCGAACAGGCCTCAAGAATTTGTGCATGGCTGGAGGAGTTGCCCTGAATGCCGTCGCCAACGGGCGGCTGATGCGCGAGGGGCCCTTCGCCGAAATCTGGGTACAACCCGCCGCCGGGGATGCGGGTGGTGCTCTCGGTGCTGCCTACGCCGCAGCGCACAAATACTTCGGACAGCCGAGGAGCGAGCACGCCGGCACTGACTCGATGCAGGCGACACTTCTGGGCCCCCAATTCGAAGTTGATGAGATCCGCGCAGATCTGGACGAAGCGGGCGCGAACTATGAGAAGGTTGACGATTCCAGTCCCGAAGATCGGGCGGCGGAACTGATTAGCGACGGAAAGATCGTGGGGTGGTTCCAGGGGCGCATGGAGTTCGGCCCCAGGGCCTTGGGCGCCCGGAGCATTCTGGCCGACGCGCGCGACCCGGGCATGCAATCGCGGCTCAATCAGAAGATCAAGTTTCGCGAAGGATTCCGCCCTTTCGCGCCGAGCATCCTCAGCGAGCGCGCCACGGAATACTTCCAGCTCAAGGGTGAATCGCCATACATGACCTTCGTTGTGCCCGTCGCCGAGTCGCGCAGACTTTCTGGCGGGAGTGGCCAAACGGCAGGACTGCAACGCGTCGCGGAGGTGCGGTCCGAGATCCCCGCCGTCACACACCTCGATTATTCGGCGCGCGTGCAGACCGTCGCGCGCGAGCAGAATCCCATGTTTCACCGGCTCATTTCCGCTTTCGCCGACCGAACCGGGTGCCCGGTGATCGTCAACACATCGTTCAACGTCCGCGGCGAGCCAATCGTCTGCACTCCAGCCGACGCGTTCGCGTGCTTCGCGCGGACCGCGATTGACGCTCTCGTAATTGGTCCGTTTGTAGTACGGCGAGAGATGCAGGCGGAGACATCCCTCGCGGCTGCGGGATCCGCAGCGATCGGCTTCGATTGATCCGGTCTTCGGGTAGCAACGATACCGCTCTGGCACTAGCCAGGCGAAATATCCGTGAGGGCCGGATCTTCGCCCTGACCCTCGCCGGCGGTTGTCTCTTCTTGGCGCTGCTGGGGAAACGGAAGGGTGAGCACGACGTTGCAGCCGCCGCTTTCTCTTTGTCGGTGATTTTTCTCCTCGCCGCGCTATTGGTCCCCGGTCGACTGGAACCCGCCAGGCGTCGGTGGATGAAGCTGGGGGAAGCCATCGGCCACGTCACTACTCCGATTCTCATGGCGATCGTCTATTATGTAATCCTGACGCCGCTCGGGATAGTGAGACGAGTGAGTGCCGGTCGCCGGCCGGCGACGGATTCACATTGGTATCGGCGCCCGCCGCTGCCGGAAGCGGCGCGCATGGAGCGGCAGTTCTAGTGGAGGCCAGACATTGCTATCGGTAATCAAGGAGCTTTGGGCGTTCATGCGAGAGCGAAAGAAACTCTGGTTGGCGCCAATAGTAGTGCTGCTCGTTCTCATCAGCGGCCTGCTGTTCCTGGCCCAGGGTACCGCGCTGGCCCCGTTCATCTATTCCATCTTCTGATCAGGTCAGGGGCTCCGCATTCCTGACGGAACGCGCGGCGAGCGTGCGCGGGTGGACTTACTGTCGGAATCCGAGAGTACTGAGCAGCTCCGCCAAGCCCGGGTAGCCGGGTGCGATGCGAGCGAGGCGCAGTGCTGCATCGCGCGCGTTGGGTATATCACGTGACACCCCGTATGCGAGAGCAAGCTGGTACAAGACCAGGGGCTGAGCCGGCTGAAGCGCGAGCGATTGGCGAAAAAGTGAGATGGCTCGAGGAATCTCACGACGCTGTGCCGCGCGAGTGCCAAGGATCGCCAACGCCGGAGCGGTGGGACGAATCGCCACAGCTCGGCGAAGGGCCGCCTCGGCTTCATCCGTCCGGCCTGCCTGGCCCAAGGCGCGCGCCATCAGCAGCCAGGGCTCGTCCACCAGGGGAGCGTCGCGCGCGAGTCCCGCGTACTCAGCTGCGGCAGAGTCGAACTGTTGTCTGCGCTCATAGTCGGCGCCGAGCTGAAACTTTGCGATCTCCCACCGCGCTCCCCGGGACACGGCGAATGCCAGGCTGTCGAGAAGGTTTACGGGGACGTATTCACCCCGGTAATCGACTTGTCGCGCGACCGGCACGAACGGCCACCGCAAGCTCAATGTACGGGTGACGTGAAATGCGATGCGCTCGTCGAAGGGCGTGAGATCGGTCCCGCGGGAGTACTCGTCCCACGAGCGCAAACGTGTCGTGTCGACCGCGCCGCCGAGCACCCCCGTTTTGAGCAGCGACTGGAAAAATACCCTGCCGATCAGCACCTGCCCGAACCGGGTCGGATGAACGTGCTCCAGGAAAAGATTCGAGCCGGGAATGCCTCCTGGTGAGGCAGCGGCGAAGGCTTCAGCGACCGGGACGTAGGTAGCGCCCGTACGCGCGCTCACCTGTCGAATGATCTGATTGAATTCACTGGGCGCGCGAAAGCGGACGACATCGAGGTCCCGGGCGCGCGTGAAGAGGCTCATTGCCGCGATGGTGTCAGCGCGTGCGAGAGCGGTGCGCGCGGCCTGATACTCGGCGTCCGCCGTGCCCCGTCCCGAGTTCGCGTCTGCCGCGAAAGGCGGTTGATCACGGAGATTGCTGGCAAGGCTCGCGATGAGGACGGGAATGCCCTTCTGCCTGAACAAGCGGGAGATGGACTCGAGATTGGTCTCGAACTGCCGCGCTCCTTCCTCGTAGCGCGGGCTCTTCAGCGGAACCTGCCGGTCACGGGCGAGGACCTCCATGAGGCTCGTCGCCTCGAAATTGTCCTCGGTCGAATGTCCGCGCTTCCGGAGTGAGGCGATCACGTTTCGCAGCGCGAGTACGGAACGCAAGCGTAGCAAGCGGAGGTACAACCGCACGGCGACGGCGCCGCCGGGAACGCTGACTCGGGACGCAGCGCCGAGCGCGCCGTAGTACTCGTTGTGTCCGGCGTAAATCAAGACGGCGTCGGGATGTTGTTCCGCCACCTCCTTTGCCATGTCGAGCATGGCGAAGCTGCTGATCGCCGCGATCCCGAGGTTGACGACTTCAACGGAGTCGCCGGGGAGCACGTCTCGAAGCACGTCCCTGAGCAGGCGCGAGAAGGTCACGTTTCGCGGATACGGGAATCCGGCGGTAGTTGATTCTCCCAGCACGAAGACTCGAAAAGCCCGTTCGGGCTTCTTCTGGGAGAACATCTCCGGGGCAGGCGACGGAGGATTGTCGACTCCGGCGAACCATCGCGCTCCCACGGCGTGGTTCGCAACCAGATAGTCGCCTTCGACCACCTGCGCCTCGACGAAGAGCGGCAGTCCGCCATGCGGGTGGGCGAGCCTGAGCGCTCCCTCGACGATGCCGAGGACGAGGACCGGTACCATCAGCGTGATGGCCAGAAAAAGCGCGTAGCGGCCCTTCGGGAGGTTTTTGCTGGTAGTTGGAGGTGGTGGTGCGCTTTTCTTGCGGCGGCTCAAAACGAGGGGGTTCTCAACGGTGGGGGTGACACACGGGATGAGTCATGGGGCCGACTCACGGGGTGAGGCGTTGTTTGACAAGCGTTGCGCACAGGCGTAGTTGTATAGGGTACACCGGAGATTGTCGAGTAGTATCCTTTTCTCCAACCTCAAGCAGGTGAATATGCACCTTCGTCATTTCCTGACAGTCGCCCTGGCGTCCACCGCAGTGTCCGCGTGCGCCACCACACCCGCCGCCAACTCAGGTCCACAACCCGGCAGCGACCGGATAGCGGTAGCGCCCGCCGGGGCAAATCGCTGGACGGGGAACCTCAATCCGACGCAGTCGTTCAAGGGCGTCGCCGCTGCAAGCGAGCGTCAGAAAGCCTACGGGACCGTAGAGCTGACGGTCTTGCCGAATCGCGCAAGCCTTACGCATGTTCGCCTGTCCGTATCAGTCCCGATGGAACCCGGGTTGGACAATCTCGGTTGGGCGATCCACCCGGGCGATTGCGGCTCCGGTGACCCGCCAGTGATTGCACCGGGCATGTTTCCAATGATGGTGCTGAGCCCCAACGGGCGGGGAGCCGTCGATACCGACATCCCCTTCGTACTCCCGGAATCGGGCAACTATCACGTGAACGTCTTTCGCGGGAATGGCACGCAGCTCAGCGACGTGATGACGTGCGGCAACATTCGCAGACAGAACTGAGGCGGATGCACAAAAGGGGTGAGCTTCGAGTTGCAGGGACGTAAAGAAGGGGCGGACCCTCGCGGATCCGCCCCTTCTTCTTTCTTCACACTCACCCAGGCCCGGCAAACGCCAATCCGGATCGGGTCAATGCCACTGCGTCACGAGCAGGGGTTGCTTCCACCGAAGGTATAAATCGGCAGACCCAGTGTCTCGAGCTCTTTCGCAGGAATCGGAAGCTGACAAACTGTTCCGGCCTGCATCGGTTGATCTGTTACGGCACGCCGCCAATAGAGCGTAGTGCCGCTGGTGCCGTTGAGCTCCACGTCTCGCTCATAGCTTATAGCACTGAGCAGAGCAGCACTCCCCTCACCCCCCGTTAGCGGCGTAAGATTTCCACGACCTACTCGGGTCTTGTTAATCAGCGAGGCCGCCGTCGCAAGGCTTCCGCTTGACCGAATCAATGCCTCGGCCCGTATCAGGTCGCTCTCCGCCGCGAGCATGTATGGAACCGGCCCGGTGAACCCGCCCGGCTGACTTTCGGCGGTGAATTCGTAACGCTTGTGATAGAAGACGCTCTGCATGTAGATGCCGCGAGCGGGATCACCGATGGGCGGCGGCTTGTAACCAAAGTCCAGGGTGTATCGCGCGTCGGGAGATGTCCCCTGCGGCGGAACGGTGCCATCGTATTTCGCCGGTACGGACGGGTTCATCCGGTTGATCACCCGGTGATCCACGCGAAGCCAGTCCTGCTGTTCGCCATAGGCGGCGACATACGACCACCAGGTGTTGCCGTCGTCCTGCACCACGATGTCGAACGGAGCACCCGCTGAGCCGGTGCCAATTCCCTTATCGGCGAACGCCGCCACCGCCGCCCAGTCCACTGCAGCAGACTGTGACGGGATACGCGGGCTGTAAGCGAGCAGCATCGCTGCCATCGTGTTCGCGATACGGTTGATGCGCTGGGATGTGAGGGCACCATCCGGCATCGGGAGATCGGTCACCAGGTATGTGTAGCTCTTGCCCGCGCTGGCCGCGATCAGGGTCTTCCACATCCTCAGCGTGGAGTCCCTGACAGCCGCATATGGGACCAGGGCCGGTGGGAGGGCGGGGTCATTGTCCTCGGTGACGACGAAAGCCTTGTCGAATTCCATCGCCATGTACGTGTAGGACGCTGCCTGCGAGAACTGCGCCTCCTCCTTGTACTGCTCAGTCAGATCCGCGCTCCCAAGAGACAAACCGTTCTTGATCGCACGAAGGACGTCATTGGTGGCGCCGATCGTCCCATAGTTGTAGTTCCACGGTGTTTCGGTCACCGCGCGATCGCCGCCGGCGCTGCTGTTTCCGTACGGGATGCGCGGCTCGAGGTTGTTGAACCGCATCCCGAAGTTTCCGAAATTTCCCGTCAGGACGTCTGACGTCACCGCGCCAAACATGTAGGGCGCCAGATCACCACCGTCATCCGGACCCGCCGAGACGGTCGTCATGTACCACGACCGCACCGTCGACTGCGCCAACGACTTGACATCGGCCGGAGACGCGAGTGCGCGCGCGACGTCGGGGTTGTTGGGATTCGTAACGTCGAGGTTGTTACACCCGACCGAAAACAGCAGTCCCGCCGCCCCGATAAGTGGGTATAGCTTTTTTATCTGCTTCATATGGTTATAGCTCCATGTCAAAGTGGGGGTCAGAACGTGAACTCCACCTGACCAGTTATTGTCCTGAAGTTGGGATAACGGAACCCGTCAACGCGGAAATTGAAGTCCCCGCCGGCCGTGACGTCCGGATCGAACCCGGTGTACTTGGTCCACGTGTACAGGTTGCGCCCGATCAGCGCGAGTTTGATGCCGCTCGCAATCCGGTCAAGACCGGCAATTCGCAGCGCGCGCCCACCGAGCGTGTAGGACACTGAAACCTCACGCGCCTTCACGTACGAGCCATCTTCCACGAAGTAGTCGCTCGCCACGAGGCCGTTGTATAGACTCTGCGTGAAGATGGAGAACGGCACCTTCTGATCGGCCGGCTTGCCGCCCATGTCCATATCCCCGCTGCGGAGATCCTGGAACATCCACTGCTTGGTGAAGTTGTAGATCTGACCACCGTGCTGCCCATCAAACAGGGCGTAGACGGCGAAGTTCTTGAAGCGGAAATTATTCGAGAGACCCCACGTGAACTTGGGATTCGTGTTTCCTATCACGTGCTGGTTCTGGCCAGTGGCGTCCACGTACGTGATGAGCGCGCCCGGCGCGGCGGTCTTGATCAGGTACCCGAGCGGGTTGACCGAGTAGTCGCCTGCCGCGGCGCTTGCATTGGCGGGGTT
>Ga0207926_1001615_pt1 | contig 10196 bp, 9 predicted proteins | sample NGESurdeep072012_8_FD_184454 | JGI IMG/M metagenome (GOLD analysis project Ga0207926, IMG submission 184454) | Arctic peat soil microbial communities from Barrow, Alaska - NGEE Surface sample 210-1 deep-072012 (SPAdes) | ecosystem: Environmental > Terrestrial > Soil > Wetlands > Peat ...
CGAACTCCGAGAGAAGTCTGCGGCAGATTGCGCCCGCCGCGACGCGTGCGGTGGTCTCGCGGGCTGATGCGCGCTCGAGCACGTCACGGGCATCGTCGCGGTCGTACTTGAGCATGCCGGAGAGATCAGCGTGGCCAGGGCGGGGCCGCGTCACGACCCGCTTGCGTGGAGCGATCTCGCCCGACGCTCCGGGCGTGTCCGGCGCTGGATCCATTATCTCGCGCCAGTTCTCCCAGTCGCGGTTTCGAATCATCATCGCGATTGGCGAGCCGACGGTGAAGCCAGCCCTCACGCCAGAAAGGAATTCGACTGCATCGCTCTCGATCTGCATGCGGTGGCCGCGCCCGTAACCCTGCTGGCGACGAGCCAGATCGGCGTTGACGTCAGCCGCCAGAAGCGGGATGCCCGCTGGAGCGCCTTCCAGGATCGAGATGAGCGCCGGACCGTGAGATTCGCCGGCTGTCGTGAATCGAAGCATTAATCCGCTACCCGTTACCCGTGCCTGCTGCCCGTTGCCCGATACCCGCTACCCGATACCCGATACCCGATACCCGATACCCGATAACAAAAGCCCGGCGTCAGCCGGGCTCTCGTGCACTTCATCATGAGAAGGTCGCGGGTACGCCTATTGACAGCTCGTCGTAAACGTATTCGGCAGGGTGACGATCACAACCCCTCCCTTTGTCGCACCCACCAGCACCAGCTGCCCCGTGAGCGGGCGCAGCGCCGCCTTGATGGGCCCGATGATTGGATCCCTGATCGGCACGCTGCTCACCCTCTTGTAGCAATAGCTATCGAAGATCTCGATGACCGGCTCGGCCGACGCGGCGAATACCAGCCGGCTCGACAACGGAAAAGAATTCGGCCCGTTGTTGCTCGGATGGAAGTCCAGACCGGCGTTGCTCGCCGTGGTTCCAAGAATTCCCTGGAGCCTCAGCGCCGGGTTGAGCAAATAGGTCGAGTCGGCGCGAATACCGGTGAGCGAGCCGTCGAAGTTCATGGCGACACCCTGCACCTTCGCAAAGCTGTTCGCAACAAAGTCACTGACGTCGGCCGCCTGTGAAATGCCCAGGTCGTGCACCGGGATTGGAAGCGTCATGACTGTACCGTCAATGAGTGTCACGGAGGTTTGAAAACCTCGAGTCACGTCGAATGTCATCGCCCGCGTGCCCTGCACCGGCCCTCCCTCGCCATACGCCGCGCGGCGGAAGTTGCCGGAGTTGCGAACGAATGTCGTATCGCGGAACGCGAGGGCGGGAAGCTGCACGACGACCGAGTACTCGAGAGTCTTCGTCCCGACCGTCACTGTCTGCTTGTAAGGAACGAGTGTCGTCGCTGCGCCGGTGTTGGCGTCGTAGCGAATGACCTCGAGAGTATCTGCGCCGTCCTGCGACTGGCCCTCGGCCTGCTCGTAAAAGAAGTGCGACGTGCCCCTGGTCAGGTTTTCCCAGCGGAGCGTACCGTTCTTCTTGTCGAACGGCGCGCTCTGGCCCGGTGTCGGAGTGGTGGAATATGTGACCACGACGTCACCGCAATCCGGTCCGGCACCGGCGCAGGTGCTGCCGATGTACTGCGGCCGATCGCTGAAATCGTATTTCGTCCGCTGCTGAAGCGTGAAGCCCGCCGAAGTCTTGGTGGATGTGACGCTGAAGGCAACGATGTTCGGCAGCGCATAGCGGAACACTTCCCGCCCGCTGCCCGATGCATTGAGGTTTACATAGCTGATGTCCGTCGCGCCGGAGTTGGCTACCAGCAGCGTATCACCCATTGTGCCGTTGCGGTCGCGCGGCCAGGCGGAGATACCCCATGGACGCGATCCGACGATGATCGGCGCCTTGAATGAAGAGTCCGTGAGACTGAACACCTCGAGCTCGTTCCGCTCGATGTTGGTGAGATACAGCCGGTCGGTGCGCGGATGGTACAGTGCATCGGCAACGCTTCCACCAAGCGGCAGCGACCTTGTCGAACCGGCGACCACCGTAACCGTATCTATGCGGTCCGTTCCTCCGGCAATCTTCGCGTAGGCCCGCGTGTTGTTCGAGTTTCGGGCGAAAGCCTGGATGTAGATCGTCGTCGGGAAGTCAGAGTACGGAAGGCGCAGGTTGAAGGTCTTGAGCTGGGACGTGATGTTGCCATTCGACACAATCGAATCCTTTGCGTCGATGGTCCCACCCACGGTCCGCCGGACCTCGTAGCCGAGGACCGTGATGCCGGTCTGATCCGAGGCTTCGACGTGCAGGGTGTCACCAACTTCTATTCTCACGGTGTGACTGAATGTCACGATTGGAGTGGAGTTGATTGCCGACAATGGCTGAACGTTGAGCGTTATCGCCGGCCCCACAGTGCGCTGGCCGAGCGAGTCGATGACAAAGGGCGCAAGCGACACAGCGCCAATGGGGGCGTTGGCCGGAATCGGAATGGTGTCGAGTGTCGAGACCGAGTCGCTCAGCGGGCTGGAGAAAACAGTCGAGTCCGCGATCGGAAGCGCTCCCGTGGCGCGGAATCCAACCGATCGCACCTTCACTGCCGACCGCGCGCTGAGGGACACGATGATCGACTTTCCGACAACTGCCAGTGTTCCGCTCGCCGGGCTGGTGAAATGGACGTCCGCCGGCGGCACGTTGCCGACGGTCAGCTTGAGAGTGTCGACAGCGGACCGGTTTAGCGCGCCGTCCACCGCCGACGCCGTGACGAGCACCGGTGTGCCGCGCGGTACACTGCGCGGTACCGACACCGAGAACGGAATGGTTGCATCGGTATTGGCACTGGTGAACGTCGTGTCGAAGCTGAACGTGAGGCCGCCGCTGACCAACACCGAGATGGTCTTGATGCCCAGGTTGTCCTTGGCTTCGACCGTGAAGGAGATGATCGTGTCGACGGTGCTGCCGACACTCGTCAGGCTGACGGAAGGTGGCGACTTGTCTGCCAGCGTGCTCGTGGACATGGTGGAATCGGCGCAGGCTGCAGCGACCAGAGCAATTGCCGCTGCGGCTACCCCGGCAATGACGCGGGCTGCGCGCATGTTCAATTGAGTCGGCATGAGATGTTACTACCTGTTGCTTGCCGAAGGCCGCGCCGAGAGAACGCGATCGCCGTCGTCGATGATGTGTGGCGTGACGAGAATGAGGAGGTCGCGCTTCTGTTCGGATGTACGGGTGACTCCGAACAGGCGGCCGATGATGGGAAGATCGACCAGCAACGGGATGCCGGACTTGGAGCTCGTCACCTGGGTCACTGTCAGGCCGCCGATGACAGCTGTCTCGCCGTCGCCGACGAGAAGCTGATTGTCAGCGCGCTGCTTGCCGAATATGAACCCGACGTCAGATGATGCAAGCTGCGCATCCGAATTCTCGGCGTGCAGCTTGAGCAGTATCTGCCGGTTGTTCGTGATGTGCGGCGTGACGCTGAGAATGATTCCGACTTCCTTGAGCTGGACGGTTGCGCGGGGAACGTTGACGGAAGCCTGCCCCGGCTGCTGTCCCTGCGTACTTACATCCAGCACGCGGATTGGAATTTCCTGTCCAACGAGAATCTCCGCTAAGCGATTGTCGAGCGTGACGATGCTCGGCTCGGCCTGAAGGTCGGCGAGCTGTACTTCCTGCAGAGCGTCGAGGAAGCTCGTGAGCTGAAATTTTCCGAGAGCCGCGGAGAAGATGAGCTTGAGCGCGGGATTGACGACGCGAGCATTTGCATTGGCGATTGCGGACAGCGCGTTGCCGCCGAGGAGAATGCGGTCGCCATTTACCGGAGAGCCGCCGCCAAACGCGTCGGGTACTCCGTCGCCATTGGTGTCGATTGGTTTCGTGGTCGTCGGATCGATGCGCTGCACGAGCTGGCTGAAGAACTGATCCGAGCCCGTTCCGAGGTCATACGAAAGCCCCAGCTCCTCGATGTCTGTGCGATTGACGAAGATGATCTTGGCCTTGATGGCGACCTGCGGTGTGCGTACGTCGAGACTTTTGACGTACGACATCAGGTCGGCCATGCGGGATGGCGTTTCGGTGATGAGAAGCGTGTTGGTGGCCGTATCGGCGGCAACGGAACCGCGCGCATAGCAGTTGTTGTTGTTGCGTTGCGTCGTCGCCTGAGCGTCGGGCGTAGTGCCGGGACCACAATCCTTGGCGAGCAGGTTGGTGAGCGTTCCGACAAGCGATGCCGCGCTGGCGTAGTTGACCGCGATCAGCTGCGTGACCACCGGCTCCGACGACTGCTTCGCGGCGATATTCTTGTAGCTGTCGACAGTGATGATGCCGGTCAGACCGTCTTCTGCGGCGGCGAGGCCCTGACCCTGCAGAATCGCGCGGAGAGCGACGTCCCACGGCTGGTTCTTGATCTCGGCCGTGATCGTCCCCGCGACGTCCTTGCCCACAACGATGGTGCGTCCGGAGAACGAGGCAAACGCGGCGATGACGTCGCGAATGTCTGCGTCCTGGTACGTAACCGTGATGCGGGGCTGCTCGGATACGACGACGGGGGATGTGAGACGAAGCGGCACGTCGGCAGCTGACGAAGCGTCGGACCGAGCGCGCGACGACGTGATGTTGGCGTCGGGCGTTGTTCCGCCGTTCGGGGCAGCTTCCTGTGTCGGGGCTGCGTCTGTTCTATATGTATAGGCGCCGGCGGGTGCGGCCGGCGGGGCGGACTCAGGCTTGGCAGGCGCCGAAGCGTCTGCGCTGGCTGCAGCGGCGGTCGAGGCCGCCGGCGAGCCGGCCGAGCGAGCCGCGTAATCGCGCGATGAATGCCAGGGGTCGAAAGTTGCCACGCCCCCCGAAACGGCCACGCGAACTTCGCCGTCGCCGCGGGTGACTTCATACGGATGCGCCGCATCCATCTCGATCACCACACGCACCACATTGGGCTTGAACTGAGCGGCGCGAATGTTGGTCACGCCGCCACGCGCATGCCGATCGTAGCGCGGCGCCATGTCCAGCGTCGCTCCCTTCAGGTCGATCACGATCCGGTATGGAGATTCCAGCAGAAAGTCGTCGACTTCAACGGACGCATCCACGCCGATTACGACCTGGGCGCGACCCGACGCCGGAACGACGCTTACCGTTCGTACAGTCGTGCTTGCCCCACTCGCGTGAAGCGATGCGTATTCGCTTACGCGCTCGGACGCCCGTAGTCCTGCTTCGGGCGAAGCGAGCGAGAAAGCTGCGGCGATCGCCAGGAACTGCTTCATTGCGTCCTCACTTTGGTTGAATCATTCATCGCCAGCGTCTCCTGGCGGCTGTAACCGAATTCCTCGATCCCGAAGACCACTGACTTCTCACTGATCGAGGCGACGCGCATGCGGCCGATCTCCTGGCCGACCTTCACGCGGTACTGCACCTTGGACGTGACATCGCGCAAAACGGCAACAGAGTTCCGGCCGGTGGCGTCGAACGCAACGGCGACGAGCTTGAGGTCCTGGAACAGCGGCCGCAGCTCGTCCGTGTTCATCAGCGAAACGAATGGGTCGCGGCGGCCGGTGCCTTGGTAGCTGTACGTCTCGCGGCTGATGATCTGGCCGGCAGCGGGTGTTGTACCGGCGGCCGGCGCCGGCGCACTTGCGTCTGGCGCCTTGGCCACTGGAGCCGCCGCCAAACGCACCGGCCGGGCAGGGTCTGGTTGCTGCGCTCCCGCTACGAACGCCAGCGCGGTGATGACCGCGCCGACGGCGAGACAGGCGATGATGATGCTGCGATTAACGGTCATTACTTTTTCGCCTCCTCAGCCGGCGCACTCGCCTGATCTGCGGTGTGGGCTATGTAGGTCTGAATCTGGAAATCGGTGTCGAGCAGCGACTCGTCCTTCTTCTGCACCCGAATCTTGCTCTTGTCCTGAGCCGTGAGCGGCTTGAGCGAGAGCGCCACGGGCGCAATGATCCTGTTGAGAGATCCGACGTTTGCCAGGAACGCTGCGACCGCGTGGTAGCCGCCGGTGACGGACAGCTTGTAGCGATAGGTGTCGAACTGCTCGCCGACCAGCACCGGCATCGGCTCGACAGACGACAGGTCGAGACCAACCCTGCGGGCGGCCGTCGATACGTTCTCGAGAAGCGCTGGCACTTCATTGGTTGTCGGGACGATCTGCCGGAGGACCACCAGCTCGGCCGCGTACTGCGCCGCTTCCATACGGAGTCGCTGCAGACTGCCGGATGCCACTGCCGCCCTTGCTTCGTTGTTCTTCTTGTCGAGCGTTTCGATGTGCTGCTGAATCGCGGCAATGTCGTCGTTCTTCGGCATGTACAGGAAGTAGCCGTACGCAATGGCCAATGCGACCGTGAGCACCGACGCAGCGACGAGAAGCTGGTCGCGCTTGGTTAGACTCGCGCCAATTGACATTTCAGTTTCCTCCCACAGCCAGGGACACCGACTTGATGAGGAACGGCGGTGGAACCTGGGACTCGGCTTCGAGGTTGAACTCCGTCACTTCCTTTCCCTCCGACGTGACCATGTCGGAGCGGGTGAGCTGCACGTTCTGGATGAACGGCGAAGCCTCGAGAGTCTTCATGAACAAGGTCAGCGCCTGGATGTCTACCGTGTGGCCGACAATTCGGAACTTCGTCGAGCGGGACGCCGCGGCCAGCACCGAATCCGCATGCACCTTTCTGAGCCTGGCATCGGGCGGCTTGACCGGCGCACCATTCTTCCTGGCCAGGGCGGCCTTTGCCGCCTGGGCGCTGTCGGTTGCAACAGAGCTCGGCGGTGCGCTCGTTTGAGTCACCGACGTCAGCCAGGTATAGGGCGGCAGAGCGCTGCTGATCTCGTCGAGGAGATGCGGCCAGAGATACCGGCTGGCATCGATTGACTTGATGATCGCGACCTGCTGGTAGAGCGAATCACGCGTGGCCTCGGCCTTCGACTTGGCGGCAAGAACCACCTTGAAGCGAGTCGAATCCTCGACCGCTTGCCGCTCGCGCTCGACCAGCGCGCGCTCTTTTGCCGCCTGCCCCATGTACAGCATGGCTATCGACAGTGTCACCGCGCTCACCGTAGCGATGGCGCCGATCATGAACTTGTCTCTGATTCCCGCCGTCGCCGAAGACAGCAGCGCCCCAAAATTGAAGTCACTGCCGCCGTCGGATTTCCCGCCGGCTCCAGGAAGAAGATTGACCTTGATCATTTCAGATGTCCGTGGAGGCGTTTACTGGCGGAGAGCGAGGCCGATTGGCAGCATCAGCAGCGGCGCGACCTCGTCGGTAGACAGCGAGTCGAGTGCACCGTCGCGAATGTTGAGGCGAGCCAGCGGGTTTGCGTGCTGCACCGGAATCCCCAGCCGCTGGCCGAGCAGTTCGGCAAGGCCGGGAGTCCGCGAGCCGCCACCACAGAGATAGACCGCCCGCACTTGCGCGACAGCCTTGGACGTGGAGAGGAATGCGGCGCCGCGCTCGACGCCAACTGCGATCTCCTCTGTACGCTGCTGTAGAACGCCGTCGAGACTGGCGGAACGATCGAATCCGCGAATCATCGTCTCGGCGTCTTTCGCCGAAACGCCGTGCTGGCGCTGGAGGTCTTCGATGAAACGGCGCGTGCCCAGAGGCAGATCGCGCGTCAGAAGTGGCACTCCACCGTCCATGATGTTCACGTTGGTGACTTCGTGGCCGACATTCACCAGGCCCACGAGGCCGGTCATCGCCTCGGGGTAGTTCACCTCGAATGCGTTGTGAAGGGCGAACGCGTCGACATCGACAATCGTCGGAACAACTCCGGCTTCGGCGAGAATGCGCAGCTTGGAATCGATAAGGTCACGCTTGGCGGCGACGAGGAGCACGCTCATCTCGTCCGACGTTCTGGTGGGGTCGAGAATCTGGAAATCCAGCTCGACCGACTCGACGTCGGGCACGTGCTGCTCGGCCTCCCAGCGCATGAGCTCACGCGCCTGTTTTTCCTTTACGCGCTCCGTCTGGATCTTCTTGATGATCACGTCGCGGCCGCCGACGGCAGTGACGACGTGACTCGATTTGACCGACGCGGCATCGAGAGACGCTCTGATGGCGTCGGCAACGATGCCCGGATCCATCACTTCGCCTTCGACGATCGCGTCGGAGGGAAGCCTCGTAATAGCGACCTTTACGAGCTCGGGAGCGGCATTCCGGTGATCGATTACCGCTACCTTGATGAGCCCCGAGCCAATGTCGAGACCAACTGTTGTTTTCTTGCGATTGAATAGCGGCATAACGTCCTGGGAAGGAGACCGCGAGGGATTGCACCTGAACACGATTCACGAGGCGGCGAGGTAACAGCTTTCGGGACATTCAATACAGCGCTGTCCACGGGTGCTCGCTCACACGTATCGGGGGATTTACGGGCACGCCGTCGCGCACCGTGCGCACGACGACGCCGACGCGGCGACGCAACCCGGAGCCACCATACGGCGCTACCCGGACGTCGGCGACTATTGCGTACAAGGCGGTATCGAGGCGCGTTATGAAAACACTGCTCTCCAGCGCGCCAGCGGCCTCGGAGGGCAGTCCAACCGTCTGGCCGGCACGCAGCGAGTCGCACGTCGCCGCATCCCAACCCGCAACGGCCCGCGCAATCGCATACTCGGCAAGCTCGAGAGCCTGCTGGTCGCGCAGCTCATTGCGTGCAATCCCCATCTCCTGCCCACTGGCGAAGAACGCGCCGGTAACGAGCAGAGCAATGATTACGATCGCGACGAGAGCGGCGACGAGAACAAACCCGCGGCGACATGACCCCTTCACCCTCATCGCGCGCGATTTCTCGGTGAGACACTGACGATCGCTGAATCGCGAAGCCGCTGGCGTGCATCGCCGGCGAACGACACCTCGCGGGCTGTCTCGCCCCGCAGTACGACGTCTATGCGGGCAACGGCTGGCGACAGTAAAGCGTCGACGACCTCTTCACCCGTGGAATCGAAATAACGGAATGCCAGGCCGGCCCCGGTGCCTCCACTGCCCCGATAGGGCAAATACGGCCCGCTGACCGGCTGAATTGTGCCACAGATGGACCGGCCAACTGCGTTGCACCGGCGATAACCGAGATACCAGTTGTTGTCCGACGAGCGATAGAGACTGTATCGGGCGCGGCGGATGAATCTTATCGGGGCGCCTTTTCTCACACTCGGCGAAGGGATGTCGGAAAGAGTGACGGCATAACCCGGTTGCCCAGCCGCAGCGTCGGCGGCGGACGTGAATCCGGTGTCAGGTGGGCATGAACTGGCAAGTGACCGGGAACCGAATGCGCTGATGCGGAATTCCATCCAGCGCCCGGAGTCGGGCACGCCCGCGGGGATAGCGTAAATGAGCGCCACGTCTCCGGTGTCAGGAGACGCAAGCATCGACGTCAGTCCGGGCGCGCCGGCGAGCGCGACGGGCGGCAAAAAGATCGTCCGCCCAACAGGCGCCCGACAGGCAACCGAGCTGCCGATGGTGCTGAAGAGCTCCATCGCCGAATCGGTCATCAGTGGAAAGCCGTAGCGGGCCACTGCCGTGCCGCGAATATCCGCGGCCAGAACGTCGGCGGCGTCGCGGAGCTGAGCGCGCACCTGGAGCACTTCAGCGGCGGCACGATAGAATCGTTCCTGGCGCCGCAACGTCAGCATCAGGGCTGATCCGACGACGGCGGCAATTGTCGTCGCGGCAATCAGCTCGACAAGAGTGAACCCTGCCCGTGCGGAACCTATCCGCACGGAGCCGCCGTTATGAATTCCTCGCTGTGATCGCCGGTGCGTGTGGAGTAGGTCACACGCTGCCGGATGTCGGTGGAGAATGCACCAGCGGCGACTGACCACTCGGAGCGCACGCCAGGCGTCCGCTCGCTCCCGCTGCTCAACTCGGTGCATGATCGGGAAAAGGATTCCTCTGTCCGGCGGCGCGCAGCCGACGCAGCGGCGGCAGCCCGCGAGCTATCCGACATCCGCCGGAGAGTGACCCCCGCGGAACCGGCCAGGGCGAGACCACCAACTGCGAGTATCAGGAGGGCTACTACAACTTCAATGAGAGTGACGCCGCGCGCGTTCTTCATGGGCGGACAATAGGCAGGCCCTGTCCCCGAGTGACATCATTCGCGCGAGCGCGCAATCGGTCAGCCGCAAAAAAAAAGGGCGGCCAGTTGGCCGCCCTTCAGACTGCTGTGCTGCTGCTGATCAGCTGCAGGTGATCAGGCCGTTCGCCGAAGAGTTGCAGGTCTTGGCGGTGAGCGTGTGGGTCGCCGTTGCGATCCAGCTGGCCGGCGGACCCGCAACCGCAG
>Ga0207926_1001619_pt1 | contig 10176 bp, 10 predicted proteins | sample NGESurdeep072012_8_FD_184454 | JGI IMG/M metagenome (GOLD analysis project Ga0207926, IMG submission 184454) | Arctic peat soil microbial communities from Barrow, Alaska - NGEE Surface sample 210-1 deep-072012 (SPAdes) | ecosystem: Environmental > Terrestrial > Soil > Wetlands > Peat ...
CTGCGCGACAACGCCATCGACGATTTCACCGCCGCGCTCCGCCTCAAGGCCGATGACAACGACCTCTACCTCGCGCGCGGACAAGACCACCACATGAACGGCCAGTATGATCAGGCGATCGCCGATTTCGATGCGGCGCTGAAGCTGAAAGACTCGCCGCTCGTCCTCATCCAGCGCGGCGCCAGCTACCGCGCCAAGGGCGACTACGATCGCGCGGTCGCCGACTACACGGCCGCGCTTGCCGCCAATACCCAGGGTGCCGGCCTGGACGGCTGGGAGATCTATAACGAACGCGGCTACGCCCAATTCCTCGCCGCGCGCTACGCCGCCGCCGCCGCCGATTTCGACAAGGCGCTGACGCTGGGCTCGAACTCACGCACCGGCGACGTGCTGTGGCTTCCCTACCAAGCGGCCTGGCTGCACATCGCCCGCGCCAGGGCGGGCCAGAATGACGCCGAGGAGCTCGCCCGCAACGCCGGCAAGATCGACCTGAAGCAATGGCCCGGCACGCTGATCGCGTACTTTCTCGGCCAGGTGAAGTTTGAGCAGATGACGCCACCGTCGAGCCACGGCTCGATGGGGCGCGCGCGAGAGTGCAACCTGTCGTTCTTTACCGGCGAGCACGCACTCATCAAAGCTGACGGTACGGAAGCCGCGCGGCTGTTCCTGCGCGCGCGCGAGGTGTGCAATATCCACACCTTGCACTACCTTGCCGCCGGGATTGAATTAAAGCGCCTGGGGAAGTGAGAGCGGGCACCGCTATCATTGCCTGTTTTGCGCCAGACGCTCCAATGTCGGCGTTTGGCGCGGCACAAAAAAACTCGCGCTAAATACAGGACAGTGCTGCGCCGATCCGAAGTCCGGCGCGGCAATGTTCGCTAAATACTTTTGCGTCAGAAGGGGCAAATCAGCGAGACGTGCCCGCCGCCACTCCTACCGCCTGCGACGGCGATAAATTAGCCACGGGCTGCTTTTTTGGCTTCCGCGGCACGGCCACTGTTGCCGACGACGCCGCAGCTTCCACCGAGCTAGGTGCATCCTTCAGAGGCCCCTGCTCCGGTCCGCCATTCAATTCCCGAAGGCCCTCAACGAGTTCCTTTGGTTCCAGCCAAATAAAAGCGGGAACCTTCAAACCCATTAATCCCGCAACATCCCGGCCGAATCCGACGCAGTTACGCCAGAGCGCATGCCATAGCGGCGGATCGGCCTTAATTTTCTCGATGTATGTGGTGAGTTTCTTGTATTCGGCGGCGTCCAACATGACGCGATAACGGGCGGTTACATACTTTTCTTCAAGATCGCCGTCACTGGCCCCCATTTCGGATGGCACAAACAAAAGGTGCCCGATCGTCCAGTTAAAAACACTGCAATTTTCGCAGTCGTTGGCGTCGCCAGCCGGATGGAGGCCCGCGATATCACTCTTTATGATTTCGCCGCGCGCGTTCACTTGTCCATACAGCACATACATATGGCCGTAGCTCGCAGCGTTGCGGCCTCGAAACTCGACGAAATACGGCTTGGCAAGGCTATAGGTCGCTTTGCCGTTGGTGGCTGGCCGCTTCGTGTTTGAAGACTTGGTTGCCGCCGACGGTGCAGCGCTGATTGCGGTTGCGGTCTTGACGTCGTCTGCGCTGGCCGGAGACGCCGTTAGCCCCAATGAGATTGCGGCTACACTGACGCCGACCAGGATGCTGATGCTCCGGCAGAGCTTGTAAGAATACCGCATTACCGGCTCCCTAACCTTGACTGAGGTTAGCACCTCACCTTGATAACACTCAACGATCGACCGCCTGCGCAGCAGGCCACCCTGAGCTACCGGGAACTCCCAGAGCCAGTGATCGAAAACCTTAGCCCTTCACGACAAGACAAGAAAAGGCACGGCACTACGCCGGCCTGTTCTCGTCATTGTCGCGCGAGGTTAAGTTTAGCCCTTGGTCTGAACAACCGGGGCTTTACCTTTACCTTTACCGATCGGCGCTTTGCCTTTGCCGGCGCAACCAGCGACGCCCAAGGCGAGAACGGCCGTGCAGATTATGACTAGGAATTTCTTCATGACGCACCCCAGTTATTGCTTCTTCGAGTTAACGCTCCAATTTAGTATAGGCCTTCCGAATTGTGAGCTAGTGCGAAAAAGTCACACTCCACAATATTGTACAAAAAGGCCCATTTTTGCTCCGATTTGGCGTCCCGACCGTTGCAGCTATGCGCTTGAAAGCAATAGCCTTTCCAGCGTTGGATTTGAAACAAACAAAGAACAGCCGCCCTCGGTCGTGAAAATACGCCATGCACACGATAATCAGGATTGAGCGGTCATGGCGCCACGGCCCCCACCGGGAAAGTCCGCCGGCGAGCGGGACCCGGTCATTAGAACTCTTCGCAGCTGCCGACTAAAGGATAGCGATTAGGATAGGCCGTCTTGAGCGCGGCTTCGACAACCTTGAGCGCGGCTTCGCATTCTTGTTGAGTATTATATCGCGGCGATGGTTTTCGCTCAATGCCCGGGGGGCGCTCGAAAAATTGCCAATACGCCAATGCCGGGGTTGCCAAGAGGGCAACTATCGCAATGCCGCTGCCAAGCAGCAGGACGGTGACTATTCGCGACTTCATCACGGTTCCTTTTCCCTCATAAAATTCGTTTCTGGCCAAACTTGTCGGATGACCGTCAAAGGATGCGCCCCACGACCGGAAAATTCTCCACTCGGCAAAAAATGTCCAGCGAAATTGCCCGAATTTTATTTTGCCGCGTGGTCCAAAAAACAAAGGCTCGGTCGAACCATAGCGAGTTCACCGCAATACGACGACAGTCGTGCCGAAACTGACGCGTTCATACAGATCCATAATGTCTTGATTGTACATGCGGATGCATCCATGGGACACGAACCCGCCGATCGAGCCGGGAGCGTTGGTGCCATGGATTGCGTATTCGCCGCCACCGCTCAGCGTCATCGCCGCGGCCCCCATCGGGTTGTGCGGACTGCCGCCCGGGATGACATCCGGCAGCCGGGCATAGTCCCTTCTGATCGAGGCCGGCGCCGACCATCCCGGACTGATGTATTTCCCGTTGATGGAGGCCGTCCCCGACCAGGCCATGCCTCGCCTGCCGACACCCACCGGATAGCGGATCGCCTGTCCGTCGCTAATAACGTAATAGAGGCGCCGCTCGTTCGTCTTTATGACGATCGTGCCCGCCGAATAGCCATTGAAGCGGACGATCTCCCGGGCACTGGACGGCGTGGGCGCCAGGATGCCTGCGGTTATAAACGCCAAAATACCCAATAAAATGACACGCATGTTTAGGCCTGGCCCGGTTCATGTGTGAGCGGTGAAACCCGTAGATATTGTAGCGTGTAATAATTCCACTGCAGGGTAGGCTCCGTCAAGATTTGACTTGAATTCCAGTCGTCCGAAAGTAAACACGCGCGCCAAATCAAAGAAGACAAGACTTCGCGGAAATTGTCGTTTCCGGCAATCGAGCAATGGTATGATATCGTTATGACGAAGACCGTCGCTGCACTCATCTGGTTCGCCGGCCTCGTTGGATGGTACATCATTCGCCGCCCATCTGAACGTAAGGCGAGGAAGATGGGCGTGAGTAGGTCCCTCCTGGATTGGCGGGAGTGGGTGCTTCTCGCAAGTGCAGCGTCCGGCTTGTTCCTGATCCCAGCCGCGTACGTCTTGACCGGATTTCCAGAGTCGCTTGATCGCCCGTTTATCCCGGCGATCGGCTGGTTGGCGCTATTGCCGCTCGGCGGGGCATTATGGCTGTTTCGCCGTAGTCACGTCGATCTCGGCCGGAATTGGTCCGTCACGCTGAAAGTCCGGGAACATCATGTTTTAGTAAAAACCGGCGTCTATCGGCTTGTTCGACATCCGATGTATTCTTCGTTTTTCCTTTTGGGCCTCTCTCAAATGTTATTATTGCCAAATTGGCTTGCGGGCGCATCCGGACTTATCGGGGCCGGCCTGCTTTTCGTTTTTCGTGTATTTCGAGAAGAGCGGATGATGCTTGAATCCTTTGGCGATGAATATCGCTCCTATATGGCCGGCACGAAGCGCATCATTCCTTGGATAATATAGTACTACGGGACACACCACGGAGATAACCGATGCGCGGGCGAGCCATCCGATTGTCGGTACCGCGGCGCATGGTGATCGACCTGCTGCATTTTGCGGCGGCCGTCCCTACCATTCCCGTGCAGCGGCGGATGTCGATTGGACCGGTTGCCGCTGCGAGGGCCGCTTGCCGGGAACGGCCGCGGTGGACCGCCATATTCGCCAAAGCCTATGCGCTGGTTGCCCGCGAGTTTCCTGATCTGCGGCGGGCCTATGTCAAGATTCCCTGGCCGCACCTGTACGAATATCCCGCGAGCAACGGCAACATCGTCATCGAACGGGATTACCGGGGCGAGCCCAGCGTCTTCTCGATCACAGTCAAGGACCCGGCGGCGTATGCGTTGCGTGACCTGAGTCGTCTCATCCAGCACGCCACCACCGCGCCGGTTGAAGACATCAAGGACTATCGCCGGATGCTGCGGATCACTGGCCTGCCGCGCCCGCTGCGTCGGCTGCTGTGGTGGCTTGGCCTGAACATCGGTCGGCAGCGGGCGAACTACTTCGGGACATTCGGGCTTTCGGTCTATTCCGCACTCAACGCCGAATCGCTGCACCCACTTACACCTTTGACAACATTGCTGAATTACGGGGTTATCAGCAGCGACGGCGATGTGAATGTGCGGATTATCTATGATCACCGGGTGATGAACGGGGCGACCGTGGCCCGGGCGCTGGCGCGACTGGAGGAAATCCTCAACACGGTCGTTGCAGGAGAACTGAGGTCGCTGGAGCAATTGGGCAGCAAAAATGAAAAAACCTGAAGGTTGGCTTCGGATTGGATACTTTCCAGGACCAAGCGGGCTCAGGACGGGATTACAAGCTCTGCAACTATCGGCTTTATCGGCATTATTTTGACGCGGTGTCTCGTTGCCAGCCATAAACGGGGTGTAAAATGGGAGAATACGCGCGAGTGTGGCTTTTGTGCACTAGAGGCAATTGATGGCTTTGCTGTACTAATCAGATGTGGGGATGGCTCGGCCGTGGCCACCTTTCTTGTTTGAGCGGCCTCCGTGGAGATTGTGGCGTCGTGAGATTTTCAGCAGTTCTAGCTTTTGTAGTCCTTACAGCTTTATCGCTTGGCGGCTGTGCATCCAGTGGTGCACCGGAAGCTGCCCAAGCATCCGTTCCGGCGAAGGCCACGCAAAATCGCGAAGCGCGGGCGAGCGAACCGTGGTCGATGCACACCCCCTTCGGGATAATCTACAACCGCATTCCGAGCGAAGGGGTGGATTATCCCACCAAGCACGCGTCAGGGACCATCATCGTCGACACCGGCAAACGGCGGCTCTACTACGTGCTAGGCGGTGGCAAGGCGATCAGCTATGGCATCGCCGTCGGCATGGAGGGCTACGGTTGGTCGGGCGTCAGCACGATCTCCGCCAAGCGCGAATGGCCGGACTGGACGCCGACGCCGGGTATTCTGGCGCGCTTTCCCAAACTGCCCCGTCATATGGATGGCGGTCCGGATAATCCGCTCGGTGCGCGGGCGCTGTATCTCGGTGCCTCGCTTTACCGCATCCATGGCACGAATGAGCCTTGGAAGCTCGGTGGCAGCGTATCATCGGGCTGCATTCGCATGTCCAATGACGACGTGATTGACCTGTACAATCGAGCAAAGGTCGGCGCGACGGTGATCGTGCAGCGGTGATATCCGCCCGCCGAAATACTCATTCAAGAGCAATGGCCGCTTTTATCCAAAAATGCGGCGATAGGCCGCTTGGCTCTTATTGCGGATACACATCTGCTCGAAGCATCTAATATTAGTAGCGTGCCGCCATTCGCGCGCGCCACACGGCGTTGATAGTCCCGGTTTGGCAGCAAGCTGATCTGCTCCCCAATATCCGCACCGGATTTTGAGCAGAGTCCATTGTTGGCACGTACCTCGGTGGGAAAGCAGGGCCGCAGAAAAATCGCACCCGCAGAAAAGACATTTCGATCTCTCGCCGTTTTCTAAGGTTCAAAGGTCGCGCGCGAGATGTCTCAAGATCTGCGCGTTTTGTGCGGATTGTCCGCGGCAGAGAACGACCTGCGAGACGCCGGTGGCGGAGGGAGTGGCATGCGAACGCTCGTTACGTTTTGCACTCGCAAGCGATCGACGAACTGCCGCTTAAAAACGCGCAAATGAGGACGACACCGAGAAACAGTCGTTTGGTATCGCCGGGCCTCGGCGCGCGCGATTTCAGCGAGGTGCCGAAGACATGATCCCACACGCGGTCGTCATCTGCTGGTAATCTCATTGGTCGAGACTTTTCGCTGCACCAGCGACAATGACGAAGACTGTGACCTCAGTTCGTCACGGAGAGGGCGCCACACCGAAAAGCACATCCGCAATCGGGGGATGATCGGCCGGGTAATCGGTGTCCGCACACCACGGCAGCGCGGTGGCGACATCGTCCACCCCCAAGGCGGCGAGCTGGTACGGCACACCGTCCCCGTACTCAATATGCCCACTGCCCATAATACCGACGACCAGCGGCCGTTGCCCATCGCGCCGCGCGCCCGCGATCGCCTCGGCCATGGCGCGGTCCCAGAACAGCTGGGCGCGGACGAAACGCTCGAACGGTTTTGAATCCGCGCGGGCGTCCTGGCCAGCACCCGGATGCTTCTTAAACCACTCGAACAGGCGGTCGCGATAGGGCGAAGAGGCCGGCGCAGGATCGCCGACGCCCTCCCGCTCGGTGCTCGGCACAGAGGCTAATCCTTGTGCTGCAACGCGGCGGTTCGTCGCCCGATCGACATTGAGCGCCAGCATCGGCAAGCGATGCATGCGGGCAAAATGGAACAGCGGCAGATAGAGTTCGCCGGCGATGCCCCAGATCTGCGGCCAATCGACCTCGCGCAGGAAGGTGGTTTCGTTCAGTTCGCCCTTGGACCAGCGGTCAAGCACCGGCTGGACGCGCCGCGGGAACATCTCGAACCCGAGGACCATGTCGGGTCGGCGGCTGAACAGCGCCGCGATCGTGTGGAGTTGCCAGCGATGGTGCTCCGCGTCATCGTGCGACTCACCGAGTAGCACGACCCCGCGCTTAGCGAGTGCCACGAACACATCATCTCGTTTTTCGTTGCTTCCGGGATAGACCCAGGCACCCACAGGCACGCGGCGGCCGGACGCCGCAGCGCCGATACCGAGCAGTCCAACTGGGCTTGCTGGCACGAAACTCGACGCAAGCAAGAGCAAGTGAATTGATGTGGCTCTCATAGGACCCCATGCTGATGGCGTGGCGAGCGGAGCACCATCGTACCCTGTGCGCGGGATTTCGCGAGTTTCAATCGCAGGGATCCGACCAATAACATTGAGGAGCGATCCTTAGGTCGCCACCGGGATGCTGCGACCGCGACAACGATGTTCGTGGCGGCTTCATTCCATTCAACAAGGCCGAAATGGCCCACTTCAATCGCCACAACTTTGGCCGAAAGCTGAATGTTACTTCATCAAACGGTGTTAAAATCCGTTGACCCTTACAGAATTGTAACTTACCGATGTATTCGGCTTGCGTTTTACTTGAATGTCACGGGAACGTTTCAGGAGACAATGCCATGTGGAAGAAAGCTTTCGTCGGCGCGGCCGCGCTTATCATCGCGGGATCGATGACCGTCTATGCGCAGCAACGGCCGGAAGCGCCGGTCGGTATTGGTGGTCCGGGCAGCCCGGACGGCGGGCGCCCGAGCGCGGAGGACATGGGCACGTTCGCCGATGCGCGCATCGCAGCGCTGCATGCGCGACACCAGCTCAACGCGGAGGATATGGCCGCGTTCGCCGATGCACGCATCGCGGCGCTGCATGCGGGACTCAAGCTCAACGCGGATCAGGAAAAGATCTGGCCGGCTTTCGAGCAGGCATTGCGCGATTTCGGCAAGATGCGGATGGACGGGTTTGCCGCTGCGCGCGACCAGCAGCCGTCCTCTGATCCGGTTCAGCGGCTACAGCGCCAGGCCGATGCCTTGAGTGCGCGTGGCGCCGCTTTGAAGGGCCTCGCCGACACGCTGGCGCCCCTTTATCAGAGCCTCGACGACGGGCAAAAGCGCCGTTTCACGATACTGGCGCGTTTCATGCGACCGTATCAACCGCATCTCGGCATGGGGCGGGGCGAAACGGATGGTCGCGGCGGAATGCGCGGCGGCGATAATTTTCGCGGCAGTCCGCACGACTTCGGCCGCAGTCAGGGCATGCGCGATTAGGATATCTTGACGCTTCAATTATCGGCCAGAATTCCGACTCTGGCGACAAACGCGACCCGGTTCCGTTCGTATGATCTGGGGCAAAGCCGGCGACGGTGCCGGCAGGATCGCCTCGGGCATGGCGCAGCCCTTCGGCTTCTTGCAATGGATGTGGCTGACGAAACCGTTGCTTGCCAGGAACGCCTCGTTGACCGCCGATCGGTACGCGGTATCGGCCCACACCCCGCTCGCCGTATTGGTCTTGTCGAGTAAGCCTTCGCGCAGACGGCGACCCTCATAGGCAGCCGCGTCTGTCGCTGCCCATTGGCGGATGAAGCCGAAGCCGCGATCGATCAAAACGTGGTTCTGATACCCGAACAGCGGAATCGCCAGATCGACCGGCGGCATTGAACCGTCCTCGCGCGGCTTGGCCTTGGTGAACTTGACCGTCCAGCCCGCATCGCAGTCCTTCTGGCGCAGCTTGGCCGGCTTGTCCTTCCAATCCTCCGGGACGCAGCCTTGCCTGATCGCCTTCTTCTCGTCCTCGCTGTTGCGCTGGCGCGGCGCGGCAATCAGGCTGGCATCAACGATCTGCCCCGACATCGCGATGTAGCCGGCCTGCCTCAGCGTTGTATCGCAGCGCTCAAACAGCGTCTTGATGGCGCCGGCATCGGTGAGTCTCTCGCGGAACAGCCAGATCGTGCGGGCATCCGGAACACGGTTTTCAAGCCCCCAGCCCCAGGAACCGCATGAACGATAGTCGGTCGTTGATAAGAAACTCGGCGCGCTCGTCGGAGAGGTTGTTCGTCGCCTGGATGATGAGGATCTTGAACATCATCACCGGATCGAATGGCGGTCGTCCGCCTTGCACCCCATCCGAGTAAGCAAGCGCCGCATTCAGGTCCGGGCGGAACAGCTCGAAATCCACCGCTGCCCGGAACGCTTCGAGCTGATCGCCGAGATCGCTCAGCCGCTTCAACCGATCATCGACGTCGAAAAATCCCCGTTGCCCTTGCATGGGTTCAACTCCGAATCCATCCAACCCAATGGAATCAGAAATGCCACCGATCTGCCAGGTTTTTAGAACCGTCCATTTTCCTGCGACGTTTTGTTTGAAAATGTGGGCAAACTGCCTGCTAGAAAAGTTAAATGGTTTATTGACCGCGTTTTTAGCGGCGAGCGATACTTGAAAAACTTTGCGATCTTGCAAGATCGTTTTGAGGGAGACAACGTCATTCCCCCAGGCACCGGCATGCGAAAAGGGGGAAAGGCAATCGACTGGGAATCCTTTTAGGCCGGACGGGGCAGGATCGGTGATAGTTGGCTCTATGTATGGGGCGAAGTCCGATACGACGATGGCTTCGGAAACACACGGTTCACAAAATTTTGCCACCGATACAACTTTGCGGGCATTCCCAGGCAAGATGCTGGCGGCGGTGTGACCGCCGATAACGCCCGCTATCACGTTTACGGAAACGACGCAGATTAACGCCGCACTGCCCTGTCGGAGCCAGCGGTAGAACCGGCTTCAGACAACGGAAGTCCGTGTCCCTGGAGGTAGGTGTCGCTGCGCACGGTAGCCCTAATGTCCGCTATGCACCCAATAGCGACCAAATTTTGCAGCGCAGCGAAATGACGCTAAGTGCCACAAGCAGATATGGCGGTGAGTCTGCGGGGTGTCCACTATGTTCCCACAGGACCATCGCTCGCGTTACGTTCGGGCGGCGGGCTTGCCAGGAGTGATGGGGGTCGCGACAATTATGGGTGCCGTGTGTTCGTGTTTTGCTAAGGGCAAATCGTGACGCGCATACTTGTGACCGGCGCATCAGGCTTCATCGGACGCGCCCTAGTCGCCGAACTCGCCAACGTGGGACATTCCGTGCGAGCGGCGATGCGGCAGCCGGC
>Ga0207926_1001630_pt1 | contig 10140 bp, 9 predicted proteins | sample NGESurdeep072012_8_FD_184454 | JGI IMG/M metagenome (GOLD analysis project Ga0207926, IMG submission 184454) | Arctic peat soil microbial communities from Barrow, Alaska - NGEE Surface sample 210-1 deep-072012 (SPAdes) | ecosystem: Environmental > Terrestrial > Soil > Wetlands > Peat ...
AGGGCAAAAATCGTCGTGTCGGCCATTGGCTTGAAGAGCCGGCCTGACGGCCCCGACAGAACGTAGATCGGAAGAAAGCTGGCGACGATGACGGCGATCGCGTATACGATCGGACGGTCGACCTCTGAAGCAGCTTCGGCGATCACGTCGATGATGTTGTATTTCGTGCCGTACCTGCGGGCGAGCTGGCGGTGAATGTTCTCCACCATCACCACCGCGCCGTGGACGAGAATTCCGAAGTCGATTGCGCCAATCGACAGCAGGTTTGCCGGGATGTGCTTCAGGTCGAGGCAGATGAATGCGAAAAAGAGTGAGAGCGGGATGGCGGTTGCAACGATCAATCCCGATCTCAGGTCGTAGAGAAAGAAAATCAGCACGACAACGACGAGGAGAATCCCCCGGAAGAGATTGTCCTCGACTGTTCGCGTCGTGAGCTGGATCAGCTCGCTGCGATCGTAGAAGGGAACGATCTTCACGTCTTTCGGCAGGATGGTGCGATTGAGCTCCGCCGTCTTTGCTTCCACTTTCTTCAGCACTGTCTGAGCCTGCTCGTCGGTGCGCATGACCACTACGCCCTCGACCGCGTCGTTCTCGGAGTTGAAGCCGAACTGGCCAAGTCGCGGGGCACTTCCAATCACGACGTCGCCAACGTCCTTCACCAATACAGGCGCGCCATTCCGGACGGCGAGCACGACATCGGCTATGTCTTCAGTGGTCTCGATCCGTCCCAGCCCGCGCACGTAGTAGAACTGCCCACCCTCGGAGTAGAAACCGCCGCCGGCATTACCATTGTTGGCGTCGAGCGCCGTACCGACGTCGGCCACCGAAAGCCCGGCGCCGGCGAGACGCGTCGGATCGAGCAGAACCTGATACTGCATCGTTGTGCCGCCGAGCGACGACATGTCGGCAACGCCGGGAACAGAGCGATACTGCTTCTCGAGTATCCAGTCCTGGATGTTCTTGAGCTCCATCGGAGAGCGGTCAGGGCTTCGGATCACGTAGCGGTAAACCAGTCCGGAGGGAGATGCCAGAGGCACGACTCCGGTGCTCACTCCCGACGGCAGTGCGAGGTCGGGGAGACGCTCGAATACCTGTTGCCGGGCGAAATAATTATCTGTGCCGTCGTCGAACGTCAGCGTGACGGCGGACAAACCGTAGAGCGAGACCGATCTCATCACCTTGAGATTCGGCGCGCCGTTCATTCCCGCTTCGGCGGGCACGGTGATGAGGCGCTCGATTTCTTCCGCTGCATGTCCCGGCCACTGCGAGATCACTTTCACCTGTGGCGGGGACAGGTCGGGGTATGCATCCACCGGAAGCCGGAGGAACGACCAAATTCCAGCTCCACACAGCGCAACGGCAAGGATTGCCGTGAGCAGCGGCTGGCCCAGCGCCATGCGGACGATTCGGTGAATCGCCGAGGGAGTGCTGGTCTCGATCTGCTGCGACTTCTCCGACGCTTCGCCGTGGTGAGCGTGCGGCGGAGTCACCAGGTCGTCGCCCGGGTTCGTCTCGCTCACTGACTTTCCGCGAACTGGACAAAGAGCGCGCCGTCCGCAACGACTCTTTCTCCGCCCTTGAGGCCCGCCAGCACTTCGTATCTGTCTCCGACGTGCGCGCCGAGAGTCACCCGCTGGCGGCCGTAGCTTCCGTTGGCTGCTTCGACGAATACGAACGGAAGGTTTTCGTCATCCCGCTGCACCGACGACGACGGAATGAGAATCCCGCTGCGGTTGATGTTCGACTTGATCGAAACACGGACGTACATGTCGCGCTTGAGAAGATCGTTGCGGTTTCGCACTACGAGACGCACGGATGTCGCACGTGACGTGGGATCGACCAGGGCCGACACGTAGTCGACTGTGCCGGTAAACGGCGCCTGCGATACGCTGCTCGTCACCGTCGCGAGCTGACCGCGGTGTACAGTCGCGATGTCGCCCTCGAACACGTTAGCCAGTACCCACACGGTGGAGAGGTCGGCGACCGTGAATGCCGGCGTGCTCCCGGCCTGCAGCAGCTGGCCCGGCGTGATCAAGCGCTCGACGACCGTCCCAGTGATGGGCGACCGGATCACGGCTGGAATGTTCTGTACAGCCCCGTTCGACCGTATCTGCTCGATGGAGCGCGAATCCACGCCCAGCGAGCGCATCTGCTGCAGTGCCGCATCTCTGTCCGCGGCCCCAGCAGCAGCGTCTGTCTGCGCCTGCTCAACATCACGCCGCGAGATCGCGTCCGTCTTGAACAGCTCGGCGTCCTGATCCGCGATTCTCTGGAGCTGCCGATAAGCCGACTCGGCTTTTCTGTACGCCGCCACCGCGCTCGCAAAATCGGCCGATGCAACGGTGGCGAGTGCTGCTCCACGAGCGACCGGTGTGCCAACCTGCACCAGCAGTCCCGTCACCGGTCCGGAGACAGGCGACAACACCTGGGTCGACTTGTCGCCGTTGAACGCCACGGTGCCAGTGACGTCGACGCTTGGCTGGAAAAGCGTCGGAGCGACTATGACAATCTGAAGTCGCGCTTTCTGCGCGGCCGTGAGAGTGAAACCCGAGCTCGCGGATGCGGCAGCGGTCGCACTGTCGCTCTTCGCGCTGGCAGGAGATTTCCCGGAACACGCGCCAAGTATGGCTGCTAAAATGAGCGCTGCCAAAAGTCTATTTCGCATTGATCTCTCTAAGAGCGATGGAGTCGAGCGGGGCGCCGATTGCGCGCTCGAGCTCCGATCGTGAGGTATTTGCCGCCGCGAGCGCTTCCGAGTACTGACTTTCTGCATCGAGCAGCGTTCTTCGCGCGTCGATCACTTCGAAGGCAGACAGGCCGCCGATTGCGTAGGCCGCCGACGTGGCGCGGAATGATTCACGTGCAGCCGGGAGAAGCTGGTCGCGGATGTATACAACCTGCCTGAGAGCCGCCGCTGCGGTCGCGTATGCCGTTCGAACGTCTTCGCCGATCGCTGCGCGAATGTCGCGCTCGCTCGCCGCAAGCTCCCGTTCACGGTGCTGCGCCTGGGCGATCTCACCTTTGGTGTGCTGCCAGAAGAAAATCGGAAATGGAAACGCCAGCCCGGTGGAGAACGCGGCCGGCGGTGTTCCGGGGCTCAAATCACGGCTCACGCCAAGAGTCAGGTCGGGAAGCCAGAACTCCCGGGCCAGCGAAGTGGCCGCGCTCGCGCCGCGCCGCTGAGCGACAATGCCCGCAAGCTCAGGCCGCGAAACGAGGGCTGTGCTCTCGAGGCGTTCGAGATCCGGGAAGCCTCCGGGCACTCCAAGCGAGTCCGCCGGCTGGACGGGCGAGCCCAGCGGCACGCCAATTAGCCTCGCCAGCGAGGAGCGCGCATTCGCGATGTCCCGTTCGTTTGAAATGAGATCGTTGGTGGCTTTGGCGACGTCGACGTTCGCCTTGATGACGTCGAGACGCGGGACCGTTCCCGCCTGGAACCTCGCCTGTGTGCGTTGAAGAAAATCATCGGCCAGCTGCTTGCCTTCTGAGATGTCGGCCTGGTGACGCATTGCCAGCAGCAGGGAGTCGTACACGTCAGCGGTTTGCGCGGCAATCAGGCGACGCAGTGACTGGTATGCCGCTTCAGCCGCACCAACATTTCCCGCCGCAACATTGTTGCGAAGCCGGAACTTGTCGGGAAAGGGCACCGACACCCCGGCTCCTATGTTCTTCTGACCGCCGCCGGCCGAACGGAACAGACCCGGCTGCTGGTCCAGAGAAGCCGTCACGGCCGGTTCCGGAAGTGCGCGTGCCTGCACCTGCGCCGCGCGAAACTGCGCGGTTTGTTCGCGAGCGACCTCAAGCTGCGGATTGCGCGCCAGCGCCATCGAGATGGCGGCGGCTCGCGTAAGACGCAGTGAATCGCCCGGTGCTGGTGCCACCGCTGGCGCGGATGCCTGTTGCCCGGCAAGGCCACCGGCACACGCGATATAAGCGAGTGCGCCGAGGATCGTCCTTCCTCGCATTTGAAATGTCCCGTTCGTTTTTGTGAGCGCGGGCGAGATCGACTTGCTCCGCGAACTGCTTCCCGAAAATGTCCGACGACGGGCGGGGGGCCTCGGTCTGTCGGCTAGGCGACGCTTATGGGCGGAGCGCGGGAGCGGGTGTCGAAGCGAAATGCGGCACGTGTGGCCGGCTCGTACGTGAAACGGAGGCCCGGCGCAGAGTGCACAAACGCAACGGAGCGGGCGGCCTCGAGCTCTGACGACGCCAGCAGGTGACGGCCGGTGCATGCGGCGCAGCTCGCCTCGTCATGGGCATGATGGAGCCGCGTGCCGTTTGCCTCGACATGAGCCCGCGCATCGGCACCGAAACGCCCTTCGAGCACCGAGGAGGAGCAGAGGACGAGTTGGGCGGCGACCGCGACGATTGCAGCGAATGCCTTGAATCGCGCGCGAAGAGGGCTCTTCATAACCGGGTTCATACTCCCCCAACCTAACGCTGGTTCCGGGAAAAGAGCCAATCTTGGCGACGCCGGCCAGAAGTTTACCGCAACAATGCATGGCGGCGGCACGGCCTCACTCGATATAGCGTGCGCGCCAGGAAGTGTTCCGACCCAGGGTCTTGCCTTAATGCGCGCCACGCAGCCAGTCCAGCGGATCCACCGCCGGGCCGCCCCGCCTGATCTCGAAATGCAGATGGGGAGGCAAAGCCGGGTCGGTTCCACCGATGCTGCCGATGACCTGACCTTTAGCGACCCGGGCTCCCTTGCTCACCGCCATGCGGCTCAGCGATCCGTACACGGAGTAGTCGCCGCCGCCGTGCTCGACGATGACGGTGTTGCCATACGTCCCCATCACGTCAGCGAGAACTACATCTCCCGCCGAAACCGAACGCACTTGCGTGCCTTCGGGAGCCGAGATGCCGATGCCATTCCACCGCGTGGTGGTGTTATTCGGATTGATGACGCGGCCAAAGCGATAGATGATGTTGCCGTCAACCGGCCAGTCGAGCTTGCCGAAATCCGATGTGCGAATCGAGCTCGGGGCTGCCGCGGCTCCCCCTCGTGAGGCCGCGCGGCGCCGGGCCGACTCGAAGCCGGCAATGACGTTGTTCAGCCGGGCCTCGCTCTTGGCAAGCTGTGCCAACCTCGCCTTTGCCTTCTTTGCATCCTGTTGCACTTGCGCCAGGCTCTTCTGTCGCACGCGCTCGAGAGTCGCGAGACGCACCGCTTCTTCCGCCTTGTCGGTGCGGTTCTGCTCGACTCCATTCTGAAGCGACACCAGCTGGCGCCGCTGTCCGATGATCATTCCCCGAAGCTGATCGACGCGTCCAAGCACCGCCCGGTCGCGCTGGGCGAGTATGTGGAGATACTTGTAGCGCGCAACGAGGTCCCCGAACGACTTTGCCGAAAGCATCACCTCGAGCGAGTAGAGGGGACCACGCTTGTAGATCTCGATGAGCCGCCGGCGGAGGATGGCCTGCTTCACCTGCACTTCGTCCTGCGCCCGCACGAGGTTGGCGGTGGTGTGTTCCACCTCTCCGTTGAGGGTGGTGAGCTGTTGATCCAGAGTATGGACCACGCGCACCGTCGCACTGTGCTGGCGGTTGAGATTGTCCACTTCTTCCGAGATGTCGTGCGCCTTGTTCTGCAGCCCGCGCATGCGCTGCTGGAGCGCTTCACGCTCCCGCCGGATTCGAGCCAGCGAATCCTGCTGTGCCCTGAGCTTCGCCTCACCCTCGTCCTGCGCCAGCAACGGACTTCCACAAACGAGCGTGAGCGCCAGCAACCACAGCCGGGTGCGTCTCAGATGCGGCGTAGCTGCCTCCACACCGATAGCGCACTGCCGGCCACGCCGATCAGCGCGCCTCCAAGCACTCCCGCGAGCACGATGCGGCCGTCGAAGAAGACGAGCTTAAGGAACCGCGTGTCGATGAGCCTGAACGCTACCCACGTCAGCAGCAGCGCCAGCAATCCCCCGAGTATTCCCTTGATGAAGCCGTCAATCAGGAACGGTGCGCGCACAAATGCGTCGGTGGCGCCGACGAGTCTCATTATCGAGATCTCCTTTTCCCTCGCCAGCACCGAAACCCGGATTGTGGCGCCGATGATGATCACGGCCACGGCCGCGAAGGCCAGTCCGAGCGCAGTGCCCGCTGCCGTCGCGATGCTCCGCAGGCGGTAAAGCTTCTCGACCCACTCTTCGCCGTACCGGACGTCGTCTACGAACTGGTAGGATTTCACCCGCTCGGCGACGGCCTTGACCGTCGTCGGGTCTCTCAGGCCGGCGCGGAGATGAATGTCGATTGACGCGGGGAGAGTCGCCTCCTCGAATACGTCGCTGAATTCTCCGAGGTCCTTGCGGGCGCGCTCGAGAGCGCCTTCCTGCGTGACGAAATCGACGTGAAGAACTTCCGGGAACGCGCCGATGTCACTCATCGCCGTTGCAACTGCTTCCATCGGCGTACCGTCGGCAACGAACGCTCTTACTTCGACGCGCTCTTCGACTCCGCGGAGAGCATGACGGATATTCACCGCCACGAGACCGAACAGTCCGAGCGCAAACAGCGAAAAACCGATGGTCAGGACGCCGAGGCTGCTGAGGAGCGGCGCACGCCGGGAGGCGTTGAGCGCTTCGCGAAGGGCTAGCACTACGTCCCGGCCACCGGCGGAACGGGCGGCGGAGGCGGCCAGTTGTTCTCGGAAGGCCCGCCGATCACCGGCTGACCGATGAGAGGCGTATACCGTGTTTCAGGCGGCGGCTTCTCGGAGGAATCGAAAACAATCCGTCCGTGATTGAGCTCGATCGTTCTGAATTCGGTGCTTCGCACCATTTCCAGGTCGTGGGTCGCCATGATGACCGACGTTCCGGAAGCGTTGATGTCCTTGAGGAGCTGAAACACACCGCGTGTCGCGCGTTCATCGAGATTTCCCGTGGGCTCGTCGGCGAGAATGAAATAGGGTTCGTTGACGAGCGCCCGCGCGATAGCCACGCGCTGCTGCTCGCCCCCCGAGAGCTGCATCGGCAGATGCCCTGCCTTGGATGCAAGACCAACCTTGTTCAAAACACTTGAGACCTTTGCCGGAATGGCCGCCTTGCCCACGCCGGTGACTTCGAGGGCAAAGGCGACGTTCTGTTCAGCGGTTCTGTCCTCGAGCAGGCGGAATTCCTGGAAGACGATCCCGAGCTTGCGTCTCAGGTGCGAGATCTCGCTTCTCTTTGCGGACGTGGACTCAATGCCGTTCACCCAGACTTCGCCATGGGTGGGCTTTATCTCCATGTACAGGAGCTTCAGTATGGTTGTCTTGCCCGAGCCGCTCGGCCCGACGAGGAACACAAACTCGCCCCGCTTCACCTGAAAGCTCACGTGGCTCAGCGCCACCCTGCTGCTGGTGTATTCCTTCGCGACGTCGTCGAGCCGGATCATGCTTCCTACTGCAGCGCTTGTTCGATGTCGGCGATGATGTCGTCTGCGTCTTCGATGCCGATGCTCAGCCGCAGGAACCCATCGGGAATTCCTATGGCCGCGCGTCCTTCGCTCGTCATGTGAGCGTGGGAGCTGTAGCGTGGCTCGATCACCAGCGTGTCGACGCCGCCGAGGCTGGCGGCGTATGTGATGAGGCGAAGCTTCCGCACGAAGCTGTCGGCCGCCGACGCGCCTCCCGCCAGCTCGATCGACATCAGGCCGCCGAAGCCATCAAGCATCTTTTTCGCGATGGCGTGGTCGACGTGATCGGGGAGGCCGGCGTAGTGCACCGTCGAGATCTCCGGGCGCCTGGAGCACCATTCGGCAACGCGCATCGCGTTCTCGTTCGAGCGGGTCACGCGAACGTCGAGCGTCTTGAGGCCGCGCTCGAGAAGCCAGCAGGCAAAAGGATCGGGCGCCTGTCCCCAGACGATCATCTTCTGGCGCACTTCGTCAATGTATGAGGCGCTGCCGGCGACGACTCCACAAAGAATGTCGTGATGGCCGTTGAGATACTTCGTGGCGGAATGGATCACCACGTCGGCGCCGTGGGAGATCGGCCGGGAATTGATCGGGCTGGCGAGTGTCGAGTCCACGACGAGTGCGACACCCTGCACCTTGGCGAGGGTTGCGAGCTGATGCAGGTCGAGCACGCGGCACGTCGGATTGACCGGAGATTCGATGAAGATGGCGCGCGTATTCTTGCGGATGGCGTTCCGCCAGGCCCGTCGCTCATCCGGGTCGACGAGCGTCACCTCGATGCCCATGGTCACCAGCTCTTCGGTGAATAGCCGGCGCGTGCCACCGTAGATCCACGCGCTCGACACCAGGTGATCGCCGGGGCGGAGCAGCGCCAGCATCGCGCAGGCAGTGGCACCCATGCCGCTGGCGAGCACGAGCGCTGCTTCGGCACCCTCCAGCATGGCGATGCGCTTCTGCACCACGTCCTCATTGGGCGTGTTGCCGTAGCGGGTATAGATGAGGTCGCTCGTGCCAAAGCCCTGAACGTAGTTCACGGACTGGAGCAGCGGCTGTGCTACCGGCGATCCGGCCTCGCGATGGACGCTGCCGCCGTGTACGGCAATGGTGCCGCGGCCCATTTTCCTTGCGCGTTTGGGCATGATTTATCCGACCTTTTTCGGTGACGAGTCGAGATCGGGCTTGGTCACGACGACTCGTTCAGAAACGGTGATGCCCGCGATATCCCGGGCCATGAGACTGCCGTCGGGAATGTTTTCGTCGATTTCCACGACCGCCAGCTCATTGCGTCGCGGCCCCTGGACCCATGCCAGCTCGCCGGCCACGAGGAGTCGAATGCGGGCGTCCGTCGGACTCATCCGGATCATTGGCCCGCGCTCGGCATCGCCTCGCTGTGTGGCGAAATACTCGAGCACGCGAAGTTCCGGGCGAAAGGAGAAGTTGGTCGTCGGCCCGGATTGCGAAAGCCGCTTCATGATGCTTTCACAGGCCCTGTCTCGCCGGGAGTCGTCAGATGCGCGGAGAACGCCGGGGGAACCCCGCGGAGCGATTCGTATGAATCCTCCTGCCGGATCACGAGCCGGCGCCGCCAGAGATCTTCGAGGCAGCTCTTTACTCTGTCGGGGTCGAGGCCGGATGCCGTCGCGACATCGGCGGGCCCACCGCTCCCGAGCTCGCTCATTGCTTCCCATATGCGGCGCTGCTCTCCATCAACTACCCCCACGAGGCAGGGATTGCCGTCGGCGAGCTGAGTCACCAGAGCGAGTCCGTGCCGTTCGAGCACCGCATCGATGGCGTACAGGTGCGACTCGGTCATTCCGAAAAAAATGAAATACACCTCGCGCCTCGGAATATCCTGGCTCACGTACTGAAGCAGCAGCTTGGCGACGATCTCGTCGGCACACGAGAAGTCGAGCAACCTGACGTGCGAGAAATCGAGAATCGCCAGTGCGCGATCGCCGATCTCATCGAGCTGGTGCTCTATCTCGAGACGCACCGCAGCGCCCGTAGGCCGCGTCACGAGGTTGGAATACAGGTCGCAGCTGACGTCGATGCGATTAATCATGGAACACGTTCTCGGGAATCGTCATCTGAACCTGGGCGCCGGGGAAAAACGGCAGGTTTTCCTTCAACGGAAAGGTATCGCTATCCCACTCGGGAATGATCGCGATTCTCGCCGTGCCGCTCCGGACGCTGAACTTGCCGCCCCACGTCTGGACAAACTTGCGGACGCCGGCCAGACCCTGGCCTCGGCCGGGATCACGGAAGCGGCTCGCGCCCCGCATTACCGTCTCTTCCAGCGCCATGCCGTCGTCCCATCTGTCCGTCGCGCGTGGTCCATGCGTCGATTCGAGGGACTGGCGAAATCCAATGCCGGCATCGGCAACCGAGATGACCACGGCCCATCGCCCCAGCCGCTTCTGGAACCGATAGGCGTGCACTGCCACCCAGCCGCCGCGCCCCGCGTGCTCGATCACGTTCTGGCATATCTCGGAGAGCGCCATCGTGAAGCGCATGGTGGCGCTCGGCTCGAGGTGAAGCGTACCGGTGAGCATTGCCTGCGCCTTGTTCTGGATCTTGTCCACGACGCCGTGAATGTCCTCCGTCTTGGCGATCGGGGTCACTTCGAGCAGAACGTTCGAATCATCGGCCGAACGCGCGCGAGGAGTGCGTCCGGTTATCTCATAGAGATCGTCGGCATAGCGAAAGAACTGGGTCTTGGACCAGTACGACGCGGTCTCTTCCAACTCCGGA
>Ga0207926_1001640_pt1 | contig 10121 bp, 10 predicted proteins | sample NGESurdeep072012_8_FD_184454 | JGI IMG/M metagenome (GOLD analysis project Ga0207926, IMG submission 184454) | Arctic peat soil microbial communities from Barrow, Alaska - NGEE Surface sample 210-1 deep-072012 (SPAdes) | ecosystem: Environmental > Terrestrial > Soil > Wetlands > Peat ...
CGCGCGCTGCGCCGTGCCTCGGTGAGATCAATTTGGGCATCGCGATAATTCACCGCAATGCCGCTCCCCGGCATGATGTCGTGGAACTCGTCGAACAGCACTTTCTTCCACGCGTCCGTCAGTTGCGCCTGCGGATAGCCCGTCCACTGCTCGCAACACACCTTGTGCCCGGGCCCCGTGACCGCCGCCACTTCCTTGCCGCCGTCGCCGAACAGGCTGGCGATCGACGCAAACTTCTCCGCGTTCTCCAGCAGTTCCTCGCTCTCGCGGATGCGCCGCTTGGTCTGCGCCTGCGTGGTCTGCACGCCGCGGTGGTACTCGAAATAGAGCTCGTCCTTCCACGTCGGCACGTTCAGGTTCGCCAGGTTTTTGTTCAGGTCGTCGAAGAATCCCATTGCCGTGCCGAACTTGACCGTCGGAAACACGACGTTCGGGTCCATGAACTTCGTCGCCAGGTCGAGCATGGTGCGCGTCGGCCCGCCGCCATGGTCGCCGACGCCGAACAGGTACATCATTTCGTTCGACTTCATCGCCGGCGCGTACATCGCGAGATCGTTCGCCATCTTCGGCGGATCAATCGAGTTCGCGTAGTCGTGCGGAAAATAGGTCAGCAGGCGCGAGCCGTCGGGTGCCTCCCACCAGAACAGCTTGTGCGGAAACTTCGTCGTGTCGTTCCAGTAAATCTTCTGCGTGACGAAGTAATCCATTCCCGAACGCTTGTAGATCTGCGGCAATTGCCAGTTGTAGCCGAAAGAATCGGGGTTCCACCCGATCTTGACGTCCACGCCGAACTTTTCCTTGAAATATCGTTTTCCGATAAGAACCTGGCGGTTGAGCGCCTCGCCATCGGGCAAATTCAGGTCCGGCTCCACCCACATCCCGCCGACGATCTCCCAGCGCCCTTCCCTCACCCGCTCCTGCACCTGCTTGAAAAGCGCGGGATACTTGTCCTCTATCCACGCGTAGGCGCGCGCCGACGACATGGTGAAAGTGAAGTCCGGGTACTCGCGCATCAGGTCGAGCGCGCTCTGGAAAGTGTCGCGCACCACTTCGACCGTCTCCGTCCAAGGCCACAGCCACGCCATGTCGATGTGCGAGTTGCCGGTGGCGCGGATGTAGAAACCTTTGAGCCACGGGTTGAGCGTCTGCAGCTTTGCATTCGCGGCGCGCATCGAGGCATCGAACGCTTGCTGGTCGCCCTTGTCGAGCGCAGCCAGATCGATGGCCTTCACCGCCGCGTCCACCACCGGCTCGTGCTCCGCCTTGCTGTCCGGATAAGCCGCGATCACCGGACGCGCCGCGAGAATCTCGGCGCGAACCAATCCTGGGTCCGGACGCGCGGCCGCCGGCGTAATGCGCAACTCGGAGCGGTAAACGCGCGTGCCGATGCCGGGCGCCGACCCAACCCGCATCGCGATCACGAACTTCTGCCCCGGCTGAGCGTTTTCCGTGAGCGGGATCGGCTCCTGCTGGTCTTCGTTGCCGCGGAAGACCAGCGCGCCGTTCGAGAACACTGACATCATCATCTGCTCGTCGCTGGTGACACGGAAATCCAGCACCACCTTCGCGCCGCGCAAGCTGTAGCCATGCAGCGTTTCGGGGATCTCGATCGTCTGCCGCAGTACCTGCGGGCCGTCGTTATAGATCTTGTTGAACGGCAGCACGGGCCAGTCGGCGTCGCCGAGGTTCACATCTTCCGGGTGCGCGACGTCGGCATGGTGCTTCCAGTCGTGTACCGGAACGTTGGTAAGCGCCTGCAACCGGTCGAGCACCGGCTTGTACGGATCGGGCGGCTGGTTCTGCGGGTTCTGTGCAGCGGTAAACGAAACAAGGACGAGCAGGAGGACAGCACAAACGGCATTACGCATTTCGGTCTCCGCGATGACGGCGCGAACGGCGATCAGTGGAGCGCAAAAGTATAGCTGAGCCGCCGACGTGCCGCGTGAAAACCGCGAGAACCGCGATGTCGATATCGCCACCCGCACCGCCGCTGTAGCCGACATCGGGGACGCCGTCAAAATTTATTTGAGAATCATGTCCGGATTCGCAAATTGTTCCACCTGGAACAATTTGCGGGCCCGCCGTTTCTTCAACTTATGATTTCAAATTTTTCCTTCGGGTTATTGCAGACGGGGCAGCGTTCCGCCTCGAGTTTCTCCGCCGTGTAGCCGCAAATCGCGCAGACGAAATACTTCGTCTTCGGTACTACTGTTTTCAAAGTTGCGAGCGCTTCGGTGTACAGCCGCGCGTGCTCCGTCTCCGCCTCCAGCGCGAAGTTGAAGGTGCGGATAGCGGAGGAATTCTTCTCCTGCTGTGCGACCTTGATGAACTCCGGATACATCACGTCGCGCTCGTAGGTTTCGCCTTCGATGGCGGCTATCAGGTTCTCGCGCGTGGAGCGCACTTCCGCCTTCTCGATGATCGCGGTCGGTTCGCCTTCCATCTTGTGAATGACGGCCGCGTGATTGGCGGCGTGAATTTCCTCCGCCCGGGCGGCGGCTCGGAACAGGCTGGCGACGCCTTCGAACCCTTCGGCATCGGCCTTCTTGGCGAATTCCACGTAGCGCGCGTGCGCGTTGCTCTCGCCTTGAAAGGCGGCCTGGAGGTTCGAAAGAGTAGCCGATGTGGTTTTGACGGCAGCAGTGCTCATCGGGGCATCCTCCTACCGGAGAGCCTACTCGGCGGCGTTCGCCGGTGCCGTGATGCGCGTCCCTCCACCCGGTGACAGCGGCGCGGCTGGTGTCGTATCGTTCTACGCGCCTATGTTACCCAAAAACTTCCGTACAACTTTTGCCGTCGCCGTTCTGTTCCTGCTGTCCGTGTGTGTGTCCGCACAGCAGAAGTTCACGCTGGAACAGGTGATGAGCGCGCCCTTCCCGACCAACCTGGCCGCGGCCGAGCGAAGCGGGCGCATCGCGTGGGTGTTCAGCGCGAAAGGCGTGCGCAACGTGTGGGTCGCCGACGCGCCCGACTTCAAGGCGCGGCAAGTCACGAAATACACCGATGATGGCACGCCCATCGCCAGCGTGCGCCTGACGCCGGACGGCAAGACCGTCCTCTACACGCGCGGCAGCGAGACCAACCGTCAGGGCGAAGTCGCGAACCCGGCCAACAGCACCACGCAGCCGCACCAACAAGTATGGGCGCTCGACATCGATGGCGGCGAACCCCGCCTGTTGGGCACGATGGAGTGCAACAACGAGGACTGCGAGAACATCCAGGTCTCGCCCGACGGCAAGTGGGCGGTGTGGTCGGCGAAGAACAATTTGTGGATCGCACCCGTGTCGGGCGCGCCCCCGGCCAGCGGCGCCGAGCCGGTGAAGGCGGGCGGGCCGGCGAAGCAGTTGGCCTACGTGCGCGGCAACAATCGCGATCCGCATTGGTCGCCCGACTCGAAGAAGATCGCCTTCACCTCGATTCGGGGTGACCACAGTTTTATCGGCATTTACACGTTTGGTCGTGACACGATACAGTACATGGCGCCCGACGTGGACCGCGACATCTTCCCGCGCTGGTCGCCCGACGGCAGGCAACTCGCGTTCGTCCGGCTGCGCGGCGCGCAGCAGAACCTGCCACTGATTCCGGAGCGGACAACGCCCTGGGCGATCTGGGTGGGCGACCCGGAAACGGGCGTGGCGAAAGAAATCTGGCACAGCACGGGCGAGCCAAACGGCAGCTTCCCGGGCATGATTGCCGAGGAGTCGTTCAACTTCGCCGCCGTCCGCATTACCTTCGCCAGCGAGCAGGACGGCTGGGGGCACCTGTATTCCATTCCCATCAGCGGCGGGCAGTCGACCGCGCTCACGCCGGGCAAGTTTGACGTCGAAAACGTTGCCGTCAGCCACGACGGCAAGTCGCTGATCTATTCGTCGAATCAGGACGACATTGACCGGCGTCACATCTGGCGCGTCGCGATCGCGGGCGGAACGCCGGCGGCGCTAACCAAGGGCGAATCCATCGAGTGGTCGCCGCTGGAGACCAGCGATCACACCGTCGTCTTCTTCGGTTCAAGCGCGACGCAACCGGGCATGCCGATGTACTTGAGCAACGGCACGCGTCAAGTCATCGCCAAGGAAGCGCAACCCGCCGACTGGCCCGGTGCGCAGTTGGTCACGCCGCAGCAGGTCATTTTCAAGGCGGAAGACGGTTGGGAAATCCACGGCCAACTCTTCGTCCCGCGCGAGAAAAAAGAAAAGATGCCGGCGCTGATCTTCACCCACGGCGGCTCGCGGCGGCAGATGATGCTCGGCTTCCACAACATGTACTACTACTCGAACGCCTACGCCGAAAACCAGTACCTGGTATCGCTCGGCTACGTGGTGTTGAGCGTGAACTACCGCACCGGCATCATGTACGGGCGCGCTTTCCGCGAGGCGGCACACGCCGGCATGCGCGGAGGCGACGAATATAAAGATGTCGCTGCGGGCGGGCGCTACCTGCAATCGCTGCCCTACGTGGACAAGGCGAGGATCGGGCTGTGGGGCGGCTCCTACGGCGGCTACCTGACCGCGATGGGGCTGGCGCACAACTCCGACATCTTCAAAGCGGGCGTGGACATGCACGGCGTGCACGATTGGTGGATGACACGCAACGGCCCGGGCACGTACGTCGGCGCGCCCGACGCGCAGCAGGCGGAGAAGCTGGCGTGGGAGTCGTCGCCGAACTCGTGGATCGGGAAGTGGACCAGCCCGGTGCTGCTCATCCAGGGCGACGACGACCGCAACGTGCCGTTCACGCAGACCGTGGACCTGGCGCAACGGCTGCGGGCGCAGAAGGTCCCGTTCGAGACGCTGGTGTTCCCCGACGAAATCCACGACTTCCTGATGTGGAAGAGCTGGGTGCGGGCGTACGACGCGGGCGCAAAATTCTTCGACCGGGTGCTGAAGAACGGGGAGAAGATTCGGGTGCCGGAGTAAAATAGAGGCATTAGGCTGTAAGCGTTGGGCTTCAGGAAGGGTTCGGATGATGCCCTGAATTTCCTAATGCCTAACGCCCAACGCCCGCTTCTCAGACTGATAGCAGCGCCACGCCTCCGGCCACCAGCGTTGCCCCGAGCCAGCGTTTCCAGCGCACGTCCTCCTTCAGCAGATACTTCGCCAGGATGACCTCGAACAGAAAGCTCGCGGACGTTGCCGGAATGGCGAAGCTGACGTTGGCGATGGAGAGTAGAAGGATCGTCGCGGCAAAGGAAACGGTCAGCGCAGCGATCCCGCCCATCACGAAGGGATTGCGGAACAGGTGCAGAACCATGTGTGCGACGGCGCGCGGGTGGAAGTGCTCGACTTCGCCGTGGCGCTTCATGCCCGCGGTGTTGAGCACGTCGCCGACGGTATTGGCCGCAACAATCACCAGCACCAGCGCCCACTTCATCGCTCGTCCTCCGGCGCTTCGTGGACCGCGACCGTGAGCGGTGAAGTCTCGATCACCAGCACCACTCCAGCAGTGATGATGGCGATGCCGATCCAGTGCCATAGCGAGACGGGCTCGTCGAGGAAGAAGTGCCCGACCAGCGCGATGAGCATGTACGACACCGACCCGCTGACCGGCAGCGCGTAACTGAGGTCGGCGCGGCTGAGCAGCGAGAGGTTAGCGATCATCCACGCGGCAAGAAGCAGCACGCCTGCGATTACCCACGGGTTCGCCAGCGCATAAACATAATGACTGAACGAAGTAGAGAGCTCGTTGTTGCTCTGGCGAAGCCCGCGGCTAAGGAGCGCGTTGCCGGCGACGCTCCCGACGATCACGGCGACGATGAGAGCGCGGGTTTTGAATAACGCAGCGCGGTCCTGGGGGCCGTTGGACATGGTCGGCACCAAGGTAAATGGCTATTAGGGGAACGTCAAAACAACAGCCGCTGATTCACGCTGATGAACGCAAATCGAGACCTTCACGGTTCCAGCAGCGGCAGGCCGGTGGCCGGGTCAATGGTGCGCTGCATGGTTGCCGGCGATTCCACGATCATTACTTCGAGGGTGGGTTGCACGCGCGCTTCCAGCAGGTGTCCGCCGTGCGCGCTGCCGTCGCGCTTGCCGATGACCACGTGCACGTGCAGCTTGGGTTTGCCCTCGAACAGCGCGACGTTGCCGGTGAGCGACATCACCTCGACCTGCTCGCGAATCGGAATGCGCTCGTATTGCTTCGTCTGCAGGTTGAAGTAGCCGAGCGTGACCTCGGCGAAGCCTCCGATGCCGCTGATGCGGGCAGCGCGGATGCTGTGCTCGCGGGCGAAGTCGGTGAGCACGGAGACGGGTTCGTCGTCGGGAGCGAAGACGAGTACCCAGGTTTTCCCGATCGCATCGTTCAGGAGCTTGCTCTTCATGCGTAAACAGTCAGCCGCAGATTAACGCCGATGCACGCCGATGGAAAGGGACGGATTCGATCCGCGGAGTCAGTGTCCGGCGAGGCCGCTGGGCCCGCGCGTGAGGTAATCCGTCATGGTCAGCCCCAGCAAGAGGAAGAGCCAGAAGAAGCCGCCGATCACGGCGACCCAGGTGATCCTGTAGTTTTCGTATTTCAGGTGCATGAAGAAGAGCAGCACGAGCAGCGCCTTGACGGTGGCAATCGCCAGCGCGATGACCGTATTCCACTCCCCCAGCGGGACGCGCGAGAGTGCGGCGGTGATGATCATCAGCGCCATCAGCAGCGCCCATACGATGTAGTACGTCTTCCGCGGAACGATGTGCTCAGACATGCATCAGGCCTTCTTGGCTGAAATCAGGTACAGCAACGGGTACAAAAAAATCCACACCACGTCGACGAAGTGCCAGTACAGCCCGCTGACGTGGACCGGGTTGTGATATGCGGGCGAGTAGCGTCCTTTCCATGCGAACCACGCGATCACCGCCAGCAGCCCGATACCGATGGTGACGTGAATGGCGTGCAGCCCGGTCATCACGAAGTAGATGTAAAAGAACATCTGCACGTTCTGCACGTCCGTGCCCTGTGGCAGATCGAGGTGCCAATACGGGCCCGGCACCGCGCCTTCCTGGTAGTGGCCGTAATATTCGACGCCCTTGACGCCCAGGAACCCCACGCCGCACAGAGCGGCGATCAACAGCAGTACCGCGCACAGCTTCGTTTTTCCGACCTGCACCGCGTGCACCGACAGCGCCACCAGCAAGCTGCTGCACAGCAGGATGACCGTGTTGATCGTGCCCAGCCAGAAGTCCATGTGTTCGGAGCCGATGGCGAACGCTCCGAAATGCGCCGAGCGGTACACCAGGTAGGCCAGGAAGAGTCCGCCGAAGAACATGATTTCGGTGACCAGGAACACCCACATGCCGAGCGTGGCGCTGGCGCGTTGCTGTTCCATGTCGGCAAAATGGTGGCGGAGGCCGGGTTGTTCGACAACGTGCGCGCTATCGTGCAACGGGGACCTCCTCCGGCAGGCTGGAATAGTCGTAGGCGTCCCAGGTAACGATCGGCGTCTCCGCGAAGTTCTCCGTCGGCGGCGGACTCGGCGTGCGCCATTCCAGGCCGGTCGCGCGGTACGGGTTGTCTTCCGCCACCTTACCGTAACGCAGCGACCACATCAGGTAAATCAGCGGCAGGACGTATCCGACCGCCAGGATCGATGCGCCCGCGGTGGACATCACGTTAAGCACCTGGAATTCCTCCGGATACGCGTGGTAGCGGCGCGGCATGCCCAGGTAGCCGAGCACGAACTGCGGGAAGAACGTCAGGTTGAAGCCGAGGAAGATGGTCCCGGCGGCGATCTTGCCCCAGACCTCTGGATACATGCGGCCGGTCATCTTCGGCCACCAGAAGTGGATGCCCGACAGGTAGCCCATCACCGCGCCGCCCACCATGATGTAGTGGAAGTGGGCGATGATGAAGTAGGTGTCGTGCACGTGCACGTCGACGCCCAGCGACGCCACGAAGAGCCCGGTCATCCCGCCCATCGTGAACAGGCCGATGAAACCCATGGAATAGAGCATGGGCGTGCTCAAGGTGATCGAGCCCTTGAACATCGTCGCCGTCCAGTTGAAGACCTTGATGGCCGACGGCACCGCCACGAAATAGCTGAGCAGCGAGAACACCAGCGCGGCGTACGGCGAGATGCCGGCCACGAACATGTGGTGTGCCCACACCAGGAACCCGATGACGGCGATCATCACCGAAGCCAGCGCGACAGCGTAATAGCCGAAGACGCGCTTGCGGCTGAAGGTCGAGACCACTTCCGATACCACCGCCATGGACGGCAGAATCATGATGTACACGGCCGGGTGCGAGTAGAACCAGAACAGGTGCTGGAAGAGCACCGGGTCGCCGCCCATCCGGGGATCGAAAATGCCGAGGTGGAAGGCGCGCTCCAGCGCAATCAGCGAGAGCGCAATCGCCACCACCGGGGTGCCCAGCACCATGATCACCGACGTCGCGTAGTGGCCCCAGATAAACAGCGGCAGCCGGTTCCAGGTCATACCCGGCGCGCGCATGCGGTGAATGGTGACGATGAAATTGAAGCCCGTGAAGATCGAGGAGAACCCGGCGATGAAGATGGCGATGATCGCCGCGATCACGTGCGTATTCGAATAGGTGCTGCTGAACGGCGGGTAGAACGTCCAGCCCGTGTCCACGCCGCCCGTGGCGATCACGTAGAGCATCAAGCCGGCGCCGGTAATGTACATGTACCAACTGGCCAGGTTGATCTTCGGAAACGCCAGGTCCTTGGCGCCGATCATCATCGGTACCAGGAAATTGCCGAGCGTGGCAGGGATCGACGGGATCAGGAAAAAGAACACCATGACGATGCCGTGGATGCTGAACATCTTGTTGTAGGTGTCCGACGACATCAGGTCGCCGGCGGGAGTCAGCAGCTCGAGCCGGATCAAAGTCGCCGCCGCTCCGCCGATGAAGAACATGGCGGTGATCGACAGCATGTACAGGATCGCAATGCGCTTGTGGTCGGTAGTCAGCAGCCACGACTTGAGGCTGTAATCCACGTTCAAGTAGTTGGTGCGTTCCACCGCCGCCGTTGTGACCGTCGAAGACATATAACTAACGCCCTTTAGGAGTTGCTGGAGCCGGCGCCGGTACGGCCGGACGGTTACTGGCCGGTTGGCGCTGCTCCGGTTGAGAAATCGATTTCACGTAAGCCACCAGCGAGAGCAATTGCTCCTCGTTCACGGTGCCGTTGAACGACGGCATGATCGGCTTGAACCCCGCTACCACCTTCGCCCCCGGCGTCAGGACGGACTCGCGAATGTAGTTGTCGTCGGCGGTCACGGTGCGGCCGTCGTCGAGCAGCACGGGCTTGCCATAGACGCCCACCAGGTTCGGTCCGCGTCCTTGCGTGTCGAAGCGATGGCAAGTCGCGCAACCCAGCTGCTGGAAAAGCTTCTGGCCGGTCGAGGCCAGCGAACCCTCGGCGTTGCCGCCTGCCAGCCAAGCCTGGTACGCCGCCGGCTCCATCACCACCACTTCCCCAATCATGCCCGAGTGCATGGTGCCGCAATACTGCGAGCAGAACAGGTGGTAGCGTCCGGGCTTGATGGCGCGGAACCACAGCGTCGTGTAACGGCCCGGCAACACGTCCCGTTTCACGCGGAAGGCGGGAATGAAGACGTCGTGGATCACGTCCTGCGAAATCATGGTCAGCATCACGTCGCGGCCCAGCGGCACGTGCAACTGGTTGATCTCGCGCTGGCCCTCCTGGTGCTGGAACTTCCACATCCATTGTTTGCCGACGACGAAAATCTCCATGGCGTTCGCCGGCGGCCGCACCTCCTGCATGTAAACGATCGCGCCCCACACGAACATCATCATGAAGATGCCGAACGGAATGATCGACCAGGTCACTTCCAGCACGTTGGAGCCGAGGATGTCGGCGGCCACCGGGTGCTTCTCCTTGCGGTATTTCATCGCGAAGGAAAAGATCAGGATGAAGATGACGAGTGTGAAAAAGCCGGTGACGGCGACCAGGAACAACACCAGCGCGTCCGTCTGGGCCGCCATGGAGGAGGCGCGTGCCGGCCAAAGTGGGAGACTCTCGCCCATGGTCTAGGGTTTCCCTCCCGTGCTCTCGGTCCGCCGATGCTTGGGCTCGAGCCGGAACATGGCAATCAGGAAGCCGCCCAGAAGGAGTATCGTGATGCCGCCCGCCAGTTGCACGACGCGCGTGA
>Ga0207926_1001641_pt1 | contig 10114 bp, 9 predicted proteins | sample NGESurdeep072012_8_FD_184454 | JGI IMG/M metagenome (GOLD analysis project Ga0207926, IMG submission 184454) | Arctic peat soil microbial communities from Barrow, Alaska - NGEE Surface sample 210-1 deep-072012 (SPAdes) | ecosystem: Environmental > Terrestrial > Soil > Wetlands > Peat ...
CAACCATTCGGGCATCGGTGAATTAAATCCGACCTTGCGGCGGCCCATACGAATGGCCTCTGGCATTCGACCCTCCATCGCACGTCGTGCCACCATTTTCGTATAATTATCGGATGACTTGCTCGCTCCCGGAAGCGCCATGGTATAGGTCACGAGACGCCAGTCCATGAATGGCATCCGCACTTCGACGCCATGAGCCATCGAGACACGATCGAAGTTGCGCAAGATGGTTGGCAGCACCGTGCTGTGAAACATCCGATAGAGGCGCCGATTCAGCGCGCCCCACCCGCGCGGAAGAACGTCATCCTCGCCAACAAGGCTAAATTGCGGTGGAATGGCGCGCAGCCCACCGCGCAGAAAGTAACGTCCCTGTCCTTTGACCTTCATTGCGCGCAGCATGTCAACACATCGCCTCGCCAACGGGGAGTTGGAGGCTGCTCCCGCGAGAATGTTCCTCAGACGAAATGCTCCCGATTGACCCTCCTGATGATAGGCCCCCATCAGCTCATCGGCGCCGTGGCCATCGAGCGAAACCAGCACTTTCTGGCGGCTAAGCTCGCGGTAAAGCAGCCACGCCGCGCTCGGCAGCGAAATATAGACGTCATCGCTATCCGCGAGGATACGGTCAAGCTCCATAAGGGCATCGTGGCGGCCAATTTCAATGATTGTTGGATGGACACCCGCCCACAACGCCGCCTCCTCCGCCATCGGCCGCTCGTCGTTTGAGGCTCCTGGGAACGCAGCTACAAACGCGTGGCGCCAGGCGGCGCTGTCACGCGGTCCCATCCCCGCTTTCTCGTGCGCCGACATCGCGCAGATGACGGCGGATGAATCGAAGCCGCCGGACAGGCAGGTTCCGATGGGAACGTCGCTGCGCATTCGCAAAGCGACTGCGTCCCGAAACAATTCGCCGAAGCGCTCAACGCGCTCAGTCTCGGTTTTAGGCACGTCCGGCAGATGATCGAGAGTACACCACCAGCGCCGGATCTCCAGCCGCCCCTTCCGCAACCACATGAAATGTCCGGCCTGCAGCCGGCGCACCTCGCGGCAAAGGGTGCGCTCGCTGCCTTCGACCCCGAAGGCATCAAGCATCAATCTCCGCGCCACATCGATATCGATCGAAGTCGCAAACAATCCGCTTTGCACCAAAGCGCGCTGCTCCGATGCAAAGACCAGACGCTCCGGCGACACCGCGTAAAGAAGCGGCTTGATGCCGAAGCGGTCGCGGGCGAGAAATAAATCCCTCGTCTCGGTGTCAAATATCGCCAGCGCCCACATCCCGTTGAAGCGTGGCAGCATCCCTTCCTGCCACACTCGCCAGGCCTCAAGAATGACCTCGGTGTCTGATTGGGTCCGGAAAACCGCACCCAATGCTTCAAGTTCGCGGCGAAGCTCTATGAAATTGTAGATTTCACCGTTTAAGACGATCACGTGGCGCCCATCGTTGGACAGCATTGGCTGGTAACCGCCCGCGCCGGGATCGATGATAGCGAGCCGCCGGTGACCGAGCGCGACGTTCCTTTCCGCACTAAACCAATGACCGCTACCGTCCGGGCCGCGATGGGCTATCTGGTCGGTCAAATGCTTTATTTCGCCTGGCACTACGGGTTGGCCGCGAAGATTAACGATGCCGGCAATTCCACACACGATTAAACGACTTTCCCAGGCAGGAAGCGGCCCGCAATCATACGCAGATCCTGGCGACACGTTGCGCCGTACGGTCCGATCGTCGAAACTGCAACCACAACAATGAAGATGATGCTCGCCGCCAAAGCATAGGATAGCCCGACAAACCACCAGTGCGGGACCTGGTCAAATAATCGGTCGGCCGCGAAATAACGCAATGCAACCGCCGTTACGATGCCCGTTGCGAGTGGCTGCAAAACGAAGTGAGCCACCCGAGGCCACATGTCCGTCAGGCTGAAACTCTGCCGCAGCAAGACCATGGTGAGGGCGATCTGCGCAATCATGCCGAGACAGGCGCTCCAGCCTGCCGCTTTCCATCCAAAGTAAGGCAGCGCTATAGCACTTGTGGCGAGCGTAGCAATGGCCGTCACCATGGCAATCGCGGCGTTCGAGCGTGACCGGCCGTTGGCCAGAAGATAATACGCGAACACGTTCGAAGCACATCCCAGTATTCCAGCGACGGCCAGCACGACAAGCAATCCCTGTGTCGCGATCGCGACTTCTCTGCCTGTCCAGGCTTGAAGCAGCGGGCCGGAGACGGGAATGAGTGCACCGAGCACACCAGCGGCCAAAAGATTCAGCACCCAGGACGAGCGAAACAGCAGGTCGGCAACTCGATCGCTGGACTCCTTTTGCAAAGAGCTGAAAAAAGGGAACAGGATTTCGCCGATCTTCAAGATGCCTATATAGACTGCTTCTTCGAGACGCTGGGCGATTGTGTAATATCCGACGAATTGCGGCGCGAGAAACGCACCAAGTAGGTACCGGTCTGCCTGGCTTGCGATCAGGCCGCCGCCCTGAGCGGCGAACTGCCAGCCCCCCATACTCATAAGGCCGCCAAGCTGCCTGCGATGCAGCGCAGGGCGCGCTACCCATTCACCCACCACATGGCGGGAAATCGCAAATGACGAGAGCAAGCCCGTGGCAAAGCCCAAGGCCTGACAGCCAAGAAACGTCGACGCCTGCGGCCAGCGGGGAACTAGCACCAACACCGACACGGTCGATACCAACGCACTCACGACGCTAATCGAAGCAAGACGCGCATAGTCCTGACGCGCCGTGAAAAGGGATAGAAACACCGCGGAAATACATTGGCATAACCATCCACCCGCACCGAACGCAAAGGCCGATGTAAGATCGTTGGCCACCTCGCCGTCCAGATTGAAGACATGACGCGCAAGTGGCGGTCCGGCCAAGAAAAGTATCGTCGCGATCGGCAAACCTCCTGCGCCTGCAAGCCATAACGCTGTGGCAAAGAAGCGGCGCGCATCATCGCGCTCGCTCGCCGCCAACCGGCGGGCCAACTCTCGCGTCGTAGATAGTGCGAGAGCGTTACTGAACGCCAATGCAGGCGCAATACACGCCGTCACCAAGCCAGCAACCCCGAAGACACCCGCCCCCAGCCGGAACAATACGAATGGGAGAATGACAAGATTCAATCCAACGCTCACGAGAAATGCACTCGCATTCCACGCGGATTTTCCCATCAAATGAGAACTGCTTTTTCCCGCTGACATTTCAGCGATCAAATTGCATCATTGTCTGGCCAGTTCGGATTGCGGGCGGCGGCCAGCACCGCCCCGGCGATATCGTTGCCGCAGTCGGAGGGACGATTTGCGATGGGTCCACGTCCAAGCAGGTTAAATGTGATCATAGGAGCTTCCTAAACCAATACCAATCGGCGGCAAGGATAAAGTGCTAATATGGAACCTGAGAAGCGCGTCAGGGCACCGAGAAACAGGAACAAGAGGGACGATGCTTTATGGACCACCCTGCAAAAAGTCTCCGAGCCGGCTTGGGCCCGAAAACTCATCGGAGCGTCCATGAGGTGACCAAAAGGATCAAGTTTAACCTTTAGCGCATCGCATGCGGACTACCAGTCAAACAGAGGATTGTCGATAGTTGAGCTGTATCATATACGAATTGCATCATCCCGTTACGCGTCCCGTTGCCGGAGCTATTTGAATGGCCTTCCCGCGTGCCTCGCAGGCACTATCCCGCTTCACCGTGCTCGATCTGACCCGCGTCCGTTCCGGGCCGACCTGCGTGCGGCAACTTGCAGACTGGGGCGCCAATGTCATCAAGATCGATGCGCTGATGGAGGACGCCGCCGGCGAACAGCCGGGCGGTCCGCGCCATGGTTCTGACTTTCAGAATTTGCACCGCAACAAGCGCGCGATGACGCTCAATCTGAAGGACCCCAGGGGTCTCGAGGTTTTCCGGCGCCTCGCGGAGAAGGCCGACGTCGTGGTCGAAAACTTCCGCCCGGACGTGAAAGCGCGGCTCGGCATCGATTACGAAAGCCTGCGCAAGATCAATCCGCGCATCGTCTATGGCAGCATCTCCGGTTTCGGCCAGGATGGCCCCTATCACAAGCGTCCCGGCTTCGATCAGATCGCGCAAGGCATGGGCGGGCTGATGTCGATCACCGGCGCGCCGGGCGAGGGTCCGATGCGGGTCGGCATCCCCGTGGCGGACCTTACGGCCGGATTGTTCTGCGCGATCGGGATCCTCACGGCGCTTTTGGAGCGCGATGTTTCGGGCGAAGGCCAGTGGGTGCAGACCTCGCTGCTGCAGGCGCAAATCTTCATGCTGGATTTTCAGGCCGCGCGCTGGCTGATGGAAAAGGATGTTGCCAAGCAGGCCGGCAACAACCATCCGACCAGCATTCCCACCGGCGTGTTCAAGACTTCCGACGGGTACATCAATATCGCCACGACGGGCGGACGCATCTGGGAGCGCTGCGCGCAGGCGATCGACGCGCCCGACCTTCCGACCCGCCCCGAATACGCCACCGCGCCGGCGCGCTCGAAGAATCGCGACGCGCTCAACGCGGAGATCAGCAAACTCACTGAAAAGAAATCCACCGACACATGGGTCAGGGAGCTCAACGCGGCCGGCGTGCCCTGCGGCCCCATATATTCGATCGATCAGATGTTCGAGGACGACCAGGTCAAGCATCTCGGCATCGCGCAGGATGTGCCCAATACCGAGAACCGCCACATCCGTTTGGTCGGGCAGCCGGTCACGCTGTCGCGCACGCCGAGCCGGATGGCCGCGCGGCCACCCGAGTTCGGGGAGCAGACCGACGAGGTGCTTGCCGAGTTCGGTTTTAGCGCCGATGAGATCGCGGAGTTGAGGCAAGGCAAGGTGATCTAATGGAGACCCTTGGCGCCTCCAATGAGCCACCGCTTCTGGCGATTAGCGTTCCAATTTTCGTCACGCGGTCGACTAATTTGGAAATCGCCCATTAAAGCCTGTCGAGAACAGGGTTGCGAAATCGCCAGGCAAAATAAATCGAAAGACACGTTTAAGCTGCAATATCGAAAGATCATAATTTGTATTTCTAATATTCAACAGCAGCCGGGTCGCATCCAACAACCAACGCATATATCGATCAAATGGCCTTGAGCTTACGATAGGCGAACCACACCATTTTCAAGAGTAGCCAACCGTCCCGAAACCGGGAGATCTGGGTCTCGCCGAAGGTGCGCGCCTTGTAGTGAATCGGGGTTTCGATGATGCATTTACGGAATACTTCGTGAGTGCTCGTCACTTGACACGACTCTTTCACCGTCGCGCTCCGTCGCGCCTGCGATGATGCTATGCATCTTGATCAATTCACTTCAGCGAAGCGCACCTCACGTACTTCGGCCGCATCATCGAATCCTGCAGTCGAGCAAGAACACTTTAATTCTGGTAACTCCGATCAGGGCAAAGAGCGAATGCTGCGCGGCGGCGCAACTTCCGCCGGCGGCACGACGTAGACGTTCCAGACCGTGGCGGCGTAGGCGGTGCCGCGGAAAAACCGCCGCGTCGTGATCACCATCCGCTCGCCGCCGGCCGCATTCTCCTTCATCCACGCCTCGCAGCTTTGCAGCTTCCAGTCGTCGGTCTCGCAGACGCCGATGAATCCATATCGCTTCGCTTCATCGAGTGACGTCAGGCCCGATGACCATACCTCGCCCGGCGTTAGCGGCGCGGGATGATCTGGACTGTAAAACGTCATGGGTTCACCGAGTTCAGTGGCGCCGGCGACCACCGCCCAGCGCGAATGGAAGCGCTTATGCCACAGCTCGGTCAGTTCGCCCGCGAGCTGCGACCGCGAGCCGTAGGTGATGCCCGCAGCATTCCGCATGGTGTAGGCCGCAATCTGCGGTGAGGCGACCAGCACCGCCAGCGTGATGACCAGCCAGATCGCGGTGATCCGGACCAGCGCCGCCCGCTGCACGCGCAGCGCGGGAATCGCGACCAGCGCCAGCGGCGTCAGGAAGAACAGCGAGATTCCCCAGTCGGTCTTGATGTAGATCTCGAAGATAAGCGCGCCGACCGGCGGGCCGATCGCGACCACGAGCTGGATGATCCAGACATTGATCGCCTGCGACACCCGTACGCCTGGATTGGCCCGCCGAGACCAGGGCCGCGAGATGAACGCAACCGGCCTCCGCGCCAGCAAGATCCACCATCGCGGGCTACACGCCAGCGCCGCGGCCGCCAGCGCCGCCGGCAGCGCCAGCAGCGCCAGGTTGTGACCGATGTAACCCAGCGCCAGCGCGAGCGTCTGCGCACGGCTGGAGATTGCATAGGCGCCGCCGGCGTAGGTGAACGGCAGGAAATTCACCTGCTTCAGCCAGATCACATGCGGCACCATTGCTACCGCCAGCGTGGCGAGCGCGACCCATGGCGCCGGCGAGCGCAGGAACAGCAGCCGCGCCGGATGGATCAGCGCCGCGAGCCCGACCGCGCCGATCACGGTCAGCGCCCAGTATTTCGTCATCAGCGCCGCGGCGCCGGAGAGACCGAGCCAGATACCGGACCGCACCGTGCGCTTGTCGAACGCATCGAGATAGGCCAGCACCACCAGCGGGAGGGTGACAAGCTGCAGCAGATCCGGATTGTATTTGAAGCCCTTGAAATTGAAGACCGGATACAGCGCCAGCATCACCACCGTGAGGATGGCGCGACGGCGGTCAACCACGCGCAGCGCGATCGCCCAGCAGATCATCAGGCTGCAGCCGACCGTTACCATGGCCAGCGCGTAGGTGGCCCAGTCCGCTGCCGGGAACACCATGAACCAGACGCCGGCCACCCAGCCGGACAGCGGCGGATGCTTGCCGTAGCCAAGCAGGAATTTCTGTCCCCAAGCGAAAGCCTCGGCGACGTCGAAATGCACATCCTGCGCAGCCTTGAGCTGCGTCAGAATGACGGTCCAGAGCACCACATGCGCGGCGACGAAGCTAGCCACAAGCAGCACGCTTGCCTTCTCGTCGCTGGCCCAGGCCACGAGCCGCGCGGCGATGCGCCGGATGACGGATCGCAGGCGCGCGCGCGAAGCTGTGAGCAAGGACAGGGCTTCAGTCATAGCCATTCCGTAGCGCGTTTTGGGCTGAAGTGGAATCGGGATGCCGTGAGCAAACCGTGTCTGATAAACCGCGCTTCTGGCCTGCAACGTAAACCTTGAACGCCTTTTCCTTCGACGCGTTGTGACCGCGATAGCCGGCATCGGCGACGATCTTCGTCAGGCTCGCGCCGACGCTGGTCTCGATCTCGGGAATGACGACTGCGAGGGTGTGGCCGTCATAGGGATTGCCGGGCAGCGCCTTGGCGTGCAGCACGAACTGGCCGCCCTTGCATCGGTTGACGGGCGCTGCGACGCTGACCTTGACCCCGAACTCGTAGGGCTTGTGGGCTTTCCCCTTGCCGATGCATTCGACCTCTGGTGCATGCAACGAGTAGATCTTCTTGCCTCTCTGCCGTTGACGCTGATCGCGAACCTGACGGGCCAGCGACAGCGGCAAGGCGAAGGCGTCACCAAGGGAGGGGTCATCGGCGATCTTGCACCTGATATCGCGGATGACGCGGCCGAGCAATGTTCTGATGCTGCGCAACGCCTTGTTCGCGCGCTTGGACCGTTTGGCATGAGCGTAGCGCTGGTGCTTGATCAGGGCGAACTTGCCAACCCGCGCGTAGGACTGGCGAAGCTTGATGCCTTTTGTCGCCCGTGCCAGACGCACCAGCCGCTCGCGGGCACGATGCATCAACCTGGCGTCCGTCGGGAAGCTGATAGCCTTCTCCTGCACGGTGGTATCCACAATGACCTGAGTGAAGTCGGCCGGCCTGGCCGCGCCCATCCGGATCGCAGATGCAAGGCTCTCTTGAACAAGTACCGCGAGCTTCTCTTCGCCCATGCGCTGCCGCCAGCGCGTCAGCGACGAGCGATCAAACGCCAGCCGGTGCTGGAATAACTCTTCGCCGCAGAACAGCTGGTAATAAGGGTTCTCCACTCAGCGCTCGCACAGCACCTCGTCCGAAAGATCGTGCATGTGTTTCAGGATGGCCAGCCCAGCCATCAACCGTGTTGGCAACGGCGGCCGACCGGGATCGTCGTCATAGACCGCGCCAAACCGATCTTCGAGAAACCGCCAATCCACCGCGCATGCCAGCTTCGCAAGCGCATGGTCGAGATCTACGATCTGATCGAGCCTGGCCTTGAACAGATCTTTCCGGTCTACCGACTGCTTTAAGGATCCCCGAATCAAAAGTTCACTCTCCATCTAAGCACCTCCATCTTGCTGGAGATTTTGGCGCACTTGCACAGAGAAGGGATGGCCATCGGAAATGCCGTTGCGGTCGCGGTCGCTGATCAGGGAACGATGGAGGGGATTTGGGATGATCCTGACAATCGTGTTTTGCAGTGTCAGATAGATGTCACCGCAGTCATGACAGGTGATGGTCTGGATTTTGTCCCAATGTTGATGCTCGAAGAGGCCCCACGTATGACGCCAGCCGCAGTCACATCTAAAATGTCGCGGGAGCTTTTTCCTGAATCGTCGCCAGTAAATCGAGGCAGTCAGCTTGGCGTATTTCCAAGACGACAAGGCGCAGGCCCGGTCGAGGGGAACTGTATCTGTTGTAGGTTCTGGCGACGACATATCGCTCCACTCCCGAAAGTTCTACGGCGGACCCAACCGCTTGCCCCGTGAATATTCTGCCAGCCGGCGCCACTTCTCGCATCGGCGTAACGACGGTTGTATTCGGCAACACCCCATCCGGCCGCTCCGTCAAGAAAGCCGGCGCGGTATACATAGGCCTTCAAGAACGCCGTCCATCCGTGTAATGACGCCTTGAGAGGTGACCCACGGAAGCCGCGCGCGGCCAACTGCTGGGCGGCAGTAACGGAATAGCGTTTGATCTTGTCCTCCGCGTCGGCCCATGAAGTGATACAATCGTGTTCGATCCGTACATTCAGCCGTCTTATCAGGCCATCCACGATAAGACCTTCGTGGACCAAATCGTCTGAGAACCGCGCTCGCCCGCGCCGAAACAGACGAACCACATAATCTGGCGACCAGCCGCCATGCCGGATAATCTGGCCGCAGAATCGCGATCGCCGAGGCGTCTCGTAGGCGTTTGGCGCGTTCGGGTCAGCGATAGCTGTCTTGATTTGGGCGATGAAGCTCGCGTCGATCCATTCGTCGGCATCGAGGGAGATGACCCAATCGCCCCGCGCTAAATTTAACGCGCGACTTTTCTGTGGTCCAAATCCTGGCCAGTCAGTCGTTGAAACGACATGCGCGCCGTGGGCGCGGGCAAGTTCGACCGTGCGATCAGTGCTGCCGCTGTCAACTACAACAATGTCGTCCGCAAAATTGAGCGAATTAAGGCAGCGCGCGATCGACTCTTCTTCGTTTTTGGTAATAACGATCAAAGAGAGACTTGGCATGTTATTTCCAAACCAACCAGTGTTGTCGGTCGCCGCCCGGCGTCAATTGTTTCAGTGCGTTGCGGACATTTGCGCAACAGTTCGATCCGAGCTTTCTAACTCATCTGGTCCAGATCACATCTACTTGACCTTCGACTCGACGCAGATCACCCCGATCAATTTGGGCGATGCCACCAGAGACCGTGAGCAAGTGTGGAATAAAGCCGCCCGCGATGAGCCCGTCAATCATTTCATCGACAGACAAATTGCCCGATTGGCTCAACGAGGGCGAATATTCAGTAATAGCACGTCCGTTCGGGAAAGCGCTCGCGTCGCTCCCGCAACGACCGATGGTTCATAACCTTCAACGTCGATCTTGATAAGCAGCACACGATAATCAGCAAGGCCAAGAGCATCAATCGCAGAATCAATGTCGACCATCGGGACAACGCGCGAGCCCAGACCGTAGTCCCTTAACAGCGAATGTCGTCCGTTATTTGAAGCCTTCTACCGGCCATTTTTTCTTTATAGCCGAAGCCGGACGCCCGGTCCCCCACCGTTCTTTGCGATGAATTGAATTCCGGCCTTTTCGAGCGCGGTTTTGATCTTCGTCAGCGTATCGAGCCTAATTTTCAATTCGCCTTCCATCGACTCAATGCGCTTAACGGTCTCCAGCGAGACGTCAGCGGCTTCGGCTAGTTCTGCCTGCCCAAGACGCAATATTGC
>Ga0207926_1001642_pt1 | contig 10111 bp, 9 predicted proteins | sample NGESurdeep072012_8_FD_184454 | JGI IMG/M metagenome (GOLD analysis project Ga0207926, IMG submission 184454) | Arctic peat soil microbial communities from Barrow, Alaska - NGEE Surface sample 210-1 deep-072012 (SPAdes) | ecosystem: Environmental > Terrestrial > Soil > Wetlands > Peat ...
AGGCGCCGTAGTCGAGGCCAACAAACTGGGCATACCGATCATCGGCGTGGTCGACACCAACCACTCGCCTGAGGGCATTACCCACGTGATCCCGGGCAACGACGATTCCAGCCGGGCCATCCGTCTGTACGCCCGCGGTGTGGCCGACGCGATTCTGGAAGGTCGCAATATGTCGGTGCAGGAGATCGTCGCAGGCGGCGGCGGCGATGAGTTCGTGGAAGTGGATACGCACGAAGCATCGGCTGGCTGAGCCGGACCGGCAGCGCCATGCAACAGGGGCGCAAGCCCCTTTTTTTGAACTTCAAGAGGCTGTTTCAGGGTGACTGATACGGCCCCTGACATAGGGAAACAGGAGGCAATGTTTCCCTATGGTTTTGTAACGGACACTAGGAGCGAATAAATGGCAGAAGTTACCGCAGCCATGGTAAGGGAGCTGCGCGAGATCACCGGTCTGGGCATGATGGAGTGCAAGAAAGCCCTGGTCGAGACCAGCGGCGACCTGAAATCCGCTGAAGACCTGTTGCGGGTGAAGAGCGGCGCCAAAGCGAACAAGGCCGCCGGGCGCGTCGCGGCCGAAGGCGTGATCGGCGCCTACCTTTCCGACGACGGCAAATGCGCCGCATTGGTAGAGGTCAATTGCGAAACCGATTTCGTGGCCAAGAACGCAGATTTTCTCGATTTCGCCTCCGCACTGGCGCAACTGGTGGCAAAACACAATCCGGCCGATGTGGCGGCACTCTCTGCGCTCAGCCTGGAGGGCGGCACGGTCGAGGCGAAGCGCCAGGCCCTGGTGCAGAAAATCGGCGAGAATCTCAGGATCCGCCGCTTTCACCGCGTGCAGACCGGAGCCAAGCTGGCCCAGTACCTGCACGGTGTCAAGATCGGCGTGCTGGTCGAGTTCGACGGCGAAAACGAAGTCGGCAAGGACCTCGCCATGCATATTGCTTTCGCCAAACCGCAGTTCCTGTCCCGCGCCGAGGTGGCTCCCGCGGTGCTCGCGCGCGAACGCGATGTGCTCGTCGCGCGTGCCCAGGAATCGGGCAAACCCGCCAATATTGCGGAAAAAATGGTCGAAGGCGGTCTGAATAAATTTCTTGACGAAATCACTTTGCTCGGCCAGGCCTTCATCAAGGACGGCAAGCTGACGGTGGAAAAGATGCTCGCCGCGAAGCGCGCCAAGCTGATCAGCTACAAGTTTTTCGTCGTGGGCGAGGGCATAGAGAAGAAGTCCGGCGATTTCGCCGCCGAAGTGGCGGCACAGGCCAAAGCCGCCGCGGGTTGAGCGCCGTGCCCTCAGCGCCAGCGTACAAGCGCATCCTGCTCAAGCTCTCGGGCGAAGCCCTGATGGGCAAGGATGCCTACGGCATCAATCGAACGACCATAGACTGGATCGTCGCCGAGATCGCCGTGGTGGCCGCCATGGGCCTGGAGATCGCAGTGGTGATCGGCGGCGGCAACATTTTTCGCGGCGTAGCCCCCGCCGCCGCCGGGATGGACCGGGCCACGGCCGACTACATGGGCATGCTCGCCACCGTAATGAATGCGCTGGCCTTGCAGGATGCCATGCGCCGCGGCGGCCTGAATAGCCGGGTGCAATCGGCGCTCAACATTGAACAGGTAGTGGAACCCTACATCCGCGGCAAGGCCATGCGTTACCTGGAAGAGGGCAAGATCGTCATTTTTGCCGCCGGTACCGGCAACCCGTTTTTCACCACCGACACGGCGGCGGCGCTGCGCGGCACCGAGATGGGCTGTGATATTGTGCTGAAGGCCACCAAAGTGGACGGAGTGTACAGCGCCGATCCGAAGACCAATCCGCAGGCGCGGCGCTATGCACGGCTCAGCTTCGACGACGCGATCAACCAGAACCTGAAGGTGATGGACGCGACGGCGCTGACGCTGTGTCGCGATCAGAAGCTGCCGATCAATGTGTTCAGCATCTTCAAAGCAGGGGCGCTGAAACGGGTAGTGATGGGCGAAGACGAGGGAACGCTGGTACATAGCTGAATGAGGGGTGACCATGATTGCTGATGTCAAGAAGACCGCGGAGCAGAAAATGCACAAGTCGCTCGAGGCGCTGAAAACCGATCTTGGCAAGGTGCGCACCGGGCGCGCCCACACCGGCATCCTCGACCACATCACGGTCGATTACTACGGCACGCAGATGCCGCTCAACCAGGTCGCCAACCTGACCCTGCTCGACGCGCGCACCATCGGCATCTCGCCCTGGGAAAAGAAAATGGGGGCGGTAATTGAAAAGGCGATCCGCGAGTCCGATCTTGGTCTCAACCCCTCCGCTCAGGGCGATCTCATCCGCGTGCCGATGCCGGCGCTGACCGAAGAGCGCCGCCGCGAACTGATCAAAGTGGTCAAGGGCGAGGGAGAGAACGCCAAGGTGGCGGTGAGAAACCTGCGGCGCGATGCCAATCACCACCTCAAGGAGCTGCTCAAGCAGAAAGCCGTTTCCGAGGACGATGAACGCCGCGCGCAGGACGAGATCCAGAAGCTTACCGACAAATTCATTGCCGAGATCGACAAGCTGCTCACCGCCAAAGAAACGGACCTGATGGCAGTCTGACTCGGGCAACCTCCAGCACCGGAATATCCATGCCCTCGTTTTCCAGCTCGACACGCGACATCCCGCAGGTGAAGGAGATTCCGCGTCACATCGCCATCATCTTGGACGGCAATGGACGCTGGGCCAAGCAACGCATGCTGCCGCGCGCGGCCGGCCACAAACGCGGCGTGGAAATCGTGCGCGAAGTGGTTAAAGCCTGTGCGGCGCGGGGCGTAGAATACCTCACCCTGTTCGCGTTCAGTTCGGAGAACTGGCGCCGGCCGGCCGAAGAAGTGTCGATGCTGAAGCAGTTGTTCATCCTGGCGCTGGAGCGGGAAGCTGAAAGGCTGCACCGCAACGGTATACGCCTGCGAGTGGTGGGCAACCTCGCGCCCTTCGGCAACAAAATCACCGAGCTGGTTGCGCGGGCCGAGCGGCTGACTCGCGACAATAAGGGCATGACCCTTACCATCGCGGCGAATTACGGCGGGCGTTGGGATTTGTTGCAGGCCATGCAACACCTGGTCGAGTCGCAGCCGCAACAGCATGGCGCATTCACTGAAGAGCAGCTGGCCAGTTGCCTCGCCATGGCGTACGCACCCGAGCCGGACCTGTTCGTCCGCACCGGCGGAGAGCAGCGCATCAGCAACTTTCTTCTGTGGCAGCTTGCCTACAGCGAATTCTATTTCACCGACACGCTCTGGCCCGACTTCGACGCCGCGGCCCTGGACCTGGCGATTGCGTCTTATCAGCGGCGCGAGCGCCGCTTCGGCCGCACCAGCGAGCAGGTCGAGGTCGCAGAAAAGTCGCCGCCCCCCAAGAGGGAGCTTGCCTGATTGTGCCAATCGGCCGGGCGCATTGACCTATGCTCAAGACGCGGGTCATTACAGCGCTGGTGTTGTTGGTCGTTTTTCTGGCGGCGCTGTTCTGGCTGCCGCAGCGCGCCTGGGCCGCATTCGCCGGCGTATTGGTCGTCCCGGCGGCATGGGAATGGGGCAAGCTGATAAAGTTCTCGCGCGTCGCCTGCGGCCTGTATGTCCTCGTCGTCGCGGCAGTTTGCGCGGTGCTGTTTGGTTTGGTGCAGGGAGATACGCCGGGCGGCCCTGCCGTGCTGCAACCCGGCGGGCTGCAATCCGCGGTCTATCTTGGCGCAAGCCTGTTCTGGTTGGTCGTGGTGCCCCTGTGGTTATGGCGTTCCTGGCTGCCCCGGGCACACTGGCTGGCGGCACTGACCGGTCTTTTGGTGCTGGTGCCGACCTGGCTGGCGCTGGTCGAACTGCGCAACCTCGGCCCTTTGCTGCTGTTGCTGCTGATGTCGGTGGCGTGGATTTCGGACACTGCGGCCTATTTCGCCGGACGCCGCTTCGGGCGGCACAAACTGGCGCCGTCGATCAGTCCGGGCAAGACTTGGGAAGGGGTTCTTGGGGCCGTACTGGCTGTGAGCTTGTACGCCGCGATCTGGAGTTTGGTCTGGCAAGCGCATTTTCCGCACGCGCTCAAATCGATGCGCTTCGGGACCTTCGGCATGTTGCTGTTTCTGTGGTTGCTCACCGCGATCGGCATTTACGGTGACTTGTTCGAATCGGCATTGAAGCGGCAGGCTGGGGTCAAGGATAGCGGCGCACTGCTGCCGGGCCACGGCGGGGTGCTTGATCGCATCGATGCCCTCACTGCAGTGCTGCCGGTTGCGGCCCTGGTATATCTGTCATGAGCCGGCTGCAGAATCTCACCATACTCGGGGCGACCGGTTCCATCGGGCTCAACACCCTCGATGTAGCGGCGCGGCATCCGCAACGTTTCCGCATATTTGCCCTGAGCGCAAATGAGCGCATCGATGCACTGGCCGAACTGTGCCTGCGCCACAAACCGCGCTACGCAGTGGTGGCGCATGCCGCGCAGGCCGACGCACTGAATGCGCGCCTTGACGCAGGCGCGACGCAAGTCCTGATCGGCCCGCAGGGATTGGAGCAGATTTCGGCCCATCCAGAAACCGACTGCGTCATGGCGGCAATCGTCGGCGCGGCCGGCCTCGCACCCACCCTCGCCGCGGCGCGCGCGGGCAAGAAGTTGCTGCTGGCGAATAAGGAAGCCCTGGTCATGGCCGGGCCCATCTTCATGGACGCGGTGCGCACTCATGGTGCGACGCTGCTGCCCATCGACAGCGAGCACAATGCCATATTCCAGTGCCTGCCCAATTTTCTCGCCGGTGATCTGGGCAGCCACGGCGTACGGCGTGTGCTGTTGACCGCTTCCGGCGGACCGTTCCGGGAAACCGACCTGGCACGGCTGCAGAGCGTGACGCCGGATGAGGCCTGCGCCCATCCGAACTGGGTGATGGGGCGAAAGATCTCGGTGGATTCGGCCACCATGATGAACAAGGCGCTCGAAATCATCGAGGCGCACTGGCTGTTTGGAGCAACGCCTGAGCAAATTCAGGTGGTGATCCATCCGCAGAGCGTGGTGCATTCCATGGTCGAATACGCCGATGGCTCGGTCATCGCCCAGCTTGGGAACCCCGACATGCGCACGCCGATCGCGCACGCGCTGGCCTACCCTGAGCGGATTGAAGCGGGCGTGGGCTCGCTCGACTTGTCCCGCGTCGGCAGGCTCGATTTTGCGGCGCCGGATTTCGTGCGCTTTCCGGCGCTGCGGCTGGGGTATCGTGCCCTGGAGGAAGGCGGTACCAGCCCGGCGACGCTGAACGCCGCCAACGAAATTGCGGTCGCCGCCTTCCTCGAGCGGCGGCTGCCGTTTCTTGCCATCACCGCGGTGATCGAGGCGGTGATGAATGAATTGCGCCCGCGCCCGCTGGCCAGCTTGGATGATGTGCTCGAAGCGGATGCCGCCGCGCGCCGGCACGCGGCGCTGCAGGTCGGGGCTATGACGGCCAAGGTATGAACCTACTGCATACGATCGCCGCATTCGTGGTTGCGCTCGGAGCGCTCGTCATCGTGCACGAGTACGGCCACTATCTGGTCGCGCGGCTTTGCGGCATCAAGGTACTGCGCTTTTCAATCGGCTTCGGCCCGCCGTTGTGGAAGAAACGATTCGGCCGGGACGAGACCGAGTGGGTGGTAGCGGCGGTGCCGCTCGGCGGCTACGTCAAGATGCTGGACGAACGCGAGGGCGAGGTGGCGCCACAGGAGCTCGGCCGCGCGTTCAACCGGCAGAACGTGTGGCGCCGCTATGCCGTCGTCGTCGCCGGGCCGCTCGCCAACTTCCTGTTCGCGATACTGCTTTACTGGCTGCTGTTCATGCACGGCGTGCAGGAAGCGCGGCCGGTGGTGGCTTTGCCGCCGTCGGGCACGCCCGCCGCCGGCGCCGGCTTCGAATCGGGCGAAACCATACGCGCGATCAACGGCGAGCCGGTGACCTCCTGGCAGGATGTGCGCTGGCGCATGCTGCAACTCGCGCTGGAGCGAGCGCAGGTGAAGGTGGAAGTGCTCAACCGAAGCAACCAGCTCAACTGGCGCACGCTCGATTTGTCGCCCTTCGACGCGGAGCAGCTTGAAGGCGACACGCTGGCTTTGATCGGCTTGAGGCTCTATCGACCGGAAATCAGTCCGGTGATCGGCCAGATCGTGCCCGGCAGCGTGGCCGAACGGGCCGGCCTGCAAGCGGGTGATCGCATCCTTGTCGCGAACGGCAAGCCCATCCTTTCGTGGGACGAATTGGTGGAACAGGTGCGCAGTCATGCCGGCAGCGAACTGCGGCTGACTTACCAGCGTGGAGACGAACGCCGCGAACTGATGCTCGTTCCCGAAGCCGTGCAGCAGAACGGTTCCGCAACAGGGCGCATAGGCGCGGCGGCAAAGCTCGACCAGCAGGCATTGGACAAACTCGTTACCGTGGTACGCTATGGTGTCGCAAGCGCGCTGGCGAAGGCAGTAGAAAAGACCTGGGACACGTCCGTGTTCAGTCTGCGCATGCTTGGGCGAATGCTGATCGGGCAGGTCTCATGGAAGAATCTCAGCGGACCGGTGACCATTGCCGATTATGCCGGTCAATCGGCGCAGCTCGGGCTTGTCTCGTATCTGAATTTCCTGGCGCTGATCAGCATCAGCCTCGGGGTGCTCAACCTGCTGCCGATTCCGTTATTGGATGGCGGACATTTGATGTATTATACGGTCGAAATTTTCAAAGGCAGCCCGGTATCGGATCGGATCATGGAAATCGGCCAGAAACTTGGGCTGACCCTGTTGCTGGTTCTGATGGCGTTTGCCTTCTATAACGATATTAATCGCTTGATTTCCGGCTAACCCTGAACATGATCAGACACCTTGCCGTCGCACTCATCTGCATGTGGGTCGGCGCCGCGCACGCATTCGATCCTTTCGTGGTGCGCGATATCCGCGTCGAAGGCATCCAGCGCATCGAGGCCGGTACGGTATTCAGCTATCTCCCGGTCAAGGTCGGTGAAACCATGACCGATGAAAAGGCCGCCGCGGCGATTAAGGCGCTGTTTGCGACCGGATTTTTCAAAGACGTGCGCCTGGAAGTCCAGCGCGATGTGCTGATCGTAATGGTCGAGGAACGCCCGGCCGTGTCGCAGATCGATTTCATCGGCAACAAGGAATTCGAAAAGGAGGCATTGCGCAAGGGGCTGCGCGAAATTGGCTTGGCCGAGGGGCGATCTCTCGACAAGGCGCTGCTCGATCAGGCTGAACAGGAGATCAAGCGCCAATATCTGGCGCGCGGGCGCTATGGCGCCAGCGTCGTCACCACGGTCACGCCCCTCGAGCGCAATCGCGTGGGCGTCAGCTTTTCCATCAACGAGGGCGATGTCACCAAGATTCACCAGATCAATATCATCGGCAACAAGGCATTCAAGGAAAAGGACCTGCTGCAATTGTTCGTGCTGCAGACGCCGGGGTGGCTGACCTGGTACACCAAGAACGATCAGTATTCGAAGCAGAAATTGTCCGGTGACCTGGAGACGTTGCGTTCACATTATCTCAACAACGGCTACCTCGAGTTCAACATCGATTCGACGCAAGTGTCGATCACCCCGGACAAGAAGGACATCTACATCACGATCAACCTCACCGAGGGCGAAAAATACACCGTCTCGGATATCAAGGTAGGCGGAGAGATGCTGCTGCCGGAGGCGGAAGTGCGCCGGCTGATCCAATTGAAACCAGGCGAGACCTTCTCGCGCGAAAGGCTCAGCGAGAGCACCAAGAAAATCACCGACCGGCTGGGCAACGAGGGGTACGCCTTCGCCAACGCCAACGCGGTTCCCGAGTTGGACAAGACCGCCAAGCGGGTTGCATTGACCATAATGATCGATCCGGGGCGGCGGGTCTACGTGCGCCGTATCAGCATCTCGGGCAACACCCGAACCCGTGACGAGGTGGTCCGCCGCGAGTTGCGCCAGTTCGAAGGCGCCTACTACGACGGCGACAAGATACAGAAATCCAAGCAGCGCCTGGAGCGGCTGCAGTATTTTTCGGAGGTCGACGTCGACACGCCGGCCGTGCCGAACACCTCGGACCAGGTGGACGTGAATTTAAAGGTCAAGGAAAAATCGACCGGAGCCATCATGCTTGGCGCCGGCATTTCATCCACGGAAAAACTGGTGCTGAGCGGCTCGATCACGCAGCAGAACATTTTTGGCAGCGGCAAACACCTCAGCCTGCAACTCAACACCAGCAAAATCAGCAGGAACATCGGCCTGAGCTTCACCGACCCCTACTACACGGTGGACGGCGTCAGCCGCGGCTTCGACATCTACGATCGCCGCCTCGACGCTTCTTTGCTGGGATTGGGCTTTTACACCACTAACACGATCGGCGGAGGGGTGCGCTATGGCGTGCCGCTGACTGAGCTAGATAATCTCGGCTTCGGTCTTGGCGCCGAAAACACCAAGATCGGCGTCGATCAGAGCAGTCCGCAAAGGTACCAGGAATTTGTCAACATCTTCGGTAAGACCAACAGCGCGTTTCCGGGGACAATTGGTTGGATACGCGACCAACGCGACAGTGCCCTTTTGCCGACCAAGGGTGCCTTGGTCCGGGCCAGCCTGGAAGCTGGACTGCCGGGGGGAACGCTGAAATACTACAAGGTCACCCAGCAGGCGCAGTGGTATTACCCCATATCGCGCAGTTATACGCTGATGCTCAACGGCGAGATCGGGGCAGCCAATGGCATGAGCGGAAAACCTTTGCCGTTTTACAAGAATTTGTATGCCGGTGGCGTCACCTCGGTGCGCGGCTACGATTCATACTCCCTTGGCCCCCGTGATTCGCAAGGCGCCTTCCTGGGTGGCAACAAGCGCCTGGTCGGAAACGCTGAAGTGCTGTTCCCGGTGCCCGGAACGGGCGTGGACCGTTCAATGCGGATGGGGGTGTTCCTCGATGCGGGTCAGGTATTCGGTGCAGATGAGAAAATGCGCATGTCGGATTTGCGCTATTCGACCGGCCTGTCGTTCAGTTGGAATTCGCCCATGGGGCCGTTGCGCCTCAGTTATGGCCATCCGCTGAATGCCAAACCGGAGGATCGGGTGCAGCACCTGCAGTTCCAGATGGGGCAGGTCTTTTAGGGTTTGAGGAGATCAGTTTGAAAAAAATCGTATTTGGCGCGTTGATTGCAATGATAGGCAGCACGGCTGCCGCCGCCGATTTCAAAATCGGGTTCGTCAACACCGAAAGGGTGTTCCGTGACGCCGCCCCGGCGGTGCGCGCGCAGAAGAAGATCGAGCAGGAATTCGCCAAGCGCGACCAGGAAATGCAGAAAATGGCCGAGCAGATTCGCAAGCTGCAGGAAAGCCTGGAGAAAAATGCGGTCACCATGCCGGAAACCGAGCGCCGCAACAAGGAGCGCGAGTTCAGCGATCTGAACAAGGATTTCCAGCGCAAGCAGCGCGAATTCCGCGAGGATCTCAACCAGCGGCGCAACGAGGAGCTGGCCGCGGTGCTCGAACGTGCAAACCGCACCATCAAGGCCATTGCCGAGGCCGAGAAATACGACATCATCTTCCAGGAGGCGGTCTACGCCAGTCCTCGCATCGACATCACTGACAAGGTGATCAAGGCACTGGAAGACAAGCCGGCAGGGAAATAGTCAGCGCCGATGGCTAAGGCCGAGAAATACCGCCTGGCCCAGATCGTCGAACGCTTTGGTGGTGAAATCCTCGGCGACCCGCAGACGCCGATAAGCCAGGTTGCGACGCTTGAGAGCGCCGGCGCACGCCACATCAGCTTTCTCACCCACAGCAAATACCGCAAGCAGCTCGCCGGTACCCGCGCTGGCGCAGTGATTCTGGGCAGAGCCGATAGCGGCCTTACCAAGTTGCCGCGCATCGTTTGCGATGACCCCTACCTTTATTTCGCCAAGGTCTCGGCGCTGTTCAACCCGCCGCAAGCAGCCACGCCCGGGGTGCACAAGAGCGCGGTCGTCGAACGCGGCACCACGATCCCGGCCAGCGCCAGTATCGGTGCCGGGGCGTATGTCGGCCGCCGGGTCAAGCTGGGCAGGGGCGTGGTGATCGGGGCGGGCTGTCACCTCGGCGATGGGGTCGAGATCGGCGCCGCCAGCCGGCTGTACCCCCGCGTG
>Ga0207926_1001643_pt1 | contig 10108 bp, 8 predicted proteins | sample NGESurdeep072012_8_FD_184454 | JGI IMG/M metagenome (GOLD analysis project Ga0207926, IMG submission 184454) | Arctic peat soil microbial communities from Barrow, Alaska - NGEE Surface sample 210-1 deep-072012 (SPAdes) | ecosystem: Environmental > Terrestrial > Soil > Wetlands > Peat ...
GGTTGGCTCGATTGCGGATGTGGTCTTGTTCGATCCCAGGGCGCGCTGGACCTACGACGCGCGCCAGACCCGCTCCCGCTCGCGCAACACGCCCTTCGATGGATGGCAATTATTCGGAAAAGTGGTGGCGACGCTGGTCGGGGGCCGGGTCGTCTATCGCAGCTCTTAGCTACTCCACAAACATGCAGTCGCCGTACGAGTAGAACCTGTACCGCTGCTCGACTGCGTGGCGGTAGGCATCGAGCGTGAACTCGCGCCCGGCAAAGGCGCTGACCAGCATCAGTAGCGTGCTCATGGGCAGGTGAAAATTGGTCAGCAGCGCCCCAACGACGCGAAACTGAAATCCCGGGTAAATGAAAATGTCGGCCTCGCCGCTGCCGGGATGAATCCGGTCAGATAGTGACGCGGCAAATTCCAGTGTCCGCACGGTCGTCGTCCCAATCGCGACCACTCGCCTCCCCGCCTGTTTCGCCCGGTTGATCTTCTCCGCCGCCGCTTCGCCGATGCTGTACCACTCGCGGTGCAGCTTGTGCTCCTCAACGACTTCGGCATGCACCGGCTGAAACGTCCCGAGCCCGACGTGCAGCGTGATCTCGGCGGTTTCGATTTTCCGCGCCACCATGCGCTCCAGGATTTCCGGTGTGAAGTGCAGTCCGGCCGTCGGCGCGGCCACCGATCCCCGCTGCCGCGCGTAGACGGTCTGGTAGCGCTCGCGGTCCTCGGGACGGTCCTCGCGCCCGATGTACGGCGGCAGCGGCACGTGCCCGATGCGCTCCACGGCGGCGAAGAAGTCGGGCACCGGCTCGAAGCGCAGCGTACGCTCGCCAAATTCGCCGCGTGCGATGACCTCCGCCCGCAGTTCGTCGCCGAAGGTCAGAAGCTCGCCAACGCCAATCTTGCGGCCCGGCCGGACCAGTGCGTTCCACACCAGGCTCTGGGCTTCAGGCTCTGGGCTCTGGGAAGCGGGGCTTGTTAATAGGACCTCAACTTTGCCCTTCAGGAAGTCCCTTGCCGCCGGATTTCGTGGCGACACCGGTTGCGAGTGCGCGCCGCTGCGGTGTCCGAAGAGCCGCGCCGGGAACACCCGCGTGTTGTTGAAGACCACCAGGTCGTCGGGGCGCAGCAGGTTGGGAAACTCGCGAAACTGCCGGTCTTCGAAGCGCCTGGTGTCCCGCAGCATGTGGAGCATGCGCGAGGCGGCGCGGTCGGCCAGCGGCTCCTGCGCGATCAGATCTTCGGGAAGGTGGTAGTCGAACTCAGAAACCAGCACAAGTCATTTGTAATTGAGTCATTTGTAAATAGGTAATTGAAATCCGTAACTTACGCCAAAATGGCGCTATCCCGCCGAAACCCGATTGCTCCCCGGCGATTCCCTGGGGTACGATGCTGACACCCACGAGTGCGGGACACCCGGTACAATTGAAGCGGATGAACAGCGAACGCCAGCATCGGGACGAAATTGTGCGCTACGGGCGCATGCTGCACCAGCAGTTCTTCGTGGCGGCCACGGACGGCAACCTGTCCGTGCGCCTCGACGACGGAACCGTGCTGTGCACGCCCACCTGCCTGAGCAAGGGCATGATGGAACCCGACGATCTGGTGATCGTGGACACGAATGGCCGCAAGCTGCGCGGCCATCGTGCGCCATCGAGCGAGATCGCGATGCACCTGCTGATCTACCGCCTGCGTGCGGACGTCAACGCGGTGGTGCACGCGCATCCCCCGACGGCAACCGGTTACGCAGCCGCCGGCTTGGCGCTTACGCAGCCGCTGGTTTCTGAGATTGTCATCACGCTCGGATCGGTCCCGCTGGCGCCGTATGCCACGCCAGGAACTCCCGAGCTGAGCGATTCTGTGGCGTCGCTTATCCCCGACTACGACGCCATCCTCATGGCCAACCACGGTGTTGTGACGTTTTGCCAGGACCTCACCGGCGCTTACATGAAGATGGAGACGGTCGAGCACTTCGCCAAGATCGCGCTGGTGACGCAGACGCTCGGCAAGCAGCAACTGCTGAGCAAGGCCGACGTCGACAAGCTGATAGCGGTACGCGAGCGCTACCTGATGAACGACGCGGGCAAGCGCCCGGCAGCGGCGGCCCCCGCCGAGCCCGCACCCGCCATGACCTCCGACAAACGCTGATTAATCCCCGCCGATCCTGAACCTCATCCCCGCGCGGAAATTCGCCCGCAGCGCCGGAAATCCCGCCGCTTCTTCGTAATGGCGGTTAAGAACGTTTTCGATATTCACGTACGCTGTCACGCGGTTGGTGATAGCGCGCCATGCGCCCACGTCGAAGCGCGCGTATCCGGCGGCGTGCTTGACGGGCGGCAGCAGACCGAGAAAATCCGAATCCGGCCGACGGCCCAGGAATGTCCCGCCCAAGTTGCCGCCCCAACGCCGCACCGCATAAACCGCCAGCAGCGAGCCTGCGTGCCGGGGACGGCGCAGCAGCGGCGCGCCCTGCGCGAGCAGCGGATCGAAGGCCAGCGGCGCATTCAGGATTTGCGTGGAAGTGTAGGTGTACGACGCGTCCAAACTGAGCCGTGTGGTGGGCCGCGCACGGAACTCAACCTCCGCGCCATGCGCCAGCGCGCGGTTCAGGTTTACGTACTGGCTCACAAACGTAGTCGGGTCAAAGCTGAAGGCAATCTGGTTGGTGAACAGGTTGTTGTAATAGGTCGCGCCCATCCAGTACTTGCCGCCGAAAAGCGATTGCTGCACACCCGCTTCGAACGACCGGTTTTCTTCCGCCTTCAGCTTCGAGTTCGGAATAATGCCGAAGCCGCCGATGCCGAACGCTTCTTCCAGCCGCGGCTCCTTGATGCCCGTCGCGTAGGAGAAGCGCAGGCGTGTGCCGCTGAAGACATGGTTCCCTTTCAGCGCGACCACGGAGGCGGCAATGCGCGGGACTGCCTTGCTGCCGAACGTTTCGTTGTGCACGTAGCGCACGCCGCCGATGAGCGACACGCGGTTCCACGTCAGCACTTGTTCTCCATACACGGCGTGATTGCGCCGCAGACCGTGGCTGAGCGGCAGCGCCGTGAAGTCGCCGACCCAACCGTTCTCGTCCTCGAATTGATAGCCGAAGGTGCTGCGCGCCCAGGAACGCTCGTCGTACTCGCCCTGGTAGTCGAAACCGGCGCGGTTAATGTTGGCGAAGTCGGAGAACGGGAAATCGAAATTGCCGAACGCCGGCGACACGCGTCCGGGCTCCTGCACGGTGTCGACGTTCAACCGCCTGTGGTGATATTCAAAGCCGGTCAGCCGGTGCTGCCAGCGCGAGGGCCCGGTGATGGCCAGCTCCGCCGAGGCGAGGAAGTTGTTCTGGCGCGCGTGCTCATCGAAATCGGGCGGCAGCAGTGGTTGCCCGTTGAAATTCCAGAACGACTGCACGCCGCTGCGATTATTCGAATGCCGCGTGCGCACGCGGAACAGAGCGCGCGGATGCAGCACGATGCCGATGTTCGCACCCTGCAGCGAATTGGAGTAATCGTCGTTCGGACCCTGTCCTGAAGTGTTGAACTGGTCGGCGAACAGGTTGTAGTCGAAACGTCCGCGCGCGCCCGCCAGCGATGCGTATCCGCGCGCCGTCTGAAACGTTCCGCCCTCGCCGCCGAAGCGCAGCTCCGGAGTGTGCGTCGAGCCGGTGCGCGTCCATGCCTGCACCACGCTGGTCATGGCGTCCGAGCCGTAGAGCGTGCTTTCGGCGCCGCGCACGAACTCCAGGCGGTCCACCTGCTCCATCGGGACGACCGCGAAGTCGAACGTGCCCCCGGGATCGTTGATGGTGACGCCATCCACGATGACTTTGTTGTAGCGCGACTCGCCGCCGCGTACGAACAGCGATGCCAGCCCGCCGCGACGTCCGTTGGCGCTGAGGATCGCGCCGGGAAGGAAGCGCAGCGCGTCCGCTGCCGCCACCGGCTGCATGGAAATAAGCGCTTGCGAATCGAGAAGTGAGGTGTCGGCGCCGGATTCGCCGGTCGGCAACGGCGTTCGTTCCGCGCTGACGACGACGGTCTCTGCCGCCGATGCGACCGACAGCCGGACCGCCAGGGCTTCGTTGGATGGCACCTTGGCATTTGCCTCGGCCGCCGCAAAGCCCGGGGCCAGCACGCGCACGCGATATTCGCCGCCGGCCAGCCCGCCCAGCAGCGCCAGGCCGTCACCGCGAGTTTCTCCGACGGCAGCGGCAGCGGTGGAGTTCCGAACGTACGCGGTCACCCGCGCACCCGCAACGACGGCGCCCTGCGGATCGACGACCTTGACCTGGAGGTCGGCAGCGAAGGTGAACGGTACGAACAGCAGAAGAGAAGCGAATAACCGAAGGAGACGGGACATGAGCCCTCCTTTTCACGCGAAAGGGGCTATTGGATTTGGCTCGCGTCGGTCTCCTGGCTTGCGACGAACAGTTTCAGTTTCGAGTTTCAGTTTCAGCAAACCCGAACTGCAACCCGGTCGGCCTTCCCATGGTTTCCCACAGTGGCGATCCGCTTCGGGCATTCAGCAACTAGCAACTAACAACTAGCAACTGCTTTCCCGGTCGCTTACAGTTGCGCGGCAGCGCGGGTCTTGCACCCGCTTCCCGGACACGCGAACCAGGACTGGATTGTAAATTAGAAATTGGAAAATTTGAAATTTATCGGATACGACAATGAGCGCTCGCTCAAATTTGAAATTTGCAAATTTCAAATTTCAAATTTTCTGTTGTTCCCACACGCTCAGATACCGTTCTCCCCGGTCCGGCAGGATCGTGACCACCTTCTTCTCCGGCCCCAGTTCCTGGGCGACGTAGATTGAAGCGAGCACATTCGCCCCGGCGCTGATTCCCACGAACAGCGCTTCCTCGCGCGAGAGCCGCATGGCCATCTCGATCGCGTCCTCGGTACGGATGGCGATCACCTGGTCGATGGCGTTCAGGTCCACGATCTCCGGAATAAATCCGTCAGCCAGTCCCTGGATGCCGTGACACCCCGGCTCGCCGCCCGACATCACCGCCGACTCCGACGGCTCTACCGCCACAATGCGCACCCGGCGGTTTACCCGGCGCAGCGCGCGCGCCACTCCCATCAGCGTGCCGCCCGTGCCCACGCCCATGACGAAGGCGTCCACGTCCGGACCCGCTTGCGCCAGGATTTCCGCGCCGGTGGTGACTTCGTGCGCCCGCGGATTGTCTTTATTTTCGAATTGGCGGGGCAGGAAAATGCTGGGATCGCGCCGCGCCCGTTCCTCCGCTTCCCTGCGCGCATCGCTGATGTGCCGCACGCTGTCGATCAATTCCAACTCCGCGCCGAACGATTCGATCATCTTGCGCCGCTCCACGCTCGCCGACCGCGGCAGCAGGATGCGCACCCGGTAGCCCTTTTCCGCGCCCACCATGGCGAAGGCGATTCCGGTGTTACCGCTGGTAACTTCGAGAATGGTCGAGCCGGGCTTGAGTTGGCCGCGCTCCTCCGCGCACTCCACGATGAAGCGCGCAACGCGGTCCTTCACGCTGCCGCCCGGGTTCATGAATTCCGCCTTGGCGAGAATGGTTGCGCACTCCGGCGGGACCACGCGAGTGATCCCCAGCAGCGGGGTACGGCCGATACATTGCAGGATTCCCGGACGTGCAACGGTGGTGGTAGTGGCGGCCATGAGACCTCGCGAAGGCAAGTAACGTCAGATTGAGCTTAGGGAGGTAGGTGGCGGGGCAACAAGGTCGCTGGTCACAAGGCTATGTTCAACGGAGTGTCATCCTGACGCTGACCCTGAGCGCAGCGAAGGAGCAGCGGAAGGATCTATGCTTTTGAGTTGGACGAATGCAGAGGTCCTTCGTCGGACTAACGTCCTCCTCAGGATGACCCTTCTAAAGGGGCGCCGAGTCCTGCCCGAAATCCTTTTCCGCGCTCTCCCGCATCCGGTCCAGCGCGGACTGCATTTCGGCGTGGTACCGCGCGAGGGCCTCATGGTCCGCGTCCTTGGGGACCGTCATCATGCGCGAGATGTGCAGGGAGACGCGCGAAAACGGCTTCGGGATCATCAGCCGGTCCCACGAGTTCAGCACCCAGGCACGCTCCACCGCCAGGTGAAATGCGACCAGTGGTGTTTGCGTATTGCGCGCCAGCAGGACCGGTCCCGGTTTCGCAACGTAGCGTGGCCCCTTGGGCCCATCAATCGTGAACGCCGCCGTGCGCTTGTCTTCGATCACCGTATGCATACCGAGCAGCGCCCGCACGCCGCCGCGCGTGCTCGATCCGCGCACCGCCTCGAAGCCGAACTTGGAGATGATACGCGCGATGTATTCGCCGTCGAAGCTGCTGCTGGTCATCACTCCGATCCGGCGGCCGCGGAAGAACCACGTCGCCGGGACGATGCAGCGGTGCCAGAAGACCCACACCGCCGGCTGGATCCATCCGCCCGCCGGCCCGCCCGCTTCGACCGCGACGGAATAGCGCAAGGTCGGGCCAACCATGCGCACCAGCAGCCAGGCACTCGCTGTGATGAGCGCGAGCAAGAGGCGCTGCTTGAGCGTGAATTGTTCGGGCTGTGGCATGTCGTTTCGCAATAGTAATAAGTAACAAGTAATAAGTAATGAGCAAAAACATTCAGGCTTGCTCTTTGCCGATAACATCTGTCCCGAAGAACGAAGGCTGCGGATTGTCCGCAGCCTTCTCTCCTAGTACTTATTACTTGTTACTTATTACTCGCTTTACGCGTACTTCACCCACTTCATGATTTCCGGCAGCGTGGGCTTCTTGCCGTACATGAGGATGCCGACGCGGTAGATGCGCGAGCACAGCCAGATCACGCCCCAAATGGTGACAACCAGCAGCGCGATGCTGAGAGCGATCTGCCACCAGGGCGGCGTCTGCACCACGATTCGCAGGTACATCAGGATGGGCGAGAAGAACGGGACCATCGACATCCACACGGAAACCGGAGCGTTGGGCTGGCGGATGACGAACATCATCATCATGACCGGGACCACGATGGGCAGGGTGACGAACGTCTGCCACTGTTGCGCTTCCTGCTCGGAATTGACCATCGCGCCCAGCGCCGCGAACAGCGTGCTGTAGAGCATGTAGCCGAGCACGAAGAAGACCGCGAACGCGGGCAATGTCCCCAGCTTGAAGGAAAACCCGCTGTCCTTCACGCCGGCCATGGCCAGCAATGCCGGAGCCGAGGCGGCGGCGGCCAGGAGGATCCAGATCGCTATCTGGGTCAGGCCGACGGCGCCCACGCCCAGGACTTTGCCCGCCATCAACTCCGAAGCCTTGGCCGAGGAAAGCACCACTTCCATGACGCGCGAAGTTTTCTCTTCCAGCACCGAGCGCATCACCGACATGCCGTAGATGAGCAGGGTCATGTAGAGCATCATCACCAGCACGATGGCGCTGATGAACTGCCCCGGCCCGTTGGACTTCTGCTCCTGCCCGCCTTTTAACGCGACGGCTTCCAGGTCGAAGTCTTTCATCATGGCGTCGATGTCGGAGGCCGCGGCGCCGTGGGACATCAGTTGCTGCCGCAAAACCGACGTCCGCAGGGCCGATTCCATGGAGCCAACCTCGATGAAGTCGCTGGTCTCGCGCGCCACGTACGTTACTTTGCGCGATTTCACCACGTCGTCGGTCAGCCACAGGAAGCCGTCGAGTTTGGTGTTGCTGACGTCGCTTTTCAACTGCGCTCGCAGCGCCTCGCTGGGGCTGGTATTCACGTCCACCGCGTACTTTACGTTTCTGCTGGTCGCAAGCTGCGCCTTGACCGCATTGGCGAAGTCGGCGTTGTCCGATACCACGACGATGTGCCGCGTCCCGCCGGTCTTCATGCCCGCCAGTTTGCCGGGAACGATGACGAAGCCCAGCATCAGGGCCGGGAACAGAATGGTCGAAATGATGAACGACTTGGTGCGGACTCGCTCCACGTACTCTCGCTTGATGATCAGCCAGATATTACGCATGCGCCCCCCGCGCCGCTGCCGGTAATTCGCTCTTGCCGACGACATCAATGAAAATCTCTTCCAGCGACGGCTCCATCAGCTCGAACTTGCTGACCCGGCACGAGGCGGCCGCCCGATGCAGCAGTTTCTGCGGGTCGGCCCCCGGCTGCATCCGCACTTCCACATACTTCCCGTAGTTATTGAACGACTGCACCAGTGCCGGATCGTCGAGGAAACTCGCATCGCCCTCGTACTCCACTTGCACGTTGTTCCGGCCGTAGCGCGACTTCACCTCGCGCAGTTCACCGGTCAGAACGGCCTTCCCATGATCAATCAAGCAAATGGAATCGCAGAGGCGTTCGACCGTGTCCATACGATGGGTCGAGAACAGGATGGTTTTGCCCGCCTTCTTCGCTTCCAGCAGGACGTCCTTCATCACCACCGTGTTCGACGGGTCGAGACCGGAGAAAGGTTCGTCCAGTATCAGCAGGTCGGGATCGTGCAGCATGGCGGCGATGAACTGCACCTTCTGCTGCATGCCCTTGGAAAGCTCTTCGACCTTCTTCGGCATCCATTCGGTCAGTTCCAGGCGTTCGCACCAGGAGGTCGCGCGAGCCCTCGCGTCGCGCGCGCTCACACCTTTCAGCTCCGCCAGGAACACGAGCTGGTCGATGATCTTCATCTTCTTGTACAGGCCGCGCTCTTCGGGCAGGTAGCCGATGTTGGTGAGCTGCTTTCGATCGAACGCCTGGCCGAAGATGCGGACCTCGCCCGAATCGGGCACGGTGATGCCGATCATCATGCGGATCGTGCTGGTTTTCCCGGCGCCGTTGGGGCCGAGCAGGCCGTAAACGGTTCCCGCCGGGATGTCCATTGAAAGATCGTCAACGGCGACGAAGTGGTCGAAGGTCTTGCGGACCTGGATGAGTTCAACCGTGTTCTTCATGGATACCCGTGTTCGCGCACACCGATCATGCGGCCTTTACTTCCTGTGATGAAAGCGCCGGTTGCTGCCCAGCGCCGTTGCGCGGGGAGGCGCCGTCAGGCGCCAAGGTATTCGTCGATCCAGCGCCCCACTTCCAACCGCCCGGGATCGAACGGGTCGAAGCGGATCGCCGCCGTGCCCTCGTCGTGGCGTATCCAGCAGAACACCGACTGCACCGCCAACACTTCATAGCCCGGCAGCGTAAAGGTCGCCAGGACAGCCTTCGGGGCGCCGGCGGGCCCATTGATGGTCAGCGCCATGCCGCCGGCGCTGATTTCCAGGCTGCTTCCTTCCAGCACCTCGGTGCCGGCCTCCAACGTCACCGGGCACACCAGCGGCACCCGGACGTAGCGCCTCAGTTCCTTCATCACCAACAGGTGCGTCCCTCGGACCACCTGCAACGCCTCCTGCTTGCTCACTGGCGTGTGGAACACGGCGTTGATGCCAAACTTGGAGAACCGCAACGCCTCGCTGACGCTGCCGCATATTCCGTACACCACGAGCCAGTGGCTGCCCTTCCGGATGTCGCGCAGCACCGTCTCCGCCTCCGCGTCCAGCGGGACCACACAGGCGTTATACGTATCCCCCACGCTTCCGGACTCATGCGCCGGAACCGCCACCGCTTCCATCCCAAATTGTCGAAAGCACTCGGTGAGCACGGCGCTGGTAGCCCCGTCCACACCCAACAGCGCGATCTTGGCCCCGACTTTGGTGGGACCGGTGCCCGCAGCGGAAGACATCAAGAAATCTCCGTGAAAACTTTCTTGAAACTAAACCTCGAAACCGGCTCGCCAAGCAAGCCGTCCTGAGCGCAGCGAAGGATCTCTCTTATTCCGTCCAACGCTTGAAAATCAGTGATCCATTGGTCCCGCCGAACCCGAATGAGTTCGACAAAGCATATTCAATGTTCGCTTTCCGGGAGTGTTTCGGCACGTAGTCGAGATCGCAGCCCTCGTCCGGGTTATCCAGATTGATGGTCGGAGGAAGCTGCTGATCGCGCAGCGCCAGCACCGTGATGCCCGCTTCCAGGCCGCCGGCGCCGCCCAGCAGGTGTCCCGTCGCGGATTTTGTCGAGCTCACCGCCAGTTTGTAGGCGTGCTCCCCGAATGCGCGTTTGACCGCTATCGTCTCCAGCCTGTCGCCGAGGGGAGTGGATGTCCCGTGCGCGTTGATGTATCCCACCTGCTCTGGACGGATCTTCG
>Ga0207926_1001644_pt1 | contig 10108 bp, 13 predicted proteins | sample NGESurdeep072012_8_FD_184454 | JGI IMG/M metagenome (GOLD analysis project Ga0207926, IMG submission 184454) | Arctic peat soil microbial communities from Barrow, Alaska - NGEE Surface sample 210-1 deep-072012 (SPAdes) | ecosystem: Environmental > Terrestrial > Soil > Wetlands > Peat ...
ATGGAGATTTTCGGAGACGTGGTCTCTCCGGTCATCGAGGAAGGCGACTGGGAGGCGCTGCGCAAATGAAGCTGCACCTTTATACCCACGCCGCGCGCGGCCCCCGTGCCAGGTCCGAGGTCGGGAACGCGGCAAGTGCCCGATCCCGGTCCTTGAACAGGCCTTGGAGACGGCGCCACGGATGCTGGGCTCAGACAAATCCCGAGGATACTGCCTAGAGATGATCTGCGCTGATTTCTTGGCGGGGGTGAGTGGCGAAGCCGGAGATACCGAGGGGCTAGTAACCGCACTCAGTCGTTATTTTCGATTGATGCCGCACATACAACAACTTCTATTCCGAGACATTATCGATGCCGAATTTTCCAAAAGCGCCGGCGCATTCGGCTTGAACACTCGGTGGTACATTCCAGTGAAGTCGCATTCCGCAATTGGTCGAATCGGTCTTAAGCGGAGCTGATTTGTTCGTGTAGGGGACTAAGCATTCGGACGTGGAGCGATTCTTCGTATGACCGTCGGTGTCGGAAATCTCCATCCGTGTCGCACATCCGAAGTTTCAAAACGACTCAAACAGCAAAGGCCCGGATCGCTCCGGGCCTCGCGCAGTAAACTTGTTCACTATGGATGACTCGGACTAGCGGGACTACCAGTAGACGCGATTGCGACGCCAGCCGCGACACCTGCGACGGCGGCGGCGATCAGCACTATCCCCCAAGCCGGGAACCCACTAGCCCCCGTCGTCGCTGGAGGCGTGCCGGTCTTCTGCGGTTCGGGATCGGGCACGCTGGTCGTGCTGCCCTCGGCGAGAACGCGAGAGCCGGCCGCGCTCGCGATCAGCACCGGACCCTGCTTGGCGGCGATAAAAACCTGGCCGTTGTAACGCGCCACCTGGTACTGCGCGGAACCGTTCTTGGCCGGCGAGATTCTGATGTCCTTGATCTGGGCCGCCATGCCAACGGTCGTATTCACCGCGACCACAGCCTGCGGCTCGAGCACAACCGAATCGCCCGTGAAGGTTAGAGTCGTGTACTTAGGCATCAGGATTGAGGTGCCGTTCAGCGTTATCGTGGCAGCCGAATCCGCGGGAACCGTCAGCTTGTCACCGGGAAATATCGCAGACGTCTTCGAAATCTGTGAGCCGTTCACGATCACGGAGTTTGTCGCAAACACCATCGCACCGCGGCTCTCTGCCGCTATGAAGGAACACGGCAACATTACCGCAAGAAATAAAGCCAGAACCCTATTCCATTTTCCAGTCGTCATAATCATCTCCACAAAACAACCGAGGGAAGTTTAAACCAAGAATCCGCCTGCGTCAATCAATTCAAGACATTAAAACTCGCAGTGTGCAATATTGTGCACTTTGCCCCGTCACGGCCGCTGTTTATCGTCACGTTGAAGAAGCGGAATCGGAAGCCGGCAAAGGGCAGCCCATATCCCCGAAGCAACCGCTCGAGTATTCGGATCGACATCTGCTCAACCAACCGCGGACCGATGATCAATTCCGTGTTCAATGCAATCCGTCCAAAACTAGGTTGAATCAGTCACCACAGATGCCAATGGATAGCGGAGGGTTGCGCGGTTTGTCTACGGTTCACGTTTTTCGGAAAGATTCTGGGAGGCGCACTTCCGGATCATCGGTGCAACTCGCCACCAGAGAGCTCTTCCATCGTTCACCGTCGGTTACGGAATTGATGGGCTAGAGCTCTTGGCGTTTTGTGAGTTCACAATGCCGAGCGTGACACCGGCCACGATTCCGGCTGCCACCACGATCAAAATCCCCAGATCACTATTCGACATCCAGCTCATGCGCGCTGCGGTGCTGCCACCGTTCGTGCCTGCCTGGGGCGGAATATCAACACCCTTGGTGGCTGGCACCGTGGTGGGCTGCGGCCCGTCGCCGATGGTAAGGTCCCCTTTCAGGGCGACCACCTTCAGATCGTCATTAACCCGCTGGACCAGGAACTTGCTGCTCGACTCGCCGCTGGTTGCGATCCGGGTGCCGTTCACGCTGACCGCGACGTTGCCACCGCTGACCACGACCGCACCACTGTCAAGGCCCAGCTTCCCGGTGTCAATCCTCAAGCTGGAGTTGGGCGCCAGCGAAATCATCATGCCACGGGTGGTTACAACAGCACGAGCAGAGTCCCCGGTGCGAATGTTGTCCCCCGGGAAAACGGCACTTTGCGGAAGCGCTGGCCTTCCGTCAATCGTGACCGCGCCGGCGGTCTGCAAAATGCCTACGGCGTCGGATGCGACCATGCTGGCCGGAAATACGAAAAGCATAAGAGCGCAGCAAATCCTAACCCACGTAGCTGACATTGAACCACCTCAGATCGGAAAAGTCAGGAGCGGATTATAAGTCGAAGTCGTTGTCAGAAACAAGACTTTTAAAGATGGCGGCTGCTGCCTGCTAAACAGAAGGGCGTGTGTGAGAGGTAATCATCAGCCCACGATTGCAATTGGGATCTTGGAGCCGAAGCTGCTGTGGAGCTGGCGCCAAGCTTGGCGCTGCCGGTCACGATAGCGGCGATGCGCATGGCTGCCCCACCATCCCATTATCGTGCCCACCCAGATTATTGCTACCGCAGGTGACCGTGACCGGGCGTTCCGTGTTCTCTCGCACGGTCAAAGAAGGCACGCCAAGATAGGCAGTCTTCTCCTGGATGCCGCCCGAGTCGGTGATCACAATGGAAGCGCGGGCCGGTAAGGCGAGGAAATCCAGATAGGGCAGCGGATCCAACAATCGCAGTCCGGGGTGCGCACCCTGCATAAGAGTCGTCGTGTAGCCGCCGTGTCCCTACCACATTGCAAATAAGCATGGTCGATCGTTCTTATTCATGAATCGTGGGCTCCGACCCAGACGCCCCATCGGTGCCCGGCGGCGATTTCTTGCTCCCTTCGGATCTGGCGGGAGCCTGAAAGACCAGGGATGGCGCGCAGTAGTACCGTGCCCTACAACGATGGCATCGGAGCGCGCGGATGAACACAAGCCGCAACAGGACGCGCTCGACGAATCCGCGCCGGCGAGAACGGTGAAGCTCTCCGCCGCAGCTTGGGCAGATCGAAAGTGGGTACTTGATGTACGTACTGGCAGTCCTGGACGCGAGGCTGATGACGACAATACTTTACCAAGATGATAATGAACAGAAATCTCGGAGTCTTCAAGCTCTTGCAGGTGAGAAATGCGTCTGAAAATGAGAACCCGCGCGGGCCAACCGCTGCTGCGGCACTTGGGTGTGGCGCCGGAGCGCCTGGTCACTACCGGCGATGACGCGCTCGAGGTGGCATACCAGTCAAGACGGCTTCCGGGTGCCGGCATCGGGGTCAACCTCTGCGCCGCCGCTTATGCGCAATTCAGGCCAATCGTGTTGTGAGCGCTGAGCTGGTGTTATCGGCGAGCGCGGCGCGCGGTCGCGATGTCGAGCTCGTCGTCCGCGTCCTCCGGCATGTACCGCACTTTTGGTACCTGGGGACTCAGTGCCGCGATGAACGAGAGGCACAACATCTGGTAAATGTTGTTGTTGAATCGGTAGAGATCGAGGTCTGCCGTATTGTCCCCGCCCTGGATGGCGGCCGAGATTGGGTCGTACCACTGCGAACTGTCCGGGTCCAGCGAGAGGTACGGGTTCCCCTTGAGAACTTCGAAGGCTTTCAGAACTCGTTGCACGACGGAGTGGCGATTCGGCGCCCAACTGAGCTTGTAATCTCGGCGGAGTCCGATCAGCGCGGTCTTGGCCTCATCACTGAGGTTGATTGCCTGCTGCTTTTCCTCGGGAGTTCCCTTGCTGGGATCATCGTGAGTGGGCTCCTGTCCCTGCTGTGAGCGTTGGGCTTCAACGTCATCAACCCTGGGGAACCTGAAGGTCGGGGGTTGCGGTCGCTACGCTCATTCTGGTTTACCTGCAGCCTTCTGGCCTTCCGCAATGGCAGCCTCAAAGTCGTCGGGAACTGGTGTATTGCGGCGTTTCTCAGCGTCGCGCGCGATATTGTTTTGCGTAATCCAGCGCGCGATGTCGGTGGTGCTGTGGTAGCCGGCGCGCTTCGCGGCCTTGACATCGGCGGAGAAACTGTCTTCCACGACCGGGGGTTCGTTGCTTGCGGTATCTACGCGGGTATCGGGCGCCTTGCTGGCCTTGGCCTTCGGAGGTTCCGGCGCGGCGTAGATCGGGTGGCCGAGAGACATCCTGGTAAGGAAGTCGAGGATGGTATGGCGCTCGGCGATTTCGGCGGCAAGCCTGGTCTCAAGGTCTCGCTTTACTTCGTCAAATCGTTCGCGGCTGACCCACGGCAAGCGGAACATGCCGAGTTGGTACTAATTACGAGGCTGTGACGCAAGCGGAAAAGGGCACCATTAGAAGATCACGCTCGTCGCCGCCTTCTGGTCTGTTCTCACCGTCATTGAATCACCGTGTTGGCCGTTAGAATCTTCATCTCACTATGCGACCACGGTTAGGCCGGACGAGGGGGCTAAAGGGATCACCGCCTGAGCCGTATTCGAGTCCACCGACTCCACCCCGTTCAGAGTTGCGCGTACTGTGTAGCAATAAGTGTTCGCTCCGGCCACGGTTGAATCCTTGTAAGTTGTCGCTGCTACTGGCGTCAGGTTCAGCTTGACTTGCCCGGTTGGACTCCCCGTTGAAGGGCACGCACCGGGAGCGCGATATACGTTGCTGGTGGGCGTGTCGGGCAATGCCACCCATGAAAGCGTGGCACTGTGGTTCTGCGCCGCTGCGCCGATGGCAAACAGCAGAAGCGCGAAAAGGATGAGTCTTCTCATATTAGTTCGCTCGGCAAAAGATTACGTTTATGTAAGCTGGCAAGTTGCTAAAGCTGTTCAGTGTTCCCGTGACTGCTGATATCCCGTTGCTGCCTGCTGCCATGAGCGTAGCTGCGTTCTGCGCTGAGAGTGTTGCCGCCAGCAGAATCAAAACGACGATATGTGTTACTTACCTCACCGGTTCATTACAAAGTAGTGGAAGCAAATCGGATTGGATGTAGGTTTAGTCACTGAGAACGTGACCGTCCCGTTCGCTTGCGTAACAATTACTGGCTGCAGGACGCTCGGGGTCACGTTACAGGTCACACCTATCCGGGTTCCGGCGCTGGTAGCAGCCGTCTGACGAATAAAAATCTCACTGTTGACCGTGATAGCTGTGCTGGTGATCGTGCAAGTGTTGGTTAGTGCAGTAGCGCACGACACCATACCGGCAGCCGCAGCCGTACACGCAGCGACGGAGGGGTCAGCCGCACTGCCGATCGCTGCGCAGTTTGCTGTTGTTGAATATGCATCCGCGGTGACCGCGCCATGCAGGACTGTGCTGGTCACGCTGGAGTTGCCTAATACAACCTCGTTGGAATTCATGTTCACTGCGCCGTTACCGATCGCAGTAGCGTTGCTGAGTTGCGTTGGCGTGCCAGGCCCAGCAAAGTAGCCAATCCAGGTGTTATAGTTCCCTGACACGTTCACATTTGCTGGCGTACCAGTGACTCCAGTATCGGAGCCAATGCCAATGTTATACGCCCCTGTAGTGTTTTCGGCTAACGCACTGAAACCGATACCGATGTTTTCGATGTTGTTGGTTTTGGTCAAAGCGTTGACCCCAATTCCAACGTTGTACCCGCCGGTGGTGGTGTGTTGCAGAGTCCCGTAGCCAATCGCAATCCCTAAGGTCCCGCTCGTTAGCTCATTCATAGCGTATGAGCCGACAGCTACGTTGTCACTACCGCTTGTAAGCGATGTGAGCACACCGTAACCAAAACCGAAGTTTCTAGTTCCGGTTGCCGGAAGATTGGTGCCCACTTTGGTCCCGTAAAATCCGTTGGTTACTCCCGTTATTTGCGCATTGCCACTATCAAATGTATTCTGCCCGAAAAGTGTCCCGCGCGAATGTGATGTGTTGTCTATGTCGTATGAGCCGGCAAGGCCAGTAGTAAAACGATTTTTGTCCACCACTGCATAATCAGTGTAGTCCAGGCGCAGCGCATTCGCGGTGATGCCGTTGACTACCTGGAAACTATTGCGCTCGATGATCGGTGAAAGGATGTGATAACCAACCGCACCAGCAAGATCGAGCACCGCGCCGTTTGAGCCGGAAAACGTCGGGAACGTCTCAAATTCATTCTCTACAATTTGCGGAGCTGTCGCGCCCACGATACGCATTCCACCATCGGACGTGATGTTGTTTCCCTCAACAATAAAAGTGGTGGCACCTTGGACAAACGTGGCGTCTATTGACTTCCCGCCACCTGTAATCTGATTGTTGAGAATGCGAACTGTATCTCCGCCGGTGATGATGTTGATCGCACCATTATTAACGCCAACAAGAGTGCTGTTCTGAATCACAGACAAGGAAGGAATGCCTTGACCGTTACCCGTACCAGCAAAATATAGAGCTGCTGCGCTACCCGTCCAGTATGTAGAAATGTGGTCAATCACCATGTTGCTAACAACCATGTCGGAATTGAATCGAATAGCACTTCGTCCTGGCGTGCCAGCGTTGGATGTAATCAGAAAATCGGATAGCTTGATGCTCTTTAGCTCCTCAGTCGAGCTAATATAGATGGCGTCAGAACCTGCCGGAAACAAGCCGTTGTATACAACTAGCACAGTGCCAGCGTCCTGCACTCCGTTCCCTCTGCCGAGGCCACTCCCCACCAGAGTGATGTTCTTGTTGATGGTGATGCCTGTCGTAAGGTAATACGTTCCCGCGCGCAGATAGACCGTACCGCCGTCAGGTGCAGCGTTGATGGCCTCTTGTATACCAGCCGTGCCGCTGGGCGAAGTCCATCCGTTGAGCCATGTTCCTGTACCTCCAGTGCTGTAATCGAGCGGGTCGCTAAAAGTTTTAGGCTGAAAAGTGATTGCGGTGAGGGTGGAATTAGCCGTGGGCTGAGAGCCCACTACGGTGGGCACGCTCACGGGCAGCCCCTGAATCGAAACCGTGTTCGCACCGGGTGTAACTTCCTGAGGGGAGACGGCGACCGCCAGGATGACAAACAGTGCGAGCGTGATCTTGGCGCGCATGGGATTACTCCGTTTCTGAGAGGCGGTATTTCGTGGTCGCGGACAACGGTAGCACCGATGGTTCACGCGAGATCGGCGAACGTATGGGCGTGCGTACGGTTCTGGTGGAGCGCACCGGGTACGGCTCCGCTCTGATGGCCGGCATCTCCGCCGCCCGCGGACGCTACATCCTCATCGCCGACGCCGACGGCAGCTACGATGTTTCCGAACTGCCGCGCTTTCTGGAGAAGCTCCGGGCAGGCTACGACTTAGTGATGGGCAACCGATTCCTGGGATCAATCCGCCCTAAGGCCATGCCCTTCCTGCACCGCCGTCTGGGGAACCCTCTGCTCAGCGGCCTCGGACGCTTGTTCTTCAAGAGTCCGTGCCATGACTTCCATTGCGGCATGCGCGCCTTCCGCAAAGATGCTTACGAGCGCATGGGCCTGCGCACCACCGGCATGGAGTTTGCCAGCGAAATGGTGGTGAAGGCGACGCTGCTCCGTTTGCGCATCACGGAAGTGCGTGCGACCTTGTCACCCGACGGCCGCAGCCGGCCACCCCACTTACGCACCTGGCACGACGGCTGGCGCTACCTCCGTTTCCTGCTGCTCTACAGCCCACGCTGGCTCTTTCTCTACCCCGGCCTGGTCCTGATGCTCGCGGGCGTGCTGGCCGGCGGCTGGCTGCTATCCGGCCCCCGAAAGGTGGGAAGTGTGCAATTGGACGTGCACACTCTGCTCTACGCCGCCATGGCGGTGCTGGTCGGCTTTCAGGCCGTCGCCTTCGCCGTATTTACCAAGATCTTCGCCGTCTCTGAGGGCCTGCTCCCCCGCTATCCCCGCCTGACGGCCGTCTTTCGTTAGGTGAAGCTGGAGACCGGCCTGCTGGTGGGCGTCGTCCTGGTCGCAATCGGGTTCATCGCTTCTCTACACGCTTTCGTGATCTGGAAAGATCTCAGCTTCGGCGCCCTGGTACCTGCGCTGATGCTGCGCCGGTTCATCCCCGCCGTCCTCGCTGTCACGTTGGGGATCGCGGTGATTTTCGCCAGTTTCTTTCTGAGCGTCCTGGGAATGTCGCGCCAATGAGCCTGCTGGACTGCATCCATGGCCGGATCGTGTATCCCCGGCGTCTGGGTGTGTTGTCGTCGCTAGTGAGCGCGCTGCTGCCCCTGGGCACCAGCGTGCTCGACTTGGGTTGTGGTGACGGGCGGCTGGCCGCCAGCATGTTGCGTCTCCGTCCAGACCTGCGTGTGACCGGGGTGGCCGTCCTGCTCCGTCCCAAGATAGACATTCCTGTGCAGGAGTTTGATGGGCAGCACTTGCCTTTTCCCGACCGCAGCTTCGACGTGGTCATGATTGTCGATGTGCTGCACCACACCGCCGACCCTCTGGTCATCCTGGCGGAAGCTGGCCGCGTCGCCCGCTCCCACCTGATCGTCAAGGACCACAATTGCAACGGCATCCTTGCCCGTCTCACTCTGCGTCTGATGGATTATGTGGGCAATGCCTGGCATGGTGTGGCCTTGCCCTATAACTTCTGGACCCGCGAGCAGTGGCGCCAGGCCTTCCAGCTGTTGGGTTTCAATCCAGCGTCTTCGCGGGAGGTACTGCACCTTTACCCCTGGCCTGCTTCCTGGTTGTTCGACCGGTCGCTGCACTTCCTGGCGCGCTTGGACAAGGTCTAAATGGGGACCGCCTCGGCCGAAAAGCGCTTGAGCTAAGCACCCTGGGCAGGTACCGAGGGCCTGGAGAAGTGGGCGTCGGTGATATGGCTGGTGTTGGTCGTGTTGCTGTACGGGACCGTGGCCGCGGCCACGCTCTCGCGGCCCTTGGACTGGGGCAGCGCGCACAAAGCCACCATGGCGCGTTCCTTCACTGTCCAAGGCATCGTCCGCCTGCGCACCATACCCCTACAGAACAATCCCCCGGTCGGAGCCGAGCCGGATCGGTATCTGCACTGGCCGCCGCTTTTCTCGATCTTCTTGAGCTTCGTTTTCCGCGCCCTCGGAGAATCCGAAGTTGTCGCCCGGATGCTTGTCGACGCCGTTACCCTCGCCACGGCAGGCGCCTTGTATCTCCTGGTTCACGGCTGCGGTGGTCACCGCCCCGGCCTGCTTGCCGCATCTACTTACCTGGCTCTGCCGATTACGATTACATTCGCGGGGTTCGTTTATCCCCTGAAACTGGCCATCCTGCTCTGGCTCCTCGCCCTACTCGCTTTCCTCAGCGCGACACAGACCGCTCGCCTCCGCAAACTGCCCGCCGCCCTGGGTGCAGGCGCACTCTTGCTAAGTGTGCTTTCCTCCTGGGAGCCGGTTCTACTGTGTCCCGGCTTGTTCCTGATCAGCATCCTGCAGCGAAACCGGACGCGCTCGCAACTCTCCCTGCTTTACACCGGCGTGGCGGCGGTCGCCTTCTTCGGCGTGATCGCCTGGTACCTCTACCAGGCGCCCGCTTTGGCGCAAGGTTTCTGGCACACTGTTTCCTACTGCTTGGGATTCGGTTACGGGGCGCTCGCGGAAGGAGGGGTCCACGGCATCGTGGACCGGCTGTACTACGCTACGGTGCCTACGCCTACACTGCCGCTGCTGCTCCGCTATCTTCGCTGGCTGACCATGCTCGGCACGGTGCCTGTGCTGGCTCTGGCAGTCGTGCTTGTCGGCGGCCTGCGGGATTGGCGTCAGTGCAAGCAGACCGACCTTGCCGTCCTGTTCTTCGGATTGCTCTCCGTCTGGATCCTGTGGTTCGCCCTGCTTCGCAACCATGCTGCCATCCACTCATTTCAGATGATGATAGCCGCGCCTGCCGCCGCCGCCACCAGCTTGGCACTTGGGAAAGTACTACCCCGCGCGGAAGACCGCTCGCCCGTAATGCTCCGTCGCTGGGCAGCGGCAGGAATCGCGCTCGTGGCTCTCCTGGCAACAGCCGCCTACTATGCCCGCCCGGTGGTGCTTGACCAGACACCCGACCCGCTGGTTGCCTTCGCAGCCGAGATTGCGCGCAAGTACCCCAGCGGGCGCCGTCGTCATGACCACCGAGCCGGACATGGTCCACGTTTACTACTCCCGGCGGCACATCATCCGGTACGTCATCAATGACTCAC
>Ga0207926_1001645_pt1 | contig 10106 bp, 11 predicted proteins | sample NGESurdeep072012_8_FD_184454 | JGI IMG/M metagenome (GOLD analysis project Ga0207926, IMG submission 184454) | Arctic peat soil microbial communities from Barrow, Alaska - NGEE Surface sample 210-1 deep-072012 (SPAdes) | ecosystem: Environmental > Terrestrial > Soil > Wetlands > Peat ...
CCCTCGACGAGCCTCTTTTGTGTTGGTACACAAGAAACCTGCCGCCATTGCACCGAGACTCGTGCACATTCAGTCTGTCGAAGGTTTTTGCGGAGGACAACTGCGACTTTGCATGAAGAGCATCGCCAGTTGACCCATTACTCCGTGACCGCAGTCACTGACATCGACTCGCGATTGCGCTAGTTTGTATATGGTATGTGCTCTCCTCTGCACAGGGATTGTAGAGGACACCTACAAGCAGAAGCATAGAGCAAGTCCTTCCCCCCTCCGCAATCCCTGTGCTTTCCGTCGAACTCATTGTGCAGACAATTGAAACGCCTTCATGTCACACTTCGGCATGAGTTAGAAGCTGGTTGTGACAATTCTGCCGCGCTCGATCCTCAATCCTTCGGCAATGACCCATGCGATTGCAACTCCCTCTACACCACCACCGCCAGTTGAAGAGCATGCACTGCGGGAATGGGCGCAGCCTAAGAACGCACGACAGACGCTCGGCGACAAACTTGTCTGCATTTGAAACTTGCAACACTACCGTCAGGCTCTGCCTACGGAACCTTCTTTGTAAACTGCATCTCATGCCGGAACTGTGGTGGTTGTCCGGTCGAACTCGTAGTTACGGTCAACGTAGCTGCGGAGTTGAGCGCACTGAGGGTCGGGCCCAGCATCGAGCGATCGAGGTTCTTCACAACCAACTTGGTTGTGGCATCGAAGGAATCAACTGGGATCACACCTGCAAAAAAGTTCAGCTGCAGCTTTCCTGCTCCCGTACCCTGAAATGGCAACTCTAAAGTAGCCGCCGGTCCGTCACCCGACCCGTGCAGCGAGAGCGTCCAGGAGAACGGAGCATTCGCTGTTTGCACCACTGTGCCGACGGTCACTGGGGGGCCACCTCCGCCCGGCGGTCCAGAGCTACATTGGGGCGTCGCAGTATCTAGAAAACAGAGGCGCAGGATTGGATGCAATTCGATGTTATTCGGGGCGCGCCCGATCTGGCCGTGCGGGCGATCGAAAAAACCAACAGCTGTGATTTCTACCGGCAGTCCAACATCATTGAACGAGCCATCTTTCGCAGCATTCGGGAATCTGCTGTCCATCAAGGCACGCGCCGCGGTGATTCGGTCAGCAAAGGGAGTTGTGCCCGGGAAGTTGTGATCTTTCCCTTCCAAGCAGTTCGGATCCGGTATCTCTGCAATGACACTGTGTCCGATTGAATTTCCATGAGTATCCGTGAACTGATGTGTGTCATCCGTAACCACGATATGGTAGTCGCTGTCGTTGGCTTCGAGCTTGAACTTCAGCATGAACGCTCGAACGACAAAGACGTGGGTTTCATCGGGGATAACGCGGGTGACATTGTCATTCGGTCGCGTTGGCTCGGGGAGCGCGATCAGATCATGGAGGTCGATCGCTGTTGGCTGATCGACGGTCACCGCCCCTACCTCGGAATCTGTGCCTACTTTGACTGCCCACCGTTCGGTTCCTCCGCATTGCACCTGTTGGCCGGAGGCTATAGTCGAGAGAAGGAGGGCAGGGCAGAGCAGAGCGTTGAGAAGTCGCATGGTAGCACCCACGCTAACTATCCCCCACAAGATTGGAACGTGTCAACGATTTTGGGTAGTGGGGTCATAGCGTGGAGACGATAGCGGCTCAATTCGACCGATCCGAGCGACATCGATCTTGGTGCGCGAAATGGCAAACTTGGCTTGCCGTGACAGGGCCACGGTTTCACTGGCCGTATGGACTTACCAAGTCTCGCATTATCGGCTCACTGAGATCGACTGCTCTCAGTATCGGTTTATTAGTGTCGATTTGTGGCCTCTTGGGCTGCGCATTTGGGCAGCCGATCAATCCAAAGATGTCAAGAACGCAAAGGTATTCGCGGCGGCCCCACTTAATTGGATATTGACTGGAGGAGTCACCGTGACGTTCTCCGGTTTGTATGCTCCTCCTCCGTATTTGAAAGTCACGTTAACAAACTTAAGTCCGTGTGTTTCAAGTCCATCCACCACGTATTCCATATTCGCCACGGTTCCGTGGCCGCTAGCTACGATATGGCGAAGCGGCGGAACGACAGGAACCGCTCCAGAGACGGTGACTAGACCTTGGGCAAATGCCGATTGTGGTGACGTGGATGCGTGGTTTCCCCGGAAGAACATGACAACAGCACCAAGCGTGAATGATCCCAATGCTACGGTGACGACTCGCACATCTCCTCCTTCTGACGATGATTCCAATTGCAGAACATGGCGATTTCATTATGGTGAGCAGTCAAACGAAAATTCAGTCTACGGCAGCACTTCGCCACAGGTTCCAGCCTCCATCGATGTTCGTGTTCGGCATTACTTGAAAGCCTGTGGGTCATCAAAACACCGTACATCCGCAATATCAATGACTTGGGAATTGGCTCGGCTAGACATGTTTCGATAAGATTCTTGCCATGATCGTGTGGCTCCGGCACCTCCTTGGGTGGGTTGTCAGTACGTTCCGTTCCCGTCAGGATCTCATCCTTGAAAACCTCGCCCTCCGTCAACAACTACTCGCTTTCCACGCCAAGCGGCCACGCCAGCGACTTACTGCGTCACACAAGCTGTTTTGGGTTTTGTTGCGAAGGTGTTGGGCTCGATGGAAACAGCCGCTCATCCTGGTTACTCCCAGAACGGTCGTCACGTGGCATCGTGCTGGCTTTCGGCTGTATTGGAAATGGCTTTCGCGAGCCCGATCGACAGGAGGTCGAAAGCCTGTGAGCAAAGAAGTTCGAGCGTTGATCTTCCAGATGGTCGCTGAAAATCCGACCTGGGGAGCACCGCGCATTCACGGCGAGTTGCTCATGCTAGGTTTCGACGTATCGGAGCCAACAGTGTCGCGATGGGTTCGGCGAGCACCAAAATCTCCAGATCCGGCGAAGCGCTGGCTGACGTTCTTGAGGAATCATCGCGAGGCGATCGCAGCGATGGACTTCTTCACTGTGCCAACGCTGACCTTCGGCATCCTGTACTGCTTTTTCGTCATCGGCCATGACCGGCGTCGAATCCTTCACTTCAACGTGACCCGCAATCCCAATGCGCTCTGGGTCACACTGCAGCTGCACGAGACTTGGGAATACGGCCAGCAGCCGCAGCGTTTCATGATCTTCGATCGCGATGCGAAGTTCGGCGCCGAAGTCGTTTCGACCGTGAAAGCCATTGGCCCTCAGCCCATCAGGACCACATTCCGCAGTTGTCGCTAGTAAAAAGTCCATCGCACCCTGATGTCGCAACTCACGCAGCATTTTTAAGGCCTCTTACTTGGGACATCGATTCGCGATCCGCTGACGATAGGCCTACGTTCGAGGGGGTTCGCGCGTGCGAAGACGGCAAAGTAAACGCGGACCACAATTCAACCGTGGATCGGTCAGGCCGCTCGCCGTTCGTATCTGTGGTGCAGCCCGCCGACCTCGCGCAACTCCACCACCTTGCCGAACTCAGGTGGCTGAACAGCGCGAGGGATCGGTGCATCCTTTTCGAGCGATAGGTGAGTTCGCGAGCGGGAGTAATACTCAAAGTACGATCTCAGTACTCGCCTGAGACCTGTCTCGTGGAAGGCGATCACGTGATCCAGACATTCTCGGCGTATCGACCCGATCAGCCGCTCCGCATAGGCGTTCTGCCAGGGTGAGCGCGGCGCACAAAGCACTTCCTTGATCCCAAGCCCAAAGGCCGTTTCACCGAATAGCTCGCCATAAATGCTGTCGCGATCGCGCAACAAATAACGCGGAGCCGTATCCCAGGGAAAGGCCTGCAAGAGCTGCTGGGCTGTCCATTCCGCCGTCGGATGGCTGGTTACCGCGAAGTGCACGGGGCGGCGACGGTCATGAGAAAGGATGACGAACACAAACAACAAGCGAAACGTAGCCGTTGGAACGACGAAGAAATCGGCGGAGACTAGCTCCTTGATGTGATTGCTCAAGAAGGTACGCCACGCCTGGGAAGGCGGGCACCGGTGCCGCACCATGTACTTGGCGACCGTTGTCTCCGAGACGGTGATGCCGAGTTTGCCCAACTCGCCGTGAATGCGTGGTGCACCCCAGCCTGGGTTGGCGGCGCTGATGCGTCGAATCAGCTCCCTCACCTCGGTCGTTACCGGCGGACGACCATGACGGGGGCGACTCTTCCAACTCCAATACAGCCGAAAGCCTCTGCGATGCCACGCGATCACGGTCTCCGGTTTCACGATGCGAAGCGCCGATTTCCAGTCCGGCCAAATGCGCGAGAGCCAAACCCAGAGAAGACGATCAAAGGCCGACAACTGGAGTCGCCGTTTCTGATTGCGGCGCTGGAGAACGAGAAGTTGATGGCGCAAGGCGAGGACTTCTGCCTGCAGTCCAACGCGCGTACGGAGCGAATCGCGAAGAGTGGCGACGAAGAAAGCCAGGACCGGGAGCATCGCTAGAGCCTATTGCCACATCGCGCTAAGTGCAACCAGGTCAGCGAGAACGAGTTTTTGGTAGGCACAGGGAATGCTGGTGCAAGATCTTCAGGTTCAGTTGATTCGGCCACCATTCTGCATTGGCCTGAGCGCTAGCTGCGGTGTGTCTGACCGGGCACTTTGATTCGGTCGCCATATTTTGCTCCTGATTCTCGGGGACAGGTGCCCCCGCTGCGGTGGTAAGTTTTTTCTCCATATGTTCCTCTTCCTTCGAACTAGTCAAAAACACTATGAGGAACTATGAACCTATCCTAGCTTACCCCTTCGCGCCATCGCCGCCGGTCGCGCTCGCAGGGGGTTGCCGCTCGGTGGTGGCTCGACAGTGCTGACAGAGGCCTAGGACCTCGACCAGGGGCTGCGTTAAATCAAAGCTGCCCGGCACCTGCCGGGCCGGCCGCTTGAAGTCAAGGAAGTCACCTTCAATGTCCTGCACAGACTTGCTTTGAGTGCAGACTAGGTTGGATCCTTCCGGCCGGCGCTGGCTCGGCTTCCATTCCCGGAAACCGCAGAGTGCGGACACGTGGCCCCAATGATCGGTTAGTAAAACTTGACAAATACGTCAAGTTTCTGTACTAACTATTTAGAGGCTTGCCGCCGCCGGCGCCGCGAATAACCTGGCTCACCACGGTGTTGAGTAGTTGCTCGGGCGCACCGTCGCCTCTCTGCTGGTTTCTGAAGACCAGATCAACCGCATGTTCCGGCATGGCGGCAGGAAGACAAGGGCACGGACGTGCAGGCATTTCTCGATCGCTCTTGAAAGGAGCCCGTCATGTTTTCACCCGAAGACACCATCTCCGGATTTGTCGACGGCCTCATCGGAAGGTCAACCGCCGACCTGCAACCGGGACAGACCCGCTTGCATGACCTCGGTTTGAAGCCTAAGGACCTTGACACACTCGCGCTGTTGATCGAGAGCGAGTATGATGTGAAGCCTTCAGCTGACGAGATGTTGGGCTGGAAGCGAATGCAGGACGTGACCCGCTTCGTCCGGTTGAATGTCCACCCAACTGCTTCCGCACCACAGGATCATCCTCCCTGGCGTCAGTGATTGCGCATTCCTGTGGAGACCTCTTGCTTGCTAACGTGCACCCATCAAAGCGGGAGAAGTACGGGTTGCAGGAAGAGCGACGCTGTATGGGTTCTTGATCGCTGAAAGCGCGGGTGATATCATCCGACCTGGATCGCGACGACAATGAAACTTTCTTCCTGTCCAGCCGTGTCGACTTGCCGTTTGCAGCGGAATGTCCGGAAAGGATTCCTTCCGACTACTGGGTCTCGACAGGCCGGTTCGGAGTGACGAAGACTTCCCCATCGCGGAAGTATCGCGCCTCGGAGAAGAGAACAGCCACAAAACTGCAGAATCGCGCTGCCATTGAAGCAGCCGCGTGGGACATTTTCTGTACGATCGGCATGGACGCCGCGAACATTCGCGAAATCGTGGATCGAAGCGGGGTTTCTCCTGGGACCTTCTATAACTATTTCCGCGCCAAGGAGGCCATCTTCGAGGTTCTGTCGCAAAACCTGCTGGAGAGAATTCGAAGCGAGACACAAGCGGAGCGTGCGAAGGCGACTAGCGCCGAAGAGCTTCTGTACGTCGGCTACCGGTCTTATCTCAATTCGGTGCAATCGATCGACGGCGCAATGGACTTCATTGATCGAAACCAGCACCATATCCGTTCGCAGATCTATCCTTCTCCGGCAATCAGCGGCCTTGCGGCGGATTTAGCACAGGATCTTCAGCGCTTTGTGCCGTCTTCGGCAATGTCACGACAGGATCGGCTGCTCGCCTCTTCGATCATAATCGCGGCAGGCGCGGAAGCCGTTTTCCATTTGGGCGAGAAGCCGCGGATGAGCACGAAATCTCTGGGCAAGTTCCTCACGAACTTCATGATGAGAGGATTGAGTGAGTGGCAGTCCGGATAAACGATAATTGCACGCCCGAAAACACTTCCCCAAGATTGACTTCGCCTGATCGAGTCGCGCCAGCAACTGGATTAAGCTCTCGTTGTTTCGACGTGCCAGCATGGCCAACGTGCCGTCTTCGTCGCATGCGGTGGCGACACACTTGATGGGACTCAACACTCTCACGGTTATGTCGCTGTATGCTACCAATTCTGTGATACTGGAAAAGTGCAAAGAAGGATCCAATAAGTTCTTGCTGGCGCTTTCGGTTACCTTGCCTCGCGGTTTTCAAGCAGTAGACTTGCGGCGATGTTCCACGATAATGGGTTGCCTGACCGGCAAGGGCGACGGCGTTCAATGCGTTCACTCGTAGCGGTTCGATGGACCGCACGGGCCCCGTAGAAATGACGTTTCACTGACAAGCGAACAAGGGGCAACATGGAACGAATCTGGTTGAGTCACTACCCACCCGGGGTTCCGGCTGAGGTCAATGTGCATGAGTTCGCCTCGCTGAAGGACGTGCTGTTGCGCAGCTGCCAGCGCTTCGGCCCATTGCCTGCATACAGCAACATGGGCACGTCGATGACCTATGCCGAACTCGACCGATCGAGCCGCGACTTTGCCGCCTACCTGCAGAAATCGCTAGGGCTGCATAAGGGCGACCGGGTGGCGATCATGATGCCCAACCTGCTGCAGTATCCGGTGGCACTGTTTGGCGTGCTGCGGGCAGGCTTGGTGGTTGTCAGCGTCAATCCGCAGTACACGCCACCCGAGTTGGAGCACCAGCTCAAGGACTCGGGTGCCGTGGCCGTCGTGGTGCTGGAGAACTTTGCCCACGCCCTGCAGGAGGTGCTGGACAAGAACCCAACGCTGAACCCGGTCGTCATCACGACCGAGGTCGGCGACATGTTTCCGCCGGTCAAGAAGCTGCTCACCAACGTCGTAGTGAAGTATCTGAAGCATATGGTGCCGGCGTGGAAGATTTCGGGCGCAATCAAGTTCAACGCGGCGTTGCGTGCGGGGCGTGAGCAGGATGTGGAGGACGTGCTGCTGAGCCATGACGACACAGCCTTCTTGCAGTACACCGGCGGCACGACGGGAGTGGCCAAGAGCGCTGAGCTGACCCACGGCAACCTAGTGGCGAACGTGCAGCAGATGGGGGCGTGGATGGCACGTGACTTGGTGGACGCCAAGGAGGTGTTCGTCTGTCCGTTGCCGCTGTATCACGTCTACGCGCTGACCTCCAGTCTCGTGTTCATGACGGTCGGCGTGCATACCGTCCTGGTGACCAATCCGAAAGACATGCACGCCTTCCTCCACGACCTCAAGAGATACCCTTTCACGATCATCATTGCCGTCAATACGCTGTACCGGGCGCTGCTCGATGCGCCCGAGTTTGCGGAGGTGGACACGCACGCCCTGAAGTTGACCAGCGCCGGGGGCATGGCCGTGCAGCGCGTGGTGGCCGAGCGCTGGAAGCGGCGCACCGGCGTGACCATCATCGAGGGCTACGGCTTGACCGAAACCTCGCCGGTGGTGATCTGCAATCCGCTGGACACTGAGGAGTGGAGCGGAGCGATCGGCATACCGATTCCGTCGACCCAGGCCACCATCCTCGACGAGAGCGACAACGAACTCGCGGTCGGCGAGGTCGGAGAGATCAGCGTGCGCGGTCCGCAGGTGATGCGGGGGTACTGGAACCGCCCCGATGAGACTAAGGTGGTTTTCACCCGCGACGGCTGGTTTCGCACCGGCGACATGGGGTTCGTGGACGAGCGCGGCTACTTCAGAATCACGGACCGCAAGAAGGACATCATCGTGGTCTCCGGCTTCAATGTCTTTCCGAACCAGATCGAAGACGTCGTCGCGATGCATCCGGGCGTGGCCGAGGTTGGAGCGATAGGCGCACGAGACGACAAGTCCGGCGAGGTCGTCAAGATCGTCGTGGTGAAACAGGATCCGGCGCTCACTGGACAGGCCCTGCTCGAACATTGTCGGCAACACCTGACCGGCTACAAGATGCCCAAGATCGTTGAGTTCCGCTGCGAGCCCCTGCCGAAGTCCAACCTCGGCAAGATCCTGCGCCGGCAGTTGCGCGAGACGCCGGCTCCGGTTGGCGCCGTTCCGACGGTCGGCACCCCAGCACCTTGAGTGTTCGCAATCGCGAAACAGGTGCGTACGTTCACCGATGTCGAGGTGCTTCGAATCCGCCGTTAGGAGAAGTCAGGAAAGGCGATCTTGCACTACTTGGTAGGCTTGTGGCCGTACCAGCGATTGTGTGTTTGCTACTAGGTATGATTGGCCTTAGAGGTGAAGCCGCTCGCGCGAAGTGCGGACTAATACTTGAAACAAAGCAGGACGTCCAAAAGTTAAGATCGGAAGAAAAGAAAGGCGAGAACATGAATTTGCGGGAGTTGTTAGCCAAAATCGTTGGATCGTCGCGGGAAGATTGGCACCTCATAGCTGATCCGCCGTCTGGTCTTAACCGTCTTCAGTTTCACGAAATGTACGAAAGCCAGCAGAATGTGCTTCACACCGCGGCGCACCCCAGGGTTGCGGTGTACATCCCTGAAGTATCAATCACGGTGGCCTGGGGCCCGAAATGGCTAGAAGATTTCACGGACGACTGGTGTAAGAAAATTTCTGACCAGAAGGCTAACGCCGGGTTCGTTGACATGTTCTTCAACAACTCCCTGGTTTACCGGACACCTTATGTCCAGGTAGATGGGATATACTTTCCGCCTCCTCGACTTACCGGTGGGGGTGCGTTAGAAGTCGATAAGGATGCTTGTGTGTTCATGAGGCTGGTTGACTCAATCGGCCGCTCCGCCCGCACTTCCGATGACACGTACGAATCAGACCTCCGCCGCGCCGGGTTTGCGGTCGTGGACAAGGAGTGGCCGAAGTTCGTCCACTAACGACGATGTGAGTGCGGTGGAGGTCGAGTGGATCGAATATGAGGCGAAGCTCAGGTTCTCGCTTCCTTTGCTCACTCGCTGGGCGACCGAACGAAGCACGTGGAGGAGTTACGATCGATAAGGCTCCGACGCTTTCGCGGTCCACGTGCAGCCAAGTCCTTCTGTGGATACTGTTGATCACTGAGTTTGCTCCGACCGCTTTTGGACGATTCACGCGGTTGAGGCGAGATGTCTCCCCACCCCGTATCCCAACGTCGGCCCGGCGCGTTGACAGATGCGTTGACAGATAGATGCCGAAGGGGATGGTTTCGTCCAACTGAGGCAATAGAATCCATCTTGCAAGTGCTTGATACAACTGAGATGGAGGCCCTGCCCAACATTTACGCGTAGGCGTTTCGTTCGTGATCTCAAGACTTATGCCCTAAGCTCATGGCGATTCGCCTGAAGTTCTAAATGCTAATCACTGGCAGGCCTGCGCCACCTGCTCTATATGCGTCACCGTCAGTGTCGTGGGGCTTCTGCCGGACAGAGGTGGACGGCAACGCGTGACGAGCATCACATCGCTGTTCTCGTGAGAGTCGAGATTCGTGGTCGGCGCCGTCCGTTCAGGATGGTAAGGTCAGCCCTAACCGCTCATCGTGCGGAGTGCCTCGCCAGCAGGCATTCGAAATCAGCAGGCCGGCGTGGTAGGCGGCACAGGGAAATTTGGCCCCCAACTCGACCGCGAGGCCAGTGCTCTGCGCTCGCGTGGGGGCGTACACGATGGCCGGGCGGCGCTCGTGATCCTGCAGCAATTCCGCCGTCAGTTCGGCCCGCTGCCGC
>Ga0207926_1001655_pt1 | contig 10070 bp, 10 predicted proteins | sample NGESurdeep072012_8_FD_184454 | JGI IMG/M metagenome (GOLD analysis project Ga0207926, IMG submission 184454) | Arctic peat soil microbial communities from Barrow, Alaska - NGEE Surface sample 210-1 deep-072012 (SPAdes) | ecosystem: Environmental > Terrestrial > Soil > Wetlands > Peat ...
CGAGATTTCCCAGGGTGTGACGGGGTGACGTTGAGCCCCGCCGTGACGTCCATCGGGATCATGGACAGGGAACAGGGCGTGTCGTCCTGGTACCGATCCAACGAGGTCTGATGCTCAACCAACAACGGGACACCAAGAAGAAGCCCCTCCTCACTGTGAGCCAGGCGGCGGTGCTGCTCGGCAGTGATCGCTCGACCCTCTACAAGGCGATCGCCGACGACCGGTTTCCCCTTCCGGTGGTGCGACTGAACCGACAGATCCTCATTCCCCGAGTTGCGGTGGAGCGCCTGCTCGGTGGCCTGGTCGATCAGGAGGCCGCGGTGGGGACATCCAGTGCCAGCTCTTGTTGCCCGTCCTGCGGAGCATCGTTGGATTCCCCTTCACCCTCATTGTCGAGGACACGACCGACATGCTCGGCGGCCCGACGATCCTCTGCGGCGATGCCAACCTCCCGAGAGCCCAAATGGAGGTTCCCCGGAAAAAGTAGACACGGGCTATGCAGCTTGGTTGAGGCGGGCCAACGCTAACTCGTAGCGGACGGGGCTGACGTTGCCGGCCTTCCCGCAACGACGCTGGTGGTTGTAGAAGTTGATGAACGTGTGGGTCATCGACTCGGGGTGCGGCGGTATCTCCCCGCCGGGCTCGGTGGAGAACACGAAGCCGTCCTCTGAAAGGGCCAACTCGCAGATCTTGGCCAACTGGGTCTGCGAGGAGCGCAGCGCCTCCAGGACGGCAATCGTCCCGGTGTCGACGGCAACGGTGCGGATGCTGGCCTTGGTCTTGGGCCCCTTCGCCACCGCTCCGCCCTTTGCCGCCACGATCGACTCGTTCACACGCACGGTCTCACCTTCCCAGTCGATGTTGCTCCACCGCAGCGCGCACGCCTCTCCACGTCGCGTACCGGTGGCAGCGGCGAAATGGAGTTAGGCACCGAAGCGTTCGTCGAAGCCCTTCGCCTCCCGGACGAGCGCCTGGACTTCGACGACCTCGGGTGCTCGGACCGGATCCGGGCGTTCGGCGAGCGGCCTGGTGGGAAGTTCGGTGTCGGCGACCGGATTGGTGAGGGTGCCTCCACTCCATTTCGCCGCCAGCCTGCATGTCCTCCCGATGATGTTGCGCACCCGTCGGACCGTGTCCCTTCCGGCTCCGTCGGCCTTCATCTTGCGGAAGTACCGCTCGACCTCGAACGCGTTGAGTGCGGCGATCCGCTTCGTCCCGATGGTCTCTCTGACGTACCGCCCCCAGATCTCTTCGTAGCCCCTGACCGTCTTCGGCGAGAGATCCGCCCAACCGTTGTCCTTCCAGCCCTCGATAGCGTCGTTGATCGTCGTCGAAGGTCCCCAGGCCCGGTTCTCCTCTTCGGGGATGGGAGCCGGAGTGCTGTCATGGACGGCGATGAGTCGGGCGAGCTCTCGTTCTGCTGCCCTCTTGCCGCCCCGGAACACGACGCTGCGCTGCTTCGGACAACCGTGGTTGTCACGACCGATGAACACGCACAGCTCCCAGGTGTTGGCGCCCCGATCTTTCCGCTGACGAATGGATCCGGCCATCGCTGCCCCTACACCTCTCTTTGCCGGTCCCAGATTCGTAGGGACAAGTGTGGGGACAGAGGTGAGTTGAGACCGGGGCCGATAGGCGTAACGCCAGCTACCAGGCAAAACAGAGTGGAGATGATGGGACTCGAACCCACGACCCCCTGCATGCAAAGCAGGTGCTCTAGCCAACTGAGCTACATCCCCGGGGAACGCGCCACGAGCGCACCTGCCTGTTTCTCTCTTGCAGCAGGTGGGCTTCTCTGACCCGATTTCCTCAGTCCTCAATCGTAGATCGTAGGCGAGGGTGGTCTCGACGCTTCCATTCCCGGGATACCCGGCCGCACGAGCCGGCACCTGCCCGGGTGGCGCGCGCCGACCGGCGACCCGGTGCCCGGATGCTCAGCCCGGAAGGGCACGCCGTGCAATGCGGCGAATCACTGAGCCGAACTGACGGGAGAATGAACGGGAGTTGTAGGGGATTCCATACTGCTCACAGATGGCGCGCACCCTGGGGGCGAGCTCGCCGTAGCGATTGCTCGGCAGGTCCGGGAACAGATGATGCTCGATCTGGTGACTGAGGTTGCCCGACAGGATATGGAACACCTTGCTGCCCTCGATGTTGGCCGAGCCGAGGACCTGGCGTGCGTACCAACCGCCCCGACTCTCGTCCACCACGTCCTCCTCGGTGAACCGTTCCACGCCATCGGGGAAGTGCCCACAGAAGATGATGCTGAACGTCCACAGGTTTCTGACCACATTGGCCGTCAGGTTGCCGACCAGCACCGGCAGAAAGAACGGCCCGGCCATGGCGGGGAAGAGCACATAGTCCTTCAGGAGTTGGCGCCCGCCCTTCTTGGCGATGGCGGCGAGTTGGGCCTTGGCATCGGCTTTGGTCTTCCGACCCTTCATGACTTCTTCCACCTCTACGTCGTGCAGGGCCACACCCCATTGGAACAACGTGGCGAGGACCGCGGCGTAGACGGGTTGACCGAGAGCCACCTTCGACCAGGGCTGGCGCTCGTCGATGCGGAGGATGCCATACCCGACGTCGCGGTCCCGACCGATGACATTGGTCCAGGTGTGATGGATTTCGTTGTGGGAGTGCTTCCACTGGTCGGAGGGACAGACGTTGTCCCACTCCCAGGTGGACGAGTGGATCTCGGGATCGCGCATCCAGTCCCACTGACCGTGCATGACGTTGTGGCCGATCTCCATGTTCTCGAGGATCTTGGCCGTCGAGAGCATGGCGGCACCGGCTACCCAAAACGGCGGGAAGACACCGGCGAACAGCGCCAGCCTTCCGGCCACCTCCAGGCGGCGTTGCACCGCGATGACGCGGTGGATGTAATCGGCATCGGCTTTCCCCCGGTTGGAGATGATCTCATTGCGGAGGTCATCCATGAGCTTGCCGAATGCCTCGAGTTCATCAGCATCCAGACCGGACGGATGCTGATGAACTGTCCGAAGGGTGGTGATGGGAACGATGGTGTGGTCGGTTTCGCGTTCGACGCTGAGAGTGGAAGTCATGGGGTTCCTTTCAGAGTTCCAATGAGACGTCGCCGCACGGTGCGGAGACGCAGATCTGGACGAAGTCCCCTTCGTCACTTTGGATCCGTCCGTCGCGAAGATCGAGGACCGATCCACTGTTGAGTCGGACCACGCAGGTATGGCAGATGCCCATTCGACATCCGTGTTTGGGAGACAGTCCTGCCTCTTCGGCCAACTCGAGCAGAGGCCGGGTGCCATCGCCGGGGGTCTCGACTCCGCTGTCGAGGAACTGCACGATGCCGGCCTTGGTGCCGTTGGTGGCGGTGAGACTTGGCTGAAACCGCTCGCTGTGGAGCTGATCGCTGATACCTGCCGACTCCCATATGGCTTCGGCTGCCGCCAGCAATGGGGCGGGCCCGCAGATCCAGGTCTCCCGAGCCGACCAGTCCGGGCACACGGCGTCGAGGCGTCGGGTGGTCAACGCCAACTCCGGCGGGATCGGACCGGTTCCGGTGGCGCCGAACTTGAAACCGAACCCGGAGTGACGGACAGCCAGACGACGCAACTCGTCGGCGAAGATCGCCTGGTCCGGAGAGGCGGCGTAGTGGAGGTGGACCGCGTCCAATGCGATGTTTGCGGCATCGAGGGTCCGGAGCATGCCCATGACCGGGGTGACGCCACTCCCGCCGGTGATGAACAACAGGGGGGAGGAAGAGTGCGACCCCAAGGTGAAGTCACCGTTGGGAGGATCGAGGTGGACGATGTCGCCCACCTGTAGCTGATGGACAAGGAAGTTGGAGACGACTCCGTCGGGGACCGCTTGCACGGTGATGGTGATGCAACCGTCAGCCCGCTCGGGAACCGAAGTGAGTGAGTAGGGGCGCCGGTGTCTCACGCCGTCGATATCGACACCGACGGCAATCCATTGGCCGGCCTGATGAGACTCCCAACCGCGCCCCGGGCGAAGGACAATGCTCGCGGCATCGGGGGTCTCCCTCATGATGCGGGTGACCCGGGCCCGACACACGGTTGACGACCACAATGGATCGACCAGGCGAACGAATGCGTCCACCGGAAGTGGGGAACTCAGGGTCGCACCGAACCGGGCAGTGCGTTCAAGGATGTTGGTGAACATCTGTTCACTCTAAACGGCCTTACCGGTCAAGTCAACATATGTTCACTAATATGTACCGATGGCAGCTCCATCCTCCGATCGGCGAAGGAAGCAGCCGGGCCCCCGGGACGAGAGGAAGTCGCGGACCCGACGGGGGCTGCTCGATGCCGCCCTGGCCCGACTCAGCGGTGAACAGAGTTTTTCCAGCCTCAGTCTCCGGGAGGTGACCAAGGATGCCGGCGTGGTCCCAGCCGCGTTCTACCGGCACTTTCCCACCATGGAGGCGTTGGGGATGAGCCTGGTGGAGGAGTCGTTTGCCACGCTGCGGGGTTTGATGCGGGAGGTTCGCTCCGAACCACTCCCGACCACCCACCTGATCCGTCAATCGGTCGACACCTTCTTGGACTACGTGCTCGAACACGAGCTTCACTTCCGATTCATCGCCAAGGAGCGTTACGGCGGATCGAGCACCATGCGGATGGCGATCCGACAGGAGATACGACTGTTCACCAGCGAACTAGCCACCGACCTGGCCCGCATGCCGAGGTTGGCTACGGTCAGCTCAGCCGATCTCCAGCTCATCTCCTCGCTGGTGGTCCAGACGATCATCGCCGCCTCCGAACTGGCGCTCGATGCCCGCCCCGACGACGCCTCCGAGTTGCCCCGCATCGCTGACGAGGCGGAACGAAAGCTGCAGATCATCCTGCTGGGTGCGGCCGTATGGAGAAGCGACCAGTCCCGGTAGGGGGTGGCGAGTTGAAGCGATCGTAGGAGGCGCAGAGACTCAGGGTTGGGTTTCCTTGGCCCGTGCGTACGAGCGGTCGATCTCCTCCCAGGCGGCGTCGACCCCTTCGAAACCGTCGACTTTGGTGAGTTTTCCCGGTTCGAGGTCCTTGTAGACGTCGAAGAAGTGAGCAATCTCGAAGGTGAGGTGAGGAGGCAGGCCCTCGAGGTCCCTCACGGCCTCCCACATGGGATCGCCGCAGGCCACGGAGATGATCTTGGCATCGGGGCCCTTCTCGTCGGACATCCAAAAGATGCCCACCGGCCGCGTTTCCACCAGGCACCCGGGGAAGGTCGGCTCGCCGATGAGGACCAGGGCATCAAGGGGATCCCCGTCCTCGGCCAGGGTGTCGGGCACAAATCCGTAGTCAGCCGGATAAAAAGTGGCCGAAAACAGCCTCCGGTCGAGTCTGATCAGGTGACGTTCGTGGTCGTACTCGTACTTGTTCCGGCTACCTCGAGGGATCTCCACGATGACTTCGAGCAAACGATCGTCACCCATATCGGCACCATCCTGTCTTTTGTCGACCCATCCCACTGGGTGGAAGGTCCCCCTGCAACCTACCGGCCACCCACCCGACCTGCTTTGGGGGGCTCCATTCCTCCCCGGGCCACGGCAAGAGTTGTCCCCCCGTACACGAGAGGTTCACCGGTCTGCCGGTGGTGATCGTCAAGTTTCACCCTGATGCCTCTGAGTGACAGGGCCGGTATCGTTGGCTGATGAGCGGAGAACCGGCCAAGGTGTCGGGTACTGGTGGAGCGTCCGATGGCGAGGTGCCGCGTTACTTCGCCCGCCAGCTTTCCGATCTCGACTTCAACCAACGGTTGCTCGACCTGGTTGACGATGCCGGGGTGCCCCTGCTCGAGCGGGTCAAGTTCCTCATTCTGACCAGCGAACGGATTGACGAGTTCTTTCAGGTGCAGGTGGCGGGGTTGAAGCGTCAAGTGGTGGCGCGCATCAAGACCCGGGGTCCCAGCGGGAGTACTCCCGCGGAACTGCTCGGCGATGTGCGGGCATCGATGGAACGGATGGTTCGCCGTCAAGAGGCACTTCTGGTGGATGGGTTGATCCCGGCGTTGGCGATGGAGGGGATCGAGCTGAGTGACTGGGACACCCTCGGCGCCGATGACCGGGCGCATCTTCACGATCTCTTCGACCGACTCATCCTGCCGGTTGTGACCCCCTTGACGGTGGACCCCAGCCATCCGTTCCCCTACATCTCCAATCTCTCCCTCAACATCGGCGTCGAGGTGAGCCACCCGGCCGAGCACACCAATCGTTTCGCACGCGTGAAGGTGCCACCCAATGTGCCGAGACTGCTCCCGCTGCCCGGCGGCGCTCGTTTTGTCCCCCTGGAGCAGGTTCTGGTGGCCTTCCTCGACGAGTTGTTCCCCGGGATGGAAGTGGGGCCCGCATGCGTGTTCCGGGTGACCCGGGATGCTGACCTGGCCCTCGACGATGACGCCGCTGATGACTTGCTGCTCGCCCTCCAAGAGGAGCTGCGACGACGACGATTTCTGCCCGTCGTCCGACTCGAGATCGACTCGAGGACTTCCTCCGAACCGGTCGAGCGCCTCACCGCGGACCTGGGACTGGATGCCGAGGACGTCTGCTTCTTCAGGGGACCCCTGGGTCTCGACTGCATGTGGGCCATCCACGCCCTGGATCGACCCGAACTGCACGACGAGCCGTGGACGCCGATGGTCCCGGCGGCCTTCTTGTCGGCGGAGATGGACGACAATCCCTCGATATTTTCGGTGCTGGACCGACAGGACGTGCTCGTCCATCATCCCTACGACTCCTTTACGGCGTCGGTGGAGGAGTTGATGGATGAAGCCGCCGTTGATCCCCACGTACTGGCCATCAAACAGTGCCTGTACCGGACTTCGGGTGACAGCCCGGTGGTGGCGGCACTGGTGAGAGCGGCAGAACACGGCAAACAGGTGGCGGTGCTGGTCGAGGTCACTGCCCGCTTCGACGAAGAGGCCAATATTGGCTGGGCCCGGGCGCTCGAAGAGGCGGGTGCCCACGTGATCTACGGGCTCATGGGCCTCAAGACCCATGCGAAGACAACCCTTGTCGTCCGCCAAGAGGATGGCAACGTGAGGCGCTACTGCCACGTGGGCACGGGCAACTACAACCCGAAGACGGCCCGCATGTACGAGGACCTCGGTGTGTTGTCGTCGCGCCCCGAGCTCGGGACCGACGTCACCCGTTTCTTCAACTACATCACCGGATTCAGCCAGCCCCCCCAGTACGTGGAGCTGGTCACCTCACCGGGCGGTATCCGTGAGCGGGTGGTCGAGTGCATCGAAGAAGAGGCCAAGGCCGGTCCCGACGGACGTATCGTGATCAAGGTCAACGGGCTCGACGATCAAGTGGTGATCGATGCCCTCTACCGGGCCTCGCAGGCGGGTGTGCCGATTGATCTGGTCATCCGGGGAATCTGCTGCCTCCGTCCCGGTGTGCCGGGCATGTCCGAGACGATTCGGGTGCGTTCCATTGTCGGCAGGTTCCTCGAGCACTCGCGCATTCTGCGATTTGGGGGCGAGGCGGACCGGCCCGCCCACCACTACATCGGATCGGCTGATCTCCGTCGTCGGAATCTCGATCGGAGGGTCGAGGCGATGGTCCCCGTCGCCGACCCGGGGGCGGTCGCTCAGCTGGACGAGATCCTGTCACTCAACCTGGCTGACGACACCCAGTCGTGGTCCTTGGCCGCCGACGGGACGTGGCATCGGATTCCCACAGTTGTCGGGGTGAGCGCCCAGAAGTCACTTCAGGCGTCGGCCCTCCACAGGAATTTGCCGCATGACGAGGTTCTCCTGTCCCGGCCTCCCCCGGATCGGGGATTACCGGCCGCTGTCGATCGAGTGCCGTAGCCATGCAGTCGGTGACATTGCCATTGCCTCAGCGCCGGTGGGCCTGACGACTTCACCGGGTCCGATCCGCACTTCTAAGCTGGGTGGGTGGAGAGGAAGAGGTCGACAGAGAGGAAGCCAGTCGAGCTGGTCATGGTTGACGGGAGTGTGCAGATCTCCCCAGAGGTACGCCGGAGATTTCGGCGTCTGGCCTGGATCTATCTCATCGTGGCCACCGCACTGCTGCCCTGGATCGTGTACCTGGCGCTGACGTTGCCCAAGAGGAACCTCGAACGTCACTACCGGTCCACCTGGGTGGGATTCGACACCCTCCTGGTGGTGGCCCTGGCTGGGGCGGCCTACCTGGCCTTTCGGGTGGACCCCCGGGTGCAGTTTCCGGCGACGACTGCGGCCACTCTGCTGGTGGTGGACGCGTGGTTCGATGTCACCACCGCCGGCAGCCGCAGCGATTCTTTCAGGGCGATGATTCTCGCCGTGCTCGTTGAACTACCGGCGGCAGCGTTTTCCCTCTATGTAGCCCGGCGGGTGAGCCGTCGAGTGATCGAACTGGCCTACCTCGAACACGCCGCCAGAGGGCAACCCCCGGATGACCCGGGCCCGGTCCCGGTCAGCCGGTAATGGCGGCGATGCGGGCCATGACGTCGTCGGTCAGCATGGGGATGACCTCGAGGGCCTTGAGATTTTCGTGGACCTGCTCGACGCGACTTGCTCCGGTGATGACCGAGGAGACGTGCGGGTTCTTGGCGCACCAGGCGATCGACATCTGGGCCAGAGAGCATCCCAGCTCCTCGGAGATGGACTGCAGCTCGCGCACCTTCTGATTGCGCTCGGGGTCGGTGAGCAGGTTTCGCAACCACTCATACCCCGGCAGCGTGGCACGCGAGCCATCGGGGACACCGTCGAGGTACTTGCCGGTCAGCAAACCCGAACTCAGCGGGCTCCAGGTGGTGAGGCCCAGCCCGATGCCTTCGTAAAGGGGGGCGTACTCCGTCTCCACCCGGTCCCTCCAGAGCAGGTTGTATTGGGGTTGTTCCATCACCGGCTTATGGAGGTTGTGGCGATCGGCGATGTCCCAGGCCTCGCGCAACGCGGCAGCCGACCACTCCGAGGTTCCCCAGTAGAGCGCCTTGCCACTGGTGATGATGTCGGACATGGCCCACACTGTCTCTTCGATCGGGGTTTCCGGATCCGGTCGATGACAGTAGAGAAGATCGACAAAATCGAGGCCCAACCGCTCCAACGATGCGTCGATGGCCTGCAGGAGATACTTGCGATTGAGGGTGTTCCGCATGTTGGGCCCCTCGTGGAGCCCCCAGAACAACTTGGTGGAGAGCACGTAGCTGTGGCGCGGCCACCCGAGGGAGGCGATCGCCTTGCCCATGATGCTCTCCGACTCACCGCCGGCGTAGGCCTCGGCATTGTCGAAGAAGTTGACTCCGGCATCGTGTGCGGCGCTCAGGCATTGCTCGGCCAGATCGCCTGCCAGCTGGGGCCCGAACGTCACCCACGAGCCAAAGGACAGCACACTGACCTTCAGCCCCGACCCACCCAAACGTCGATACTCCATCTCCACAGTGTTTCCTCCCCTATCGATTTCCGAGATCCTACGGGCTGTGCTGCGTTGGTCATCCATACGTGGCGGTGGACTAGACGTCCTGGACCTCAATGACCCGCTGCTCGACCTCCGCGTCGGTCAGGAGGCTGCGGTGTTGGGTGCGGCCGGGATCCGTCATGCAGGACTCGTTGCCGTGGCGAGAGCCGAAAGAGACGATGTGCAGCTCGATGAGGCTGTCTGAACGCCGAAGCGTCGTTCGAGTCGGTCGTCGTGCCGGCAGAGCAGAGGCAATACCCGACTCTCGTACTCCTGAAAGGCACCGATCCCGTCGGCGGGCACATCAGCCACCATCGCCATAGCCTTGGCGGCCTTGGCTATCCCGGCTCGCTCCCTCGCCTGGCCACCATCAATACCAACGCGCTCTGCTCCGACCCGCTGATGCCCTTCGTCACTCCCGTCTCGCTGGTGAGCAACGAGGCCTCGCTGATCGCAGTGGTGCCGGGCAGGCTCACCGCGGGCATGGTGACGGGCGAACCGCCCCTGAAGTGTTACGTAACCGACTCCTGCCCCCGCTGAGAGTGCTGCGCGGAATCAATGGGCAGCACTCTGTGCCCGGCGCCTCGTTGGAGCGATCCGCCCCACAGCCGGGGCTCCCACCCCGGCTGAGCTGCACTTATTTGGTCGGGCTGCCCGGATTTGAACCGGGGACCAC
>Ga0207926_1001660_pt1 | contig 10046 bp, 10 predicted proteins | sample NGESurdeep072012_8_FD_184454 | JGI IMG/M metagenome (GOLD analysis project Ga0207926, IMG submission 184454) | Arctic peat soil microbial communities from Barrow, Alaska - NGEE Surface sample 210-1 deep-072012 (SPAdes) | ecosystem: Environmental > Terrestrial > Soil > Wetlands > Peat ...
CGAGATCGTCCGCTCCGAAGTGGAGCGCCACCGGCGCGAGCTTCTCGCTGATCTGCACCCAGTACGCCTTGACGTGGTCCACGTTGTCGAGCATGAGGCGCGCGACCGCGATGACCTTCAGGTCCGTGAGGCCCGTCGCCGGGGACAGATGGGGAAGCTGCGTCTCCTCGGGATGGAACGCGAGCGGGATGAACCCGAGGAAGCCGCGCGTCTCGTCCTGAAGCGCGCGGATCCGCACGAGGTGATCCACGCGGTCCTCGATCGTCTCGACGCTGCCGTAGAGCATCGTGACGTTCGTCTTGACGCCGCTTTCGTGGCAGAGCTTCGCGACCTCGAGCCAGCGTTCGCCGGAGATCTTGTCGCGGCAGATGACGTCGCGCACACGCTTCTCGAAGATCTCGGCGCCGCCGCCGGGGCAGGAGTCCATCCCGGCGGCCTTGAGTTCGCGGATGACCGTCACGACGTCCTTCTTCGCGACGCGGGCGATCCAGTCGATCTCGACCATCGTCCACGCCTTGAGATGGACGCCGGGAAACCGCGCCTTGAGCGCGCGGAGGAGATCGAGATACCAGGAATAGGGAAGCGAAGGGTGGAGACCGCCGACGATGTGGAGCTCCGTGATGCCGTCGTGCCAGCCCGCCGCGGACTCCGCCACGGCCTCCTCGATCGACATCGTGTAACCGCCGTCCACGCCCGGCTTCCGCGCCCATGCGCACAGCGCGCAGTCTACCCAGCAGAGGTTCGTGGGATTCAGGTAGCGGTTGACGTTGTAGTAGGCCGTGTTGCCGTGCTTCGCCTCGCGGACGTGGTTCGCGAGCGCGCCGACGCCCAGAACGTCCAGCGACCTGAAGAGCGCGACCCCGTCCTCGAACGAGAGGCGCCGGCCTTCGGCGACCTTCTCGGCGATGGGGCGGAGGGGCGACCCGGCGAAGCGCTCGAGGAGGGCGCTCAATCCGGCATGTCGCCCGTCGAGATCGGGCGCGAGATGGCGGGTGGCGCCTGCTGTTCGTCGACGGCTCTGGGATTCAGCTCGTCGTACCGGCCCGCGTAGCGGGTGTAACAGGTGGCGCAATAGCGCGAGTCTGGCGTGAAGGCGAAGTCCACGACGGTGCCGACCGCGAAAAGCTCGTCGGCGGTCTCGCCGCACGAGTCGCACGTGCCCCTGAGGCGAAGGCGTTTCCACACGGGTCCTGACATGATCGGGATCTTACCCGGCGGGGCGCGGCCGGGGAAACTGCAGGACGAGGAGCCCTGCCGCCGCGATTCCGGCGATCGCGGCCCCGGTCAGGAAAGCCGTTCGCGAGCCGGCGTGCTGCCACAGGAAGCCGAAGCCTACGCTCGCGGGCAGGGCGGCGAAACCCGTGAGGCCGTTCATCCAGCCGAACGCGCGCCCCCTCACCTCGGCGGGCACGAGATCGGCGACGAGGGCTTTCTCGGTGCCTTCGGACAGGGAGTAATAGAGCGAGTAGACGCCCACGAGCGCGACGAGCGGCCAGGCGGACGACACGAAGGCGAAGCCCGCATAGCAGGCCGCGTAGAGCGTCCACGCGGCGAACATCAGACGTCGCCGTCCGAAGCGGTCCGAGAGGCCCCCGCCCCACATCGAGAACCCGGATTTCACGGCGTTCGAAAACGCCCAGATGACCGGCAGCCAGCCGGCGGAAATTCCGATCTCTTTCGCCTTCAGGAGGAGGAACGTGTCGGACGAGGCCGCGAGCGTGAAGAACGCGATCAACCAGGCCGCGCGCCAGAAGAGGGGGGAAAGAGGAGAATTTTCTTTGAAAGGTAAAGAGGGCGAGGTGGGGCGCGAAGAAATCTTCTCTTTCTCTTCTTTGACCCCGAACGCAAGCACCAGCAGCGACAGCGCAGCCGGAATAGCCGCCAGCAGAAAAACCGCTCTTAGAGAAAACCCCATCACCCCCACGAGCCCCGCCGCGACGAGCGGGCCCAGGACCGCGCCCGCGTTGTCGAACCCGCGGTGGAGGCCGAAGGCCGCGCCGCGGCGGCCGGGGGGCGCCGCGTTCGCGATCATCGTGTCGCGGGGCGCCGTGCGGACGCCCTTGCCGATGCGGTCGACGAAGCGGATGAGGACGATCGCGGGCCAGCTCGGGGCGAGGCCGATGATCGGGCGGGCGAGGGAGGAGAGGCCGTAGCCGAGGAAGACGAGGGGCTTCTTCGCCTTCGCGCGGTCCGTGAGGCGGCCGGAAACGATCTTCACGAAAGACGCCGTCGTTTCGGCGACGCCCTCGATCCAGCCGAGTGCCATCGCCGGCACGCCCGAAAGGGTCGCGAGAAACGCCGGCAGGAGCGGCACGATCATCTCCGAGGAAACGTCGGTCAGGAACGAGACCCAGCCGAGCCGCACGACGGCCTTCGGAAGGCCCGCGATCCCGGACGGAGCAGAATCGCGGCGGATGTCCCTCGTCTCGACCACCGCCTTCATTCTGAAGCTTGACCCTCTTTCCGAGAAGGATCTCGTCGCGGCCCTCCTCACGAAGGACCACGGCGTCGTGCGTGCCGCCGTGCGCGGCGCGCGCGGGAAGTCGAAACGCGCCGCGGCGCTTCAGCTCCTGACGGAGGTCTCGCTCACATACTTCCGCCGCGAAGGGGCCGATCTCGCGCGCGTCGACGGCCTCGAAATCGTGGCGAGCGCCTTCGACCTGGCGTCACGAGCCGAATCCGCGATGCTTCTTCCGTATCTCGCCGAGAGCGCGCTCACGTTCGTGCCCGAGTCCGAGCAGGGGGGGGACGTCTACCGGCTCGTCCGGCACGTCCTCGACGCCCTCCTGGCCGGCGTTCCCGCGCCCCTCGCCGCGCGCTACTTCGAGGTGTGGCTCCTGCGGTTCGCGGGAGTCCTGCCCGAGGAGGACGCGCCGCCCGGCGTCCGCGTGCTCCTCGGCGCGATGAGGAAGCTCCCCCTCGCGGACCTTTCCAAGAAGCCTCCGACGCCCGCCGCCCTCGACGCCCTCGAGGACGTCACGCGCGAGGCCCGCCGGAGCTTCCTCGGGCACGAGCTGAAGAGCTACCGGTTCCTCACGGCGCTCCGCTGAGCCCGGATTCGGTACACTCCGAGGCCCCGAGGCGGGCATAAACGAATGGACCTGCAGACTCTCATTCTGAAGTTGTCGGCTTACTGGGCGTCGAAGGGCTGTCTTCTCGAGCAGCCCTGGGATGTCGAGGTGGGGGCGGGCACCATGCACCCCGCCACGTTCCTCCGCGTGCTCGGGCCCGAGCCGTGGCGCGCGGCGTATGTCCAGCCCTCGCGGCGTCCGGCCGACGGGCGCTACGGCGCGAACCCGTTCCGGCTCGTCAAGCACCAGCAGTTCCAGGTCGTGCTCAAACCCGCGCCGGCGGACGTGCAGGAGCTCTACGTCGAGAGCCTCATCGCCCTCGGCATCGACCCGAAAGAGCACGACCTCCGCTTCGAGGAGGACAACTGGGAGTCTCCGACGCTCGGAGCATGGGGAGTCGGCTGGCAGGTTCTTCTCGACGGCATGGAGATCACCCAGTTCACGTACTTCCAGCAGGCCGGCGGCATTGACCTCGCGCCCATCACGGCCGAGATCACGTACGGGCTCGAGCGGCTCACGATGTTTCTCGCCAAGCAGCAGAGCGTTTACGACGTCGAGTGGGCGCCGGGCGTGACGTACGGCGAGGCCCGCAAGCAGGACGAGTACGAGGTCTCGAAGTACGGCTTCGAAGTGGCCGACGCCTCCCTCTGGCAGACGCTCTTCGAGCGCTACGAGGCGGAGGCCGTGCGCTGCCTCGACGTGGGGCTCGTCCTTCCCGCGTACGACTTCGCGCTGAAGTGCTCGCATGCCTTCAACATTCTCGACGCGCGCGGCGCGGTCTCGACCACGGACCGCGTCGGGGTCATCCGGCGCGTGCGTGAGCTGGCCGTCCGGTGCGCGAAGGCCTACGTGGCCTCACGGGAAGCCCAGGGCTTCCCGATGCTTCCGAAGGCCGCGGCGCCACCGTCCGAACACGGGGCTGAAAATGGCTGAGTTTCTCCTCGAGATCCTTGCGGAAGAAATCCCGGCGGGAATCCTGCCCGCGGCGCGCGAGGACCTCCTCGCGCGGGTGTCTGCTGCCTTCGCCGAGGCACGCCTCGGCGGGACGCTCTCCGTCTACTCCACGTCGCGCCGGCTCGCGCTCGTCGGCGAGGGCGTGGCCGACCACCAGCCCGACGCCGAGACCGAAGTCACGGGACCGCCGGCCTCGGTCGGCTACGACGCCGACGGCAATCCGACGAAGGCCGCGATCGGGTTCGCGAAGGCGCACGGCGTCACCGTGGAAGACCTTCGCGTCGCGACGCTCCCGAAGGGCCCGTACGTCGTCGCCCGCAAGGTGACGCCCGGCCGTCCCGCCTCCGAAGTGATCGGCGAGATCCTTCCGGCGCTCGTCGAGAAGATGACGTTCCCCCGCATGATGCGCTGGGGCGACGGCACGCCCCAGTGGATCCGGCCGGTGCATTCGGTCCTCGCGCTCCTCGACGGGCTCGTGATCCCGATGAGTCTCTTCGGCGTCGAGAGCGGCCGGACCACGTCCGGCCATCGCACGCTCGCCCCGGGACGAATCGTGACGATGGGGGTTGCCGACTGGTTTCAGAAATTGCGCGCCGCGCACGTGGAGCCCGACCTCGCCGTCCGCCGCGCCCGCTTGCGGGAACAGGCGCACGCCCTCGCCTCGGAAGTCGGCGGCGAGCCTGCGGACGACGCGGCCCTCCTTGACACGTGGGCGCACCTCGTCGAATCGCCGGGGGTCGTGCGCGGATCCTTCGACCCGGCCTTTCTCGAGCTGCCGGAGGAGATCCTCGTCACATCCATGCGCGAGCACCAGAAGATGCTGCCCGTGCGCTCCGGCGGCGGGCTGGCCGCCCACTTCCTCGCCGTGTGCGATCAGATCGGTGACCCGAAGGGGCTCATCGCACGCGGCAACGAGTGGGTCACCGCCGCGCGCTTTTCGGACGCGCGCTTTTTCTGGGACGACGACGGAAAGACGAAGCTCGAGGATCGGCTCCCGAGGCTCGGCAGGCTCCAGTTCCAGGAGACGCTCGGCGACTACCTGAAGAAGACCGGCCGCATCCAGGACCTCGCGGAGAAACTCGCCGCCCGGCTCGGCCTGTCCCACCTCGACGGCCTGCTCGTGCGCGCGGCGCGGCTCATGAAGGCGGACCTCGTCACCGACATGGTGCGCGAGTTTCCCGACCTGCAGGGAATCGTGGGCGGCCTCTACGCGCGGCGCGAGGGCGAGCGCGAAGAGGTCTGGCAGGCGCTGTACGACCAGTACCGGCCGGCCTCGGCCGACGACAGCGCGCCTCGGGGCGACGTGGGCGGCGCGGTGGCGCTCGCCGACCGGCTCGACACGCTCACCGGCCTCTTCGGCCTCGGCCTCGCGCCGACCGGCTCGAAGGATCCGTACGCGCTGCGACGCGCGGCCCTCGGCGTCGTGAAGATCCTTCTCGACAAGAAGTGGCGCCTCGACCTTCCGGCGGCCTGCGCCGACGCGGCCGCGCTGCACGGCGGGCTGCCGCGCCAAAAGGACGAGATGCTGAAGGAGCTCTCGGCGTTCTTCCTCGAGCGCCTGAGGTTCCTCCTCGAGAAGAAGGGGCACGCGCCCGACGTCGTCGAGGCCGTCCTGACGACCGACTGCCCCGACCTGGCGGATGCCGAAGAGCGCGTGGAGGCGGTCGAGGCGATGCGCAAGGAGCAGGACTTCCTTCCGCTGGCCTCCGCGTTCAAGCGGATGCAGAACATCCTCGCGCAGGTGCCCGAGGACGTGGGCGAGCCCGACACCGCGAAGATGACCGACGACGCCGAGAAGGCGCTCGCGCTCGACTACCTGCAGGCGAAGGGGATGCTCGACGACCTCGTGGCGCATCGCCGCTACCGCGACGCGCTGTCGATCATGGCGTCCCTGGGGCCGAGCCTCGACCGCTTCTTCACCGAGGTCCACGTCATGGCCGAGGACCCCGAGGTGAAGGCGAACCGCATCGCGCTGCTGCGCTCGATGCGCGACCAGTTCGTCCGCGTCGCGCGGTTCTCAGAAATCCGCGGGTAACCCTCAGGAGGCCAGGATGAGGAGCGCCATCCTGCCGGAAGCTGCGTGACCGATAGAGGTATAATGTCGGCGTGAGACACGAGTCGTGAAGCGAAGCCTCGGAGCGGTCGTGTTCGGTGCGCTTGGGACGGGGCTTCTGTGCTCGTGGCTCCCGGGCTGTACTTCGACTCCGACGGAACCAGACGGGAACGGCCGTTTCTCGCCGACGCCCACTTCGACGTTCACCCCCCTCGCCTTCACGCCGGCGGCCACGCCCCCGCTGTCGACTCCGATACCGACGACTCCTACGCCGACGTCGGCCATCACCGGCACGCCCCCTGCCGCGACGCCGACTCCCGGGCTCGGATCGACGCCGATCACGGCGACGCCGACGCCCGCGCCCGTGACCCCCACGCCGACCGCTCCGGCTCCGACGGCGACGCCCGCCACGCCGGTACCCACTAACACGCCGTTCGCGGGTACGCCCACTCCGACGACCGGGCTTCCGACGCCCATTCCCACTAACACGGCCTTCGCGGGCACTCCGACTCCGACCCACCCCTGAAGGGATCAGCCTGGCAGGGTGAGGGCCAGCGTGAGGTGGAGGAGGGCCGTGAGGTCTCCTTCGGTCGCGATGACGCCCTTCTTGTAGCCTTCGGGACTGCCCGGCGGGGCATAGACGCCGGGGATCGTTCGCGGGGCCACGAGCGCGAGCGTGACGGGATGCGTTCCCTTGAACGAGGCGTCCACCGGCACGATCGCGCTGGCGCGCGCGAGCTCGGTCGCGATGACCTTGCCGATCTGGACGTGGAGCACCTCTCTCACCGGCGCCGCGAGGAGCGGAATCCGGCCCGCGAACTGCCCGATGACGGTATTGAGGGCGGCGCCGAGGATGGGCCCGACGGCGTTCGTGCGTTCGACGAAGAGGCGCGCGTGAAGGTTCACGTGGCTGGACAGCTTCACGGGCCCGCCGAAGAACGGGCTTCCGTTCTTGTCGGGCGGGAGATCCGCCGCGGTGACCGTTTGTCCGGACGAAGCCGCGAACGGAAGACGCGCGGAGGCGAGCGCTGCGTTTTCGCCGGAAGCGGCGGGCTCGGGATCCTCGAGTTGAAGGACCAGCGACAGATCGGTCGCCTTCACGCTTTCGCCGGGCCGCCGTTGTGCTTCACCTCGACGGAAACGAAGGAGACCGTAAGTGTCGGGGCGGAGGGAGACGAGGATTTTCTTGAACGGGACTTCGGCTTGCGCATCGGCTCACCTCTGATGGGGCGGCGTTCCGGTCCGATTCTTTCACCTTCTAAGAAAAACCATGTCCCCGTAGAATCCACCCCTCGCAGGAGGTTCTTAATGAAACGTCTTTCCTGTCTTTCTCTCGCGGTATTCGCCCTCTCGGGCCTGTTTCTGGCCGCGCGCCCGCTCGCCGCACGCGAGCTGGCGGGCGTCAACCTGCCGGACACGATGTCGGCCGGCGAAAGTACGCTCAGGCTGAACGGTCTCGGCCTCCGCAAGAAGGCCATTTTCAAGGTGTACGTCGGAGGCCTCTATCTCGCGGCTCCGTCGAAGGACGCCGCGGCCATCGTCGCCGCCGACGCCCCGAAGGCGGTCCGCATGCACTTTCTGCGCGACCTCAAGAAGACGCAGCTCACCGAGGGGTTCTCCGAGGGTTTCGAGGCGAACGCGAAAGAGAAAGCCGCGTCGCAGAAGGCTTCCATCGACAAGATGCTCGCCCTCGTGCCGGACGTGAAGGAAGGCGAGACGATGTCCTTCGTGTACGTGCCCGGAAAGGGGACCACGCTTTACGCCGGCGACAAGGCGCTCGGGACGTTCGAAGGCAAGGTTTTCGCCGACGCGGTCTTCTCCATCTGGCTCGGCCCGAAGCCGCCGTCCGAGGATCTGAAGAAGGGAATGTTGGGTTGACGAACGGCGCCCCTCTTCAGAGCCTTCTCTCCGAAAAACGCTTCGATCTCGTCGAATCCGCCTTCCAGGACTCGCTCTCGGATCCCATCGGGAAGGCCGAGACGCTGCTCGCCGCCGTGCGCGGCCTCGCGCGCGCGGGCCAGAAGGCGCGCGTCCAGTCCGTCGCCGGGGCCGCCGAGGCCGAGCTGAAGAAGAAATCCTCCGACCCCGCGGTGGCGCGCCTGCGCTGGACGATCCTCAAGGAGGCCGTGCGCGCGGGCGCCACGCCCTCCTCGCCGGACGGCTTCCACAAGTTGTTCGAGGAGGCCCTCGCCGCCGCGTGGCCGAATCGTCCGTCTCTCGTCGCCCTTCTCGGCCGTTTCAAGTTCCGCGAGGCGAAAGACCCGGCTGACGGGCTCCAACGCGCCGAGAAGGCGGAGAAGTGGCTTCCCTTCGAGGTCGGCCGCGTGTTCTCGATGGCGGGACGCGGGGCCGGCAAGGTCGTCGAGACGAATTTCGCTCTCGACTCGGTCCGGGTGGACTTCGAAGCGGCCAAGGGCATCGCCATCCCGATCGGCGTCGCGTCGAAGAATCTCGTGCCGCTCGCAGAAGGCCACTTCCTCTTCGAGAAGTTCACGACTCCCGAGGCGCTGAAAAGCCGCGTGGTCGACGATCCCGGCGTCGCGATGAAGCACCTCATCGAGTCCTTCGGCCGCACGATGACGATGACCGAAGTGAAGGAGGCCGTGAAGGGCCTGATCTCCGAGGATGCGTGGACGTCGTGGTGGGCCGCCGCCCGGAAGAATCCGCAGGTCGTCGTGCATGGCAGCGGCAAGACCGCGACGGTCGAGTGGTCCGACTCGGCGGATGCCGCGGACGCGAACCTCCTCGCGCGCTTCGAGAAGGCGCCCCTGAAGGACCGCCTCGAGCTGTTTCGCAAGAACCAGAAGCGTTCGACGCCGCTTGCGACCGCGATGGCGAAGGCGCTCGCGAAGGACGCGGAGGCGCTCGAGGACCGCGACCCCGCCCTGGCTTTCGAGATCGCCGTCCTCGTCGAGAAGTTCCCGGGCGTCGCGCTCGCGGGAGCCATCGAGAAGCACGTTCTCGCGCGCCCCCTCGCTCTCCTTCCGCGGCTCCGTGACCGCGCGATCCGGGAGCGTGCCCTGGAAGTCATCGTGAAGGAGAAACCGGCGGAGGCGCCGGCGATCCTCGCCGAATGGTTCTTCAAGGAGGAAGACTCGCGCACGATCGAGGCGATCGACCGGAGTCTCGCCGAGATCGACCCCGACACGCGCGAGCGCACGCTCGAAAAGCTCACGAAGTCGCCCCGCTCCGGCCCGCGCGCGTTCGTCTGGTTCGCCCAGCGTTCCGCCCAGGACGAGGCCTTCCGCGCCCGCCTCAATCCGCCGGTCCTGACGCGCCTCCTCGACGCGCTCACGTGGGACGAGCTGGGTGCGGCCCGCTCCAAGGTCCGGGAGATGTTCGACCGAACCGGGCTCGTGGCGGGCTGGCTCGTGAAGCAGGCCACCGTGGAGGAGGCTCGCGTATTCCTCGAGGCGCTCACGCGCCACCACGAGCTCGAGCCCCATCGGCGCGATGGCCTTCTCGCCGCGGCCGAGATGCGGTTCCCGGACCTCCGGAAGACGGACGACGAGACGTTCTTCGTCACCGCGGGGGCCATCGAAGCCAAGCGCAAGGAGCTGGAGAACATCCTGAAAGTGGAGATTCCCGAGAACACGAAGGGAATCGCGCTCGCGGCCGCCGAGGGCGACCTCTCGGAGAATTTCGAATACAAGGCGCGGCGCGACAAGCAGCAGCTCCTGTCCGCGCGCGCGGGAAAGATCCAGGTAGAGCTCGGCAAGGCGCGTGCCCTCGACCCCGCGACGGTCGACACGACTGAAGTGCGGCCGGGCGCGCGCGTCACGATCAAGGGTGCGACGGGCACGCGAAGCATCACGCTTCTCGGCCCCTGGGACAGCAAGCCCGAGCAGGGGGTCTATTCGTACCTCTCCGACCTCGGCCGCGCCCTGCTCGGAAAGACGGTCGGCGAGAAGTCGACGGTGCTGGGCGAGGCTGTCGAAATCGTGGCAATCGGTGTGTTCGGGTAGGCA
>Ga0207926_1001664_pt1 | contig 10022 bp, 6 predicted proteins | sample NGESurdeep072012_8_FD_184454 | JGI IMG/M metagenome (GOLD analysis project Ga0207926, IMG submission 184454) | Arctic peat soil microbial communities from Barrow, Alaska - NGEE Surface sample 210-1 deep-072012 (SPAdes) | ecosystem: Environmental > Terrestrial > Soil > Wetlands > Peat ...
CACTGAGGCCAGGAGATGTCATTGCCATACGCGGTGGTTCCAGGCGCAGCCGGCCCGAGAGCGCCGGCGGGCGCTGCGACGGTGACTGGGGAGGCGGAGGACGCCGAGACAGAAAGGACCAAGGCCAAGGTGGCGGCGAAGGTGGTCAGCCGGCCAGGTCGGACGGTTGGTGCGAGCTCCACAATCCCCCCGCGCAACGCCAGCTTCATGACAGTCACCGAGCCCAACCGTCCGCCGGAGGAAGTGGGCGCCGGACTGCTGCCCATGCTACGACCTGTGGGGAAGTGCGGCAGAGCCGCAGAGATGGCAGTCGTGCGGTACCCCGCAGAGAAGGGCACGGCATACCCGCGTTGGGCTGGGACCGGTGCCGCAGACTCAGGAGTTGTATGCCGCGTCGACGGCCGCGCTGAGAGCGACGCGTGGCCAGCGCACCCCGAGGACGACGATGGCAAGGAGACTGCCGACGGCACAGATGGCAACAGACAAAGCCGGGGACGTGAGCTCGGCCAGATATCCCGCCGCGAGGAACGCGATTCCGCTGGCGGCCACCGAGAGTGCACCTGCGAGGCCGAAGACCCTGCCACGCATGTGCGCAGGAATGACCAGCGAGAAGGTCGACTGCAGGGGCAGCATGAACGCCTGCAGCACCCCGCACACGAACCACAACAGCCAGGTGACTGCCAGCGGCGGGGCAAAGATGGTCCCCACGAGGGGTAACGGCATCAGCAGCGCCAGGAAGAGGATCCGGGAGTTCTGGCGTTCGGGCTGCCAGTGTCCGACCATCACCAGCCCAGCCACGGTGCCGAAGATCGGCGCAGCCATGAGGAGACCGCCGAAGCTGGCTGACCCGGACTTCCCCTGTGCATAGGCGATCGCCACCGCCTCCGGTGCCGCTATCGCCCACACCGAGCACAGGCTCAGCGCCAGCAGCGACGCCAAGACCCTGTGACGGAAGAGGTAGCTGGCGCCGGCCCCGATGTCACGGAAGAACCCCACGACGCCAGCGGATGGCGTGCCGCAGAGGGGTTGGACCTTGACCACCAGGGTTATGACCAGAGCCGAGAGCACGAAGGTGACGAGATCGGCCCACAGTCCCAAGGCGGGGCCCACCCAGGCCACCACCAGCCCGCCGAGGCCAAGCCCGATAGCCTGGTTGACCTGGTCGCTTATCGTTCTCAGGCCCAGCGCCCGGGCGTAGAGCCGGCGATCCGTGAACAGGTCGGTCATCAAGATCTGGCTGGCGGCGATGGCCGGCCCTCCAACGAGCTCGATCAGGAAGAGCAGGGCGAACAGGATCCACAAGGTGACGTGGGTGCTCACGGCAAGGATGAGCGCACCCACCAGAGCTGCTCGCAGCAGGTGCGCGGCAATCAGGACGTACTTGTAAGGGATGCGGTCGGCGATCGGCGCAAGGAGACTGCGCCCGAAGATGCTGGGGAGAAGACTGACCGCAAAGGTTGCGGCCGCGGCAAATGGCGACGCGGTGCGCTCGAACACGAACACGGCCACGGTCACCCGCGCCAGATAGTCCCCCCACGTGGACAAGGCCGCGGTGACGAAAATGGCCAGATAGGCCCGGCTCCGGAAGACCTCGGCGTACGAGGGCATGGGATCGCTGCCGCCCGGCCGCTCCCCCGTCCCGTTCATGATGCGAGGCTACTCGTCTGGTGCGGCCTTCTCGCGCGACTCGTAGAAGTTCGCGACAACCGCGGCCCTCGCGCGTCGCGCCAGGCGCCGGTAGACCTCGGCCAGCTCGGCACCTTGCCCAGCCTCACGGCCCACGATCCGTCCGATGCCATCAGCGTCCCGCAGGTCGCTGGGGAGCGCTTCGACCGGTCGGCCGCGCCACAGCACCGCGGCGTTGCGCAGTGAAGACGTGAACGTCCATGCCCGAGCCAGCGTCTCGACATCTTCACCAGGGATCAGGTCGGCCTCACCGGCAGCCACCAGTGCCGCGAGGGTCCCGGTCGTGCGAAGTGCCTCGATCTCCCAGGCGTGGCGCAGCTGCACGAGCTGAGCCGTCCACTCGACGTCCGAGAGCCCGCCCAGCCCGAGCTTGAAGTGCGTCTTGGGATCCGCGCCTCGGGGCAGACGCTCGGACTCCATCCGCGCCTTGAGCGTGCGGATCTCCCGTATGGCGCGGTCGGACACCCCGCCCTTGGGCCACCGGATGGGGTATATCACGTCGCAGAACGCCAGGCCGAGATCAGGGTCGCCGGCTACCGGAGCGGCGCGCAGCAGAGCCTGGGCCTCCCAGGTGAGGGACCAGCGCTCGTAGTACGCGGCATACCCCGCGAGCGACCGAACCAGCGGCCCGGTCTTGCCCTCCGGTCGTAGGCCGGGGTCGATGACCAGCTGGGGGTCCGGACCGGCCAGCCCCATGAGTCGGAGGACCTCCTGAACGACGAGCGTGGCTTGGTTCTGGGCCACCGTTTCGCTCACCCCGTCGTCAGCGCGGTGGACGAACATGACGTCGGCATCTGAGCCATAGCCCATCTCGCCACCGCCGAGACGGCCCATGCCCACGACGAGCAAGCGGGTGCCCAGTGTCTGCCCGAGCTCGGCCTGCACGGCCCTGGTGGCAATGTCGAGGGCTGACTGCAGCGTGGCTGATGTCAGGTCGGTCAGGGCCGCGCCCACGCCGGCTAGGTCCAGCTTTCCGCTGAGGTCGCCGACCGCAATACGGAACAGCTCCTGCCGCCGGACGACACGCGCCGCCATCATTGCGTCGTCGGCCGTGTGCTTGCGAACGCTTGCTGACGTCATCGTGGCCAGGAGGCCCCGGCGGCTGCGGGGTGTCATTCCCCGGGCGGCGCCGAGGATCGCAACAGACTCCGGTGCTCGGGTGAGCAGGTCTGCGGCGTAACGACTTCGGGCGAGGACATGCGCCAGCCGCTCGGCCGCACTGCCCTCGTCTCGGAGCATCCTGAGATACCAGTGCGTCGCACCCAGGGAGTCACTGATCTGTCGAAAGGCCAACAAGCCCGCGTCCGGGTCGGCCTCGTCGGCGAACCAGCCGAGCATCACCGGCAGCAAGGTCCGCTGGATCGCAGCCCGCCTGGTCAGTCCGCCCGTGAGGGCTGCCAGATGGCGCATCGCCCCAGCGGGATCACGAAAGCCCAACGCTGCCAGTCGCTCTCGGGCTGCTTCAGGAGTCAGATGCGCCTCGGTGCTGCTGAGCCGTGCCGCTGCGGTCAGCAGCGGGCGGTAGAAGAGCCGCTCGTGTATTCGTCGCACCTCCCGGGCTTGCTGCTGCCACTGGGCCACGACGGCACCTGCAGAGTCCCTGCGGTGGCCTACGGCTCTGCCGAGCCGTCGCAGATCTCCCTCGGCGCTGGGCATGAGATGGGTACGCCTCAACCGGAACAGCTGGATCCTGTGTTCGAGAGTGCGCAAGAGCCGGTAGGACTCGTCCAGGACCGCCGCGTCCTCGCGCGCAACGTATCCGCCCTTGGACAGCGCCGCAAGGGCTTCCAACGTGGTTCCCGATCGCAGCGTCACGTCACTACGACCGTGAACCAGCTGCAGGAGCTGGACGCTGAACTCAACGTCGCGCAGACCTCCGGGCCCGAGCTTGAGCTGACGGGCGGACTCCGCCGCGGGAACGTGCTCCTCAACCCTGCGACGCATGGCCTGGACGTCCTCGACGAAGTGCTCACGACTCGCGGCCTGCCAGACGAGCGGGCGTACGGCGTCGAGGTAGTCCCGACCGAGATCGGGGTCTCCAGCGACAGTCCTTGCCTTCAGCAGCGCCTGAAACTCCCACGTCTTGGCCCAACGCTCGTAGTACTGCAGGTGGCTGGCAATGGTTCGAACCAGCGGCCCGTTCTTGCCCTCCGGGCGCAGGGCGGCGTCGACGGGCCAGAGAGTGCCCTCAGCCGTGGCCGCCGAGCAGGCCCGCATCAGGGCTGTTGCCAGCTGGGCACCGACGGTGAGTGCCACCGTCTCGTCGGCGGCGGCATCGCTGACCGGCTCGACCACGAAGATGACGTCGACGTCGGAGACGTAGTTCAGCTCGCGTCCCCCGCACTTGCCCATGCCAATGACCGCCAACCGGCAGGCGTCAGCTGCCTCCCCGACCTCAGCGCGGGCGATCACGAGGGCCGCCTCCAGTGCGGCGGCGGCAAGGTCGGCCAGCGCCGCGGCCGTGGGGGGGAGCTCGTCGACCGCCCTCTCCGCGGTCAGATCCAGCGCCGCGATCCCGAGGAGGTCGCGTCGGTAGGCCAGCCGCAGAGCGTCGTATGCAGGGATCGTGCCAGCACTCGTGGCAATATCGGTCACCGCTGCGACCAACGCCAGGCGACGTTGTTCGGGGCTCTTGCGGGTGGCGTCGGTGACACAGCGCCAGTGCCCCGGATGTGTCACCAGATGGTCGACCAGCGCGGAGGATGCCCCCAGCACGGCCATAAGTCGATCACGTCCCGGGCCGGCATGACGTAGCGCGGCGATCAGCTCGCCCACGTGGTCCTCGCCATCGATGTCGGTCCGGTGCAACGACTCCATCAGGCGCACGAGCCCGAGGAGCGCGAGGTCAGGGTCTGCCACCTGGCTCAAGGCATCGGGCAGGCCATCACCGAAGACCTCGTCCAGCGGATCTGTCAGCCCAGCCAGCGCCGGGTCGTCCAGGAGCTCGTCGGCGCGCGCCGGGTCGGCAAACCCCAGTCGGGCCAGCCGAGCCGCTCGACTGGCAGACCTCGCGGATGCGCTCACCCATCCAATCTATCGAGGCCGAGCCTGACGTCCCTAAAGCCGCGGGAGATAGCGCTCGAGCTCGAACGGGGATACCTGACCCTTGTAGTCGGCCCACTCGGCCCTCTTGTTGCGCAGGAAGAAGTCGAAGACGTGCTCGCCCAGCGTCTCGGCCACGAGATCAGAACGTTCCATGGCCGTGATCGCGTCGATCAACGAGGCCGGCAGCGGCTCGATGCCCATCGCCCGGCGCTCGGCATCGGTCAGGCTCCACACGTCGTCCTCTGCCTCATCAGGCAGCTCGTAACCCTCTTCGATGCCCTTCAGCCCGGCGGCGAGCATCACGGCGAAAGCGAGATAGGGGTTGCACGCCGAGTCGAGGGACCTGACCTCGATACGTGTGCTCTGGTCCTTGCTCGGCTTGTACATCGGAACGCGCACCATCGCGCTCCGGTTGTTATGGCCCCAGCAGATATGAGCAGGCGCCTCTCCCCCGCCCCACAGTCGCTTGTAGGAGTTGACCCACTGGTTGGTGACCGCACTGATCTCGGCACCGTGCCGCAGCAGGCCCGCGATGAACTGCCGCCCAACCTGGCTGAGCTGGTAAGGCGCCCCGGCTTCGTGGAAGGCGTTGCGGTCCCCCTCGAACAGCGACAGGTGGGTATGCATGCCCGAGCCCGGATGATCGCTGAACGGCTTGGGCATGAAGGAGGCGAAGACACCCTGCTCCAGCGCAACCTCCTTGATGACCGCCCGGAAGGTCATGATGTTGTCGGCTGTCGAGAGACCGTCTGCGTAGCGCAGGTCGATCTCGTTCTGGCCCGGCGCCATCTCGTGGTGGCTGAACTCCACGGAGATACCCATGTTCTCCAGCATCGTGATGGCGGCTCGGCGGAAGTCGTGGCCCGTCCCGTGGGGCACGTGATCGAAATAGCTGGCCTGATCCACCGGAGTCGGCGACTGTCCGACCTTGATCGGCTGTTCGAACAGGAAGAACTCGACCTCGGGGTGCGTGTAGAACGTGAAGCCGAGCTCGGCCGCCTTGGCCAAAGCCCGCTTGAGGACGTACCGCGAGTCGGCAAAGCTCGGAGAGCCGTCGGGCTGGACGATGTCACCGAACATCCTGGCCGTGCCAGGGTTCTCGCCTCGCCAGGGCAACACCTGGAACGTCCCCGGGTCGGGCTTGACCAGCATGTCCGCCTCATAGATCCGGGCAAACCCCTCGATAGCGCTGCCGTCGAAGCCGATGCCCTCGGCGAATGCGCCCTCAAGCTCGGCGGGAGCGATGGCGACCGACTTCAGCTGGCCGAGCACGTCGGTGAACCAGAGCCGCACGAAACGGATGTCGCGTTCCTCGATGGTGCGTAGGACGAACTCCTCTTGACGATCCATGGTGCGATCCTGCCCTAACCGTGTTTCGTACGGGTTAATAGAGCGAGCCGGCTCGGGTACCAAGATCACCGTCATCGAACGTCGGGATCGCGCTCTGCTTCTTCACCACGGTGGCAACGCCGAGTCGAAGTCGGTCTCGATGTCGTACTTGGCCCATGCGGACATTCTCGCCCGTCGAGGTCGTTCCGCGGGACATTCGGACCGGTCGATAGGCTTGCCGTATGGCGCAGATGCGACTGGCCCTTGCCCAGGCCAACCCGACTGTCGGGGATCTGGGCGGCAACGCCCGGGCGGTTCGCGACTGGACCGCCAAGGCGGCCGGGCGAGGCGCCCACCTGGTGGCGTTCCCGGAGATGATGCTCACCGGATACCCCGTCGAGGACCTGGCGCTGCGGGCGTCGTTCGTCGACGCGTCGCGGGCTGCACTGGCAACGCTGGCCACAGACCTGGTCGCGGACGGGCACGGCGACCTTCCGGTCGTCGTCGGCTACCTGGACCAGGCGCCATACAGCCCGGAAGGTTCGACCCGGCTGCTCCCCCAGAACTGCGCCGCTGTGCTTCATCAGGGCCAGGTCAAAGCCCGCTATGCCAAGCACCACCTGCCCAACTACGGCGTCTTTGACGAGTTCCGGATCTTCGCCCCCGGCAAGGACCTCACGGTCGTGCGTATCGGCGACATCGACGTGGCCATCGCGATCTGCGAGGACCTGTGGCAGGAGGGCGGTCCCGTCGCCCAGACCCGCGAGGCAGGGGCGGAGCTGCTGCTCGTGATCAACGGGTCGCCCTATGAACGCGACAAGGACGACGTCCGCTACGAGCTCGTGGCACGCCGCGCGGCCGAGGCCGGTTGCACCCTGGCTTATCTGAACATGGTCGGCGGCCAGGACGAGCTCGTCTTCGACGGGGACTCGTTGGTGGTGAACGCTGCCGGGCAGATCCTGGCCCGCGGGCCGAGGTTCGACGAGGACCTGCTCATGGTCGACCTGGACCTCGAGCCGAGCACCGTGGATGCGACCCATCCGGCCGGAGGCGGCGTCCTGCACGTCACCATCAGCGACACCCCCATCCCCCCGTATGCCGCAGCGCCCGCCGCGCTGGCCGCTCGCCTCGATCCGGTCGGCGAGGTCTACCGCGCGGTGCAGCTCGGTCTGCGGGACTATGTGCGCAAGAACGGCTTCCAGTCGGTGCTGCTCGGAGTCTCCGGCGGCATCGACTCGACGCTCGTGGCCACCATCGCGGCCGATGCCCTCGGCGGGGAGAACGTCGTGGCGATCAGCAACCCCAGCAAGTACTCCAGCCAGGGCTCGAAGGACGACGCCGCCGAGCTGGCCCGGAATCTGGGGCTGGACTACCGCGTCATCCCGATCGATGCGATGGTCAGCGCCTTCCTCGACGACGTCAAGCTCACGGGCGTGGCCGAGGAGAACCTGCAGGCGCGGATGCGAGCGCTGGTGTGGATGGCGCTGAGCAACCAGGAGGGTCACCTCGTCCTGGCCAACAGCAACAAGAGCGAGGTCTCGGTCGGCTACTCGACCATTTACGGCGACAGCGTTGGCGGGTACGCGCCGATCAAGGACGTGCCCAAGACGATGGTGTGGGAGCTCGCCAGGTGGCGCAACGCCGAGGCCGAACGTCGTGGCGACAAGCCGCCGATCCCGCTGGCGTCCATCAGCAAGCCCCCTTCAGCCGAGCTTCGCCCGGGCCAGGTCGACCAGGACTCGCTGCCACCCTATGAGCTGCTGGACGCGATCCTCGACCGCTATGTCGAAGGCGCCCAGGGCCGGGCCGAGCTGGTCGAGGCAGGGTTCGACGCTGCGGCGGTGGACACGGTGATCGGGCTCGTCGACCGGGCCGAATGGAAACGTCGTCAGTTCGCCCCCGGCCCAAAGATCTCCTCGCTGGCCTTCGGACGCGACCGACGCCTCCCGATCACCAGTCGATGGCGCGAGCAAGAGTCCCACGTCTGACCCACGATGTTCCGCACGCTCCCTAGGTTCGGCAATGGAGAATCATGAGTGAACAGCCCGCCCCTTATGGCAGTGGAGCCGGCCCCGCGCCCGGATCGGTCCCATCCACGCTGAAGCGCATCCGCATCCCTCACCTGCAGGCGATGAAGGAGCGAGGCGAGCGCTGGGCGATGCTCACGGCCTACGACCAGTATGCCGCGGAGATCTTTGATGAGGCCGGCATCCCCGTTCTCCTGATTGGCGATTCGGCCGCCAACAACGTCTATGGGTACGAGACGACCGTGCCGGTCACGGTTGATGACCTGGTGCCGCTGGTCCGCGCCGTCAGCCGAGCCGCGAAGCACGCCCTGATCGTCGCCGACCTGCCCTTCGGGTCCTATCAGGCAAGCCCGACCCAGGCGCTTGGAACAGCGACCCGCTTTATGAAGGAGGGCAGGGCCCATGCGGTCAAGCTCGAGGGCGGACGTCCGATGGTCCCCGAGATCGAGCTCCTCGTCCGCGCCGGCATACCGGTGATGGGACACATCGGCTTCACCCCTCAGAGCGAGCACGTCCTCGGCGGTTACCGCGTTCAAGGACGAGGGGACGCGGGCGATGCGCTCGTCGAGGACGCCCTCGCCCTGGAGAAGGCCGGAGCCTTCGCGGTAGTCATGGAGATGGTCCCCGCGCCGGTCGCCGCCCGCGTGACCGAGGTCCTGCACGTTCCGACGATCGGGATCGGTGCCGGCCCCGGCTGTGACGCGCAGGTGCTGGTCTGGCAGGACATGGCCGGACTGCGCGGCGGCAAGGCGCCACGGTTCGTCAAGAGGTATGCGGACCTGCGCACCACACTGGGCGACGCAGCCCGCGCATACGCCGCTGATGTGGCCGGGGGGACGTTCCCCGGGGCCGAGCACTCGTTCGAGGACTGACCTCAGACGGTCGCCGGCCCCGTGACCAGCTTCCCCGCGATGTATGGCGATCCGTTGGGCAGGCAACCGTGCAGTCCCAGGGTCTGCTGCTGCATCACCGGCGCGGGAAAGCCCGGCCCCGGGCAGGCCTGATGACCGAACCCGAGCCCATGCCCGACCTCGTGGTTGATGACGTACTGCCGGTACAGAGCCACGTCACCGCGGTACTCCGGGACTGCGTGCAGCCAGCGGTCGAGGTTGATCATGACGATCGGCCCCGTCCGGCATGAGGCAAACGAAGCGTCCTTCAGACCTGCCGCTTCGCACACAGCGCCGACCGTGGCGGACGTGGCCAGGCGAATGACGAGGTCGACATCGTCTCCGGCGACCCTCTGGACCGACCAGCGCCCCTGGCCGGTCCAGCTGGCAGGGTCGGCGAGGGTGGCATCCACAGCAGCTGCGAACGCTGACGCGTTCTGCCCGGTGCCCGTCTCGACCTCGACGCGGTAGGTCACCAGCGACCCTGCCCCTTGGCGAGCCGTGCCACCGTGAGCGCGGGCATACTCGCCGGTCGCGTGGAACGGGGTGGCTCGCGCCGGTGCGGTGACGCCCGTGCCCGAGGTGCTGGTCGCTCTCGCCGCCGGACCGTCGGTAAGGGCTGCGGCCACTCGAAAGCCGGTCATGACCAGCAGGGTGCAGCACAGCAGCAGCCCGGCACCTGCGACCTGACGTCGTCGCCTGATGACCCGGCGACTGACCCTGCAGCGAGCCCGGGTCCTGGGCTTGGGCTGCGGCATGGGCATCAGCTAACGCCGGGTGAGGGGGGTGAGGTCGTGGTCGCGCGCGGGCAGAGTGTTCAACCGAAGCGCCTCATTCATCGAGGCTATCGCCGCCTGGCGAGCAGCCTCAGCAGGTCAGCTCCGACACGCCCACCCTGCACAGCCGCAGGCCATGCTGACCAGGCGGAGTCCCATCATCTCGACATCGACCTCCGAGAAGGTGTCGCTCCCCACCAACCCGGTCGGTCGGCGCGGACGTCTGCGGACACGTGCGGGCACACGCACCCGAGCCCCGCCATACCCAG